>ERZ761607.2013-NODE-2013-length-23287-cov-7.693871_pt1 | contig 23287 bp, 19 predicted proteins | sample MGYA00511164_ERZ761607 | MGnify/ENA primary metagenome ERZ761607 (study PRJEB28899, sample SAMN02445080) | bioreactor sludge metagenome | biome: EBPR sludge | place: Australia: Brisbane, Thorneside Wastewater Treatment Plant | collected 2011-06-22 ... | reverse complement strand
ACCCAATATATTTTTGAAAAAATTTAAAATAATTCAAATATTAAGTTCATTAACCAAAGAAGAATACAAAGAATTTACAGAATTCTGCGAAAGTTATTATTTTAACCGCGGCAGAAGTTATAGGAAAATTCTTGTTGAATTTAAAAAATACAGAAACCGATGGGTTGATTTAGAAAAAATTGAATTAAAAGAATTTTATAAAAATGTATATAACAGTAATGAGTTTAATGTTCAGACAATTCGTAACAGATTTAATGAACTTTCGGATTTGGCAAAGAAATTTTTTGTGTTAAAAGAACTTCAAAATGATAAAGTCTATAATGACTTATTACTTTTAAAAAATTTATATTCAAGGAAACTTTTGAATATATTTGACAGTGAATATGAAAAAACAGAAAAAAAGATTTCCGGCAAAACTGTAAAAACTACTGCAATATCCGAAATTTTGATGCTTAAAACATTTGAACTTGCTCAAAAAAATGATTTCAAAAATATGTTTAATCAACTTAGCAAAGCGATGGATTACAAACTTGGATATGCTATGGATCAATTATATTATTCGGCACTCGAGTTTGAATTGCAAAGATTATATAATTTAAAGAATACCGGATATATGCTTGATATAATTCTGAAAAATTTGAGATCAAATAATTTTATAAAAGAAATTGAACAGAATCACCAATCGGATAACTTACACCTGATAATAAATTATTATCTATTTAAAGCATTTTCTGATAAAAGAGGAGATGATAATTTTAAAAAAGCGGACAGAATATTTTTTAAAAACATTGACAAATTTAATAATGAAGAGAAAAATGAAATACTTATAAATATGATTTCATATTATTTCTCCAAAACACAACAGGGCAAAAAAGAATATCTGAAAGATGTTTTTAAACTTTATAATATAAAACTTAAACTCGGACTTATTGATGAGATTAGAGTTTTGAGATACCCATCTAATGCATATAGAGATTATATTGTTGTCGGTTTACAGTTAAAACAGTTTCAATGGGTGAAAAATTTCATTGAAAAATATTCTTCAGAATTGCCTGAACAAGTAAGAGAAGATGAGATTTCTCTTGCTTATTCAAGATTACATTTTGAAAACGGGGAGTTTGACAAAACTCTTACTTATACTAAAAGAGTAAACACAGATAACAATATTTATTATTTTGATTCAGTCAGATTAAGACTTATGGCGTTGTTTGAATTAACTGAATTTGAAGAAGCCTTTCTTGAACTTGACCGGGTGAAACACTTTATTAAAAATAATACAAAAAGAGTTCCGCTATCAGTAAGAAAATATATGAATTTTTTTCTTGATAACTTCAATAAAATATTAAAAATAAAACTTGATCCGAATAAAAAAGCGGTTGATTATTTTTATCATGAAGTCACGACCGCACAAAATCTTAATAACAGAGTTTGGTTTATCAATAAATTAAAAGAAATGAAATAATAAGTTGATACTGAATTAATAATTGGGAATAATATTAAAATTAAATTGATTAATTTTGAATTCGATGCAGTTCAAAACTTGGGTTCAAGAAATTTTCTTACAAATTACATTTTCCATCAAAACTTCCTTTACATTCACAAATGAAAAAGATTTTAATTTTATTTTTTGTTTTAATTAATATTGCTTACTCTCAAGAGGGCAATATAAAAGAAATTCAGATATTACACTGGAATGATTTCCATGCGAGAAATACACCTTATCAGGTTACAAAAAAAGACAGTCTGGACAATTCATACAAAGTAACAGTCGGTGGTGTATCAGGTGTTTTAGGTTATTTAAATAAATACAGAGATGATAAAACTTTGCTACTAAATGGTGGAGATGACTTTCAGGGTTCCCCAATCTCAACTCTTACGAAAGGAAAATCACAAATAGAGTTATTAAATTTATATAACCTTGATGCTTTTGTACTTGGAAATCATGAATTTGATTACGGAGAAAATTCATTAGACTCTGTATTGAAAATTGCAAATTTTGATTATATAAGTGCGAATGTGTATTTCACAAATGAGAACAGAACATTTGCAGAAAGATTTGTAATAAAAGAAGTTAACGGCGTGAAAGTTGGTATAATTGGTTTAACTGCTTTTGATTTGAAAACTTTGGTTCTCCCAAAAAACGTTGATGAAATTGAAATGTTGAATGTTGACACAGTAATCACACAATCAGTGAAACTCTTAAAAGAGGCAGGGTGTGATATAATAGGTCTGTTAACACATATAGGAGTTGAAAATGACAGAATGTTAGCGGCAAAATATTATGGTGATATTGATTTCATTATTGGTGGACATTCTCATACACCTTTATTCAGAGCAGAAAATGTAAATAACGTTTTAGTAGCACAGGCAGGATCTTACGGGAGATGGATTGGTAGAGTTAATTTAAAAGTTGATATTGATAAAGATACCGTTGTTGATTTCAAAGGAAGATTGATAGAAACAATTTATGATTCTACGATAAACGATATGAATGCAGAACTGATTGTATCTAATATGCTTAAAGATATAGAACCACAGCTTAAAAGAGTGATAGGTGTTTTAGAAAGTGATTGGGTGAGGGCTTATGATGAAGAGTTTAATCTTGGTCAATGGGAGGCTGATGTTGTAAGAAATAAATTCAATACAGATCTCGCATTTCTGAATGCCGGAGGAATCAGAAAAGGATTGAGCAAAGGAGATATTACTGTCGGAGATATATGGGAAGTGAATCCATTCGGAAATACTATCGTAAAATTTGAAGTGTCAGGTGCTTCACTGAAAAAAATGATTCACAACAATATTAAACAAAGAGTAATCGAAATAAAAGAGATTGGCTCTAGTGATATGCTAGTTGCATCAGGGATATTAGTAAAGTATAATTCGGGTAAAATAATAGATGGAGAAGATGATTTCATAGAAGAAATAAAAGTGAATGGTGAAGTGGTTATCGATAATAAAACATACACAATAGGAACAAATAATTATATGGCGGCACAATTCAAAAAATATTTTGGAGATATTGGGCATGACATTATCGTAAATGATACAAATATTTTGGACAGGGACTTATTTATTGAGGCAGTTGAAGAACAAAAAATAATTAACACAATTTTAGAGAAAAGAATAATTGATACTACTCCGGAAAAATTAAAATAAATTAAATGAAAGAACAAAGAACAGTAAACTGCGTAAAATTAAAAAAAGAGTTACCCGGACTTGACAGACCACCTATCCCCGGAGAACTCGGCGAAAAAATTTATAACAGCATTTCAAAAGAAGCCTTTAATATGTTTCTTGAACATTTTAAAATGATTGTTAACGAATACCGGCTGGACTTAAGTTCACCTGCAACGGATAAAATTTTTGAAGAACAAATGAATGAATATTTTTTTGGAGAAGGAATGAAATTGCCCGATGAATATACACCACCGGAAAATAAATAACTCAATTGGAATTTTATAAAATAGATAAATATTTAGATTATCCAAAGAACATTGCTTATGATATGTTCCTGGATGAAAGAAATCTGAGATTACTAAAGAGGGTAATTTATTTTATAATCGGATTTTTTGTTATCTATGCTTTGGTATTTATCTTTGAAGAAAATTTACCTGCCGGGATAATCCTGCCTTTTATTGGACTTAATATTATTTTTTTACTAGGAGTGCTGATAAATTATAAGAAGTTAAATGTAAATAATATAAGAAGATTTCTTTTTATATTTTTAGGACTTCAATTGATTTTTATTACAACCGGAGATTTTTCAAATTATATATTCAAAACTGAAAATGTCATAAAATCAGGACTTCCGCAAACTAATAAATTAAAAAATAAAAATGACAGTTTAAAAACCGGGAATGATTCTGTTAAATCAGGTAATGATTCTATCACAAAGGACAAAGATTCCGTAACCTCAGCGAATGATTCTACAATTGCACCCAAAGATTCATTATCTGAAGTTTCTCCTTCGGAAGATAAAGGTGAAAAGACAAAAAAGAAAAATGAGAATGATTTAAATTTGACAATCGGAACTGCCGATAGTAACGAATATTTTTCCGATATAATTATCTTTCTCGCAATCTTAATTCTTATATTCAGATTTACTCGAAATGAATATTTCTTGTTATATTCTATTGCGATTTTTATTCCGGTGTTGCTTGATATAACTTTGTTCGGAGGTATTGATAGTTCAAATGCAATTCCAAACATATTTTTTGCCGTGTTATTTTGTTTCATTTCAGTAATGTCAGAAAGAAAAAGATATAATAAATTCACGGCGGAATATGATTACGTAATGAAAAAGAATGTTGATACTTTGAGAATGAAAAGAGAATTAAACACAGCAAAAGAAATTCAACTTTCAATGTTGCCTGAGAATAAATTTGAAAATGAGAATATTCAAATTGCAGGGTTATCTGTTCCAGCGTCAGAAGTAGGAGGTGATTATTATGATTATTTTGTTATTGATGAAAATAAAACAGGATTATTTATATGTGATGTCTCGGGTCATGGAGTAGCAAGCGGGCTCACACTTTCGGGAATCAGAAGTTGTTTGCATTTAATTATGGAAGAAACAACTGAGCCAAAAATTATAATGGAAAAACTTAACAAGATGTTAAGGAAAACGCAGTCGAAAAAAATGTTTGTAACTGCTATTTTTGCTACAATTGATTTTAACAAAAATAAATGTGAAATTTTCAATGCGGGACACTTGCCTCCTTATAAAATATCAGGTGAAACAGGAGAAATTTTTAAATTTAAAAAGCACAATATTACATTAGGTGCTACAGATAATTTTATAAATTCGGATGAATCAATTGTCAGTTTTGAATTTAAAAAAGGTGATAAAATTGTTTTCTATACGGACGGAGTGAACGAAGCAATGAACACATCAAAAAGAGAATTTGGATTTGAAAGAATTGAAAAAATTCTGAATGACAATTACGATAAATCAGTTTCTGAAATTTTAGATACATTGTTTAATGAAGTTAAAAAGTTTTCCAATGAATATGAACAGAAAGATGACATTACAATTTTAATAACAGGGAGAAAATAAATGAAAAACAAAAAACCTGTAGTCGGTATTATAATGGGTTCTGACTCAGACTTTAGCGTTATGAAACAAGCGGGTGAGGTGTTAGAGGATTTTGGAATTGGTTATGAATTTATGATAACAAGTGCTCACAGAACTCCCGACTTGATGGCTAAATATTCAAAGGAAGCACATAAAAGAGGTTTGAAAGTATTGATAGCCGGAGCAGGAGGATCTGCACACTTGCCGGGAATGGCGGCTGCTTTTTCTATAGTTCCTGTCATTGGAGTTCCGGTTGAAACAAAAGCACTTAAAGGTTTGGATTCTTTGTTATCAATTGTTCAGATGCCTTATGGAGTGCCTGTTGCAACGGTTGCAATTAACAACGCAAAAAACGCAGGTTTGCTCGCAGTTGAAATAATGGCAACCGGTGACAAAAGAATTTTAAAAAAATTAATTGAGTTTAAGAATAAGATTAAAAAAGAATCATTGGAAAAAAATAAAAAAATCAGGCGGTGACTTTTTTATTCGATGCTGATTTAAGCAAATAAAGAGAAGAGATTATAATCATCACTTCACCTAAAACATATTTAAATTTAAAAAAATATTTAAATACTGATCTGTCGGTAACCCAAAGATTATCCGGCAATGATATTAAAACAAAACCCGCTATCATCAAAAGAATAATGTTATCAATTCCATCCGATTGAATTTTATTAACAAGATAAATTCCTACCGGGAAAATCCATACAAGATTCATAACCCATGTGAACGGGCTAGATAAAAGTATGATAAGAAAAACAAGCATCCAAAGAACGGGTGAATTCAAATCAATTTGTATTTTTAAAAGAAGAATGATTGAGAATAAGAACAGAAAAAATATTAACGATATAAACTGACGATTTAAGTTAATTCCAATAAGTTTGAAAACTGCTTCGGCATAATAAGTGAGAGAGGCTTTAGAGTTAAAACTTATAAACTCCGTCAGATATAATTTGCCGTCTTTAAAAGAGAGTGCTTCAGGAGCCATCTGAAAATAAGTTTTTAACATATAATGATCTATTTTCATTTCATCTGTTCCGCTTTCAGCAAATTCAGAAATTCTCGGGAGTTCATTTATGATGTAATTTTTATTAGACTCAAAACCTGTCATAGCAATAGAAATAACTGCAATTATTAGCAATGAAAACAAAGTCGAAGAGAAAGTTTTCCATTTTTTAAAGAGAATTAAAAAAGGGAGTATGTAAATCATATTAAGTTTAACAAGAATACTGAGAGCAAACATAACACCGGAAGAAAATTCAGAATTATTTCGGACAAGAAAATATACACCGAGGGAAGCGAACATAAAAGAGTATAAATCAATTTGTCCTCTTTCAATTAATGTTAGCAGTGGAAAAAAGTTAAAAAGTATTATTAAATAAATCAGAATATGATTTAAAGAATTTTTGAACCGGAATGTTTTAATAAAAATGGAAAGAATGATAACGGCAAGAAGAATATTAATGCTGTTCCAAATAATTTTTGCCTGATGGTAAGATAAACTCGAAAAAGATGAAAAGAATTTTGCAACGAGCGGAGGATATAAAAACCTGCTGTGACTGAAAACGGCAACACCATCCCAAAGAGTAAAATCTTCAGCAATATAATTTTTATATATATTTTTTTGATTGGAATAAATTTCTCCTGCTGTATAATAAGCCGTGAAATCCATTTGAAGACTTTTGTCTGAGATGTTAATAAAATTATAGAAGAAGTTGGCGATTGAGATAGAAAGAATAACTGCTAATATTAAGCTTGTTTTCTTCAAATTGGGTAAAAATAAAAAAGTTCAAAACGAGGCAGTTTTGAACTTCAGATTAGCAGAGAGAGAGGGATTCGAACCCCCGGTACCGTGAGGTACAACGGTTTTCAAGACCGCCGCTTTCAACCACTCAGCCATCTCTCTATAAAATAGAAATTTCCATAATAGTTATAACTAATATGGAAATAACATATCAATAAAAATACTGATTTAAATAAAGTAATTCAATCCAATAATGAGGTTAAATATAGTATCTTTAACGCATAATTTTGAACTAAAAGTAAAATTCCAAACATAAAAAAATCAGCACTGCACAAAAATTACCGGGCAGTGCTGGATGTTTATCTCCACCGATCCAAAGTGTGATAAACTAATATTCTAAATTATAATTCTTTAGAATTACAACTAAAATAAAATTATTTCATTAAAACCATTTTTTTAGTTTCAGTAAAATTATTTGTAACAAGTCTATAGAAATAAATTCCGCTTGATAAATTTGCACCGTTAAAATCAATAGTGTGATAACCCGCCTGCAATTCTTTATTAATTAACTCAGAAACAAGTTTTCCTGTTACATCAAATACGTGAAGTTTTACTATTGTATTAGACGGAATTTCAAAATTGATTTTAGTTACAGGGTTAAATGGATTTGGAAAATTCTGAGATAAATTATATTTATCAGGAATTCCTACACTTACTTCTCCGGTCAAAAAGTGATATTCAAAATTGCCGTTATAATCAATTTGTTTCAATCTGTATTTATAGATTCCTGAATTTATATTTCTATCTTCAAATGAATAATTTTTCATTTCATTTGAATTTCCGCTTCCGCTAACAAATCCAATTTTTTCCCAATTGTTTGTTTGTCCGCCTGCAACCTGTCGCTCAACATCAAACCCTGCATTATTTTCTTCGCTCGAAGTTGACCAGTTTAGTTTAACATTGTTAGCATTAACTATAGATGTGAACGAAGCAAGATTAACAGGTAATAAATTTACATTAGGTCCAAATTCAACTGCAAGATTTGAGCCGAACATAGGACCTGAAACAACTATAGTCGGAGTGATATCTACATATCTGTATTGTAAAATCTGAGATGAAGAATTTGAAGCTTGCAATCCAATTGTATGAGGTGCTAAAGTATTGCTGTTATATTTTGTAATAAATGAACTACCTGTCTCATCATAATTAAATTGTACTTTAATATTTGAATTAGAAGAATTAACAGGTGCATGTCTTATTACTACCTGAAAACTTACATATTCATTAAGCACAGTATTGTTATTGTAATTAGGAGCTTTCATATAAGTTATAATTATCTCGTTTGAGGTTACTTTATAACAAAGTCTGTTTTCAGGAACATCCGGATCTCCAAAATTTAAATCTTTCCAAAATGGAAATATTGCATTAGTAATATTTCCCTGAGGAAGACTTGAAGCAGGCTGATAAAATCCCCCGCCGTTTGGTTGAAACGCCGTGAATCCGATTATTCCATTTGTTCCTATATATAAATTTTGATAATCGGTTCCGAAATATCTTATTGAATTTCCCACAGGTAAAACACCAATCAAATCAAATCTGCCATCATCAATTCCACCTGAAGATACAGGGACTTGTAAAACTCCGTTTAAAATTAAATTAATACTTCCTGTAGTATCTTTCCAGATGTATTCCGGTTTTGATGGAGAAGGGTTTGCAGCATTTGTTGAATTTGCAAAATAGTATAAATTATTTCCCGATGAAATATTATTTCCATAATCAGGATATTGAACAGTAAAAAGTCTGTATGGTGAATATAAACTAATAGTGGATGAATTTGCACATCTTACTTTCCAATAATATCTTGTAGAATTTTGTAAAATTCCGGGAGGAACAGATTTAAACAACATACCTGCTTCACCATAAGTATAAACAACATTAGTAAAACCTGTATCTGTTGCAATTATCAAATGATATTGAGTTGCACCTGTAACCCCATTCCACGCAAGCGTAGGACTATCATTGATTTGTAAATAATTATTACCCGGAGTTGTCAATGTAGGAGAGTCAAGTAAAGTGAACCCTAAAACAGGACTTGTTGGGCTACCTGTATAATTCATTTTTTTAACCCTTACTCTGTAAAAATACCCCGTGTTAAAAGTTAATCCCGTGTTTGAATAAGTTGTAACATTAGCATCTACAGAATCAATAACTGTCCATGAAACAGCATTAGGACTTCTCTCTATAATAAATTTATCTTCAATTGTAGAATTATCCGTCCAAGAAAGATTTATCTGAGAAGTTGAAACACCGGTAGCAGTTAAATCAGTTGGAACGGAAAAAGTAAATCCACCATTTGTTGTTTTTGCAATTGTTCCAAAATCTCCCATACTACCAACAATGAATCCAACACCTTGCGGAGTAAAACTGCAAGCGAAGGTCTGAACACCTGTTGGTTGCTGAATCCAGGATGATCCCCCGTTTGAAGTAAACAATACACCGCCAAATCTTGAGGTAACCCAACCCGTATTAGTGTTTAAAAAATACTGATCATCTAAAAATTGATTGGCAGGTGATGTTCCTGCAAACCAATTTAGACCACCATTAGTTGTTTTTAAGAATAAGTTATTACCTAATATTCTTCCGTTATTTTCATCACTGAAATTAATACTGAAATAAGGTGCTGAGAATCCAGTTAGACTAATACTGTTCCAGTTATCACCTCCATTAGTTGTTTTTAAAACTATATTACTTTCTTCACTGATAACCCAACCTGTTGAAGCATTTAAAAAATAAATTGCTGCGATAGAAATGTGACCTAAACTGCTTGAGCTCCATGTATTTCCGCCATCAGTTGTTTTTCGAATTGTTCCGCCTGAGATAACATTCCAGCCGGTTAAATTATTTACAAACGAAACAAACTGACCGGGGATACCCATTGAAGCCCAGTTCAATCCGCCATTTGTAGTTTTATATGATACAGAACCGAAAGCAAACCCTGTGTTTTCATCAACAAAATGAATTGCCGCAGGTGTAGTTGGCACAGAGCAGTCAGTCCAGTTTGCTCCTCCGTCAGTAGATCTAAAAATATTTTGAGGTCCGCCATAAGGTTGACTAACCCAGCCGGTATTATTATTGATAAAAATTACATCGTCAAATGCATTATCAACCGGTAGTGTAGATGTTACCCATTGAGCATTTGCATTTCCTGATAAGGAAATTAAAAATAACAGAAAAAAAACATTAAATGTTTTTTTGAGAAAATCTTTTCCTGAAAATTGAATAAACAGGATCGGTGAAAAAGAATATTTATTCATTTTTAAATTTTATTTTAATAATGTTTTCAAAAATATAACAAATCAGAAATTTTTCAAAGGAAACTTTTTTTGAATAGATACGGATAATCGGAGTTGAGATTAAGTCAAAACATCAAATATGCACCGTTTTTTAAGTTTTTTTCAATTAAATTAACAAAAAAGGTTACGGTAATGGATTTGAAAAAAACGAAATTAATTCAATTGCTAAATACATTTTCTAAAACGGAAATGCGTGAGTTTGAAAAATTTTTAAATATGTCATTTTTAACTTCCGAAAGAAATCTCGAACCATTATTTAATATTCTCAATAAATTTCACGGTAAATTTGATGATGAAAAATTTAATTCACAGGACATTTATAAATCATTATTCGGAACAAAAAAATTCAGTAACAAATATCTCACATCGTTAATGTCTGATTTATATAAAACGGCGAAATATTTTTTGGTTGTAAAAGAAGTTTATACAAATGAAGTATTATTTAATAAAATCATTTGCAAAGAGTTTTTAAAAAGAGATTTAACTGATGAATTTGAAAGGCAAATGAAAAGTTCAATTGATACCTTAGAAAAAAACTATTCAACTTCAAAAAATTATAATAATGACAGGTATGACCTTGCTTTAATAAATTCATCTTATCTCGACTCACAGAAAGACTTTGAGGAATATAAAAATTCATATTTAAATATGATAAATTATTTTTTCCTGGATACATTGAAAAAAATTTCATCGTTTTATTCAGAGATTTATATTTTCAAAGAGCAAAATTTAATAAGCGAAGAAAAAAACATAACTGAGTTTGTTTTTAATAAATTAAATTATGATGAGATATTAAATTTGATGAATGGAGTATCTGTTGATCAGAAAAACAAATTAAGAATTTTTTATTTATGTTCAGTTTTAATGGAAAAAAAATCTATGGAATTATATGAAGAAGTAAAAAAATTATTTTTTGAAAGATATTTAATTTTTGGAACTGATGAAAGAAGAGAAATTTATTTTGCTTTAATAAATTTTTGCAGTTATATGGCGGTTACAAGAGATGATTTAACTTTAGAAGTATTTAATATTTTTAATAAATTTCTTTCTGATAAGGATAAATTATTTCTCCAGAATAATACAATTGACAGGAGACTATTCAGAAATATTGTATTATGTGCGACACAACTGAATAAAAATGACTGGGTGATAGAATTTATAAATGAGCATAAAAAATATCTCAAGCCAGACCAAAGTGACAATCTTGAGAATTATTTACTCGCGATGGCATATTCGAGAGTTAGAGAATTTGATAAATCTCTGGAGATACTCTCAAAAGTTAAATTTAATTATGGCACCTTTAAAGAAGATATTTTGCTTTTAAAATCTACAGTTCTTTTTGAAAAAGGATTTATTCTGGAAGCATTGGAGACAATAATTTCATTTAAAAAAACCTTTAAGAAAACATCTGCAATGAGTAAATCAATTTATGAGTATTATAAAAATTCAATTACATTTTTAATAAAATTTTATAATGCTGTTCTTAAACAAAACATAAAAGAACTTGAGTTCATCGAGAAAAGCGTGATGGAATGTGAATATCTTTTAGTTAAGCCCTGGCTTTTGAAAAAAATAGAGTTGCACAAATTAAACACCGGTAAAAACGGAATTTAACCGGATTAATTTTTTTTCATTATCATTTGGAAGTCATCCATAATATATCCCTCACCGATATCTATATCTACAACTTTTTCAATTGTGAATCCGAGTTTAAAATAAAAGTTTATAGTTTTAATATTCTGTCGGTTAACTGTAAGGCGGATAGTCGAATAGTTTGTATTATCAAAAATATGAGAAAATAATTTTCTGCCGATACCTTTGCCGTGAATAAAAGGATCAACATACCATTTATGTATAAAAAAATTTTTATCGTCAAAAGTACTGTATGATAAAAATCCCATCATATTTTCCTTTTCATCATAAGCACATAAAAATATATTATGGTCTACGTGGATTTGTTTTTTCAAAGCATCAATTGAATAAAACTTGTTAAGCATATAATCAACCTGAGTCTGCCCTATAATAGGCGGATAATGAATATTCCAAATTTTTTTTGCAAGCGTTTCTAGTGTTTGAAGGTCTTTATCTTCGTAAACCTGTTTTAAAGTAATTTCCATAATTTAGTATTCCAATATGAATGCACTTAAATTCCAATAATCAAGAACATCAGTAGTTCTATCGGAATTTAAAATGTTAAAATTAAAATAATTTAATCCCGGATTTAATTTGTCAGTTATGTTGTAAATATATGGCAATGATAAATCACCGGGACACCAACCGCTGCGACTTAAGTCCGAACTCCACAAATCCCCTTCCCACTTGGCTGATGTCGGATTTAATGACCTGAATCTTCTGCAATCATCCCTCCAGGGAATAATATGGAATGAATTATTATTTATTGTAATAATATTTTCTTTCATATTAAATTCATCACCTGCAGAATCTCCGCCATGACCGGAAGAATAAAAATACAATAAATATTTTGATGAAGATTTATCAATTAAAAGCGTATCAAAAATTCCACCTGCATCATAAGTTTTATAATTAAGATAATCTCCTGTTATATTCATTACGGGAATTACTTTTTTTGGATTCATAGCGTAAATATCAGTTCGGAAAGTCAAAGTGAAATTAACTTGCCATCCTTTTTCTACCCATGTATCAATAAATGCATTAATAGTTACAGAATCTTTAAAAAGAGGTGAAAGGTATGAAAGATCAAGCGTGAAATTCATTTCATCTTCCCATTTTTCTACTCCACCGATCAAAGGTATCGTCTGATTTCCTGTTCCGAAACCGGTCATAAATTTTACAAGTTCTATTTTTTCATTCCCGGCTGAAAAATAAACCGAACCGAATCTGTCCCATTTATCTCCTAAAGATTTAATTTTAAGATTCGCTATTATTCTAACAGGAGATACAAGCTGAGGAATTAAAATTCTATTTGAGATTTTTCTTCCTTTGTCATCAACATTGTAAGCAGGTTTATTTATTGAATCACCAAAACAAATTTCTGCATTATTAAAAACATTTATTATCGTATCAGTTTGACCCTTAAGTGATTTACAAAAAACAAATACAAAAATGATAAGAATAATTTTATTCATAGAATGTATATTTTATTCCGTTAATTTCATTTTCAAAGTCAGACAATTTAAATTTTCCAACTCGTGTTCTCCTCAGAGTTTTTAGATAAGCACCAACGCCGAGTTCTTTACCAAAATCATCCGCTAAGGTTCTGATGTAAGTTCCTTTTGAACAAGATATATTAAAAAAAACTTCTTCGCTGTTTAATTTTTTAACCGTAAAACTTTCAATAAAAATTTCTCTTTCTTTTCTTTCAATTTCTTTTCCTTTTCTGGCAAGTAAATACAGAGGTTTTCCTTTGTGTTTAACGGCTGAGTGCATTGGTGGCATTTGAAAAATTTTACCGGTAAATTTTTTTCCGGCAGAAATTACCATTTCATCAGTAATGTGGGATGAATCTATTAAATTGATTTCAGGTTTTTCAGTATCAAAACTTTCAGTAACCGCTCCAATTCTGAAAATACCTGTATATTCTTTATCAAAGTTTATGAAGTCATTAATTTTTTTTGTGAATTTGCCTGTGCAAGCGACGAGTAATCCGGTGGCACGCGGGTCTAAAGTTCCTGCGTGACCTATTTTTTTTATATCGAGATGTTTTTTTAATACGTTAAGAACATTGGCGGATGACCAGTCAAGAGGTTTGTCAATTAAAATTATTTTATCAGTTACTGACAAAATTATTTTTTTAAATCATTGAGTATTTTATGAATTTTATCTGCGTGTTCAAAAGAATCATCATAGATAAAAATCAAATCAGGAACATATCTGAGGTTGATAGACTGTGCAAGCAGATATCTTATATGTTTTTTTCTGTTATTCAGTTTTTCTTCGGCTTTAGCACCGGGTTCTTTATTCCCGAGGAGTGTAAAATAAATTTTTGCAATTTTTAAATCCGCTGTAATAGTAACATTTGAGATTGTAACAAGTCCGAGATTCAATTCCATTAAATCTTTTGACATAGCCGAATTCATCTTATGTTTTATTTCTTCAGCAACTTTTTGAGTTCTTATAGACATTTAAACCGCCGATAATTTTCTTTTAATTTCAACAATTTCGTAACCTTCAATTATATCTCCGACTTTTATATCATTGAAATTTTCAATTGATATACCACATTCAAAACCTGTTTCAACTTCACGCACATCATCTTTGAATCTTTTCAGTGAAGATATTTTACCTTTGAAAATTTCAAATCCTTCTCTGAGTAACCTCACTGTAGTATTACGTGTAATTTTTCCGTCTTTAACAAAACAACCTGCCACCATTCCGATTTTCGGCACTTTGAAAGTATCTCTAACTTCAACAGTGCAAGTAACTTTTTCTTCAATATCCGGTTCAAGCAATCCTTCAAGAGCTTGTTTAACTTCTTCAATTACATTATAAATTATATTATAAAGACGAATATCAATTTGATTTTTTTCCGCAATCTGTCTTGCGTTCAGATTAGGTCTCACATTGAAACCGATAATAATTGCTTTTGATGCTTCTGCGAGCGTAACATCTGATTCTGTAATTTGTCCGACTGCTTTATGTATAACAATTACTTTTGCTTCAGGTGTTGTTAGTTTCTGCAATGAATCTGTAAGTGCTTCGGCTGAACCGTCAGCATCCGCTTTTAATATAATTTTCAGTTCGACCTGTTTACCTTCTTTAATTTGTTTTGAAATGTCATCAAGAGTTACAAGTTTTACCTGACGGAAATCTTGCTCACGTTTAAGTTGCTGACGTTTAAGCGAAATTTCTTTTGCTTCTCTTTCAGAATTCATTTCAATAAAAATATCACCGGCTTGAGGCATACCGTCAAAACCCAATACCTGCACGGCTTGCGAAGGTCCTGCGGCTTCGAGTTTATGTTCTCTTTCATCAAACATCGCTTTAATTTTTCCCGCATAAACTCCGCATATAAATACATCGCCAACATTTAAAGTACCTTTTTTAACAAGTAATGTCGCAACTATACCTTTACCTTTATCAAGTTTTGCTTCAAGAACAACACCTCTTGCTTCCCTGTCAGGATTAGCTTTCAAGTCAAGGACTTCTGCTTCGAGAAGAATTTTTTCAAGAAGTGAATCAATGTTCATTCCTTTTTTGGCAGAGATTTCTACGCATTGATATTTTCCGCCCCAATCTTCAACAAGAATATTTTTATCGGCAAGTTGTTGCCTTATTCTGTCAGAATTTGAATCAGGTTTATCAACTTTATTAATTGCAACAATAATAGGAACGTTAGCAGCGAGTGCGTGGTTAATCGCTTCAACTGTCTGTGGCATAACATTATCATCGGCAGCAACAACAAGCACAACTATATCAGCAGCTTGTCCGCCTCTTGCTCTCATTGCGGTAAATGCTTCGTGACCGGGAGTATCAAGGAAAGTAATTCGTTTTTTGTTTGGAAGTGTAACTGTGTATGCTCCGATATGCTGAGTGATACCACCCGCTTCACCGGCAACAACATTTGCATTTCTGATATAATCAAGTAACGAGGTTTTTCCGTGATCAACGTGACCCATAATAGTTACAACCGGAGGTCTTTCTTTTTGCGTTTCAATAGCATCTTCAGTATCTACAAGTGTATCTTCTTCATACTCAGTCTGAAATTCAATTGTATATCCAAACTCAGCAGCGAGAAGTTCAATCAAATCTTTTTCAAGCCTTTGGTTGATAGAAACCATCATACCGAGATCAAAACATTTTTTGATAATATCGGCAACGGGTATATTCATAAGATTTGAAAGTTCAGAAGTTGAAAGAAATTCTGTAACTTTGATTACATTCTTTCTTTGTTCTGCAAGTTCTGCCGCTTTCTGTTCCTGCTCAAGTCTTTCTTTTTTCTTTTTCTTTCTAGCTAATACTCTCGCAGATGAACCTGAATCTTCATCAATTTTTGCGAAAGTTTCTCTAATAGCCGCATCAATTTCTTTTTGTGTTACATCTTTTAATCTGTGAACTTTTTGAGATTTGGGCTGAACTTTTTTCTTTTCGTAATCAGCCTGAAATTTCTTTTTATCTTTATCTTTTTTATCCCCGAATTTTTTAGAATCAGTTGATGTCGGAGCAGAAATTATTTTCGGAGATTTATTTTTAAAATCAGTCCCGCCTTGCTCAGGTTTCTTTGGTTTAAAAGTTCTTCCGTCTGCTTCTGCCTGTTTCTTCTTGGCATTTTTTACATCTTTAATCGTAATTTTTTCAACTTTCGGTTTATTCTTATTCTTATCAAATGGCTTTTTAAAATCTTTATTTCTGTTTTCAGGTTTTGTAAATTTATTTTTCTGAAATTCAGGTTTTTTATCAGTCTGAGGAGGTTTTACATTTGATTTATCCTGAGTTGTATCTTTTGCGGTTTCCGGTTTTTGTGATTTTGGAGTTTCCGCAGATTTTTTCTTTAGTCTTTCTGCTTTCTGCTTTTCTTCTTCAAGTTTTCTTTGTTGTTCTGCTTTTTCATACGCTTCTTTCAGTTGTTTCTGACGCTGTTCTTCTTCAATTCTTTTTTGCTCTTCAAGATTTTTTCTTATTCTTTCTTCCTCTTCTTTTCTTGCTCTTTCTTCTTCTTCTTTTTTCTTTTTCTCTTCAATTTCTACAAATTTTACATCATAAGTATTTGTGAACTTTTCAAGTTTTTTAGTGTGCTGCTGATGATCCTCAAGGTCTTTTCTGAAATGGATACGCACCTTTTCCACTACGTCACTTTCAAGAGACGTATTAACGGTAATATTCTCCATTTTTAAATCCTGCTCAAGAAAATTAATAACATTTTCTCTTGAGGTTTGGATTTCACTCAAAAGTTTCATTAACTTTGTTTTTTTCGCTTTTGGCTCAGCCATTAATAAGATTAACCTTTCTGTTAATTTAAATTTTTCTTAAAAAATATAAAAATTAAGAAAATTATTTTTTAGATTTTTTTTTCTTGTCAGATTCTTCAGTAGATTCAGTTTCAGATTCTTCTTCTTCTCTGTCATCATCTGATTCACTTTCTTCTGACTCAGATTCGTCAGATTCTTCATTATCTTCTGACTCTTCTTCATCACTGTCATCATCTTCTTCATTATCTTCGGAATCTTTTGAATCCTCTTCATTACCCTCTTCTTCTTCTCCATATCCTTCTAAATCATCATCTTCATCTTCTTCTTCACCGTAGCCTTCCAAGTCATCCTCTTCTTCGTATTCTTCTTCTTCCTCTTCAGGTTTGATTACATCAAGAGTATATCCTGTCAGTTTAGAAGCAAGTTTTATATTTTGTCCGCCTCTTCCGATGATAAGACTGAACTGATCTTTATCAGCGAAGATTTTTGCAACTTTTTCATCTTTATCTAAATCAATATCATTGATTCTCGCAGGTGATAATGCTCTTGCAATAAAAAGAGCAGGATCATCTGTATAGTTTATAACGTCAATATTTTCATTACTTAATTCTCTTACTATAGAATGGATTCTAATTCCTTTCATACCTACGCAAGCACCAACCGCATCAATTCTCTCATCAGATGATTCCACTGCAACTTTTGCTCTTTCACCCGGTTCTCTTGCAATCGCTACGATATTAATAATACCGTCATAAATCTCAGGAATTTCAAGTTCAAACAATTTTTCCAAAAATTCTTCATCTGCTCTTGAAACGATAATCAACGGAGGTCCTGACTGTCGCTTTTCAACCGATTTTACTATTGCTCTGACAGTATCTTCTTTTTTATATTTCTCTTTAGGAATTTGTTCAGATTTAGGGAAAATTATTTCGTGTCCGTTGTGCATCATTAAAATTGAGTTAGGTTTAATCTGATAAACCTCACAAACAATTATTTCACCGACAATTTTTTTATACTCATTAAATGTAACTTCTTTTTCAATCTCACGAAGTTTCTGTGCGAGATTTTGTTTCAAATTTAAAACTGATCTTCTTCCAAAATCTTCAATCTGTAATACTTCAGTATATTCATCACCAATCTCAAACTCTTCTCCTGAAAGTGATTGTGCAGTTTCAAGATCAATTTGTTTTGAAGGATCTTCTACGTTTTCTACAATTTCTTTATTAAGATAAATATCAATATTTCCTTTATCCATATTAACAATAACCTCAAAGTTTGCTTCCGCACCATATTTTTTTTCCATCATTTTATTGAAAGATTCCTTTATAACACCTTCAAGGATTTCTCTGTCAATATTTTTTTGTTTAGCCATTTGCGAAAAGGCATCGATAATTTCAGATTTCATATATAGTTTAAAATTTTAATTTTATTTTTGATTCCTTTAAATCACTGAAATTTACATTTATTATTTCAGTTTCTTTTTTGTTTTTATTTTTTATTCTTTCAAGAGAAATATCTCCTGAATTGTTCACATCCAATATTTTTCCTGAAATTTCTGTTCCATCATTTAAAATACCTATCAATTCCCTTCCCGTGTGTTTTTTAATTTGCCAGGCAAATTTAAAATTATTATCAACTCCGGGAGAAGAGACGATAAGTTTAGAAATTTCATTTAATCCGTTTTTCTGCTGATAGTTATCTATTATATCAGAAATTACGGAATTAACACTCGTGATATCGTCAATGGAAACGCCTTTTTCAGAGTCAATAAAAACTTCAAGAATTTTATTTTTTTTATCCCCTCTGATATTTAAATCCACAATTTTTATAACGGAATCATTAAAATTTTCCGTTATAATATCAAAATAATTATAATCAGACATAATATTATTAATAGAAAAAAAAAGTGGGCTTTTAACCCACTCTTAATTAATCATAAAATCATATAAAATTACTTTTTAAATGCCTGAAAATCAATGTAATAAGTATAATCCACAGGACTATAGACAGATTCTAATATATACTGATATAATGTCAGGTTTTTGACATTAATGTCAGAAGGCATACTAAAAAAGATTGATTTCAGGGCTGTTTTTAATGTTTTTACTGGTATAATAATTGGCATATATATAATAAACTAAACTTAAAAGGAGATCGAATGAGAACAAGTAGTAATCCACAGGAAACATTTAACAATGCAGTAAATGAACAATCAAATCAAGTTTCAAAACCAAAATTTAAAAATGTTAATAAATTTACAATTCCTGAGATTGAGGAAATTGTAAAGAATAAAATGGATGAAACCAAAAAATCAGGAAATGATGAATTTCCCGGAAGTGAAAAAACCGAAGAATTCGTTCATCCTGATAAAAAAATCAAAAACCCAAATTCAAAAGATGAAAAAAAAAATTGATAAATGTTTTGTAAATAAATTTTATAAATAATAAACAGGAGAAAAAAATGAGTAAGTTAAAAAATTTAGAAGATTTTCTAATTGATGAATTAAAAGATTTATACAGTGCTGAGAAGCAATTAACAAAAGCAATTCCGAAAATGATTAAAGCAACAACATCTCCGGAACTTAAAAAAGCATTTGAAGATCATCTCAAAGAAACAAACGAACATGTTTCAAGATTAGAAAAAATTTCAGAAATGATAGGAAGAGGATTAGGCGGTAAAAAATGTTCCGCAATGGAAGGATTGATTGAAGAAGGTGAAGATGTCATTAAAGAAGAAATGACAGATGAAGTGAGAGACGTTGCACTTATTGCGGCAGCACAGAGAGTCGAACATTATGAAATTGCGGCATACGGATGTGCAAGAACTTATGCAAGACTTTGCGGATATGAAGACATAATGGAATATCTTCAGGAAACTCTTGATGAAGAAGGAAATGCAAATGAAAAACTGAATGAAATCGCTGAAGAACTGAATCCTGTTGCATTGACAGAATAAGTAACGGGAAAGACAAAAACCACCTTGAAGCAACGGGAGAACTTTAAGGTGGTTCTTTTAAAAATTGATTTTAATGATGGAAGTCAAAAATGGAAATTATAAATAAAATATCAGGACAGAAGAAATCGTTTTCTGAGATTATTAAACAGGGATTGCAAAATATTTACAACAAATATCTGAATAATAAAAAAGAAGTTTGGAATGATATGTATGAGATGAAATATGAAGATAAGATGAACAGTTCCGAACAAAGTGACAGATATATTGAAATAGCAAATGTTATAAATAGTTTTGAAATAAGTAATCCGGATATACTTGATGTAGGATCAGGAAACGGAACTTTGGTCGGCTATATTGATAAAAATAATTTAATACTTTCACCGGTATAGACATTTCAAAAAAAGCAGTTGAAATTGGAAATGAAAAATATTCAGAAAATCCCAATATAAATTTTCTTGAAACAGGTATCTTTAAATTTTCAGGATATAAATTTGATATAATTATTTTTAATGAAAGTTTATATTATTTCAGAATTAATGAAATTGAAAATGTAATTTCTAAGACGATGGACTTGTTAAATGAAGACGGTACTGTAATTATTTCTATGTCACAGAGTTTAAAATCTTATTTAATCAGAAGAAAATTAGATAAGATTTTAAATCCTGAATCTGACAAATTAATTTACAGCGTGAATTCAGGGAATAAATGGAGAATCAGAGTTTACAAGAATCTAAGGAGTCAAAACAAATGAAGAATGCAATTAATCTTGAAAATTTATTTGTGTCGGATATAAAGGAATTATATTTGTTCGAAGCATTGACACAGGATTATTTAAAAAATTTAAGCCGGTTTGTTAATTATGAACAACTGAATTTTTTAATCCGCATATATAATGATGAAACAGAACTTTCAAAAAGGAGACTTGAGAAGATTAGTAATTTAAGAGATTTTTCTCTGAATAATGCCGACGGCTTATATCTTAAAAAATTCTTTGATGAAATTTTCAAAGATATTGAAAATGAAAACGATAATATAATAAGACATATTAAAGTAATCTCTTTTATTGAAAGATTAATAAATTATAAACTTGCAATATATCGAATGATAAGTGTTTATTCTTCAATATTAGGATTTGAGAAACCTGTGAGAATGATAGAAGATACTATTGAGGAAAAAGTGAAAACGTTTTGTGAATTTTTATATCTGACTGAAGAAATGAGAGATCATTTAAGATCTAAAGAAGTAAACCAAAATGGAGTTTCAAACTGATGAAATGAGTTTACTAATCAAAAAAGTGTATTATTTTTTCCCTTCAAATAACCCGTGCATCCCCTTGCACGGGTTACCCACCTTTTAATTATAAATTATACTGTTTTATTTTTCTGTAAAAAGTTCTTTCGTTCATATTCAATAGTTTTGCGGCTTGTGCTTTATTACCTCCGGTTTTTTTCAATGCATTTACTATATATTCTTTTTCAATATTTTTTTTGGAGTCTTCAAGAGAAGAAGATTCAACTGATAATTCATTATCTTTTTTAATATTAATTTCTTTAGGGATATTAATATGTTTTATCTCAGAATTATTACACATTAAAACAGCAGAACGAATGACATTTCTCAACTCACGTATATTTCCGGGCCAACTGTATGAATCAATAATTTTCATTACATCGTCTGATACACTTTTTACTTCTTTATTAAATTCTTTGTTTGCAAGATTTATAAAATAAGAAACAAAAAGTTTGATGTCAGATTTTCTTTGTCTCAACGGCGGGAGATCTATACTGAATTCATTTAACCTGTAATAAAGATCGTGTCTGAATTTTCCGTTATTGACCGCATCAGCGAGTTTTATATTAGATGCTGTGATAACTCTCACATCTATATTAATAACTTTTTTGCTTCCAAGCCGTGAAAGTTTCCTTTCCTGCAACACTCTAAGAAGTTTTACCTGATTAGGATCTGAAAGATTTGTAATTTCGTCAAGGAATAATGTCCCTCCGTTTGCAATTTCAAACTTACCTTCTTTCATAGAGTCAGCACCTGTAAAAGCACCTTTTTCATGACCGAATAATTCACTTTCAACAAGTGTTTCAGGAATTGCACCGCAATCAACCGCAATAAATGGTTTATCATTACGTTTACTTTCTCTGTGAATTAAATTGGCAATAACTTCTTTTCCCGTTCCGCTTTCGCCCTGAATTACAACAGTTAAATCTGTAGGTGCCACAATATTAACCTGATTAAAAATTGATTTCATTTCAGGACTGTTACCTACTACACTGATATCTTTTGGATTTTCATCAAGTTTTTTTCTTAACAAGTTTATCTCTTTGGTCAGATAACGTGATTCGATTGCTTTACCGATTAGCAATAAAATTTCATCGTTGTTAAATGGTTTTGTTATATAATGATAGGCACCTTTTTTCATCAGATCAACTGCGTCTTTAATATCTCCAAATGCCGTTAAAAAAATTATTGGTAAGTCGGGTTCAATTTTTTTTAATTCTTCAAAAACTTCCCGACCTGTCATTCCCGGCATTTTCATATCAAGAATTGCGAGGTCATATATAGTTTCATTCACTTCTTTAATTGCTGCAAAGCCGTCTTCAACAGGTGTGCAATTATATCCTGCATCTTCAAGAAGTGTCGTAAGAGAATATCTGATGAATTTATTGTCATCAACAATTAAAATTTTTGCCATAATAAAATTACTAATTTAATTTGAAAATGATTTCTATTGTAGTCCCCTCACCTACTACAGAGGAGATTTCTATTTTACCTCTATGTGCTTTGATAGCACTATAAGCCAAGCCCATACCGAGACCTGTGCCTTCATCTTTTGTCGTGAAAAAAGGTTCAAAAATTTTATCAAGATTTTCAGGTGAAATTCCCGAACCGGTATCTGATATAATAACTTTTAAATTATTTTTATTTGTAAGAGAGGATGAAACTTCAATTTTTCCTTCTCCGGAATTTTCATCAATTGCATCAATTGAATTAGTCACAAAATTTAAAATCGCAGAATAAAGTTTCTGTTCATTTAATTCAAACTCCGGTAAATTTTCTTCTAAATTAAAAATTAAATTTATATTTTTTTCTTTACATCTTGCCGAAACACTTTCTTTTACATCTGTCAATATATCATTTATATTACCCATTTTCAGATTTACATTATCGGGAGAAGCAAACAAGAGAAGATCTTTAATGATTTTATTCGCAATATCAATATTGATTAAAATATATTCTAAATGTTGTTTAGATTTATCATCAA
>ERZ761607.2004-NODE-2004-length-23363-cov-430.006521_pt1 | contig 23363 bp, 25 predicted proteins | sample MGYA00511164_ERZ761607 | MGnify/ENA primary metagenome ERZ761607 (study PRJEB28899, sample SAMN02445080) | bioreactor sludge metagenome | biome: EBPR sludge | place: Australia: Brisbane, Thorneside Wastewater Treatment Plant | collected 2011-06-22 ... | reverse complement strand
ACCGCCTGCCGGTGTTCCGCGGCAACATCACCAACGTCACCGGCGTCATGACGCTCAGCACCTGGGACCTGTTGCTGCCGGACATCGAGCAGCGTCCGGTGGGCGACTTCGTCAAGCCGGCGCTCTATCTGTCGCCGCGGCAGAGCCTCGACCAGGTGCTGCCACTGCTGCGCTCGCGCACTGACCACATGGCGGTGATCGTCGACGAGTTCGGCTCGGCGATCGGCATCCTGACGATGGAGGACATCTTCGAGGAGGTCGTTGGCCCGGTCGATTCGGGTTTCGACTTCGACAGCATGAAGGGGCGCCGCATCAGCATCGAGTCCGTCGACGACGATACGCACCTGATCAGCGGTCGGGCGCCGATTTCCGAACTCAACGATTCGCTCAAGCTCGGCCTGCCGGTGGGCGAAGCGCATACCATCGCCGGCTTCCTGACCAACCGCCTGCGGCGCATCCCGCAGGTTGGCGACACGGTTGTGGAACAGACCTACCGCTATACTGTCGTCGAAGCCGACGCACGCACCGCGACCAGGGTTCGCGCCGAGCGCATCTGAAGCGGCTGCCGGCGATCGGGCAGCCAGCGTCAGCCGGTAAACAGCCGGGCATTCATGACCATGTGGACGGCGATGCTCGCGGCGTAGCCGAGGGCGATCGCCCAGGTCCATTTCAGGTGTGAGCCAAAGGTATAGACGCCGCGCGCCGTCCCCATCAGGGCGACACCGGCGGCCGAGCCGATGGACAACAGACTGCCACCGACGCCGGCAGTGAGTGTCACCAGCAGCCATTGGCCGACGGACATCTGCGGATCCATGCTCAGCACGGCAAACATCACCGGGATGTTGTCAATGAAGGCTGAAAGAACGCCAATCATGATGTTGGCGGTGGTCTGCCCCAGTCCGTCGTACATCAGGGTGGAGGTCATCGCCAGGTAACCGAACTGCCCGAGGCCGCCGACACAGAGGATCACACCATAGAAGAACAGCAGGGTGTCCCATTCGGCCTTGGCCACCTTGCGGAAGAGGTCGAAAGTCTCGTGTTTGTGGCCGGTGATGTCGAGCGGGTTGTCGCCGCTCAGCATGCGCCCTTCGACCTTGATCAGGTAGTAGGCGAACAGCGACAGATAGCCCATTCCCAGCATCATTCCAATCGCCGGCGGCAGGTGCAGGAAGTTGTGAAAGGACACCGCGGTGACGATGGTCAGCAGGAACAGCGCCATGATCCGCTTCGCTCCCAGTTTCATGGGCACCGTCGCGTCACTCACCTGCGGCTTCCCTTTTGGCACCGTCAGGCTCATGCAGACCGCCGGCACCAGCCAGTTGATCAGCGAGGGGATGAAGAGGGCGAAGAAGCCGAAGAACTCGACCTTGCCCTTCTGCCAGACCATCAGGGTGGTAATGTCGCCGAATGGCGAGAAGGCGCCACCGGCGTTGGCGGCGATGACGATGTTGATGCACGAGACGACCATGAAGGTGGGGTTGTTGGCGCCCACGGCCATCACCACGGCGCCCATCAGCAGGGCGGTGGTCAGGTTGTCGGCGACCGGTGAGATGAAAAAGGCGAGCAGGCCGGTCATCCAGAAGAGCTGGCGCAAGCTGAACCCCTTGTTCACCAGCCACGAGCGCAGTGCCAGGAAGGCATTGCGTTCTTCCAGCGCGTTGATGTAGGTCATCGCTGCCAGCAGGAAGAGGAACAGTTCGACATACTCGCTCAGGTTGTGCATCACTGCCGCGTGGGCATGGTCGGGTCTGCCCAGCGCCTGGTAGGAGACGGCGACCAGGATCCAGATGATGCCTGCAGCCACCATCACCGGTTTGCTCTTGCGCAGATGCAACTGCTCTTCGAACATCACCAGCACGTAGGCCGCGACAAACAGCAGCACGGAGAGGATCCCCATCGCGCTGGCGGTGAGATTGACGATCTCGCTGCTGCCCGTTGCGGCCCAGGACGGCAATGGCGTGATCAGCAGGGCACACAGGGAGACCAGGTGCGGGTACATCGATTCAACTCCTTGTGTGCGGTGGTGGACGGGAGAGAGGAAGAACGGGTTCGGTGGCGAGCCGCCTGAATCGGCAGCAGCAACGCTCCGGGTCAGATGGCGAAGGGCATCAGCGGGTGCCCACGGCGGACCGCCTCCATGAAGATGACGCCCTGATGCGGTTCTCCGAGCCCTGCCGAAGTGAACAGCAGGGCAAAGGTCTCGTCCGCCTGGGGTGCTTCGACCAGCACCATCAGCACGTCCTTCTCGCTCCACGAAACGCGCCCTGGTCGTCGGCGCCGGCTGTCGCTGCCGCGTGCGTGATGATGGGTGACGGAAAGGATGCCGGGCCGGTTCTCGACCAGCTTCATCAGCTTCATTCCCTGACCGCTGGCAACGATCGCCGTGATCAGCTTCTTGTCGACGCCGTAGCCAATGTGCGCCAGCACACTCACTCGCGGCGCTCCGTGTGTACGCCGAAGCGGGCAGCGACCTCGTGCGGTATGTAGGTGGCCATCTTCTCCAGTCGGGTGACCCAGAGGATCCCCATGCCCGGCGTGTCCATCTTGGCCGAAACGAAGATCCGCTCGAACAGGCGATCCGCCTGTTCGGCCGGCACCGCGATGTAGATGATTTCCTTTTCCGTATTGACCGTCAGGCCAAGGATGCCCAAGTGCTTCTGGCGGACGCCGGTGCCGTGCGCATGGAAGACGGTGGCACCCTGCGCACCGGCTTCCAGCGCGACCTGGACGACCAGATCGGCAACGCCACGCTGAACGATGGCGGTGATCAGCATCACCTCAGTCAACACGATCAGTTCATTGCTCTTGCTCATGCCTTCCTGCCCTTCTTGTCCGTTTTCGCCGACTTCCTGCTTTCGGTCGCTGTGGCGCTGCGGCTCTGCAGGTCGGCCCAAAGGCCGGTGGCGAGGACCGAGATGATCGGACCGACCGAACACAGGGCGAGAATGCCGAAACCGTCGGCGGCATTGACGGCGTCGCCGAGGCCAATGCCCAGCGCGAGCAGCAGGGGCACGGTCACTGGCCCGGTGGTGACGCCGGCGCTGTCCCAGGCGAGGTTGACGATCTCCTCGCGCGAGACGATGGTCAGCACCAGGGCGATCGTATAGCCGGTCAGCAGCAACCCCCACAGCGGCAGGTCGAAGAGGATGCGGGCAACCCCCAGGGCGGCGCCGCAGCCGACGCCGACAGCCACGGCATGGATCAGCATGCGCTTGCGGAAAACGCCGTTGGTGAGGTTCTCGACCGTCATGCCCATGGCGTTGAGCGCCGGCTCAGCAACGGTGGCGCCGTAGCCGATCGCGAAGGCGAAGACCATGGTCATGGCGATACCGAGGACGAAAGGATAGAGCGCTGGCGCACCGGTTACGCGGTGTGTGGAGAAGGCCCAGGGAACATTGGTTCCGGCCTGTTCGCCCAAGGCCACGAGGCCAGCGGTCAGGCCAAGGTTGAACAGCACCATCCCCGCCAGCGCCGTCGAGATGCCATAGATGAAGACGTTGAGCTGGCGGATCTTCTGGCGGAGCAGCAGGGTCTGCACCAGCACCAGCAGCAGCACCAGCGGCACGATGGCGCGCAGCGCGCCAATGGTTTCGGCATAAGGAGTCTCCTTCTCCCAGCCGGCAAGGCTCGGCGGCAGCACCGGCAGCATGGCTCCAGCTCCCTGGCCGGTCAGATAGATCGCCACGCAGAGCACCGCGAGGACAGGGAAGAGCGAAGCCAGGGTGACGATCCCGAAACCCGACAGCGGATTGTCACTGCGCCCGGTCGAAGCGGCAACGCCCACCCCGACCGCCAGTACCAGCGGCACGGTCACCGGGCCGGTGGTGATCGCGCCACAATCCCAGGCGAGGCCGATGATCGGTGCCAGATCGGGCTGCTGCGCGCACCAGGCGGTGAGCGCCAGGGCTGGCGGCACGATCAGCAGCACCATCTTCTTGAGTGGCCAGCCAAACATCATGCGCAGCATGCCGACCGCCACCGCGAGGCCGACACCGCCGGCGACGGCCAGCACCAGCCAGAGCACGTAGGGGCCGAGAAGCTGACGCAACCACGGCGAACGCTCGGGCGATACGGCGCTCGCGGCTGCCTGCAGAGCGCCGATGGCGGGCTCCGCGAAGGTCGCGGCGGCGCCCAGCAGCAGGCTGAAAAAAAGCAGGACCGCGGGGTGGGTCCTGCCCGGCATCTGGAAGCCGACGTTCTCGGCGAACGGCATCAGGCCGTACTTGACGCCTTCGGTGAACACCATCAGGCCGGCGATCACCGAGAAGATGCCGAGCGCGACCGATTCGGTGTCGAGCAGCGAGGTGCGCAGGGCGAGGGCCTGAAAACCGATCAGCATAAGTGCCAGCGGCAGGACGGCGCGGAGTTGCTCGGCGAAACGGAACGAAACGTACGGCGTCAGCAATCGGTGCACATCAACAACGCGCAGCCTCGGCCGCCTGGGCCCGGCTCGCTCGGCTTCGAGCACCGCTGAAAAACTGATCTCGCGCCTGTGGCGCTGGATGGCGCCGAGATAGATTCCATATCGCAAACTCTTTTCCGCCAAATCTCTCTCCTCCTCGCTCGCGAAGCTACCACAAAAACATGAAATTGGCCAAGATCCGGCCAGCGAGGGCGTTTGTCTGAAAAGCGGTGAGAAAGAAGCCGAAAGGGGCAGCGACCAGGACCCGGCTCTCGTCGCTCATCGAAGCCGACGCGCGCACCGCGATCAGGGTTCGCGCCGAGCGCATCTGACGGTCATGACTTTCGATGATGAAAGTCATGACCGTTTCCCTCAGCCCCGGCCCTTCTCCCGCGCACGGGAGAAGGGAGATTCGCGAGTCGCAGACGCGACTTTCACATTAAAGCGGCTGCCGGCGAGCGGCGGACAATCAGCGCGCTTAGTCCGCCGGCGCTCGAACGCTGAATCGGCGCTGTGAGAAGTGACTGCCGAGGCGCTGCGGCGCCAGCATCCCTGCCTGGCGCAACTGGCTGACCATGCGCGACACGGTCTCGAGCGTCAGTGCCGTGATTTCCGCCATGTCCTGCCGTGACGGCAGGACGACCTGCAACTCTCCCGGAGCGGCGCCTTCGTCTTCCGGCGCCTGCGCCAGCATCAGCACGAGACGACGCACCCGCTCGGCGGCCTGACCACAACGCAGGGCAATGACTTCCGCCGCCCGCCGCTCGGCCTTGGCGAACGTACGCAGCAACGACTCGCCAGCGGCTGCGGAACGTGTCTCCGGCCAGGGAACGAGGACGCAATCGGCGAGAGCGGTGGCGCTGAAGCTGTAGCGCTCGAAGAGCAGCGTTTCGGCACCGATGATGTCACCCCTGACGGCGAGACCGGAAAAGCTCTGCTCGCCGGTGGGTTCCTCGCGGTCGAGGCGAATCGACCCGCTCAGCACGCGCCAGGCGCTGCCCCGGCCGGCGCCCGAGTAGATGCGCTGACCGCGGGCGAAGCTCACCCTGCACGGTCGGTCGCCGGCTGTCGGCGACCGACCGCGGCGCGCTTCATCCGCCGCCCGTGTCCGGGGCTGCTCCGGCTTCATCGGCGGCTCACCGGTCAGCAAGCACGGTTCCAGGCACGGTCGGGCCGACGAACAGCGTGCTGGCAACGACGTCTTGCGCGTCGCTGCCGATCGGCGTTGCCGAAGCTTGCTCGGCGATGACGCCCCCACCAGCTCCGGCAAGGGCGGTAACAACAGCCAGCGCAACGGCCTTCCTGGCAAACCGCATGACGACTCTCGCCCTGATTGGTGACAGGCGGAATTCTAGGTCGCGTCGTCGGACGCAGGAATGTGGCGAATTGACGCACGCGGCCACTCCGGAAGGCGCGCAGGGTTCCGCTCAGCCGGCAGGGGAGGCGCCGGCGGGCAACACCGACAGGTCGTCCGACACTGCCGGCAGAAGCCGTTGCACGATTTCCCGCGCCCACGGGTTGATCTCGCCGTAGGTCTTTACGATGCGGCCCTCCGAGGCGCGAAACAGCAGCCGGGCGCGCGCGTTGTCGATCGAGTTGTCGTAGAGGTAGGTGCGGTCGGCAAGCCAGGCGACGAAATAGCAGTAGGCCAGCGATCTGGTATAGCGAGCGATGATCTTTGGAATCGGCACGTCGTGGCCGCCCTCCATCACGCGCATGGCAACGCGCTTGGCGTTGATCGACGGGTCGTCGGTGCCGACGAAGAAGAGGCGGATGAAGAAGCCGGCATCACGTGCGCGGCGAATGTAGTCGAGCTTGTCGGCTGCCGAGAGGACGGTTTCAAAAGCCAGGCTGGCACCGCGCTCGAGGCACTGCTCGCGGATCTCGGTCGCCCGCTGCGCCGCCTGGATGACCGCCGCGGGCGAGTTCCAGTCGCCGAACTCATCGCGAGCGATGAAATCCGGATTGACGTAGACGCAGCCACCCATCCACTCGTGCATCAGGAGTTGCTGCGTGATCGAGGTCTTGCCCGAGCCATTGGGCCCGGCGACGACGATCAACCGGGGTCTCGCCCCCGGGGTCATGCCTCGCGGCGGAAAGGGGGATTGATTGCCGAGATCTCGGCCCGCAGTCGGAGCATCAGTTGCGCCCGCGCGGCATCGGCGTGCCGGCGTGCCGCTGCGGCAACCGCTTCCATCAGATCGTCGAGCTGCTCGTCGGAGGGTTCGTGGATGATGTCATTCAGATCGAATGGTTGCACTTGCATCGCTTTCTCCAGACTTGCTCGACCGTGACGGAACGTCGCCCCATTTGCTGCCGGGCGAGGGCGATTCTACCGCAGAAAAGGCTTCTTCAGGGCGTCTCCGCCGGCCCGGCGGTGGCAAGGCCCATCCAGGCAGCGATCTCGGCGCGCAACTCGCCCAGTTGCGCCGGCTCGAGCAGGCGGATGCGGTAGGCACGCGCACGTTCGCGCGCCGCATCGCCGGGACCGTGCTGCAGGCGCCTCGCGGTAAGCAGCCAGGTTTCGCCGAGGGCGCCGCCGACATGCCGGCGCAGGCTGTCGAGACGGTTGAGTATCGACTGGCTGCCGCCCTCGGTGCTGATCTGGATGCCGGTCTTGCATTCCAGGACCAGCAACTGGTTGCGCCAGACGAGCGCGGCGTCGAGTTCGTAGCCGGCCATCTCGGGTATTCCCGGGCCGCCGTCGATCCGCAGGTTGCTTCCCCAGTGACCATCCGGCAACAGCCCATCGGCCTGCAGGCCGGCCAGCGTCAGCCAGACCCATTCCTCGAGCCAGCCGCCACCGGCATAGCGGGCCGCTGCCTCGCTGCCGAAGAGGAAGCTGCGATCGCCATCCCAACGCCAGATGTCCGCCTGCTCGAAGGCGCCGGCGAATTCATGCGTGGCGGCGAACAATGTACTTTCGGCGAGTACCTCGGCGCGAAACGAACGGACGATGCTGCCATCCGGACGCATCTGCGGCAGCGCCGCGCGCGCCAACCGGTTGGCGTAGCCGAAGAAGCCGTTGAGCTGCGGCGCCTGCCGCACCAGGCGTTCGGTCAGGGCGGCGCGGGCGGCAGCGGCGCGGGCGAATTCGGGACTCCACGTCAGCTCGGTGCGCACGCGATAACCCTGCATCTGCAGTAGATCGGTGAGGCGCAGCATGTCGGCCGGCAGTTCAAGCGCCGCCGCCCCACCCAGGTGCTCGAGCAGTCCGTGCCGGGTATCGCAGTACCAGGCGTCCCCGAGATCGGCAAAGGCGCCGACGAAGCCGAAAGACATCACCTTCGTACCGCCGCTCGCGTTGAGGTCGATCGGCATTCCCGGATGCTCGTGCTGCAGGCGGGCAGCGAGCTCGCGTGCGTAGCGGGTGACGCTGCCGAGATCGTGGTCGGGCGTGTTCCTGACGACGGTGACGGCGTCGCTCGGCCAGCCGGCATTCTGCAGCACGCGGCTGACCAGCAGGGCCCCGCTTCGCGCCTGCTCCGAATCCGAGCAGGCGATGACCACCTGCGCCGGCCGCAGGCGTAGTGCCGGCAAGGTGTTCTGCATGATCTGGTCGGAAGCCAGGCAAACAAGGATGCGGGGTTGAAACGGCATGCGCGGACCGGTCAGCGTCGAGAAAGCGCCATTCTGCTCCTCTTTCCGGCAAAGGCGTTCGCCTTGCCCGTTGCGGGCAGAGCCTGCGATACTGTCGTCAGCCGCGTCAGCCGATCAACCGGGGGGCGGCGCCAACTCTCCTGCAACGACGATGCCCTTCTTCCGGCGACCATGAAGCTGCGACGTATCCATACCCTGCACCACCCGGCTGTCGGCCGGAAGGATCTGCCGCCGCTGCTCTTCGTCCACGGCGGCTACGCGACGGCCGCCTGCTGGGGCGAGTATTTCCTTCCCTGGTTCAGCCGCCGGGGGTTCGATTGCCATGCCCTCGACCTGTCGGGTCATGGCCGCAGTGAAGGCCGCGAACGCCTGCACGGCTTCAGCGTCGATGACTACGCCGACGACCTGACACAGGTGGTGCGCGAACTCGGCCAGCCAGCCGTGCTGGTCGGCCACTCGATGGGTTGCGTCGTCGTCGAGCGGCACCTCGAGCGCGAATCGGCACCGGCAGCAGTGCTGATGGCGCCGGTGCCGCCGGGCGGCATCCTCGGCGCAACGATGACGATCGCCCTCACCAAACCTGCCTTCTTCGACCAGCAAGCACGTGCCACGCACGGCGACTGCGCCGTGGAGAGCCTGCGCACGATACGCGAGGTCTATTACTCCGCCGAGACGAGCACCGACGATCTGCTGCGCTTTGCACCGCTGTTCCAGGACGAGTCACGCCGCGCGCTGCTCGATCTCAGCCTGCTGGCCATGCGCATCGGTCGCCGGCGGCCTTCGTTGCCGGTTCTCGTCGTCGGCGGCGAAGCGGACGCCGTCTTCCCGCCCGCGGTCGTCGGCTTCACCGCCGCCCGCTGGCGCGCCGAGGTGGCCGTGATTCCGTGCGCCGGCCATACGCTGATGCTCGACGCACACTGGCAGGCAGCCGCCGAAAGGATTGCCGCGTGGATCGAGCGGCAGGGTTGAGCAGCGTGCGCCAGGCAGCCAGGCCCGGCGCCAACCAGCGACGACTGCAGCGGGCGCCACGAGCGGGCTGGCGACGCATGCGGCAGCCTCATGCACACGTGCGGCGGCACGCTCCCGACCGCTCGCGGACAGGCGGCAAGTGAAGAGGCGCGCTGCCGAATCCGCCCGCGCCGGCCGCGCCCTGCGCGCCAGCGAGGAGCGCCTGCAGCTCACCCGTTTCGCCATCGATCGTGCTTCGCTGGCGATCGCCTGGGCAAGGGCCGACGGCCGCTACCTTTACGCCAATCGCGAAATGTGCCGCATCCTCGGTTACCGCCGCGAGGAGCTGCTGCAGATGCGCGTGGTCGATGTCGATCCGCGGCCCGACGCCGAGACGCGCTGGCAGGCGCACTGGCAGACGCTGCGGGCGGCCGGCTCGCTGACCAGCGAGAGTGAGCGCCGCCGCAAGGACGGTTCAACCTTGCCGGTGGAACTCTCGGCCAGCCATTTCGAGTACGGCGGGGAGGCCTACAGCATCGCCTTCGTGCGCGACATCAGTGAGCGCAAGCGGGCCGAAGCCGAATTGCAGAAACATCGGCAGCACCTCGAGACTCTTGTCGGCGAGCGTACGGCCGAGTTGCGGCAGGCCATGCGCCAGCTGGTGCAGAGTGAAAAGCTGGCGGCCCTGGGCCACCTGGTCGCCGGCGTCGCGCACGAACTCAACACCCCGCTCGGCAATGCCCGCGTCGTCGCGGGTGCGCTGGCGGAACAGGTGGAGGAGTTCGCCCACGCTTGCGAATCCGGTCCGCTGCGTCGCTCGCAACTCGCTGCCTTCGTCGGCCGTTGCCAGGAAGCTGCCCGGCTGCTCGACCGCAACACCGCGCGCGCTGCCGAGCTGATCAGCCAGTTCAAGCAGGTGGCGATCGACCAGGCGAGCATCCGCCGCCGCGTCTTCGACCTGCGGCAGACGGTCGAGCAGCTGGTCGCCAGCCTGCGGCCGCAGTTCAAGGGTCGCCAGCAGCGCGTCGAACTCGACATTCCCGCCGGGCTGCAGCTCGACAGCTATCCCAGCCCGCTCGAGCAGGTGCTCACCAATCTGGTCAGCAACTCGCTGCTGCACGGCTTTGACGGCGTCGATCGCGGCCTGATCAGGCTCGCGGCCAGCGCGGTCGACGACGGGCACATCCGCCTCTGCTACAGCGACGACGGCAAGGGAATCGCCGACAGCATCCGGGATCGCATCTTCGATCCCTTCTTCACCACCCGGCTGGGCAGCGGCGGCAGCGGCCTCGGGCTGTACATCAGCCATAACCTCGTCAGCAGCGTCCTCGGCGGCACGCTCGCCGTCGACGGCCAGCCAGGACAGGGGGTGCGCTTCGACATCGTGCTGCCGAAAGTGGCGCCCGCCGCCAGCCGCCCCGGCGGCGACAGCCACTGACCTGGCAGCCGGCGGCCCGGCGCCCTCAGTCCACCGCCTGCGCCGGGCTGGCGAGCAGGCCGGGCAGCTCGCACAGGCGGCTGAAGACGCGTGTCGCACCAGCCGCCTGCAGCGCGGCAGCGGCATCCGGGCGGGCGTGGCCGCCGCCGTGGAAGCCAAAGACGCGCATGCCGGCGGCGCGTGCCGCGCGGACGCCGGCGAGGCTGTCTTCGACGACAACGCAACGCGCCGGCGGCACGGCCATCATCGCCGCCGCATGGAGGAACAGATCGGGTGCCGGCTTGCCACGCGCCACCATCGTGGCGCTGAACAGGTGCGGCTCGAGGTACGGCAGCAGGCCGGTGATGCGCAGGTTGCTGCGGATCTTCTCGATGCTTCCCGACGAGGCGACGCAGCGTGGCAGATCGAGACCGGCGAGCATCTCGACAACCCCGCTCACCGGCTGCAGTTCCGCGGCAAAGGCTGCCCGGTCGCGTTCGCCGAGCAAAGCGGCGAAATCGGCCGGCAGTCGCCGCCCCCATTCGGCCTCGACCCGCGCCAGGACGGCGCCGACGCTGATCCCCGTGTAGCGATCGATCGCCTGCTGCGCCGTCAGCGGAAAACCGACCTCGCTGAGTGCTTCGGCGAGGACCCGACTGGCAATCGGCTCGCTATCGACGAGCACGCCATCACAGTCGAAGATGACCAGCATCGGTGCGCGCGCGCCGCTCAAGCGGTCGCCCTCCCGGCAAGCGCTGGCGCCGCGGCGAGCGCGGCGTGCGGCAGCGGCTGCCGATCGCCGTCAGTCACCGGGACGCCACTCCAGAACCTCCTCGAAGCGGCGCACGACGACATAGGAGCTGAGCCGGACGCGCACGACGGCACACGAGGCGGAGCCGGCAAAGGACTCGAGGTAGGGATGACGGCTGAGGTAGCCGCTGCGCAGGCGCACTTCCTCCTCGCCCGCAACCTCCTCTGCCTCGCCGAGAGCAGTCACAGCGACCGCGTCACGGGTGTCCGCGCCAACGTTCTCGCGGTTGTCGATGAACAGGGCGACGCGCGGATTCGACCGCAGATTGGCGTACTTGTGGGTGCTGCGCTCGGTGATCAGGGTCAACTGGCGCAGATCGTCGCTGACGGCAAAGGCCATCAGGCTGGTATAGGGCTGGCCGGCGCTGTCGGTCGCCAGGACCGCATAGCGCTGCTTCGCCAGCAGCCGTCGCAGCACTTCCTGAACGCTTTCCGTCTGGCCCATCGTCGCTGTTCTCCCGACACACTGAATGACTGACTGTCTGGCCGCGCCGCAACGGCGCCACCGGCACGATGATCGCCCGCAGGCGCATCAGGCCTGCCAGCCGGCAGCAATATAGCAGGCGGCGGGCAGCGCCGGAAGCGCGTTGACCGCTGCGCAGCGGACCGCGATACTGACGCCCCTCGCTCTCGCCTGACAACCGGTTTCCGCCCATGCCGCAACACCGCTTCGCTTCCGCCGGCCGCCGCCACTGCGGGCGCTGCCTGCTCGCCGCGACGCTGCTCTGCGCCCGGCCCGTCGCCGCCGAGACGCTGCTCTGTCACGTCAGCTATGGCGGCGAGACGCGCATCCTGCGGGCGGAGCCCGTCGCTTCACCGTACACGGTACCGGTCGAGGCCATCGGTTCGTACTTCCTCTTCCGCATGGTCTGGCAGAAGGAGCCGGCCGATCTCGCGGCGATCAAGCTCTATGTCCTGGCCGCCCGCGACGGCGGCGCAGCGCCGATCCAGCAGCTCACCCATCCCTACCCGCCGCCGGCGTCGACCCGGCCGGCCTACGGCTTCACCGGCCTGAACAGCGTCTACGAGCCGGTCCGCGACGGCGAGCTGCAGTACTGGTGCGAATTGTCGGCAGCCGCCGGACGCGCGCCATGAGCAGCGCCCGCTGCCTGCGCTGCCTGCGCTGCCTGCACTGCCTGCTGGTGGCGTTCTGCTGCGCGTTCGGCGGTGCCGTCGCCGCCGAGCCGCTGCGCCTCGTGTTCGTCGGCGACATCATGCTCGACGACGGACCCGGACAGTTGATCGCCGCCGGCGCCGATCCGCTCGCCCCCTTTGCCGCGCTGCTCGAGGACTCCGACTACCGCATCGGCAACCTCGAGTGCCCGATCGCCACCACCGGCACGCCGCTCGAGAACAAGATCGCCACCTTCCGCGCCCACCCGCGCGTGTTGCGGGTGCTGGCTGGACGCTTCGACGCGCTCGCCGTCGCCAACAACCATTCCGGCGACTACGGGCGCGAGGCCTTCGTCGAGACCCTCGATCTCCTGGCGGGTCAGGGAATCGCCGCCTTCGGTGGCGGCCGCAACCTCGAGCAGGCCCACCAGCCGCTGTGGATCGAGCGCCGTGGTCTGCGCATCGCCGTCCTCGCCTACAACGAGTTCAAGCCGCGTTCGTTCGAGGCCGGGCCAGACTGGCCGGGAATCGCCTGGAGCGAGGACAGCCACGTCGTCGCCGACATTCGCGCCGCACGCGCCGCCGGTGCCGATCTCGTCATCCCCTTCATGCACTGGGGCTGGGAGCGCGAGGCGCAGGCCAGTGCGCGGCAGCGCCAGCTCGCGCGCCTGATGATCGACGCCGGCGCCGATGTGGTGGTCGGCGGCCATGCGCACGTCACGCAGGGGGTCGAATACTACCGCGGCAGGCTGATCGTCTACAGCCTCGGCAACTTCGTCTTCGACGGCTTCGACTACGCGGCGGCGAGGAGCGGCTGGGTGTTGCGTCTGACGCTCGACGGCAGCGGCCTGCTGGCCTGGGATACGGTGACCGCACGCATCGACGACGACGGCACGCCGCAGCCGCTTGCCGGCAGCAGCGCACCCTGCGGTCGCCGCGGCGACCCGCTCATTCGCGACTGCCGCTGGCCCTGACGACTGCGGCCGGCGCCGCCTGGTCGGCCGCAACGACGGTCGCGGCGACGCCATCACGCGACCGCGCCTGTTCCTCGCAGACCTGGAAAAGCTCGCGCTCCTCGAAACGCACGTGCGCCTGCAACAGCTCGGCAAAAGCCAGCACACGCCCGCGCTGCGGACCGATGAGCGCCGCCGACTGTCGCAGGAGGCGATGCTCGGCGAGGGTCCGGCTGACGAGCCCGGAATGGCCGGCCGCCGCCAGCAGCGGCAGCAGATTGCTTTCCTCGCAGCGGAAGTGCGTCTCCAGTTCGCCGGCCATCGTCGCGCGCAGCCGCGCCGCCATCGCCGTGACCTCGTCGGCCGAACCCGAGACGGCCGCGCGCTTGGCGGCGAGGGCAAGCGCGAGCGCGTGCTGGTGCTCGCGCGACAGTTGGATCAGTGCCAGGGAGCGTTTCATCGCCGCATCATGCGGCGAAGGCAAACGGTCGTCCTTGACATCGCTCAAGCCGGCGGCAGCCGGCGCTGTGCCGATGCCGGCCGGCGGCGACTGTCGACGCTTCAGACGCGCAGCCAGCCGCCGATGAGCAGCAGCACGAGCCACAGCAACAGGCTGCGCCGCACCAGGGTCAGCGCCCGCGGAATGTCGGCAGCGCTCGCCGGCCGGCCCTCGCCAAGCGGCGGTCGCTGCTGCCGCTGGCCGTCGTAGGTCGCCGCGCCGCCGAGCGCGAGGCCGAGGCTGCCAGCACCGGCGGCCATCACCGGGCCGGCGTTCGGGCTCTTCCAGCCGGCGCCCTGCCGCCACCAGCAGCGCAGAGCAGTGCGCGTATCGCCGACGAGCGCGTAGGACAGTGCCGTCAGGCGGGCGGGGACGAGGTTCAGCAGGTCGTCGATGCGCGCCGCGACGCAGCCGAAGGCGGCGAAACGCTGGTTGCGGTAACCCCACATCGCATCGAGCGTGTTGCCGAGCCGAAAGAGGATCGCGCCGGCACCACCAAGCAGGGCGAACCAGAACAGCGCGCCGAAGATGGCGTCGTTGCCGTTCTCGAGCGTCGATTCGATGCAGGCGCTGGCGACGGCTTCGGCATCGAGGTCTGCCGTCTGCCGCGAGACCATCCAGCCGACATGCTCGCGCGCAGCGCCGAGATCGCCAGCCGCGAGATCCTCGGCGACGCGGCGGGCATGCTCGTCGAGGCTGCGGGCACCGAGAGCCAGGTAGAGCAGCAGCGCGTCGACGATCGCGCCCGGCAGCCCGCCGGGGATCGCCCACAGCGCCAGCCCGGCAAACGGCAGGACGAGCAGCGCCCACGCCAGCAGACCCCGCAGGTGACGTGCGCTGCCCACATTCAGCACCCGCTCGCAGGCGTTCGCCAGCTTGCCGAACGCGACCAGCGGGTGTCCGCGTCGCGGCTCGCCGAAGAGACGGTCGAGCGCCGCGCCGGCGACCGCCGCCAGTGGCAAGAGCAGCGCGGTCGAGCTGTCGGCAGCGAAGAACCAGGGGAAAGACACGGCAGGCGAGCAGAAGGCGGTGGCGGCGAAGCGGGGATTCTACGCTGAACGCCGCGCCACCCGCCGGCGGATGAACGACGGTCGCTGCACCGTCGCGACCGGCCGACGGCACGCGCCTGCAAGTCGCACCGGCAGATGTGTCACCGACGTCGGCGACCCGCGCCCCCCGGTCCCGGCAGTCATCGCTATACTGCTGGCGGCGGCGGCATCTCCGGCCGACGCGCCACCACTCTCACGAAAGGACAACCCATGCGCCATGCGATCCTGGCGTTTCTCGTCTGTCTCGGCAGCTCGCTGGCCTCGGCGGCGGTCATCAACGTCGAGTTCAAGTTCACCCCCTTCGTCGGCGACCCGCAGAAGAACGAGCAGGTGACGACCGTCGCCGGCAAGGCGCGGCTGTACATCAACAACATCTTTTTCGCCGAGCAGGAGGTGCGCAAGGGCACCGTGCCGGTGCTCTTCGAGGCGCGCGAGATCGGCCCCGCGGTGTGGCTGCCCGTGGCTTCCGCCGGACCGGCGGTGCGCAAGGGCCGCAATACGCTGCGCATCGATTTCGAGCCAGCCGATGCGCAGGCCAGCTACCGCGCGCAGTTGCGCTGGGCCGAGGTCAACGACCAGGTGACCGAAGAGCGCAGCGGCGGACAGTTCAAATCGACCAACCAGAGCGGCGAAGGCGTCGAGGAAAAGGCCGCCACCGGCAGGCTGCGGATCGAGCGCCAGTTCGATGCGCCCTTCGCCAGCGAACATCCGTGGCATCGCGCCGCGGCGGTGACCTCGCTCAGCGACACCGACCGGCAGGAACTCGCGAAGCTGGTCAAGGCACGCGCCGACAGCTTCAGACCGAACTTCGACGGCATCTACGCGGCGCTGCAGGGCAACCCGCAGATCCGGGTCGACGACATCAGGAAGATGAAGTGTCTCGACAAGGCCTGGGCGGCAGGCGTGCGCATCGACGCACCGGCTGCCGACCAGCTCGAGGCGACGCTGACCGGCAACGCCGAGGTGGTGCTGCGCCGGACGAACGGCGACCTCTTCCGTCCGGCCGATCCGGCGAAGTTCGAGAAGATCAAGGGCGAGGACGCCCGCGCCTGCGCCGGCTTTGCGCTGTTTTCCGCCTTCCCGCCGCGAATCGTCGTCGTGCGCAATCCCGGCCGCGCCTGGGAGGTGGTCTACTAGCAGTCTTGAATGGTCGCCTGGGTTTGCCAAGCATTCAATTGGTGACGGTTGGAAGGGTAAACATCTCAGCCACTCACCATTCTCCAGGATATCCGGCCGGCGCTTGGCGATATGGCCGATGCCCTGCGGGATGACGCTCCCGACTGGACTGGCTCGAAAAAAGGTCCGGCCGCAGCCTGTCCGCATGAGGCAGACCTGGGTGGCCGTGACCCGGCAATGCGTCCTGGCCGCGGTATGCCATGCCGCGCTCTACGCTCAGCAAAAGCAAGTGGCAGTCGACGAAAGCGACCTGCTGCATGGTTGCCTGATTGACGAAGGGTATATCCGGCACCCGTTCTACGGTAGTCGGGCCATCTTTCCTGAAAGCGAGTCACACGGCAGCAATCCGGAGTGCGAGTCGGTTCGGCGGTTCACGTTGGGATGCGGGGTCAAGCCACCAAAACATTGCGCGACCTATACCCATCGCTGCCCTACCTGCATCTTGTCTCATCATCCGGGGTGGCCAGATCATGCTCAGCGTTGCCGTGGCTGGCTGACGGCCTGGTCGACGACTTTCCAGAACTGCTCAAGGGTCGCCAGCAGCGCCGGTGTGCCAGTTCGCGGGTAGGTGGCGTACACCGCGATTACCAGTCGTCGGTCGAAATCGACATACAGACTGGTGCCATGGGGAGCGATGATGGCCACCCGGTTGGGTTTGCCGCCGAGGTGCATGAAGCCATAGCGTTGCTCGCTGCCCTTCGGCAGGCCGGGCACTTCCGGACTGCGGATGCCTGACGAGGCGGTCAAAGTCTCGACGAACCAGGCGGGAATTCGGCTGCGACTGCGGCTGACGCGGGCATCGAGGAGCAACTGGCCAAGGCGGCCAAAGTCGCGCAGCGACATACCCAGACCTTCGGCAAGTTCGATACCTTGTTCGTCAGTCAACCAGAACACCGGCTGTTCGTGCCGACTGCGTATCAGCAACTGCTCGCAGAACAGGCGGGCCAGCGGGACCGTGTTGCTCTCGGCCAGCAGCCAGGCCAGCAGGTCGTCGTCCGGGCTGCCGGGGAACGGGGGAACCTCCTGCTCGACCAGTGGCTTGTCCCAGCGCCCGGGTTGAGAGAGCCACGAACGGATACCTGTCGTCGGCTGACTGCTTGTCCAGCCCCCTGCCTGGCGCCACTGCGCAAGCTCTTCCGGCGACCAGGCATGCCGCTCCTGGCCCTGCAACAGGCGCTGAACCGAGAGCTTGCGCAAGCCCGACTGGTTGTTCAGGGCCGGGATGAAACGGGTGACGGACTTGTCTCCCGTCAGTTTCCCCTGGGCGATACTCATCGCACCCAAAAGCGCCAGCAACGGTCTCGTCGCCTGCAACAACAGTCGCGGCTCGCTGGCGCGCAGGCCATTGCGGTACCGTTCGCTGAGGATTCTCCCGTTGTGGAGGACAAGGACCCCGTCGACATTGAGGCGGCTGTCGAGGAGGAAGCCGAGGTCGCGTTTGCGGCCATCGAGGGGGTCGGTGGTCTCCAGGCGATCAATCTCGAGCGGGCGCGGTGCGGCGCGCAGGGCTTCGCCGCCGGCGGCCGGGCGAAGCCGCCGGGCAGGCATGAACACGTCGGCTGCCTGCAGGCTGACGCGCTGATTCTCGACCGCCAGCCAGTTGTCCTTGTCGATCCACTGGCCGATCCTTCCGCTGCCTGCCGCGACTGCGTCAAACTCGCAGCCCGGAACGGCCCGGGCGGTAGAAATGGTGGTGGCAAGGACCAGCGAAAGCAGCGTCAGGCGGCGTTTCATCGTCCGATCTCCCGGGGTTCGTGGGCTGGGCGGGCGAGCAATCGTTCAGCCGCTTCGCGGGCCACGTCATTCAGGTTGCCATGCACTCGCTGCATGCCGCGCAGCCAGGCGGCGTCGGTCGCATCATCGGCGAGCAGTGGCTGAAGGTGATCGAGCCATGGCGTACAGCCGAGTTCGTGGGCATCTGCCGCCAGCAATTCCAGCAGTTCGGCGAGACTTTCCCGCAGCGGCCGCTGGCCGAGCGCGACTGGATCGGAAATCATCGCCGCCATGCCGTATCGGCAAGCCTGGAATTTGTTGTAGCGCGCGACATGCACCTGCCGCGCTACCTGCAGGTCCGGCCGCGTGCGCAGCAGCCAGCGACTCAGCGCCTGTGCCAGTGCCGCCAGAGCGGTGGCACTCTCAATGCTCAGTGGCGTGTCGCAGACGCGAATCTCGACCGTTCCGAATTCCGGCTTCGGCCGCACGTCCCAGTACAGGTCCTTGATGCTGGCCGCGATGCCGCAGGCTTGCAGCATGCCGAAATAGCGGACGAACTCCGCCCAGTTGGCGAGCGGCGGGCACTGCCCGCTGAGCGGAAAGGCCGAGACGGCGTTGAGACGGGCCGACTGGAAAAAGGTATCGACACCGTCAACGAATGGCGACGAAGCCGAGAGAGCGACGAATACCGGCACGTACACGCCGAGCGCCTGCGTCAGCCAGATCGCATCGTCTGCCGAAGTGCAGCCGACGTGGATGTGCTGGCCGAAGACAGTGAACTGCTTGGCGAGGTAGCCGTAGCGCTGGTACAGCGCGTCAAAGCGCTCGCCGCTGCAGATGCGCCGTTCCGGCCAGCGGTGGAAGGGATGCGTGCCACCGCCACAGACGGCAATGTTGTTGCGCGCACAATGGACCCGCAGGATCTCGCGCAGGCCCGCGAGATCGGCGGCGATTCCTCCTGCGCTTGCCCGTGGCAGGGTGCTGACTTCGATCATGCTCTCGGTAATCTCCAGCTTGATGTCGCCGAAGCGTCCGTCGTAGTCGAGGCTGGCCAGCAGGTCGGTCGCGCCACGGGTCAGGTCAAAGTCGCGCCGGGACAGCAGTTGCAGTTCCAGTTCGACGCCCAGCGTCAGCGGTTCGCTGTGCCTGAATTCCCCCAGAGACTTGCTCATCCGATACCTCCCTTGCCAGTTTCGCTGCCTGCGGTTTCGCCTGACTTGCGCAGCGCGATGCGGCACAGCGCCGGTCCGGCCAGTTCCATGAGGGCTGCGGCGAAGAGCGACAGAGCCAGCGCCGAACGACCGATCTCCGGGTACAGGGCGGCGATTTCATAGGCCATGAAGACAGCCGTTGCCGACAGCGGTTGGATGCCGGTGGCGACCAGCAGCCGCTTCGGCAGCGGCAGGCTGCCGCCGGCAGCAGCCAGCGCTGCCGCCTTGGCCGCGGCACGAACCAGCAGCAGTCCAATCGCCTGCAGCCCGGTCAGCCAGGTGAACTCCTGCCACGGCAGCGAGGCACCAACGATGACAAAGAGAATGATTGCGAGCAGCCAGTGGCCTTCGGGGAGTGCGGTGTAGCGCAGCGTCTGCCGCTTATCGATCTGCGCCAGCAGGACACCCATCAGGAACAGCGTCAGAAAGACCGGGACCGCCAGCATGCGGGCCAGGCCAACGGCCAGCAAGGCGCTGGCGACGAGAATGAAGACCTGGGCCAGCGAACGCTTCGGCAGCAAGTGGGCGATAAGCAACGCCAGACGGGCGACCCCCCAGGCGATGAGCAGCGCGCCAACGGCAACCCATAGCGGGTGGACCACGGCATTCAGCCAGTCCTCGCTTTGTTCGGCGTGAATGACGCCGAGGACAAGCGTGAATACGACGAAGGAGGCCGCAGAAGCGATCGCCGTGTGCAGGACGATCCGTTCCGTCACCACGCCCTGCGCTTTCGACTCCTCGATGGTAAGCAACACGACAGCGGGCGCCGAGGCCATCGTGACTGCGGCCGTGGCGGCCGCCCAGGCGGGGCTTTGCCCGATCAGCAGAAGGGCGAAGGAAAAGATCAGGATGAACGAGAGGCTGATGTCGATCAGCGTGCTGCGTAGCAGTTCCGGGCTGTGTCGCAGCCAGCCGAGGTCGAGCCGTCGGCCGACCTCGAGCATCAGCAGCCCGAGGGCCGCGTCCGCTATCGGCCGCGCCTGCGCCAATGCCTCAATGCTGATCCAGCCGAGCAGTGACGGTCCGAAAATGCTACCGGCAAGCACATAGCCGATCACCCTTGGCCAGCCGACGCGGGCATGCAACCACTCACCGATCAGTAGCCCGACGACCAGCAGCAGACTGAACAAGGCCAGCGAGTCAATGCTTTCCGGAAACGGGGGCAGGAAGAAGAGACGTTCGAGCAGGGCCTCCCAGCCTTGGCGCAGAGGGGAGAGGAGGTCGTCAGACATTGCGGAGCAAGTCGCCAGGATGGCCATCGCCAACGTGCGACACGGGAAGTCGTCGGGGCTTGGGCAGGCGAGCGCGAATCACCATAGCCGGCCTCGCGCAGCGTTCAGGAACTCGTCCAGAATCGGCGTGCAGTCCAGGAGCGTCGGGCATCCGGGCAGATGAAACTCGGGGTGCCATTGGAGACCGAGGACGTAGGGCTTGCCTTCGAGCCGGACGGCCTCGACCATTTCGTCATCAGCACCGCGCGCCTCGACACGCAGGCCCCGACCCAGCGCCCGGATCGCCTGATGATGAATGGACACGGTGCCGCCTCGCGTCATCTTCGGGTACAGGCGTGCGAGACCGGAACCGGCGTCCCAAACGATGTCGTGGAAGTGGCGATCGTAGTCGGCATGCACGTGAACGCCTGCGGGCGTCACCTGGGTGGCAATGTCCTGGTAGAGCGTGCCGCCAAGCGCGACATTGATCAACTGCGCGCCGCGGCATATCCCGAGCACTGGCCTGCCGGCTTCGACGAATTCGTGGAACAGCTCCATCTCGTAGGCGTCACGCTGGCGGTCGCCGGCCCAGTCCGGGTGCAGAGGTTCCTCGCCGTAACACTGCGGGCAGATGTCCGCGCCGCCCTGCAACACCAGACCGTCGAGATACTGTGGATAGTCCGAGAGGCGGATGCTGCTGCGGTGAACGATGCCGTCGCCGCTGACCGAGGGAATCATGAAGACCATGACGTCGCGGGACATGACCCAGTGCGCGACCGATTGCTCCAGGTACTGCAACGATTTGGACTGCAACCCGGTGGCACCCGGCTGCGGGTGGTAGATGCGGGCAGATAGCCCGATGCGAAGGGGACGTCTGCTCATGGCGATCATTCTCCTCAGGGGAACGGCGTGGCCGGATGGCAAGGCGCTTTGGCATGAGCCGGGTCGCTTCACCAAAGCCCTTGATGGCGGTTTGAGTAGCCAGTGGCCCGAACAACTGCATCCGCAGAATGGTCATGCTAAAGGAGGGGCCAGGCCCACCGAATCCTCGTTGCAATGGAACACACTAAGGCAACCCGAAGAACTAGCATTGATTCTCAATGTAATTCATGATTCCGACTTGCGCAACCCTCTTCTCGATCGGTGCTGTGGAAGCTTGGGACTCGCCGGCTGGAATGATCAAAGCACAGCTGTGCTCCATGATCCCATCGGGTTTGGTATCGTTGCTTGCTTGCAGTTTTCTGATGCGTTGGCATCAATACATCACTCGACAGGAGAATACTCATGCGTACCACACTCGATATCGAAGACGATGTCCTGCTGGCTGCCAAGGAGCTTGCCCGGAGTGGCGGGACGACGGTCGGCCGGGTGATCTCGCACCTCGTGCGACAAGCCCTGACCCAATCGCCGCCATCGACGACCAGCAGCACCAGCGAGCCGGCGGCCGTCCACGGTTTCCGCCCATTCCCGTCACGGGGGAAAGTGGTCACCAACGAACAGGTCGACCAGCTGAGAGACGAGGAAGGCGTTTGATGCGCGCCTTGCTCGATGTGAATGTGCTGATCGCCCTGCTGGACAGCGACCACCTGCATCACGCCAGAGCCATGGCCTGGCTGCAGGAGAACATTCAGTCGGGCTGGGCGTCGTGCCCGCTGACCGAGAACGGTTGTATCCGGATCATGTCGCAACCCGGCTACCCGAGCCCACTGCCGGCCGGGGCCATAGCCGAACGTCTCGCCGCGGCGACGGCGACCAGCCACCACATTTTCTGGGCAGACGCCGTGAGCATCCTCGATGGCGGCCGGATTGCCTGGAATGCCGTACTCGCCTCCCGCCAGGTGACCGACGTCTATCTGCTGGCACTGGCGGTACAGCAAGGTGGCCGCTTGGTGACGCTGGATCGTGCGGTCCCGCTGCAAGCCGTTCCTGAGGCAAAAAGCCGTCATCTCGTCGTGGTCTGAATTCCCCGGCAGGACCGCACGTGCGCTGGATGCTTGCCCGCCACCCGCCCCGGTCTTCATCGGCGTGGGCGGCCGACACCATCTGCAGAGCATCGCCAAGGGCCCCTCGACTCTCGTGGCCAGCCATCGGGCTTGCGGTGGTCAGACGAAAGAGAGGGAATCTGCGTCACCTTCCAGCAGCCCGAGCACGTTACGCGCGGCACTTCGACGTGCAGGTACGCCTCGTACTGGAAGAAGTCGAGATCTCGCCAGGAGCGCGCCAGTCGATCATGGAAAGGTTGCGCCGCCGCTGCACAGGCCGGGCAGACGTGCCGGCTGCCGCCAAACGTCACTTGCAGGTCAATCCGGCAGCCCTACCGGTTGAAGTCGGCCCGCTTGACCTGCCACGGAGCACCCGGCCAGCGCCTGGGTGAAGAGCATCTCGATCATGACCGATCCCCACACAAGCGAACAGCCGCTATTGTCCGCCAGGCCGATGGCGGCTGTCTGCCACTCTCGGCCTTGCGGAGGTGCTGGCGAGGGTACGACGATGTCAAGGATTCGGCTTCGCCCGGACTTCGTCCGCCCTTGAGATCGTCGTACCCTCGATGCCTATCCACCAACGACGTTTCCACACGAAACGACATAGACCCCGGAAATCCTCTACAGTGCTTGATCTCCCCGCTAACCTGATGACCCAAAGCGCATTTCTGACGCCATCGGTGCAGACGTCATAGCGCCGAGATCAGGTTGTCTGAGGAGATTCCCACCGCGTGTGATCGCGGCACGAAATGCAATGCGCAGGGCTACAAGAACAGTTGGAGCGGCTACAAGCTGCATCTCGACACCGCCGACTGTGGTGTCCCCATCCCAGCGCTGCTTTCCAGCGCTTCGATGCATGTCAGCCTCGCCGCCATTCCGATCTCGCCAACACTGGCTTCTGCCGCGACAAGAACAGGCAGGAAAATCGACAAAATCCGGCTTTCTCATTCCGCATTGTCAAATCTGGCAGTTTTCCGGACCCAAGTCCGACAGGCTGCCAGGCTTCTCGCCACCGGCGGCGGGTGGCGTCAGTCCCCGCCGCAGCCGCCGCCGCTGCAGCCGTCACTCGACGACGAGTCGCCGTCGCCCGAGCTGCCGCTGCAACCGCCGCCGCAACCGATGTGGCCGGCGCAGTAGGCGCTCGTGCTGCCGGCCTGCGCTGCCGCGAGACAGTCGAGCTGGTAGGTGAAGCCGCCAGCGATGCCGAGCATGGCGTCGAGGGCAAAGAGCAGCGGCAGCGACTGCGGTGTGCGCGGGTCGATGCCGTCGCGCCGGCAGG
>ERZ761607.2001-NODE-2001-length-23392-cov-8.082830_pt1 | contig 23392 bp, 21 predicted proteins | sample MGYA00511164_ERZ761607 | MGnify/ENA primary metagenome ERZ761607 (study PRJEB28899, sample SAMN02445080) | bioreactor sludge metagenome | biome: EBPR sludge | place: Australia: Brisbane, Thorneside Wastewater Treatment Plant | collected 2011-06-22 ... | reverse complement strand
AGACGAGTGGTGCTGGATTCCCGCTTTCCCTGCGTTCACGAGGACGGCAATGACGTTGTAGTTCGTAGGGTGGTATCGGTTCAGACATACCCCAGCCCCTCCAAAAACTGCCGCAATTCCCGCGCCGCTATTGTAATAGCCGTCATTCCCGCGAACGCGGGAATCCAGGTTTGTCTTACCCGGCGTGCTGGATTCCCGCTGGTGCGGGAATGACGTGGGGTGGAGACGAGTGGTGCTGGATTCCCGCTGGTGCGGGAATGACGTGGGGTGGAGACGAGTGGTGCTGGATTCCCGCTGGTGCGGGAATGACGTGGGGTGGAGACGAGTGGCGCTAGATTCCCGCTGGTGCGGGAATGACGTGGAGTGGAGACGAGTGGCGCTGGATTCCCGCTGGTGCGGGAATGACGTGGAGTGGAGACGAGTGGTGCTGGATTCCCGCTTTCCCTGCGTTCACGAGGACGGCAATGACGCACTCCTGTTTCTCTTAGCCCCCAGCGATGTCTTCCCACAAGTCGCGCCAGCAAGGATTGGTTTTCTCGATCAATTCGATTTTCCATGCCCGGTTCCATTTCTTCAATTGTTTTTCCCGCGTGATCGCCGCGTTCATATCCCCGTGCATCTCGAAGTAGATCAATTGATGGACCTGATATTTCTTGGTGAATCCTTCGATCAGATCGTTTTTGTGTTCCCAGACTCGCTTGATCAGATCGCTGGTTACGCCAACGTAAAGCGTACCGTTTCGACGGCTGGCGAGAATGTAAGTCGCGGGCTGTTTCGGCATGATGGCGTTCTGCTGGATTCCCGCTTTCCCCGCGTTCGCGAGGACGGGAATGACGGGGTGCTGAAACGAATGGTGCTGGATTCCCGATTTCCCCGCGTTTGCGAGGGCGGGAATGACGTTGTGGTTCGTGGAGTGGTATCCGTTCAGACATACCCCAGTCCCTCCAAAAACCGTCGCAACTCCCGCGCTGCCGCATCCCGTTCCTGCTCAATCTCGGTCAGCGTCACCTTGTATTTATCCCACCAGTTCTCCACGGCGGCGATGATTTGCTGGCGCTGCTGGGTGATGTAGCGTTCGACGATGGCGCGCATATCGTCGTGCAGGATGGTCAGCAACAACTCGGCGGCCTGCGTCTCGCTCAGACCGGCCACTCCCTCATTCAAATGCGCCTCGAACGTCGCTTTCTTCACCTTCAGCTTTTTCTTCACCTCGCCCAATTCCTGCTTCCACGCCTTGAGTTGAGCCTCGTCCACCGCGTTGTCGTCGTCAACCTCGGCGGTCGCATCGCCTTCGCCCTCCTCGTCCTCGTTGGGCGTAGCCGCCTTGATCTGGCTGTCGAGTTCGGCCTTTTTCGCCTCCAGTTCCGCCAGTTCCTCGACAAAGCCCCCCATCAGCAACTTGACCAGCTTGTGCTCCAGCGGGCTGCTCTTGCTGGCCTTGTCCTCCAGCGCGGTGACGATGCTGGTGCGCCAGGCGTCCACCACACCCTTGGCGCCCCGCGCCATCAGGGTGAGAAATTCGTACTGGGTCTGGTTCCAGAACCCGGCGATGATGCCGCGCACCTGAAACGCATCGAGCACGCCGACCGTTTCCAGCGACTGGCTAAAGCTGCGCAGCAATTCCTGCCGCAAGCCGACCAGGCTTTGACTGCCGACCAGCGCGGTAATATGGCCGCTGTGCTCCCGCCACCAGCTTTCGAACTGGGCGCGCAGGGCCGTTTCCTTGCCGGTGACGCCGGGGTTGTGCTCGATCAACGACTTGAGCGCCGGCTTGCTGGCGATGTCGGCGCGGAAGTCCAGATAGGCAGCGTCGCGCTCCACCAGCAAATCCAGCGGGTCGAAGCCGTGGGCGGCGAACAGCGGCGTCTTGGCCGCGATTTCCGCCTTGGGCACTCCGCCCAACAGATGGGCGCGCACGTCGTGTGGCTCCGGCGGTGGGGCGTTGTCGGCGTAGCGGCGGATGTTGAGGTTGTACTCGTTGGCCTTGAGCGTGGCGTTCTCCACGATGGCCGAAAAACCGGGCACTTCGGCATAGGCGTCGAAGGTGGTGACGATCTTCTCGATGTGTTCCGGCAGCAGATAGTTCTGCGCCCGGCCCTCGAAGTAGTCGCGGTCGGCGTTGACGAACAACACCTTGCCGCGCCGCGATTCGGGCTTGCCGCTCTCGCTCCCCCGGCGCTGGCGCAACACCAGAATGCAGGCCGGGATGCCGGTGCCATAAAACAGGTTGGGCGCCAGACCGATCACCGCTTCCAGCAAGTCGTCTTCGATGATGCCGGCGCGGATGGTTTTCTCCTCGCCGCCCCGGAACAGCACGCCATGCGGCATTACCGTGGCGAGCAGCCCGCCCCCGCGCAGCACATGCACCATGTGTTGCAGGAACATCAGATCAGCCTTTTTCGCCCCCAGCGGCACTTGGCCGTAGCGAAAGCGCTCCGGGAATTTCGGCGCGAAGGCTTTTTGGCTGTCCTTGTCGCCGGGGCCGAAGTTGATCGAAAACGGCGGATTGGTGAGGATGCGGTCGAAGCGCAACAACTCTCCGCCTTCGACGTGTCGCGGCTCCACCAGGGTGTCTTCGTTTTGCAGGTCGGCGGTGCTGATGCCGTGCAGCAACATGTTCATCTTGGCGATGGACCAGACCGTGCCGTTGGCTTCCTGCCCGTACAGGTCGGCCTTGCGGCCTTCGCCGCCTTGCTCGTCGATATATTCCTTCGCCAGAATCAGCATCCCGCCGGACCCGCAACAGGGGTCGTAAATGCGGTGATGCTGCTCCGGCTTGATCAAGCGCACCATCATCCGCACCACCGAGCGCGGCGTATAGAACTCGCCGCCCTTCTTGCCGGCGGAATCGGCAAACTCGCCGATCAGGTATTCGTAAGCCGCGCCCAGCAGGTCGGGAAACTCGAAGTCCTCGTTGCGCAGGCGGTGCTCGCCGAAATGCACGATCAGTTCGCGCAGCTTCTTGTCCGGCAGCTTGCTCTGGCCGACCTTGTGGGTGAAGTCGATGTGTTCCAGCACCCCGTCGAGGCTGCTGTTGTGGGCTTCCAGACCGGCCAGCGCCTTGTTCAGGTAGTCGCCCACGTTGTGGTGGGCATGGTTGAGCAGAGAGCGCCAGCGCGACTCCGGCGGCACGTAGAAGCTGGCCCCGTACCAGCTTTTCATCTCGGCGATGTGCGCGGCCTCGGTCGGCGATTTGCTGGCCTGGCCCTGCCGCTGCCGGACGATCTCCTCGCGGCGCTGGTCGAACACGTCGGAACACCGCTTCAGGAACAACATGCCGAAGATGTATTCCTTGAATTCGGAAGCGTCCATCTTGCCGCGCAGGATGTCGGCGGCTTTGAACAAATGGCGTTCAAGTTGCGGCAGGGTGAGGGGCATGGGCCTGGTTCTGGTGGGTTATGGCGCTTCGATTGTTTGGGACAATAGTAGGGCGTTACTGGCCACCGCGCAGTGTTTTCGGCTTCATTGGCATCGCCGAGGCGCGTTCGAACTTTCGATCCAGGCGCGTTTCGTGGCGGTTTAGCTTTTCCAGCCGATGCGCCGGCAAGCCCTCCCCCAGCGTCTGCGCCCTGACCGATCTTCCGTTCCAGATAGGCGGGCCGGTCGCGCACCTTGATCGCATTGATTTCGATACGCTGGCAGTTGCGCCACTCATACCGCGCCGGATGGCTCTGGATTTGCCACTGTTCGCCGGTGAACAATTTCAGTTTCCGGTTGCTCAATCCTCTCTTGCAAGGAGTTCGCAGTGAACGCATCGAAGCCATACGACAACAAAGACCCGCTGGAGCAGCAAGCCAAACAAGCCCTGCTCTCGTTGAAGATCGAGCCGATACTGGGACTCTCGCACATGCTGCAACTGGTCAAGGAATGTCTGGGAAGAGCATATCGAGCCGCACGGACTCCGTGGCAAATCAGAGAAACCAGCGATCTTCTGATAGCGGTCGATTATAACGTTCGTGCATCCCGCAAGCGCCGCCATCGGGTTCCGGAATCAAATGCCGGCAGGTCGCGCAAGACTTGCCAAAATTTTCTGATCGAGGGTAAACAGACTTCCCTAACTCCCCTAACTCCCCTAACTCCTCTGACTCCCCAAATTCCCTGTTCCATGACTTACGCTGTTGGGGAGTTTGGGGAGTCTGGGGAGTCGAGTTACCTTCGGTGGAAAATTTTTGCCAGCGGTGCGGGTCAAGGATTTTCACGCGCCAGATTGCGGCGTGATGGGAAATTCCGTCGTGCTCAAAGCGTGAGCCGATCTCCACGCGGCGAGCATATTTCTTGATGAAATCGCCGATGATGCGGCTGCTCATGTCGCCGCGCCGGTCCGTGAAATGCTCTTCCAGTACGTCACGTAACATCGGATAACGCGACTGTTCCGTGCCCTCGTCGTCGCGCACCGTCTCGCGGGCGCGGGCAATCGCTTCCTTGGCGGTCGCGCCGACGGCCCTGAAGGCGCCATACCACGCCACCAGCAACGCCCGCAGCTTGAGGCGAACCGGGTCGGCGTCTTCCAGTTGCGCGGTGCCGGCCAGCGGATCGGCTTCGCCCAGCCAGGTCAGGGCGCGGCGGATGGTGGTGTCCCAGTCCTCGAAGCTGCCCATCGGCGGGTAAGGTTGCGCGGGCCGGCCAGCAGCGATATAGCCACGAAGGACGGTCAATCCCGCAACGGCCAGGCGGGCGCGGTGTTCGGGGATCCACGTCACCAGGTTGCGGTCGTATCGCCGGCCCTGGGGGGCTTCGGATTGCGGATCGAGGTTGCTGACCACCGTCCGGCGGGTCATATCGCCGATCACAGTGACGTTGTTCCCAGTGGCCAGCCAAGTGGTGATGGTGGGTACCGTAGCGTTTTTGCTGACGCCCAGAATCCGCCCGGTGATGCTCTCCGCCGTCAGGGTCTTGCACAACCCTGAACCGCCCAGCGGTTGTTCGAGGTTGTCCAGATTGATCACTGGATCGCCGGCCAGCAGCACGGCCAGCAGGCGCTTTTCCACCTCGTCGGGGTCTTTGCCCAACTCAAACACCGTGGCGGTCCGGCCGGTGGCGATCAGGCTCACGCAGTCGGCCAGCAGGCTCTTGGCGCTGGCCGGCCGGGTGGCGTTGAACAGGAACAGCGGCGCGGTGGGCAGGGAATGCCGTACCAGCGCGGTCAGGATCGCGGCCAAGGCGGCGCTACGGTCGCTGGCGCTGGCGAAACTGAAGCCGCGATCTTCCAGCCGGTCGCTGTTGAGGCAGGGCCGGGCGAGGACTTCATCAATCAACAGGTCCAACGCGGCCCGGGCCTGTTCGCGAGTGGGGCGCTGGGGGATGGCGGGAAACGCCACACCCTGGGCGTCGAAATACAAGCCGGTCGCTGGGTCGTAACCGGGACGATCCAGGATACTGCCATCCGGGCGCAAGGTGGGCGCGGCCACCACCCCGATCAGAATCGGGAACCGCCACAAGCCCGACCGCGCCAGCAGGGTTGTGGCCACCATGCGCGGGGCATTGGCGGCGACCCACTCATCCGCCCTCTTGTTGTACCGGGTCCAGGCCACGGCGCGGTTGAGGCGGTCCAGCAGGAAATCCACGTCCAGCACGGCGATGGTCACGGCCCCGGTGGGGCGGCTGATGCCGCGTACCGTAGCGGCCTGATGGCGGGCGATGCGACACAGATAGCCCGACCGCTGGAAAATGCCGGGGTCGTGTTCCATCAGCACGGCTTCGGCGATGTCGGCCATTTCCGGACCGTATCCCGGCCGGATTTGGATGGTAGCCGGCCGGGATGGAATGTCGCCGCTCGTGGCGCCGTCGATCTTGGCGGCTGTCGTCCCGGAATCCGCTAATGGGGCACCGACGGGATCGTCGCGCTCTGGATAGCCGGTGCCGGTGGCGCGGTTGGACTTCAGCTCGATGCCCAGCAGATCGGCGGCGGCCTTAACGGCGGCCCGCATGTCGCCACAGTGTTCGAGGATGCAGTACACCGAAAAAGCATCGTAGGCGTGCCCGTCATTCAGCGGGCAACTGCCATTGTCGCTGTAGACCTTGCCGGAATCCAGAATCCGCACCGAGGGAACGCCGCTGGTGCTATTCGGCGGCAGGTAGCGATTCTTTCCGCGTGGCTGGTACCTCTGCGCTTCCAGCAACTCCCGCACGCGATGGGCTGCGTTGAACTGCCCGATCACATCCAGGTTCGCGCCGTCGGTCTTGCGGTGGGGTTTGGCCTTCGGCTTCGGCGTCTTGGCCCAGGGGCAGGCCGCTTGCAGGGCAGGCTCCCACGCCTGCCAGTTCAGCCACAATTCCAGCAGCGCCGTCGGCGGTTCCGGGTGATCGGCGGAGTCGTCGGGCAACGGGACGATCCATTCGTAAGCCTTGCCGCTGGGGTGCAGCGACGGCGGTAGTACGTCCTGATTGGTGCCGGCGCGCAACTCGAAGATCGTCAGTTTGCCCGCACCGTCAGGCGCTGGCCATTCCAGCTTGACCAAGGGCAAGTCATGCCCAGCAGGTTGCCGGAAGATCAGGCGGAAATTGGCCGGATTACCTTGGATGCAGGGCATACCAACCAGCATGGCGTCCAGGTCGATACCGAACTCCGCCAGCACGGCGCGAGTATGCTCTACCTTGTCCACGTCGAACGAACACGTCTTGACCGTGCCCAAGGCGTGAACCAAGCCGATGTTATACGGCTTGCCGTTCCAGCGGCGGCGGGCCGCCTCTGGCGTCGTGATAACCTGGTCCGGCGCGTTCCAAGCCTTGTGTTCCGGAAACTTTGCGCCGTGATCCATCCAAGTCAGCGCCCAGCCACGGGCGATGTAGGTCAGGGCGGCGGTTTGTAGTTCGACAGCAGCCAATCCGGCATCCAGGGTTGCCGACTGGCGGAATTCCAAATTCATAACGGTTGCTCCAGGTGGAGGAACCGGGCGCAATTTGGGCGCAATTCGGCTACAATCCGCGATGTTCGGCGCGGTTGTATCGGATTGACCTGATACCCCGGTCCTCGGTTGAGAGGGTCGGGGTTTTCAGTTTTCGGGATGAAAGTTCGTCAAGATCGTTGCTCCAGGTCGGGCGGACTGGGGCAACCGTTGTCGGAGGGGGTGACGCGAGGGAGCAGAGAGGGTTATATTCTGAGGCTCGTAATGTAGTACTTCTATCCCTCTCTCTGCTCCCGTCGCGTCATCATCACGTCCTTCGGCGGCTGCGACAGGTCCACACTTCAGGGAAGCCGCCGACCGTTCTGGTCAGGCGGCTTTTTCATGGGCGCTCGCTCCTTTCCGGCCGGGCCGGCTTGGGATCGGCGGTCGGGATTCGATCCAGGGCCGCAGATCGTCGTTGCGCCAAGCGGTACAGCCCTCGCTCAGCGCCACCGGTCGGGGGAACTCGCCCGCCGCCACCTTGCGGTGCAGCGTGGCCGCACTCCACGGGATCAGCTCCAGAACCTTCTGCCGCCGGCTGAATCCTCCTGGCGGCAATACCTCATTTAAGTCGCGCGTCATCATCAACCTCCTAATCATGTTACGCGACCGCATTAAATCTCATGTCGGTTAGCCTGTAACTGTCATTTATTCCGGCATTTTCAGCGATTTAATGACACTGGCGGCCAGCCGATGGACATGCTCCTCGCTTCTTTCCCCGACTGTCGCCGCCAACACCCTGCCAAGAATGTTCTCGAACAAATTGCCCTGCGTGGCTGTTGGACGACCGAAACGATGGTAATAGCCCAGCACTGTTTCCAGAATCATTTGGTTTTCATGCATGGACATTTCCGGGCGTCCCGGAGTGGGTTTTAACATCTGTCGCTCCATGTGGATTCCTGATCGCAACCGGCCTAATTGGTCGCTCAGCGCGTCCACATTCAACCCGTGCCAAGTAGAAATTCCTTCCAACACAAATGGTTGTTCTTTTCGCAACGCGAATAGCTCGGCAGTGATTTTTTGCGTGTTCGCTTCCAGTTGCGCGAGCTGCTTGTCGACTTGCGCGGGCTTGGGCGCGGTTGCTTGCGATGCGTCGTGGGCAAAGAACCAGCTTGCGGCACGGTCGAGTTCAACCAAAAATGAATTGATGAGTTCGGGAGAATGGTTGGCTTGCCCCAGTAACTCGGCGATTTCACGCCGTTCGGGTTCGCGCAGAGGGGTAAACCTCAAGCGGATGGTTTTACCGATGACAGGAAAGACCACAGACACACCCCTACCGTGTTGGCCCTACACGAAGAGCCACGCCAGGTCGGGTGTAGGGAATCCCGGCTTTTCACCCCGTCGGGCTAGGCGCGGCTATAGAAGATGATCAACCTACTCGCCGCAGTGGAACCACCGTCCAATCCGTACCACTCTCACACGTTTCTAGGAAATTGCCCCAAAGCTCCAGGGCATGGCGGCGTTCCTCGAAGTAATCATGGCGATTGTAGATGCCCTCGATCCCCTTGATCTTGTGGTTCAGGCAACGCTCGGCAATGTGCGGATCGACGCCCAGCGCCGCCAAGTGGGTTCGGGCGGTTCGCCGGAAATCGTGAATGCAGAAGGGTTCCAGGTCCGGCAACAGCGCTTTGACCTTGCTCAACGCAACGTTCAGGGTGTTCTCGTGGATGTGCGGCAACATCCGGTCTTGCGCCTTGCGCGCCGGCAGCACCCATTCGCTCCCCGTCGCCAGCCGATGCAGTTCGCGCAGACAGGCCACGGCGGCGCCGGGCAGGGGAATATCCAGATCCGACCCAGTCTTGGTCCGCTCGCCGGGCAGATGCCAAACAGCACGATCCAGATCGAACTCTACCCAGCGCGCGGCGGTGAGTTCCTGCTTGCGGACCGCCAGTAAGAGCAGCAGCTTGACCGTCAGCGCGTTTTCGTAGGTGAAGCCCTGGGCGTCGCGCATGGCCGTGAATAGCCGGACCAGTTCGGCCCGCGATAACGCCCGTTCCCGCGCCGTCTCCTTCCCGCCCGCATCAGCCAGATCGAAGGCAGCCACCGGATTGTTCTGCACCAGTTGCCGCTTGATGGCGTAATCGAAAATGCGTCGCGTCCAGCGCAACACGTCGTTGGCGATGGTCGGCGCACCACGGCGGACGATGGCTTGCAGCATGGCGTCCACGTGCAACGGCTTGACCGCATCCACCGCCAACTCGCCGATGCGCGGCTTGATGTCGCGCTCGATGCGGCTGCGCACGATGTTGGGATGCTTCCAGCGCCCGAGAATCATCCGCTCGAAATAGTCATCCGCCACCTGGGCCACGGTGACGGCGCAGCGCGCCGCCTCCAGCCTGGCGAGCGCCGCTTGCTTGCGCTCCTGCTTTTCGTCGGCCACGTCGTACCCCAGCGCCACGCGGGCGCGGAGTTCGCGGGCGGTGCGCCGGGCATCTGCCAGCGACAGCACGGCATAGGAACCCAAATCCGTCACCCGTTGCCGACCCGCGAACCGATAGCGAAAGCGCCATACCGGCATCGCATCCACGGCACGATAGCGCAGGGTCAACCCGTTACCGTCGCTGCGCCCCTCGAAGCGTTCGCCCGTCTTGATCCATTGGCGGATTTGCACGTCGGTCAAGTTGCTCATCGGAATTTCTCTCGCGCGTACCCAAATTTTCGTACCAAAAAGCCCATGAGGACACAGTTGAGTACACGGCTATTGTGAGACGGCTTAGATAGATTGCAACGCCAAGAAACAAAAAAAGCCGCTGCAATAGCGGCTTTACGGGGAGGGTGAAACCGGGCGAAACGGGGTGAAACGCTACTCGATGTTCTGAATCTGCTCACGCATTTGTTCGATCAGCACCTTCAGTTCCACGGCGGCGCGGGTGGTGTCGGTATCGGCGGCTTTCGAGGATAGGGTATTGGCCTCGCGATTGAGTTCCTGCATCAGGAAATCCAGTCGCCGACCGACCGGCTCGGTTCGTTTGAACACCGCCTGAATTTCATCGAGATGGGCGTCCAGTCGGTCAAGCTCCTCCTCCACATCCAGGCGCTGCGCGATCAGCACCAATTCCTGCTCCAGGCGACCTGGATCGGCCTCCGCTGGAATGTCCGCCAGTCGGCTCAGTAGCTTGTCGCGCCAGCGGGCCAGCACTTCGGGGCGGCGCGCCCGCGCCCGCGCGACCTGGGTCCGAACCGCCTCGCAGCGTTGCAAGAGCAATTCGGCGGTGCGCTGACCTTCCCGCTCTCGGGTGGCGATCAGTTCCGTCAGCGCCATATCCAGCGCGCCGAGAATGACCGCCTTGATTTCGTCCAGGTCCGGTTCGGTTTCGCTGATCACGCCCGGCCAGCGCAGCACGTCGATCAGCCGCAGGCCGGTGCCCGGCCCCATCTGGTGCTCCAGTTCGCCCGCGATGTCGAGCAGGCGCTCGACCATGGGGAAATTCAAGGTGATGGCGGTCGCGACCGTGCCGGTCGTTTGCAGCTTGAGCGTTCCTTCGACCTTGCCGCGGCTGAGCGTCGCGCCGATGCGCTCGCGCACCGGCGATTCCAGGCCCCGCAACGCTTCGGGCAGGCGGAGGGTAGTCTCCAGATAGCGGTGATTCACCGACCGCAATTCCCAGGTAATGGCGCCCCAGGCGCTCGGCTGTTCACAGCGCGCGAAGGCAGTCATGCTGCGCAACATGGATTGATCCTCTGGTGGGTGGTCCTTAAGCTTAGGTCGAATTGGCGGTCCTGGCGCGTTCCCACTCCCTTTTTCGTCGGCGGGCGGCGACAGTCCCGTAGCCCCCGGCCGGTTCTGGTATAGTGCCGCCCGCTCGCCATGATCTCCCACGCCCAGCCCACAGGAAGCCGTCCATGCGTCCCAGCGCCCGCGCCTTCGACGAACCGCGCCCGGTCCGAATGACTCGACAATTCACCAGGCACGCCGAAGGTTCGGTATTGGTGGAATTCGGCGATACCCGAGTGATTTGCACCGCCAGCGTCGAGGAGCGGGTCCCACCGTTTCTGAAAGGCAAGGGGCGCGGTTGGGTCACGGCGGAATACGGTATGTTGCCGCGCGCCACCCACACCCGCTCCAGCCGCGAGGCCAGCCGCGGTCGTCAGGAGGGCCGGACCATGGAAATCCAGCGGTTGATCGGGCGGGCGCTGCGTTCGGTCATGGACCTGGACGCGCTGGGCGAGCGCACCATCACCGTGGATTGCGACGTGATCCAAGCCGACGGCGGCACCCGCACCGCCGCCATCACCGGCGGCTTCGTGGCGTTGGCCGACGCGGTGCGTTATCTGATCGGTCGGAAACTGGTCAGGAAAAACCCGCTGCATGGCCAGGTGGCTTCGGTGTCGGTCGGCATCCACCAGGGCGTGCCGGTGCTGGATCTGGATTACGCCGAGGATTCCGAGGCGGAAACCGACATGAACGTGGTGATGAACGACGCCGGCGCCTTCGTCGAACTTCAGGGTACCGCCGAGGGCCACGCCTTCCGGCGGGAGGAGTTGCTGACGATGCTGGACCTGGCGCGGAGCGGGATCGAACACCTGTTGCGCAAGCAACGGGAAACGCTGGGTCTGCCGGGTTAGGGTCGTGCGCAAGATCGTGTTGGCGACCGGCAACGCCGGCAAGGTTCGGGAATTCGCCGCCGTGCTGGCGGAATTCGGGTTGGAAGTCGCGCCACAGTCCGTTTTCAACGTCCCGGAAGCGGAGGAAACCGGGCTGACCTTCGTCGAGAACGCGCTGCTCAAGGCCCGCAACGCCGCGGCGCATACCGGATTGCCCGCCCTGGCCGACGATTCCGGGCTGGTGGTGGACGCGCTGGGCGGCGCGCCGGGCATTCATTCCGCTCGTTACGCCGGCCCTAGGAACAGCGACCGGGCCAACATTGACAAACTGCTGGTCGAATTACGTGAAGTCCCGCTGGAACGACGCACCGCCCGCTTCGTCTGCGCGCTGGCGTGGTTACGCCACCCCGCCGACCCGACGCCGCTGATCTGCCAGGGAAGCTGGGAGGGAGTCATTCTGACCGAACCGCGCGGCGCGAACGGTTTTGGCTATGACCCGGTTTTCTTCGTGCCCGGCGAGCAACGAACCGCCGCCGAGATGGACTCCGCCGATAAGAACCGCCTGAGCCACCGTGGTCAGGCGCTTGTGCTCCTGCGCGGGCGGTTGCGGGATGCCGCCGGTTGAAAGAATCAGGGTAACGGCGTCTGGAGCGAGGCCATGATCGGTTCCAGTTGATGCCAGGCTTGCTGAGCGTCTTTTTTGGACAGTATCTTGGGCAGCATATCGTGGATGGCGTCAAGCTCGACGCGCAGCTCCTCGGGCGTGGTGGTCGCCTCGATGCGGTTGATGCGGCGCTCGGCGCTGGGCCCCATGGCGCCCAGCAGGATGAAGCGGATGAATCCCTTGGCTTTTTCCATGTTGAATTCCGGTTGGGGGCCAAGGGGCGGCAAAGGGGTCGTGGGTCGTTGGGGCGCGCTGGCGGGCTGCTGGGGAGTGTCGATGGGCCGCTGGGAGGTTTCGACGGGCCGTCGGGAGGTTTCGACGGGCCGCTGGGAGGTTTCGGGCGATGGTTTGAAAGCCGGGTTGGGCGCGATAAAGCCATCGATTTCCAATTGGGCTAATATCGTCTCGATGTCGCCAAATCCGGTGAGTTTTTTAACCAGCTCCGCCACCGTTGCATGGCCGTTGACCATGATCAGGATTCGGCGCATTGCGGGTGACAACCCGTACGTCCGGCTTCCGACTTCTTGTAACCCCTTGGTGGTTTTGATGGGAACTTGATTTGGAAACATGTTTTCTATCCCCCCAAGCTGTTTCGACGACCGTCAGGGCTGTTGTTTAAATGATAGTCGAAGTTTTTTAGGTTGATTCGTACTTGTCGGAAAATTTTTACGATTGCTTGAAAGTCTCCATGGCTTTCGCCGGGCTGGCGCTGCAATCGAAATCAACCAATTGATGAAATATGATTTTTTCTGATTTTCAGCCAGGTCGAAAGCTTGAGGCCCGTAAGTCGCCCGGTTCGAAAAGTCATGGTGCATAGGTTCATGAAGATCCGCTCGATCCCGCTGGCCCTGTACGTCCATTTTCCCTGGTGCGTTCGCAAGTGTCCTTATTGCGACTTCAATTCCCACGAAGCGCGCGGTTCGATCCCCGAATCGACCTATGTGGATGCGCTGCTGGCGGATCTGGAGCAGGATTTGCCGCGCGCCGGCGCGCGGAGCGTCGAAAGCGTGTTCGTCGGCGGGGGCACGCCCAGCCTGTTTTCGCCCAAGGTGCTAGAACGTCTGATGACAGGTCTGCGCGCCCGGTTGCCGCTGCGCCCGGACGCGGAATTCACCCTGGAGGCCAATCCGGGCGCGATGGAGCGGGGAAAGTTCGCCGAATTCCGGGCCGTCGGCGTTAGCCGGCTTTCCATTGGCGTGCAAAGCTTCGACGACGAGCAGTTGCGACGGCTGGGGCGGATTCACGACCGCCGCGCGGCGCTCGCCGCCGCCGAGGCCGCCCACGCCGCCGGACTGGGCAATTTCAATCTGGACCTGATGTTCGGTCTGCCGGGGCAGACGGTCGCGCGGGCGCTGGCCGACATCGCCGACGCCGTGGCCCTGCAACCGGCGCATCTCTCCCATTACCAGCTCACCATCGAACCAAACACCGTGTTTCATCGGTCGCCGCCCACCTTGCCGGACGACGAGACGACCGACGACATGCAGCGGCGTGCCCAGGAAGAACTGGCGCGGCATGGCTACGAGCGGTACGAGGTATCGGCTTACGCCCAGGCGAACCGGCGTTGCCGGCACAACCTGAACTATTGGGAATTCGGTGACTACCTCGGCATCGGCGCCGGCGCGCACGGCAAGCTCACCGACCCCGCCACCGGGCGGATTCATCGGCTGTGGAAGCGCAAGCACCCGCGCGATTATCTGGCGGCGGCGGGAACGCCGGCCCGCATCGGCGGCGACGCGCCGATTGACCAGACCGATTTGCCGGTGGAGTTTTTGATGAACGCGCTGCGGTTGGTCGAGGGTGTTCCCGCCGAGTTGTTTACCGGGCGGACGGGTTTACCGCTGACCGTGCTGGAACCTGGGTTGGGCCGGGCGCGGGAACGGGGGTTGATGGCGATGAATGGCGACCGGTTGCGGCCAACGGAACCGGGGTTGCGGTTTCTGAACGACCTGTTGCGGGAATTCATGCCGGAATAGAAAACGACGGTGAACACGCGAATCGCTAAAACGTGCCAGCGGATCGGCGTGGCCGCCGGTATGCTCGCCGACGAGGAAGCGGTAAAGGATCAGCTATTTTTAAGGTAATCCGGTCGAGGATCGGGTCGGTCCGTGCTTCGTTCCGGCCATCGCGGTCATGCCCGCCCCCACAGTCGGTCAGTTGGGTTTCCTACGGCTTTCAGTTCACCACCCATTGAGGAGAATCCATGAAGATCAAAGCACTGCATCAGTATGCCAAGGATGTGGATACGGTTTTCGGCCTGTTTCACGACCCCGATTTCATGAAGGTCAAATATGAGGGCATCGGGGCGCGCAATGTTGAGGTGTTGGAATGCGCCGGGAGCGAGGGCCGCCATGGCGTCAAGATCAAGCGGGAAGTGCCCGCCGACGTGCCGGCGTTGCTGAAGAAGTTCCTCAACCCCTGGAACACGATTGTCCAGAGCGAAACCTGGGAGGGAAAAGCCGGCGGCCCCTACCGTTGCCAGTTCGCGGTCGATATCGCGGGCGTGCCGGTCACCGTCAAGGGCGTCATGGAGTTGCGGACCCAGGGCGATGGCTGCGTGAACGACGTGAAGCTGGAAGTCAACTGCGGGATTCCGCTGATCGGCGGCAAGTTGGCCGATTTCGTGGGGAGTGACGCCGAAAAGAGCACCCAGGCGGAATATGAGTTCATCCGCGCCCATCTGGCCAAGGGGTGATTGTTGCTTTGCCTGGGGCAGTGTTGGGGGAGGGCGCGGAGATTTCCATTCGGATGCCCAAACCCCCAACCGCCCTTTCCGTGCGGCGGGCGAGGCGGGATGGTCTCAGTCGAACAGCCCGGCCACTGACAGGTAGCGCTCGCCGGTATCGTAGCAGAAGGTCAATATTCGGCTGCCGTCGGGGATTTCCGGCAGTTTTTGGGCCACCGCCGCCAGCGACGCGCCGGAGGAAATACCGATGAAAATGCCTTCCTCCTTGACGCACCGCACCGCGAATTTGAACGCATCCTCGTGGGCAACCTGGGTGATGCCATCCAGGATGGTCGTGTTCAACACCTTGGGCACGAACCCGGCGCCGATCCCCTGAATCGGATGGGGGCCGCGCTGACCGCCGCTCAGCACCGGCGAGGCGGTCGGTTCGACCGCGAATACCTTGAGAGTCGGGAATTTTTCCTTCAACACCTCGGCGCAGCCGGTGATGTGGCCGCCCGTGCCGACGCCGGTGATCAGATAATCCAGTCCCTCGGGAAAATCGCCGAGGATTTCCTGGGCGGTGGTGCGGCGGTGAATCTCGACGTTGGCCGGATTTTCGAACTGCTGCGGCATCCAGGCGCCGGGAATTTCCCGCAGCAGTTCCTGGGCCTTTTCGATGGCGCCGGGCATTCCCTTTTCCTTGGGCGTGAGCACCAGTTCCGCGCCCAGCGCCGCCAGATAGCGCCGCCGCTCCAGCGACATGGACTCCGGCATGGTCAGGATCAGCCGGTAGCCCTTGACCGCCGCCACCATCGCCAAGCCGATACCCGTGTTGCCGGACGTGGGTTCGACGATCACGCTATCGGATTTGAGCAGGCCGCGCCGTTCGGCGTCCTCGATCATCGACAGACCGATGCGGTCCTTGATGCTGCCGCCGGGATTGGCTCGCTCCAGCTTCATCCAGACCTCGACCTTGCGGTCGGCGAACAGCCGGTTGATGCGGACCGTGGGAGTGTTGCCAATCGTTTCCAGGATATTGTTCGCCTTCATCGTGCCTCCTCGCGCGTGGTGGGATTATTTTATGGCCTTCATCAAGCTTAGAGTGTTGCGGGCGATAACGGTATCAAAAAGCTTATTCAGAAAATATAATGAATTTTCAGTTTCATATACTCTGATGGCATATATGGATCGAATCAAGGGTTGAGTGGGTGGGGGAAACCCGCAGTTGCTAACCCGTGATGGTAATCGGCTTCAGCAGTATTTGCGGGTAATACAGAACCTGACGGCTGTAAAAGCCGTCGGCTTCGCCGGCGAGCACGGCCGCGGCATTTTGGAACAGGAGCTTGTTGGCCCTGTTGCGCGGAACCACGCCGGGATTGCCTGTTGCATTCATCCGGCAATTTTCCGCCGCCGCGTCGAAATCCATCTTTTCACAGGCGGCGCTGAATTTGGGCCACCTCGACGCGAAACCCGGTCCCATCGCCCAAGCCATGCTGAGCAGTCCCAGTTGGGCGTCGGCCGGCCATTGGTCAAAGTTCTTGAACGCCTTTTGCCGCTTCAGAAAACTTTCGTTTTGTGCCAGTCGCTTGTCGATCAGCGCATTGATCGCCGCGTCGTCGAGTTCGAGTGTGGTCAGTGGTTCGCAGGCACGATGCCCTTTTTGCGCAAGCTCCGGTTTGCCTTTGATGAGTTTCCACTCGGCTCCGATATCCGCCTTGCTCGCAAGCTGGCCAGGGTTCTTAACGCCCGGTTTGTTCTTGTAACGAAACGGCAGATCCAACGCCGCGCTCATCGGGTCAATGAGATTGCCCACCCCGACGGTAACCAGGCCCTTGATGTCGAGGTACATGTACTTCACGACGCCTTCCAGCGGCGCATTGAACGCTTTGAATTGATTCTTGACGCTGGCGTGCATGGTATGTTCTCCCGAAACCTCTTGATTCAAGATGGCTATCGCATGGTCAAAACCCATCGTCCAGCGGCCGAGGTACTACGGCCGCTTTTTGAAGCGCGCGCCCTCGAAAGCGCCGCGCGTCCCGCAATAGACTTCGCGACAGAGCCCTCCCGCGTCTTCCAGCGTCAGCGCGGAACCCTGGATACGTAACGTCAGTTGACAGGGTTTATCCGGGTCAAGGCCATCGGCGCGAAGCGTGAAGCGATCACCCGACCAGATGGCTCCACCCGTCAACGCGCAAACATGACCTTTGTCGAAGACCATCTTCACATGGACCTTGGCATCCGTTTCCCGGTCGCGCAGGATACCGACACGGTCCGTCGCCTTGGTGGGAAGACAGGCTTCCATCCGGGTCTTGGGGGGACAGCCGCTACCGGAATAATTGCCAAAAACGGCGGTGGGGGGCTCCGCCGCGCAGGGATACGGCCCAATCCAAAGCCAGATCATGCCAATCCCCAGCACGGACCAGGATCGTGTCTGAACGGTACGGGCAGGATCGGGATTCATTGCCCCTCCTAAAAAACATCAGGATTTACGGTTCATCGCCGAGACCGGCGTCAGCTTTTGACGCTGCTCGCAACCATCCAAGCCATACTGACTGGTCGAAACCTGGCGGGTTTGCCGCCGGCATGAATCGATCCGGTGCGTGCTCGCCATTACACTGTTACGGCGTTACCGGTTTCCGCTGACCGAGCTGGAACGAGGCCGCCGGGCGCTCACCGCCACGTCACCACCTCGCCCAGTCGTCGGCGCGAGCTGGGCGCGGGCAATTCCGCCGGGTAGCCCAGACTTACGAGCGCGATGGGAATCAGTCCCGGCTCCAGGCCCAACACCGCGCGCACCCGATCTTCGTCAAAGTAACCGACCCAGGTGGAACCCATGCCGGCGGCGACGATAGCCAGCTGGGCATAGGCGGCGGCGATGGTGGCATCCTGCACCGCGTACAGGCTGGCGCCGCGCTCACCGAAGGCGGTCGCCGAGCGGGCTGGGTCGGCGCAGAACGCCAGGCACACCGGGGCCTCGGCGATGAAGGTCTGGTGGTGGGCGGCGTGGACCAGCGCCTGGCGTTCGGCCGGGTCGCGCACCACGAGGATGCGATAGGACTGCAAGTCGCCCGCCGACGGCGCCGCGCAGGCCATTTCCAAAATGGCGTGCAGCTTTTCGGCCTCGACCGGCATGTCCGGCTGGTATTTACGGATGGAATGGCGATGGCGGACAGTTTCGAAAAAATCCCACATGGCTCGGCCCTCGGATGATCGAGCGGGGAAAACTCCCCTCTTCTTGCGGGAGAGGGGTCGGGGGTGAGGGGGCGGTGGACGCTCAACCGGCGCTCTTGACCAGCGCGTTCAGCTTGGGCAACTCCGGGGATTGCGGGTAGTTGCGTTCCAGCACCCGCAGACTGTCGGCGGCCAGTCGCGGCATCCCCATCTTGACGTAGGCCTCGGTCATGATGCCGAGCGCGTCTTCCACCGCCGGGGTGCGGGCATAGGTTTCCAGCACGTATTTGGCGCGGTTGGCGGCCGCGACGTAGGCGCCGCGCCGCAGATAGAAATCGGCGACGTTGACCTCGTAGGCCGCCAGGCTGTTGTGCAGGAACTGCATCCGCTGGCGGGCATCCTCGGCGTATTTGCTGTCGGGGAATTTCCGCGTCAGTTCGGAAAAGTCGTTATAGGACTGCCGGGCGGTCGCGGTGTCGGTCTTGGAGCGGTCGTTGGGCGCCAACCGGTCGATGATTGTGTTGCTGCGGTCAAAATTCACCAGTCCCTTCATGTAATAGGCGTAGTCCACGTAAGGATGCCGTGGATTGGCCTTGATGAAGCGGTCGGCGGCGGCCAGGGCGGCGTCCGGTTCGTTATCCTTGTACTGGACATAGATCGTATCCAATTGGGCCTGTTGGGCGTAGCGGCCGAACGGATAGCGGGCTTGAATCTTGTCCAGATATTCGAGCGCGGTTTTGTAATTGCCATCGTTGATGGCGTTTTTGGCCTCGCTGTAAAGGCGCTGGGCCGACCAGCCCTTGGTTTCGTCGATTTGCTCCGGCAGCAGGGAGCAGCCGACCAGCAAGGCGACCAGGAACGGGCCAGTGAGAAACAGTTTTAACAGGCGGCGCATGGAGAAGGACATGGGACGGCGATGGTTGGGAGTAGAATGAGCGATGAATTTCAGTATAAACCCCAAGCCGTTAAAAGCCACCATGCCGCCGACCGAACGGATCGACTGTCGAATACCCGTCGACCGCGCCGGGATGCGGCTCGATCAGGCGCTGGCGGAGTTGCTGCCGGCCTATTCGCGCAGTCGCTTGCAGCAATGGCTGAAGACCGGCCGGTTGCGGGTGAACGGCCGCGTTTGGCGGCCGCGCGATGCGGTCGCCGGTGGTGAAACGGTCAGCGGCGAACTGGTTCTGGAGACGGAAACCACCGCCACCGCCCAGGACATTCCACTAGACATCCGCCACGAGGACGCCGATCTGCTGGTTCTCGACAAGCCGGCCGGACTGGTAGCGCATCCCGCCGCCGGCAATCGGGACGGTACCCTGGTCAACGCGCTGCTGCACCATGCGCCGGAATTGGCGACCCTGCCCCGTGCCGGACTGGTGCATCGGCTGGACAAGGACACCACCGGCCTGCTGGTGGTCGCTCGCAGCCTGCGGGCGCATACCGCGCTGGTCGAACAGTTGCAGGCGCGGCGCATCGAACGGGAATATCTGGCGGTGGTCAACGGCGTGCCGGTGGCGGGCGGCACGGTGGATGCGCCCGTCGGTCGTCATCCGGTGGACCGGCAGCGGATGGCGGTCACGCCCGGCGGCAAGCCGGCGGTGACGCATTATCGGGTGATGCGCCGGTTTTGCGCTCACGCGCTGTTGCGGGTCAAGCTGGAAACCGGCCGCACTCATCAGATTCGGGTCCACATGGCGCATATCCGTTTTCCGTTGCTGGGCGATCCGGTTTATGGCGGGCGGCCGCGATTGCCGCTGCAAGCGTCGCCGCGTTGCATCGAGGCGATTCAGAATTTTCGTCGGCAGGCGTTGCACGCCGAGCGGCTGGCTTTGATTCATCCCGTGACCGGGGAGCGGCTGGAATGGCGGGCGGAAATTCCCGCCGATCTGGCGGAACTGCTGGCGGTATTGAGCGAAGACGCGGACCGGCGACATGAATGAACTGCGAACCGAACATTTGATTTTCCCCGACTGGCCCGCGCCCGCGCGAGTGCGTGCGGCGAGCACGACCCGGCATGGCGGAATCAGTCCGCCGCCCTATGGCAGTCTGAATCTGGCCGATCACGTCGGCGACGATCCGGCTTGCGTCGCGGCGAATCGGCGGCGGTTGGCGGCGGCGGCCGGCTATCTTGCCGAGCCGGCCTGGTTGCAACAGGTGCATGGCAAGCGGGTGGTGGCCGCCGAGACGGTACGAGAACCGGTCGAGGCCGATGCGGCCTGGACCCGCGAGCTGGGCCGGCCCTGCGTGGTGATGACCGCCGATTGCCTGCCGGTTTTGCTGTGCGACCGCGCCGGTACGGTGGTGGCGGCGGCTCATGTCGGCTGGCGCGGGTTGGCCGATGGAGTGATTGCCGCGACCGTGGCGCGGATGGATACGCCACCGACGGAGTTGCTGGCCTGGCTGGGGCCGGCGATTGGTCCCGATGCCTTCGAGGTGGGCGAGGAAGTGCGCGCCGCGTTTTTGGAGTTGGACGCCGGTAATGCCGCTTGTTTCCGGCCCTCGCCGGCGGGCCGCTGGCTGGCGGATCTGTACGATCTGGCGCGGCGACAGTTGCGGGGCTTGGGCGTGTCGGCGGTTTACGGCGGAGGATTTTGCACGTTCGACGAATCCGAGCGGTTTTTTTCCTATCGCCGCGAGAATTGCACTGGGCGGATGGCGACGTTGATTTGGTTGGCTTAAATCGTTGTCAAGGTTGCAATGATGAGGAGGAAAGCAGATGGCTGTACTCAGCATTCACGGTTTGCCCGATGTCGTGCAGGCGCGTTTGCGCGAACGTGCGGCACTTCACGGACTCAGCATCGAGGCGGAGGCGTGCGCTATTTTGACGACCTACCTCGCGGATGAAGATCGGCAATCCGCCATTGCGTTGCAGGATTGGGTGGATGCCCTTTATGGCGCTAACAAACCTCGGCAAGTGGTCGAGGAGTTATTGGCCGAACGCCGTTCAGTTTATCCGTTGAGGAAAACGGGTGGATGGCCAGCCTGATCTGGCTGGCGTAAGCAAGGTTTTCGCTTTCCATCCAGTTTTCCCGACCCGCTCAGGCCGCATCCCAAGCCGCTTGAAAGAAGTCGTGCTCGCAGTGCATGGCGTAGCGGTAGGCGTCGGCGACGGCCGGGTTGTCCGGCGCGTAGCGATCCAGCAGCCGTTCCAGCCGCGCGGCCAGTCGCTCGAAATCGGCGCTGCCGTAGGTTTGAACCCAATCGCTGTAGGCGTGCGGCTCGCGTTGTCGGTCGGCCAGTTGTTGGCCGATCCAGGCGTACAGCCTCATGCAGGGGGTCATGGCCGCGACCGTGACGCCGGTTGCCTGGCCCCAGGCGGTGGCGAGCAGAAAATCGGTGTAGCGGCGGGTGGTCGGGCCGGGCGTTATCTGGTCCAGATTCAGTCCCCAGGCGGTGGCCACGCCTTCGTGTAGTTCCAATTCTTGAAGGACGCCGCCCGCCAGTTCGTGCAGTTCCCGGAAGCCGGTCCAGTCGGGCGCTTTGGCGGCGGCGATGACGTAGGCGCGGGCGAAGGCTTGCAAGTAAAACGCATCCTGGCCGATGTAGCCGGCGAAGCGCGGGCGGGACAGCGAGCCGTCGCCGATGCCTCGCACGAAGGGTTGATCGAGGCAGGCTTGGGCCAGATCGGCGTTGGCTTGCCAGAGCGTGCGGGAAAGCGACATTGCAACGGTTCCTTTATCAAACGGCTGTGGTGTCGATATTATACTGTTTCCCGATAGGTTTTATCTTTTTCAGATCAAAAACCACACTGTTCGTCATACCCGCGAAAGCGGGTATCCAGTTTTTCAGCGGCTGCCTGGATTCCCGCATTCGCGGGAATGACGAAAACCTATTCAGAATTGGTATTCCGTTACTATCGTTGCCAAGGAGAACGCCGATGGCCCCCCGCGTCAGGAAAACCGGAACCCCGCCGTCCGAACCATCCCCACCCGTCGCCGATTACCGGTTCGACGCGGCCCGCAAGAACATTCCGCCGGCGGGATTGGCGGCGCAGGGCAAGCTGGCCGAGCCGAGGCGCATCCGCTACGACTACGATCCGCACCGGCCGCCGCTGTTGCGCTTCGATGCCAGCGGGGCGGCGGATCGCGTGCCGGAGTTGCTGGAAGCGGCGCGGCAACGAGCGTTGACCGAGGAGGAGGCACGGCTGTTGGCGGAGGCGCTGCGGTATCGGCAGCCGTGGCTGGAATGGGCGGGCAAGCGGGAGCAGCGGTCTTTCGAGGTGGAGCCGGTGGCGCTGCACATTCACGAGCGCATCGCCGCCCAGGCCATCGTCAAGGTCGCGGCCCGGCAGGACGTGCAGCGCGACTTGTTCGCCGATCCGCAGTTGAGTTATCGGGAAGCCGTCCAGTTTTATCAGCACGACATCGATTGGGCGAATCGGATGATTCTGGGCGATTCCCTGCAAGTGATGGCGTCGCTGGCCCGGCGGGAGGACGTGGCCGGCCGGGTGCAGATGATCTACGTCGATCCGCCTTACGGAATCAAATTCGCCTCGAATTTTCAGCCGGAAGTCGGCAAGCGGGACGTGAAGGATAAGGAATCCGACCTGACCCGCGAGCCGGAAATGGTGAAGGCGTACCGCGATACCTGGACGCTGGGCGTGCATTCCTATCTGGCTTATCTGCGCGACCGGCTGACGGTGGCCAAGGAGTTGCTGGCCGATTCCGGCTCCATCTTCGTGCAGATTTCCGATGAGAATTTGCATCGGGTGCGATGCGTGATGGACGAGGTGTTTGGGGCGGGGAATTTTGTTTCTTTGATTACGTTTAGTAAGACTGCTGGGGCGACAGTGGTTTTGCTGCCCTCAACGGCGGACTACATTATCTGGTACGCCAAAGACAAATCCAAAATTCGTTACCAGCGATTATTTTCAGAGAAACAGATTGGCCGCGATAACTCATCCAAGTATGATTCTTTGGAGATGCTAAATGGTTTGCGTATGGCTTTAAGCCAAGCAGGCGAGTCGTGTACCGAAGGAGAAATCTACCGGGTAGATAACATTACAAGTCAAAGTGTGGGTCGCGAAAAAGGTGAAGGTGCCGCATCTTGGTTTCCTGTCAACATTAATGGTGCAGAATTCCTTCCAACGATGAAAACTCGTTGGAAAACAAATGAACAGGGAATGAATCGACTGCTTGGCGCAGAGCGAGTACAAGTTACGGGTAATACGATAGGTTACCGACGCTATTTGAGTGATTTTCCTGCAAGTGCGACAACGAATGTTTGGGATGATATAGGTGGAATTCAAAGCCGTGCCGACCCAAAGGTTTACGTCGTTCAAACTGCAACCGAAGCGATCAAACGCTGCCTCCTGATGACCACCGATCCCGGCGATCTGGTGCTCGATCCGACCTGCGGCTCCGGCACCACCGCCTACGTCGCCGAGCAGTGGGGCCGGCGCTGGATCACCTGCGACACGTCACGCGTGGCGGTGACGCTCGCGAAGCAGCGCCTCATGAC
>ERZ761607.1998-NODE-1998-length-23416-cov-5.717349_pt1 | contig 23416 bp, 14 predicted proteins | sample MGYA00511164_ERZ761607 | MGnify/ENA primary metagenome ERZ761607 (study PRJEB28899, sample SAMN02445080) | bioreactor sludge metagenome | biome: EBPR sludge | place: Australia: Brisbane, Thorneside Wastewater Treatment Plant | collected 2011-06-22 ... | reverse complement strand
AGCGCATCGCTGCGCTGAACCTGAATACCGCTCGCTCGATGCTGGAAGACGGCGTGTCCAACGCCAAGGCGATGCTCGGTGCCAAGAACGCACAAGAACTGTTCTCGGTGCAGGCTTCGCTGGCCCAGCCGAATCTCGAAAAGGCCGTTGCCTACACGCGCAGCGTCTACGAGATCTCCGCGCAGTCGAAGGAAGAGGTTTCCAAGCTTCTCGAGGCGCAATTTAGCGACTTTCAGAAGCAGGTCTTTGCGCTCATGGAACAAGCCGCCAAGAGTTCACCGGTCGGTTCGGAGACCGCTGTTTCCGCCGTCAAGTCAGCCATCGCTTCGGCGACCTCTGCCTTCGACACCATGAACAAGGCCGCCAAGCAGGTTGCCGATATCGCTGAATCGAACGTCGCCGCCGCGACCAATGCAACGGTCAAGGCCGTTGGTGCCACCGCCGCAGCGACCAAGAAATAGGCTTGACTGTTGCGTCTCGAGTATCGGGCTTGAGGCAGCTGTCTGAGCAGTAATAACGTCCAGAGCCCCCGACATCTCTCGGGGGTTTCTTTTTAGGACCTCAGGCAGCGAGCATTCTGGAGTAGCCCGAACCGTAGTAGCCACGGCGGGAGGAGAGCACGCGTGTTGCGGCGTTTCCGTCACGCGTCTCATCACTGCCACACATGGAGGAATACACATGAACACCATCGATCTCGAAAAACTGGCCGAAAGCCAGAAAGCCAACGCACAAGTGATGATGACTCTGGTGCGCACAGCGTTCCACGGCATGGAGCAACTCTCCGCCCTCAATCTTGCTGCCAGCCGTGAGCTGTTCAACAACAGTGCCACTGGTGCACAGCAGTTGATGGACATCAAGGATCCGAAGCAATTGACCGGTGTCGCTGGTGCGATGGCCCAGCCCAACGTCGACAAGCTGCTCGAGTACTCGCGCGGTCTCTACGATCTGTCCGCCAACATGCAGCGCGAAATCACGTCGGTGATGGAACAGCAGTACAGCAACATGGCCCAGCAGGCGAGCAGTCTGGTCGGCAAGGGTAGCGCTGGCACCCCGATTGCCGGTGACGTCTTCGGCGCCGCCATGAAGCAGATGATGACCGCTTCGAGCACCGCTTTCGAAAACATCTCGCAGATGGCCAAGCAGATGACCGACATCGTCGACACCAATGTCAAGGCTGCAAGCAGCGCCACCGCCAAGGCCGCCGCAGCGCTGACCCCGAAGAAGTAAGCCATTCGCTGTAGTTCGGCGTGGCCCAGGAACCCGGCGATGACCGGGTTTCTTTTTTTCTACGCGTGGCGAGTTGTCAGTGCTGTCAGCGTGATCAGCAGCAGCGCTCTATGGCCGCCATTGCCAATCGATGCCGCGCCGCTCGACCTCGAGGCGGATGCGACTCATTGCCTGATCGACCAGCGCCTGTTCGCCCTCGACGCCCAATTCGAGGTGCCGCCTTTGTCCGTCCGGTGAAATCGACGGCAGACTGAACAGCCGCAGCGTCGGGAAGTCGGCCACGATTCCTTCCATCAGATCGAAAAGCGCGCTTTCGTAGCAGTTGGCGCCGGTCAGCAGGAAGGCCTGTTCGATTCGTGCATGGCAATCGAAAAGATCACTATAGAAGGTTTCGAGTGCCCATTCGACCATCGGATGGGCCATTTGCGGAAAGCCGGGCACAAAGTAGTGATCGCGGACGCGAAAGCCCGGAATGCGGTTGAACGGGTTGGGAATGATGTCTACGCCGCGCGGGAAAGTGCCCAGCAGCAGGCGAACATCGTTGGTCTGATCGCCGAAACGGCCGCGGATCTCGCGCTCTGCATCGGGATGCAGGACGAGGTCGACGCCCAGCGCCTCGGCTACGGCCTGTCGGGTCTGGTCGTCGGGCGTGTTGCCTATGCCGCCAAAGCTGAAGACGACGTCGCCGGCGGCCAGGCTGCGGCGCAGCGTTGCCGCGATCCGCGCGCGCCTATCACCCAGGAATTCGACCCACGACAGGCGCAGCCCACGCGCGGCGAGCAACTCGGCGACCTTGGCAAAGTGCTGGTCGACGCGTTTTCCCGACAGAATCTCGTCGCCAATGATGAGTGCCCCGAAGCTCTTCATTTGACCTCCTCGATTTGCGGCTGCTCGTCGATCACCGCCACCAGCGCACCCTGCCGCAAACCGCGCAGTGCTTCAAGGCAGTAGTGCGAATAGGCCAGCGCTGCCAGTGTTGGCGTCAGCAGGCCGAGCAGCGGGATGTGCGCCAACAGCGCCAGGGTGACGCCGAGCACCAGTAGCTGGACGCCGTGCTCACGTCTGAGCGCACGCCATTCCTGGTCGGTGGCATGTACGGTGAGCGCATCGAAGGCAAAGGTGCGTCGCGTCAGCCAGGCCATCCACAGGATCGGCAGCACCAGGCCCAGCCCGGGCACCAGCCATAGCGGCAGGGTCAGCAGCATGCCGACGATGTACAGCAGCAGCGCAGCGACGCTGTTCCAGGCGCCCGCGACCACACTGTCCTTGCCGACTCGGGCCAGTTCCGGGTAGTCGGCCAGGGCGACATGATTGAGCAGCAATGGCATCACGAAAATCGCCGCCAGCAGCATGGCGGTGATGAATGCCGCCGCGAGGATCAGCAGCCAGCCGCCGAGCACCGCGCCGAGCTTGGCCAGCCACACCGCTCCCCAGCCAGCCAGCCAGGTCATCGGCGGCTGTTCGACCAGGGTCGCAATCAGGCTTTCCAGCGCAAACACCATCAACACGATCCAGATCACCAGCGCCACCGCCGCCGGCCCGAAGAACAACAGCCAGACGCGTCCACCTCCAAGCGTGCGTAAGCTGCGTCCCAGCGCAAGAACAATTTCAGTCACTTATTCACTCTCCATCTCGTCCGATGCGAAAAGCGTTTGGCGATCACTGGATACCCTCCCACATCTTCTGCAGCCGCTTGCTCGACACCGGCACCGGTGTACGTAGCGCCTGCGCGAAGAGATGCACGCGCAATTCCTCGAGCAACCAGCGGAACTGCTCGAGCTGTGCGTTGCCGACTCCCTGTTTGGCCAGTATCGTCGCGCGTCGCTGATAGTTGGTCCATAGCGGCAGGTACTCCTCGGCCAGCAGGCGGGCGTCGCGAGCTGCGCCATGGGCGCCGCCGGCCTTCAGCTTGTCCAGGCGCACGGCAATGGCATTCAAATAGCGCGGATATTGTTGCAGGCGTTCGAAAGGCGTGTCGACCACGAAGCGCTTGCTGATCAGCCGCGCCAGTTGTCCTTCAATGTCATGGACGGTGCTGCCGTAGGCTTTGAACGCCGGCAGCTTCTTGTGCAGTGCAAGCCAGTCGCTGAGAATCCGGCCGACCAGGCGACAAACCTCCTGGGCCAGCAAGCCCACCCGCGGTTTGGCTTCCAGGCAGCGGGCGTTGAAACTCGCCGCATCGGTCGGCCAGGGCTCTTGCAGGCAGGCGCGCGCGAAAGTCAGCTCCAGCAACTGTCCGCGCAGCTCGTCGAGTGTGCCCAGCGCCATGAACTGCATGCCCATTTGCGTCAGCCCCGGCAGGTTCTTTTCGAGGTACTTGATCTGCTCGCGAAACTGCAGCATGAACAGTCGCAGCAGTCCCCCCGAGTGCGCCTGCAGCGCCTCCTCGGGCGAATCGAAGACGCTCACCGAGACGCTGTCGCCGTCGTCGGTCAGTCCCGGGTAGCCGAAGACCGTCTGACCGCCGCCGACCTCGACTTCAATCAGTTCGGCCAACTCGCCAAAACTCCAGTCGGTCATTCCCGAAAACTCGGCCGGTGTCTCGTGCAGTTCGGCGAACTCCTGCTTCGCCTCGCGTCCCCATTCGCTGCGCAGCTCACTCAAGCTGCGACTGATGCCGAGCTGGCGGCCGTTCTCGTCGATCAGACGGAAGTTGAAGCTCAGGTGCGCGGGTACTGAAGCGGGGCGAAAAGCGTCTGCGGTGAGGTCCCAGCCGCGCGCGTTCAAGCCGCGGGTTTGCAAGATGAAATGGACCAGTGCGTTCACCAATGGCTTGTCCGTCGGAGACACTTGCTCGACGAACTCGCTGGCAAAGTCGGGCACCGGCACCAGCTTGGCGCGAATCCGTTGCGGAAGCGTTTTTACCAGCTGCTGCACCTTCTCCTTGAGCAGTCCCGGCACCAACCATTCGCAACGTGCGGCAGGGATCTGGTTCAGCTGCGCCAGCGGCAGGGTCAGGGTCACGCCGTCGCGAGCACTGCCCGGTTCGAAGTGGTAGGCCAGCGGGTAGTCGACGCTGCCGAGGTGCAGTTGATGCGGGAAAGCCTCGCTGGTGATGCCGGCGGCCTCGTGGCGCATCAAGTCCTCGCGCACCAGGTGCAGCAGTCGCGGTTGCTCGCGCTCGGCGGTGCGCCGCCACTTGTCGAAGCTGGCGCCGCTGTAGATGCCCTCGGGGACGATCTGGTCGTAGAAGGCAAAGATCAGTTCGTCGTCAACCAGCACGTCGGGTCGCCGCGACTTGTGCTCCAGGGTTTCGATGTCGAGCACCAGCTGCTGATTGTTCTTGAAGAAATCCCAGCGTCGCGCGAACTCTTCGCTGACCTCACCGGCGACCAGTGCGTCGCGGATGAACAGTTCGCGTGCGGCCGGTGGGTTCAACGGCCCGAAGTTTACCCGCCGGCGCGCCTCGACGACGATTCCGTACAGTGTGATGCGCTCGAAAGCGACTGCCTGCATCGCCTTTTTCTCCCAGTGCGGGTCGAAATGACTGCGCTTGAGGAGGTGCGCGCCGACCAGCTCCAGCCATGCCGGTTCGATGCGTGCGACGCAGCGAGCGAACAGGCGCGTCGTTTCACTGATCTCGGCGGCGACAATCCACTTGCCGGCCTTCTTTTGCAGCGCCGAGCCGGGATGGATCAGCATCTTGATGCCGCGTGCGCCGAGGTAATGCGCCGAATCCTCCGACTTGCAGCCAATGTTGCCGAGCAGGCCGGCGAGCAGTGCGCGATGGACGGCGTCGTAGCTTGCCGGAACCTGGTTCGGGCGCCATTTCTGTTCGGCCACCAGCGTGTGCAGTTGCGCGTGGATGTCACGCCATTCACGCATGCGGAGCGCCGAAAGAAAGTTGTCGTGGCAGGTCTGTACCAGCTTGCGCTGCGACTTGCGATGTTCGACCTCGGCCTGGTACCAGTCCCACAGCTTGAGCCACGAGAGGAATTCGGACTTCGGGTCGGCCCACTTGCGGTGTGCGGCGTCGGCGCCGCCCTGCTTTTCCTGTGGTCGCTCGCGCGGATCCTGGACGCTCAGGGCGGCAGCGATGACCAGCACTTCGCGCAGGCACGCTTCGCCGCGGGCGGCGACGATCATCCGCCCGACGCGCGGGTCGAGTGGCATCTTCGCCAGTTCCTGACCGGTCTCCGTCAGCGCGTTGTCGTCGGTGACTGCGCCGAGTTCGAGCAATAGCCGGTAGCCGTCGGCAATGGCTTTGCGCGGTGGTGCTTCGAGGAACGGAAAATCTTCGATGTCGCCGAGACGCAGCGCTTTCATGCGCAGGATCACCCCGGCCAGGGAGGAGCGCAGTATTTCCGGTTCCGAGTATTCCGGGCGCAGCGCGAAGTCCTGCTCCTCATAAAGGCGGATGCACACTCCGGCGGCGACCCGTCCACAGCGCCCGGCGCGCTGGTTGGCCGAGGCCTGCGAGATCTTCTCGATCTGCAGTTGTTCGACTTTGCTGCGGTACGAATAGCGCTTGATGCGTGCCAGGCCGGTATCGACGACGTAGCGGATTCCCGGCACGGTCAGCGAGGTTTCGGCGACGTTGGTGGCCAGCACGATCCGCCGCCCGAGGTGCGGTTTAAAGATTCGTCCCTGCTCTTCGCTCGACAGACGGGCGAAAAGCGGCAGAATTTCGGTATGCGGCGGGTGCTGCTTGCGCAGCGCCTCGGCGGCCTCGCGGATCTCGCGCTCGCCGGGCAGAAAGACCAGCACATCGCCCGGTCCGGCGCGATCGAGTTCGTCGCAGGCGTCGACAATTGCCTCGCAGAGATCGCGCTGGTCGTCACTGCGTTCGCCGTGTCCACTGCGCTCGCCGCCGGATTCCCCGCCATCTTCCTTCTGCAACGGCCGATAGCGCAATTCCACCGGATGCAGTCGGCCCGAGACCTCGATGACCGGCGCGTCGTCGAAGTGCCGGGCAAAACGCTGCGCGTCGATCGTTGCCGAGGTGATGATCAGCTTCAGATCGCGGCGCTTGGGCAAGAGCTGCTTGAGGTAGCCGAGCAGGAAGTCGATGTTCAGGCTGCGCTCGTGCGCTTCGTCGATGATCAGCGTGTCGTACTGTTCGAGCCAGACGTCGCCCTGCGTCTCGGCGAGCAGGATGCCGTCGGTCATCAGCTTGATCAAGGCATCTGGAGTGGTGCGGTCACTGAAGCGGATCTTGTAGCCAACCAGCCGTCCCACCTCGCTGTGCAGCTCCTGCGCGATACGTGCCGCTGTCGATCGTGCGGCGATCCGGCGCGGCTGTGTGTGACCAATCAGGCCGGTGGTGCCGCGACCGATGTCCAGGCAGATCTTGGGGATCTGCGTGGTCTTACCCGAGCCGGTTTCGCCGCAGACGATCACTACCTGATGCTTGGCGATCAGCTCCGCGATCTCGGCACGCCGCCCATTGACCGGCAGGTCGTCGGCGAACTCCGGCTGCGGCAGGCGCGCCCGCCGCGCCGCCACGGCGGCGCGTGACTTTTCGATCAGACTGTCGCGTTCGGCCTGCAGTGCGTCGCGCTTGGCGCCGAAGCCGTGCCGCAGGGCGCGCGTCAGCGCGCGCAGCTGACGCTGGTCGAGTGCCAGGCAGTCGGCGAAAGGATTCTGCGTTGGGCTTGCGAAACGGGCGCTGGTAGGGGTCATCGGTCAGTGAGAATGGGGTGCTGACAGGGGCCGTCGAAGTGCTTTGCGCACGGGAGACAATCGTGCACCGAACAGCACAGAAATTGCGCACGGTCGCCTCGCCGTGTAAGGGGCGCCATTTTACCCCAGAGCGCCGCACGGACTGTGTACTACTCTGCATGGCTGCACGCCTCTGTCGCGTGCGGGCGTGCAGGCGCTGAATTCAAGGCCCCGAAGCGTGTCGTTTCGCAGTATTGTAGTTCTTGCGTTTTCCATCGGGAGAAGGTCGATGCCACTGCCAGACATCATGCCAATCAACGATCCCCGGGCGGACATCATCCCCAAGCCAGCAAACTCCGGATCGAAATGAAATCGGGAATGGCGTGATCCATGAACGAACGACGCGTTGACCAGGCACCTGGGTTGGGAGGAGTGCCGGCGCATCCCGGATGCGCCCGTCGCCAGCCGCTAGTGCAGGGCGCGGGTTCTTCATGAGCGATGACGCTCTGCTGCGCCGCCTGGCCGCCGCTGATCGCTTCCTCAATCGTTTCGGTCGCCATGGCATCGTCGGCCTGTCGCTTGTCGGTGCGCTCCTGGTCGGGGCGCTGGACTACCTCACCGGCTACGAAATATCGATGTCGCTCTTCTACCTCGGGCCGGTTGCTCTGGCCACTTGGTATGGCGGACGCCGGGCGGGCATCGGCATCGCGCTGATAAGCTGTTTCTTCTGGTACGGCACTCAGCTGGCCACCGGCAATCCCTATTCGAATTCGGTGATCCCTGTCTGGAACGCGCTCATCCGTTTTGGTTTCTTCTTCATCACCAGCTCGCTGCTGACTGCACTGCGTGACGGCCTCGTTAGGCAGCAGCAGCTGGCACGCACCGACGCCCTGACCGGTTTGTATGGCCGGCGCGCGTTCGAGGAACGGCTCGAGCATCAGCTGGCGATGGCCCAGCGCCGCAAGACTCCGCTCACCCTGGCCTACGTGGACCTCGATAACTTCAAGCTCGTCAACGATACTCTTGGCCATGCCGAAGGCGATCGGGTGCTGCGAACAACGGGGCAGGTCCTCAAGAAAACTCTGCGTAAGACGGACACCGCAGCACGTCTCGGTGGCGACGAGTTTGCCCTGCTCCTGCCGGAAAGTGATGGGCACGGCGCAAAGCGGGTGGTCGAGAACCTCGTCGATGAGCTGCGCGAGGCGTTTTCGGCCAACGGGCGTGCGGTCACCTGCAGCATTGGCGTCGTCAGCTTTCTTGAACCGGCCCGCTCGGCGGCCGAGGTACTCGCCGCCGCTGACGCCTTGATGTACGAGGTCAAGCGTCGGGGCAGGGCGGCGATTGCTTTTCGTGTCGTCGGCGGCGCGTTTGCGGAAGCTGATCGCGAAGGCGGAGCAGCGAAAAATGGCGCTTGACCTCCGCCGTCCAGCTGTCGCCTCGTGGTCAGGGAACGACCGACGACTCGACCGGCGGCCGATCGATCCTCAGGAGGGCGCATGAGACCCTGCTTTGCCATCGTGCTGCCATGCCTGCTGGTCTGCGCATCTGTGCTTGCTGCGCCAGCTCCCTGGTATCTCTGGCGCAGCAGAATCGATGCCCAGGTATTCTGCGCTCAGACGTCGCCGGGCGTCGGTTGGCAGCGGGTCGGCGGGCCGTACCGGGACGCTCATTGCGAGAAATCGGGAATACCCGGCCATTAGCGGCGTCTCGCCTGAGCCGGTCGAACTTTCCGTCGCTGGAGGGGGTCAGGAATTTGGGCGCGGTCGGTGATCCACCGCTCGCGATTATTGACTAAGGGAATGATTGGATTTTGCGCATGGGTAAGAAGAAGAGCGGTCTGGTCTTTGCATACATTCTGGAGGGCGGTTCCGGCAAGCCGATGAACTGGGATCGGATCAGCAGCTGGGAACCGGGCCAGGGAATCTTGTGGTTGCATCTCGATTATGCCGACGAAGGGGCCAAGCAATGGCTGGTCGAAGAGAGTGGCCTCGATGAAGTGGCGTGCGCCGCCCTGATGGCTGAAGAAACCCGCCCGCGGGTCCTGTCATCCGGAACTTCCCTTCTCCTGATCCTGCGTGGTGTCAACTTCAATCCCGGTGCCGATCTCGAAGACATGGTCGCCATCCGGATGTGGTTCGACGAGCATCGCATCATCAGCATGCGGCATCGGCGGGTGATGGCCATGGACGACATTAACAAGAGTATCCAGGCGGGCAAGGGGCCGGAATCGATCGGTGATTTTCTGGTCATGGCCGCCAGCAAGCTTACCGATCGAATGGCCGATGTGATCGGTGACATCGATGACAGCGTCGATGAGCTGGAGGACACGGTGCTGAACGGGGAAAGCCATGAGCTGCGTCCCAAGCTGGCCCACTTGCGCCGGCAGACGATCAGCATGCGGCGCTATATTTCGCCGCAGCGCGACGTGCTGGCACGCCTGCAGATTGAGCGCGTGCCCTGGCTGGACGATACCGACAGGGTACGAGTCCGCGAACTTGCCGAACGTACGGCTAGGTTCGTCGACGATCTGGACTCGGCACGCGATCGAGCGGCAATTACCCAGGAAGAGCTCAACAACGCCCTCTCCGAAAAGATGAACAAGACCATGTACGTGCTCTCGATCGTCGCCGCCATCTTTCTCCCTTTGGGCCTGTTTACGGGACTTCTGGGAATCAACGTCGGCGGGGTTCCGGGAACCGAAAACAGCTCCGCATTTGCCTGGGTCAGCGTCCTGCTGTTTGTCTTTGCCTTTGCGCAGTACATTCTTTTCAAGAAAATGAAATGGATCTGATCGGCAAGGCTGCGACCACGGGTAGGTGACGCGCTGCTTGAAGGCGGATTTTTTGCGAGGTAATCCGTTATCAGCTGCACGGGGGGCTGCAGCCAGCGTGGGTCTGCCATTTCTCGCGATGTCGAAAGGCTTTCAGCGGTTCATAGTCGCCGTACGCGGCCTTGTCCGACGGAAGTTCGCTGACCTGGATGGCTTCCTGGCGATGGTGAAGAGCGCTCGGACTAATGACTGGTTTTCTCACGCGGACGGGCGGTTTTTCCGTTGTTCGGCCACTCTAACAGGCAATCGATTTCGCCGGCAGACGGGACTTTGGTAATTAATCCGCGGCTTGCTTCGATTAAGCTGTTGTGGAATCGACACAATCTTCGGCTAAAATGCGCGGCGTCGGTTTCCGGTTTGGCGCCATGTCACGCGATGTCGCCTTGCCAAGTTACTGTTCTGGCGCTCGCTGGATGTGCCGGGATAAGGGAGCCGCGAATCTCGTCCCGTGCCCTGCAGGGTACCTTACGACCAATAGCGGTCCAGTCAAAAAAGGATAATTCAATGAAGCAATACAGCGCGGAGTTCCTTGGAACATTCTGGCTTGTTCTCGGTGGTTGCGGCAGTGCGGTACTCGCCGCGACCTTTCCGGAGGTGGGCATTGGCTTGACGGGTGTTTCACTGGCATTCGGATTGACCGTATTGACCATGGCCTACGCCATCGGCCATATCTCGGGTTGTCATCTAAACCCTGCAGTCTCTATTGGGCTGTGGGCCGGTGGCCGTTTTCCGGCGAGCAAGCTCGCACCGTACATCGTCGCGCAGGTTCTTGGCGGCATAGCCGCCGGCGCTGTCCTGTACGTTATCGCCAGTGGCGCTCCGGGCTTTGACTTGGCGAACGGTTTTGCCTCGAATGGCTACGGCGAGCACTCACCGGGAAAATATTCGTTGCTTGCGGCGCTGGTCACTGAAGTGGTGTTGACCATGTTCTTTCTGCTGATCATCATGGGTGCCACCGACAAACGCGCTCCGGCCGGTTTCGCGCCGATTGCCATCGGCCTCGGACTGACGCTGATCCACCTGATTAGCGTCCCGGTCACCAATGCCTCGGTCAATCCGGCGCGCAGCACCGCCGTCGCGGTGTTTGTCGGCGATTGGGCGACTGCCCAGCTCTGGCTGTTTTGGGTGGCTCCGATCATCGGTGGCGCGCTCGGCGCGCTGACTTATCGCTTCATCGCCGGCGACGAAGAAAGCTGAAAATTGCGGCTCCGGATCGGGTGACTTTGACGCCCGAACTTGCGGCGCTACCCGGGATTGCGCACCAGCAATCCCGGGTGCTTCAGTACCGGGAGCGCGCAGACGCTGTCAGCGTGCCGCAGCGCTGCCGACGTCGGCATCTACGCGGCGAGGGCGTCCAGTCGCCTCTCAACGAGGACCTGAGCGCAATTCTACCCGCCCACCACCACGCCAATGGAGATCCTGATGCACCTCAACGCCTTGCTGCCGCGCTACCCGGTACCCGCCCTGAACGTTCCGCTGACATCCGGCGGGCGTTTCGTCCTCGGTTCCTCACCTGCCGAGCACTTCGACCTGCTGGTTTTCTATCGCGGCCTGCATTGCCCGATCTGCGCCAAATACCTGCTTGAGCTGGAGCGCCTGTCACCCGAGTTCGCCTCACGTGGCGTGCAGATTCTTGCGCTGAGCAGCGACAGCGAAGAACGCGCCCGGCAAATGGCCGAAAAAGTAGCCGCCAGGGGCGTGCAGTTCGGCTATGGCCTGAGCCTGCGCAGCGCGCGCCAGTGGGGGCTTTATATCAGCACCTCGCGCGGCAAGACCTCCATCGGGATCGAGGAACCCGAGCTGTTCAGTGAACCCGGGGTGTTCCTGGTTCGCCCCGACGGAACGCTGTACTACGGCGCGGTCCAGACGATGCCCTTCGCCCGACCGCAGTTCCAGGACCTGCTCGGCGCCATTGATTTTGCGATCAGCAAGGACTACCCGGCGCGCGGCGAATTCACTGGCGACGTGTAGGAACGCCAGGACGGCCTGCGGCTAGCCGGCGACGGCCAGTCGCTTGAGCACTTCTTCGCGCGGGAAGAGGGCGAGTAGCGCATCGACCGAAGGCGTCTGTTCCTGGCCGGTCAGCAGCACCCGCAGGGGCATCGCCAGCTTCGGCATTTTTAGCCCGTGCGCGGCGACGCTGTGCTTGATCAAGGCGCCGATCGCTGCTGGCTCCCAGGCGATGTCCGGTAGTCCGGCGGTGAAGTCGGCCAGTGCCGGCAGCGCTTCCGGCGTCAGATGCTTGGCCAGGAGTTCCGCTTTCGGGGTGATGTCGATGTAGAACACCTCGGCGGCGTCGGCCAGCTCATTGAGGTTGCTGACGCGCTCCTGGTAGAGGGCGATGATCGCCTGCAGGGAAGGCCTTGCGCTCACCATTACGCCACGCGCTTGCAGCCGTGGCAGCACCAATGCCGCCAGACGCGCCGTGTCGGCGCGCTTGAGGTAGTGCGCATTGAGCCAGTTGAGCTTCTCGGTGTTGAACTGCGCTGCCGACGGGGTGATGTGGTCGAGGTCGAACCACTCGCAGAACTGCGCCATCGAGAAGATCTCTTCGTCGCCGTGTGACCAGCCCAGGCGGGCCAGATAGTTAAGCACCGCTTCCGGCAGATAGCCTTCGTCGTCGTACTGCATGACGCTCACCGCGCCGTGGCGCTTGGACAGTTTCTGGCCATCGTCACCGAGAATCATCGACAGGTGCGCATATTGCGGGACCTGCACGCCCAGCGCCTTCAGGATGTTGATCTGGCGCGGCGTATTGTTGACATGATCGTCGCCGCGAATGACCTGTGTGATGCCCATGTCGAAGTCATCGACAACGACGCAGAAGTTGTAGGTTGGTGTGCCATCGGCGCGGGCTATCACCAGATCGTCGAGTTCGGCGTTGGCGATTTCGATCCGCCCCTTGACCAGGTCGTCCCAGGCGACGACGCCGTCCCTCGGATTGCGGAAGCGTACCGCCGGCGATACACCGGCCGGCGGCGTTGGCAGGACCTTGCCTGCTTCCGGCCGCCAGCTGCCGTCATAGCGCGCCTTCAGCCCTTGCGCGCGTTGTTCCTCGCGCAGGCGATCGAGTTCTTCGGGGGCCATATAGCAATGGTAGGCAGTGCCGGCGGCGAGCATCTCCTCAATCACCGTCCGGTAGCGGCCCATGCGCTGCGTCTGGTAGAAGGGACCTTCGTCGTGGGCCAGGCCGAGCCAGCTCATGCCGTCAAGAATCGCCTGCACGGCTTCCGGCGTCGACCGCGCCAGGTCGGTATCCTCGATGCGCAGGATGAAGCTGCCGCCGTGGCGGCGGGCATAGGCCCACGAGAAAAGTGCGGTGCGCGCACCGCCAATGTGCAGGAAACCGGTCGGGGAGGGCGCAAAACGGGTGCGGATCATGGCTGGGGGTCGCAGTCTGGCAAAGCGCCCATTCTAGACCCTAGACCCCCCGCCGGTGCCGAACAGCGTGCGGCTTTCGGCATCTGCCTGGATTGCTGCACAGGCTTCGCTGGCGGCTGGCGCAGGCGCCACGCCGTCCCTCCTCGCGCAGGCTCTCAGCGCTGTCGTCCGTCGTCGTGAAAGCGAATCAGGTTCCGCCCGGCCTGCTTGGCTTCATACATGGCCGCATCCGCCCACTGAAAAATCTCGTCCTGGCTGTCTTGACGACCGATGAACAAGGCAACGCCGATGCTCGCCGAGCACTGGTGGGTCAGCGCCATCTCGGTCTTTCCCTCGGCTTCGACGCTCAGTCGGTACGGTTCCAGCAGGGCGATGCGAATCTTCTCGGCGACACGGGCGGCCTTCTCCATGGCCTCGCTTCTGTCTTCAGCCAGCTCGCCGATCATCACCACGAACTCGTCACCACCGAAGCGGGCGACGGTATCCACCTCGCGAACGCAGCTTTTTAGGCGACCTGCTGCCTCAATTAGCAGCAGGTCGCCAATGACGTGCCCATGCGCATCGTTGAGCGGTTTGAAATTGTCCAGGTCGACGAACATCAATGCGCCATGGCAGGGTGTCCGCCCGCCGGCCGCCATCGTCTGTTGCAGACGATCGTAGAGCAGGCGGCGGTTGGGCAGCGCCGTCAGCGGGTCATGAAAGGCCAGTTGGCGTACCTGTTCTTCGGCCTGCTTGCGTTCGGTGATTTCCCGGCTGACGCCAAAATAACCGATGATCGTGCCCTGCGCGTCGCGTTCTGGCGTGGACAGTACTTCCAGCCAGATCAGTCGGCCGTCCTGGCAGCGCTGTGGCAGTTCGAAGCGGGTAATCCCGGTTCGCACTCCGCGCCGTTCAGCTTCTGCGCGCTGCGCCTGCTTCTCCTTGAGGAGGGCGATGCCCTCGGCGGTCAACACCTCGGTGACGTGGCGCCCGATCACCTGCTCAGCCTTGTAGCCGCGCAGGCGTTCATCCGCCGGGCTGATATAGGTGAAGCGATGGTCGCGATCCTGTCGCCAGACGATGTCGGAAACGTTCTCGGTGAGCAGCCGGTAGTGCGCCTCGGAGGCGCGCAGCTGTTCAGCCGCCAGATTTCGCTCGATGGCTATACTGGCCAGGCGGGCGGACTGTTCGATCAGCTCGATATGGGCAGCGCTTGGGCTTTGGCAATGACGATGATAGATGGCGAAGGTGCCGAGGACCTTTCCCGACGATGAGCGAATCGGTTCCGACCAGCACGATCCCAGGCCGGCGCTGGCTGCCAGCTCTCTGGAGCGCGCCCAGTAGGGATGCGTGGCGATATCTTCGACGATCACCCGCTGGCCGGTAAACGCGGCTGTTCCACAGGAACCGGCACCGGCGCGGATTTTCAGGCCGTTGACCGCGGCGTTGAAAGCCTCGGGCAGGCTGGGTGCCGCGCCGGTGTTCAGGCGCTGACCTTCGTGATCGACCAGCAGAATGCTGCACAGCATTCCCGGATTGAGTTCCTCCACGCCCCGCGCCAGCGCTTCAAGAATCCCGCGTAGCGGCTCGCCTTCCGCAAGCAGTTGCAGAATGTGGCTGCGGAACTGTTCGTATTGCTCGGCTCGCTTGACAGCGGTGATATCGCTATGTGTGATCACCACGCCGCGCTCGACGTCGGGCCCCAGAGGCATGACGGTCATCGTGAACCAGCGTTGTTCCTGCGGCGAATGGCAGGCGTACTCAAGGCTGAAGGAAGGCCGACGGCGTTCCAGAACAGCTTCGATTCCGCGCCGAGGGTCTTCGGCGTCGTCGCTCGGCGGCTCGTCAAGGTGGCAGAAATCGAGGTAATTGACGCCGACGTCGGTATGCGCCGCGGGCTGTCCTGGCTGGCGGCTGTTTTCTCGCGAAAACCGCCGCCAGCGCTTGTTGACTTCCCGGACGAAGCCGTGGCGATCGAGGACGACAATTTCGGCGGCCATGGAATTGAGGATGGTGTTCTTGAACGCCTCACTTTCCTGCAGGGCTTTTTCCCGCTTGCCCAGTGTTTCGAGCAGACGATTGAAGCTGGCGAACAGTTCGCCGACTTCATCGGCGCGGGTGATCGGCAGAAGCTGCGGGGTTTGCTGCGGACCCGAGAAAGTGGACAAGGTCTTGGCGGCTGCTAGGATCGGCGCAAGCTGTCGCCCCAATATCCACCATGTCGCGGTGGCTGCCAGCACGGTGAGCAGCAGGGCGGCCAGCAGCATGCGTTGCTGCATCGCGTGGATCGGGGCAAAGGCTTCAGAGGTGGGCAGGATGGCCACCATGTCCCAACCGGAAACGGGTATTCGCTTGGCCGAGCTCAGTACTTCGGTGCCGACCGAACTGATGTAAACGACCGGTCCCTCGAAACCTTCGATAAAGCGATCGATGGTCGGACTGACGCCTGGGGAGGGCAGGCCGGTCATGACGCGGCGCTTGTCGGTCGCGGTGATGATCTGGCGGTGCTGCGGCGCAACAAGAAGATAGCCGCCCGTCTTGCCGTAGCGCCCACCAGTGACGCGGTCAAGGAAGTTTGGTATGGCGAGATTGACGAGCCCACTCACGGCGCCGATCACTTTGCCACGTGCGTCACGAATGGGGACGGCCATGCCAAAAACCGGCGCCTGCAGTTTCTTGCCAATCACCGGCTGACTGATCGTCGATCGTCCCTCCTGCAGGGCCGCCGCGACGCTGTCGATGTCCAGGTAGTTGACCCCGAGCCGCTCCGGTGCGGGGGGAAACTCGGCAATCGCCGTGCCATCGAGCCGATGGGCGATGATGCCGCCATTGAATGGCTCCTGTTCAATGGCCAGGCTCTGCGCCAGGAATGCCTGCAAGGCGGTGTGCTTGGCCAGCATCGCCGGAGTGACGCCGGCGGCTATTCTTTCCAGCATAGCCTGCCGGTCAGCCAACTCGTGATTCACCTCGCCAGCCAGCATGGCAACCGTCGACAACTGCTGCTCACCCAATACCCTTTCCATATCCGCGCGCAGCATCCGGCTGCTGTAAAAAGCCAGTGACCAGATGCCGACAAGGAAGATGGCCAGAGTAAACAGGGTGATTCTCGTCTTCAGCGAGCGCCCTTGAAAGCGAGTCCGGTTCACGAGGTTTTCACGCCGTCGGTATCTTTCCGTAGTAGGTCAGCGAAGAATAGTATATCTTCTCGCTAAATGGTTTTCTTCGGGCGCGGATGCGCGTTTCTGTGTTCGGGACTGACGTGCGCGCGGGGCGCAGCCGTCTCGCTTGCGCGAGCGCGTGGAACCACCTCGCATGCCGGCTGCCAAACCGCCATCAGTCGTGGCGGTTCGTGAGGGCGGGAGCACGATGATGTCGCGAAAATTTACCATCGCGGCAGGTGACGGATCGCGGCATGGCGCTGGGAGTGCGGGGAGTGGCGTCCCTTGACAGGGCGGGCACTCGAACAGATACTTCCTGCCCTCGGTGGTGCTCGCGACGACTATCCGGTCGCATGGTGAGCGTTGCAGAGCGATTCCGGCGTACCCGCCGGAAGGTGCACCACCAGTGAGGGAAACGGTCATGATGCTCATGATCGGGAGTATCTCGAATGGTCGTGACCGTTTGGGGTTTCAAGCTGTCTGTGTCCGTCAGGAGAGAACGCATGAAACGTACTCTGTTTGCCGCCATCGCGGCGATGCTCGTTCTTGGCGCTGGAATCGGCGTTTTTCAGCAACGCGGTGTCAATATCGGCCTTGCGAATGCGCAGGGCGAGGCGGCTGTTTCGCTTGCCGCCCCCGCTACGGCCGTCGAACGACCGCTTCCGGAAGCGTCGATCATCGACCAGGACGCGCCGTATTACGAAGCCTGCGCCCGTGAAGGACTCAGCGAGTCGGAATGCGTCGGGCGGCTGATCTGGTTCAAGGCCACGGCCGGTAACGACCGCTTTCATACCTATACCTTCCAGCAGCGGATTGGCGTGCTGGTCGACTGGTTCCGCGTGCTGCGTTCCGATCAGCGTGACGATCGCTTCTGGGCCTGGGGAATCATCAACGACCCCTCATGCTGCAAACCCGGCGACCCCGACTGCCCCGCCAAATCCAGCGCGGAAACCTATGGCTTCGACTGGTGTCCTGGCGACGATGTCCTTCTGAAGTACGTCGGCAAACCGGGCTACATCGACCCGGCCTGCGGTCTCCGGGATGCAGCGCTCGACCCGGACGATCCGCACAGCCAGGGCGGCACGCTCGATCAACGGCACTCGGCCTGCGATCTCAAGTTCGGCACTTCCACCGGCGCCTTGGGGATTCGCAAGTTCCCCAATCCGCGTTTCGACGCCGCCAAGTGGCAGGCCTTGAACGGCGAGCCGGGAACCTGGTCGGGATTCAGCCGCAAGCTGGCCGACAAGACCGGCATCGAATCGGACCAGCGGGTGAGTCGGCTAGCTGATGGCTCGGTCGAGCCGCCATTCCTGATCGGTACTTCCTGCGGCTCCTGCCATATCGCCTTCGACCCCCTCAACCCGCCGGCCGACCCGGCGCATCCTCGCTGGGAGAACCTCAAGGGCCTGATCGGCAACCAGTACACGCGCATGTCCGAACTGCTCGGCTCGGGCCTGCCAATGAGTAGCCTGGAGTACCAGATGTTCGCGCACGCGCGTCCCGGCGTCACCGATACATCGGCGATCTCGCACGACCAGATCAACAACCCGGGGACGATCAATGCCCTGATCAACGTCGCGCAGCGCCCGGTGTTCAAGGGCGAAGTGGTGAGCAAATGGCGTAAGGCGGCAAGCTGCGGCAGTGAGACCGACGAGGGCAAGTGCTGGTGCGAGCCGGGTCGCGAAGGCAAGTGCTGGGAGAAAAGCACCCGCGATGACGACACCACGCCGGTCAATCTCGGCGGTCAGAAAGTCGTCTTGCCCGGTGTCCATCACATCCTGAAAGGGGGCGAGGACTCGACCGGTGCGCTGGAAGCGATCCAGCGCGTGTACTTCAATATCGGTTCGTGTTCCGAGCAGTGCTGGGTCAATCATCTCGCCGACATGCGCGAGGTGGACCCGGAGCAACGCGGTTTCGGGCAGACGCCTTTCGATATTGGCCAGTGCCGGCGCGATTGCCCCAACTTCCGGGCCGTCGAGGACCGCTTGCAGAACGTGCTCGATTTCTTTGCTTCTGCCGAGTCCGATCAGACCGACCTTTACGCGGCGCTGGCCAATGTTCGCCAGGCGGGTTCAAGTGGTGTGGTCTACAGCCGCGCCGATCTGGTCCGCGATCTGGAAAGCGAATTCGGCGCCGGTGCCGTTGGTCGTGGACAGCTGGTCTTCGCCGAGAACTGCGCGCGCTGCCATTCGAGTATTCCCGAGAGCGAAGGCGGCTCGTTCAAGAATCGCGACTTCGCCGCCGCCAGCGAAACGCACCCGCGCAAGGTCAGGGCCGATTTCCTGGGCAACGATCAGGCGACACCGGTCACCGAAGTCGGCACCTTCCGTTGCCGCTCGCTGCACTCCAACCACAAGGCCGGCAATCTGTACATGGAATCGGCGTCGGAGACGCTGCGCCAGCGCGAGGTGGTGGCCGACATTCCCGAGCGCGACGAGCTCAAGGATGCCGGTCGCGGCTATATGCGCAATGTTTCGCTGGTCAATCTCTGGGCGACTGCGCCGTTCATGCACAACAACGCCATCGGGCCGGAAATCTGCGGCAAGCCGGCGAACAAGGCCAACGATTTCCATCGCGCCCGCTATGTCGATAGCGGCGGCCAGCTGCTCGTACTGCAACCCGATTGCCTGCGCTACGACCCGAGCGTCGAAGGCCGCTTCGAGCTCTACAAGCTGTCGATGTTCGAGTTGTTGAACCCGAAGGAGAGAGGCACCAAGAGGACGCTGACCAACGCCGACCTGATCATCGACGTCGGCATACGACCGCTGGACGGCACGACGGAGAAGCCGCTGTTCGGTTTCGGGCAGGTGAAGATTCCGGCCGGCGCCAGCGCGGGTTTCCTGAACGGCCTGATGCACAAGCAGCTGATCGGTGACCTGTTCCTCGCCAAGCGTCACCCGGACAAGCTCGCAGCGGCCGGCAAGGCGAGCCTGTTGCCGACGCTGCAGACGATCGCCGACGAGATCATCAAGAATCCGTCGCGCTTCGTCGAAATTCTCCGCGAGCAACGCGATTTCATCAGTGCCAATTACCAGACCTGCACCGAGGAGATCGAGAACCAGGGTCACCGCTTCGGCGAAGACCTTTCCGCGGACGACAAGAAAGCGCTCACCGCTTTCCTGGCCACGCTGTAAGGCAACGGGAGATCATCTCATGCGACTACCGCACACCCTGACCCTGAGCCGCTTGCGCACCCAGCGCGCTGACCGGAGGTCGCGCTTCGCGCTTGGCGCGCTGGCGACGCTCACCGCGCTTGCCCTTGCCGCGTGCAGCAAGCCGGAACCCCCGGATATCAAGTTTGCGCCTTACGCCAAGAGCTATCAGACGAAGATGAGCCTGGCGCAGGTCGAGTACCAGTATCCGATTCCGCCGGCCGAGCTGGCGAAAATAACGCCCGATTATCTGGCGACGCTGGACGAGGAGCAGATCGATCAGATCTATGCCCGCCTGACCGCCGGTCCGATTCCGGACGGCGCTTTCGAAGGCCGCATCCTGTTGCCGCGCGGCAGCAGCGGAAAATTCCGGCTTTCCGAGCTGGTTGGCGGCTTCGGTGGCACCGTTCTGCACCTCAAGGGTCTGGTCGTCGAGGAAATAGGCGAAGTGCTCTGGCGTGGCAAGGTCTTCTTCCGCGACGAGGGCGTGCTGCGCAATCGCATCGAGGACTTGTCGATACTCAAGAAAATCGGCCTGGTCGAAGGCGAGCCGAAGAAAATGAACTATGCGGGCAAGGAAACCTGGTTGCTGTTCCCGGCCAAGCTCTACTGCGGCCAGAGTCTGCTCGACTCGCGGCGAGAGTCGATCATCATTGACTACTTCTTTACCGACGAAATCGCCGGTTACCAGGAAAACCCGGACTACCTCGCCGGCCGGCGCGGGCTCAAGGTGCGCGATGAAATCCGCATGATCCGTCCCGGTTTCTACCTTGGCCGTGCCTATCTGGACCGTGGTTTCGCGCTCAATTTCACGCTTTACGACAAGGCCGCCGACGAGCAGGCGCGGGCCAACTTTGTTGCCACCGGGAAGGTACAGGAGGAGTGCTGGCCAGGGACTCAGCAACGCACCGTGCTTGCTGCGGCGGCGGCTGGCAAGCCCAAGCCCTGAGCCCGGAGCAGCCTGGGCATGGAAGCTGACGATGCGTCTGCCTGCAACCGCGCTGGCAATTCTGCGGCACCTCGGCGTGGGCCTGGCAGCGGGCTTGGCAGCGATCGTCGTCAGGCCGGTGCTGGCGACGACTGAAGCACGGCCGATGGGGGCGGAGCAGGTGGCCGCCCTGCCTGTCGTCAATCCGGCCGATCCCGGCGAACATCTCCCGAGCCAGGGCCGTTCATTGTTCGAGGAGCTCTTTGCCGTGCGCCGCGGTGCAGCGGCGGAAATCGACGTGCCTTTCCCCTTCGCGGCCTTGCTCGCGCGCATCGATTCTCAGCTGCAGCGTGACCCGGCCAGTCCGCTGCCGCCTGCCAAGCGGGTGCTGATTCCGCTGGGTCGCTCCTTGCAGCGGACGGCCGCAGCGCCCGATTTTTTTGCCTATCCGCGAGTCCTGGTGGCCGTCGACAGCCCGCCGCTCGCTGCCGGTGTGCCACTGCTCAAGGACCGCCTGTACCTCGGCTACCAGGAGCAGTCGGCGGTCATCGAAATCATCAGCTACAACGAGGCTGCCGGCCGCTTCGAATTCCAGTTGCTCAAGGACTACCGCGCCGGCGGCAAGGCGCGCCTGGTCTACGCCAACCGCAGCATCTGTTTTACCTGCCACCAGAACGGCTCGCCGATTTTTTCGCGCGCCCTGTGGGACGAAACCAACGCCAACGACCAGGTCGCGGCGACGCTGCTGGCCAGCGGTCAAAGCTTTTACGGCATTCCGCCCGAGCGCGGTGTCGACGTTCCCTACGCCATCGACAACGCCAGCGAACGCGCCAACGGTTTTGCCCTGACCCAGCTGCTGTGGCGCGCGGGCTGCGGCGGCAGTACTGCCGAGGCGCGAGCTTGCCGCGCCGGCCTGTTCGCGGCCGCCTTGCGACACGCGCTCTCGGGCGGTCAGACCTGGACCCCTGACGCTCGCTTCGTAGCGGCGGTCGACAAGCCGCTGCGCGCGCAGGTGCGAGTTCGCTGGCCGGGCGGCCTGACTGCGGGCAATCCCGACATTCCCAACCGCAATCCACTGCAAGGGGTGAACAGCTGGCCAGCAGACAGCGCCGCGCGGATGGCTTTCTCGGAGGTGCCGGCCCGCTTCGATCCACTCTTGGCGCGGCCGGCGGGAGCGCTCTGGCGGCCGGACGCCCCGGATGCGCTGCGGCAGCTGGTGGCGGGCCTGGCGGAGTTTGTCGCCGCTCCCGATCGGCGGCAGTTGGAGAGCGCACTAGCGGAGCGAGCACCACCTGCGGCACAGCGCCTGAGCGTGCCCTGCCGAATCGATACCCAGGTCGCTTCGCGCTGGTCGTTACGCTGCACCGCTGCGGGCGGGAGCTTGCTGGCCGGGACGCTCTCGGTGCAGGGCGGCCGACCGCGTGGAGGGCGGCTGACGCGGCTGGCGTTGCCCGACGGCACGGCCTTGAATAATCTGGACCTGACCCTGACCCTGATCGGTCGCGCGAGCGAAGCGGGCGCGACGCTGTCGCCGCAAGCCGACGGGCTGCCGGCGAGAAACGCGGCCGCCGATGCGATCGCTTCGCTCGAAATCCGCCGCGGCGAGGCCAGGGCGGGGGAGGGGCGGCGCGATGAGCAGCTCGATGGCGAGGCGATACTGGGAATCCGCCCCGACTTTACCATCGTGCAGCAGGCCATCGACCGCCTGCTCAGCGGACCGCAAGCCGCGACTCTGTTCGGGCCCGTGCCTTTCCCGCGCAGAGCGCTTTTTTCAGCACTCTTTGCCGAGCTCGGTGTGCCGGCCGTGGCGCCCTGCTGTGAGGTCGCCGAGCACCTGCCGCCAGCGCAACTGGAAGTCGCAGCCGTGGCGCCCGGTCAGACGCCGAGCAGCGCTGCCGATCCGCTGCTGCGCAGCTTTCAACCCTACTGTGCCGCCTGCCACCAGACCGCCGAGACCTTTCCTCCGAACTTCCTGCAGGGGACTGCGGCCGAAGTCGACGCCAGGCTCCGGCACTGCGCGCCACGCCTTTATGTTCGCTTGGCGATGGCCGACATGCCACCGGCGCAGCGCGCGAAGACGCCGATGCCGCCGGAAAGCATGCTGCCGGCTTTCGCCAGCGACCCTCAAGCATGGCGCAACAGCCCGGTACGTAGCGCCTTGCTCGCGCAGGTGACGCAATGGCTGCGCGCCGAAACGGGTCAGGCACCGCAACTCGAAACGCTGCTCACCGCCGGTTACGAGGCCCTGCGCCCGTGTCTGCCGGCGCATTAGCAGGCGAAGGAAAGGGAGAAGAGACATGCACGAAAACGAAGCAGCGAAAAGCCCCTGGAAGCGACGCTTCATCATTCTCTTCATCATCACCGTCGTCTTGCCGGTGCTGACGGGGGTCTGGCTGTGGCAGCGCTTCGGCGGCGACGTGCCGGTGGAGTACGCGAGCCCGACCGAGCACTTCAAGTACGGCTCCACCGGCGGCGAACACGAGATGGGTTTCCCCTACTGGATCTGGCGGGTGCTGCCCGACGTCTGTCCGCAGTATTTGCCCGGCAAGGGTTACCAGTCGTTGGGAATGATTTTCGAGAAGAACCCCGATGGCCGTGATCGTCAGCTTCCGATCGGCACTTCGCAGCGCCGCTACCAGGGAATCGACCGCGTCTTCGTGAACTGTGCCGTCTGCCATACCAGTACCGTGCGCGCCGCCGCCGACCAGCCACCGACGATCGTCCTTGGCATGCCCGCCGCGACTTTCAACATGAAGGGCTTCGAGGAGTTCTTCTTCCGCTGCGCCGCCGATCCGAAATTCTCCAAGGAGTTCATCCTGCCGGAGATCGAGCGTCAGGGCGGCCAGCTCGACCTGCTCGACCGCTACGTCGTCTACCCGCTGGCCATCGCCATCATGCGCGACCGGGTGCTGGCGCTCGCCGGGCGCTTCGACTGGGTATTCAAGCAGCACGAATGGGGCCCGGGCCGCGTCGATACCTTCAACTCGGCGAAAGTGATCTTCAACTTCCCGATGGCGCATCTCGATCCGGACGAGTTCGACGCGCCGGCCGATTTTCCTTCGCTGTGGCGGCAACGCCAGCGCAAGGAGCCGCACGAGATGCAGTTGCACTGGGATGGCAACAACACCACCGTCGAGGAGCGCAACAAGAGCGCCGCCTT
>ERZ761607.1996-NODE-1996-length-23419-cov-35.036809_pt1 | contig 23419 bp, 25 predicted proteins | sample MGYA00511164_ERZ761607 | MGnify/ENA primary metagenome ERZ761607 (study PRJEB28899, sample SAMN02445080) | bioreactor sludge metagenome | biome: EBPR sludge | place: Australia: Brisbane, Thorneside Wastewater Treatment Plant | collected 2011-06-22 ... | reverse complement strand
TAATAGGGTTTCGTTTACCCTAATAGACCCACAAATACACCATTTCATACCCTCTCGGCTCGAAAAATTATTTTCCGGACTGGATGGAGTCCACGAATTGAATAAACCAAGGGTAGGCGGTAAAGTGAATGGCTAATTCAGGCCATAGCTGCTTGAAAAGTGTACTTCTTAGCGTTCGGTGTGTTTCTCGTTGAATAGAACGCCAGTATGAGGTAGGAAGGCCCTTTTGTCTGATTAGCTGTTGTTGTTCACAAACCAGATTGAGATAACGCAACACGGCAACGCGCACAGAAAGACTGATTGGCTGGATGGGGTCATTTAACCGAAGTCGAGCGGGTTCACCTTGGCTGTCAATTGCCGCCTGCCAGATCTCGTCATAACGTTGGGCAAGTATGATAAAATGTGTCGTTTGGCTATGCTTTTTAAATGCCCTAAACATCATATACAAACCGCCCAGAATAATAATTGTTGGTAATAACGGCGAGACGAGGGGCAATAGTTCCAAAAACGTGCGATAATCCGGCATAATGTTCATGGCGATGAGGGTTGGCATTTTTATAATGGCTTAAGATACGAACGGATAATGAAAAAAAAGTCCCAACTTTTGCAAAGTGTAAAAATGTATTTCAGAGGTTATTGGGTTGAGTAGAATTGGTTCATCGTAGGAAATGGCCAAAAGGTACGCTTGTCCATTTTTTCAACACACGATAAAATCATTGGGAGATGTAGTAGTTGTTTTGTATTTTACTAAGCTAAAAAACAACCACGAAATAAGCTCGATACGTATGGAAAATGAACCGATAGCACAAGCAGAATTGAGTGATTATGGAGCCTCTAATATTCAGGTGTTGGAAGGGTTGGAGGCTGTTCGAAAGCGACCAGCAATGTATATTGGCGATGTAGGATTCCGTGGGTTGCATCATCTGGTCTATGAAGTGGTGGATAACTCGATTGATGAGGCGCTTGCGGGCCACTGTGACTCTATCGAGGTGACAATACACGAGGATAATTCGGTTTCTGTGGTGGATAACGGTCGCGGGATTCCTGTGGGGATGCATCCCACCGAAGGCCGTTCTGCCTTAGAGGTTGTAATGACAGTCCTTCATGCAGGAGGTAAATTTGATAAAAACACCTATAAAGTATCCGGTGGTCTGCATGGTGTAGGGGTGTCTTGTGTCAATGCCTTATCCAAAAAATTGGTTGTAACAGTTCGGCGCGATGGCAAGGTTCATCGTCAAACTTTCGCATATGGTAATCCTACTTCTTCGGTCGAAATAGTGGGAGATATGGCGCCAGGAGAACGTTCTGGAACAACGGTACATTTTTGGCCGGATGAAAGCATTTTTATTGTGACGGAATACCGCTACGACACACTGGCAGACCGAATGCGAGAACTGGCCTATTTAAACCGAAATATTCGTATTTCTATCAGTGATTTGCGAGAAGAAGATGAAACACTCAAATCCGAGTCTTTTCATTTTGAAGGGGGGATTGTGGCCTTTGCTAAATTCTTGGATGAAGCCCGGACCAGCATCATTGATGATCCAATCTATATTGAGGGCGAGCAAAATGGTGTTCCTGTAGAAGTGGCGATGACATATAATACGGGGTATGCTGAAAACGTCCTTTCTTTTGTCAATAACATCAATACCCACGAAGGGGGAACGCACGTATCGGGCTTTCGGCGGGCGCTAACCAGAATCGTAAAGCAATATGCCGAAGACAACGGATTGCTGAAGAATGTGAAAGTGACTGTGTCAGGAGACGACTTTCGGGAGGGACTGACAGCCGTGATTTCGGTAAAAGTACCGGAGCCTCAGTTTGAAGGTCAGACCAAAACAAAGCTCGGAAACTCGGACGTTGAAGGAACCGTTTCGAGCCTTGTAGCGGCTAAACTCAAAGAATGGTTAGACGATCACCCAAAAGAATCGCGTCAAATTGTGAATAAAGTGGTACTTGCAGCCACTGCCAGAACGGCCGCACGAAAAGCCCGTGAGTTGATTCAGCGCAAATCCGCTTTTGGAGGAGGAGGACTTCCTGGAAAATTGGCCGATTGTGCCTCCAAGGATCCGAAAGAAAGTGAACTGTATGTTGTGGAAGGTGATTCGGCTGGTGGGTCTGCCAAACAGGGCCGAGATCGGCATTTTCAGGCGATTTTGCCTCTTAAAGGTAAAATCTTAAATGTGGAAAAAGCTCAGATAGATAAGATTTTGGAAAATGATGAGATTAAAAACATCATCACAGCGCTTGGGACGGGTATTGGGGTGGGGAGCGAAGAGTTCGACATTAGCAAACTACGGTATCATACCATCGTCATTATGACAGACGCTGATGTTGATGGTTCACATATCCGTACCCTCTTGCTTACATTGTTCTTCCGGTTTATGCGTCCAATCATAGAAAATGGGAACTTGTACATAGCACTTCCGCCTCTGTACAAAATTAAGCGGGGTCAACAAGAGCGCTATGCCTGGACGGAAGACCAGATGCGGGACTCTGTCCGTGAATTTGGAAACGGCTCGGTGGTTCAACGTTACAAAGGTTTGGGAGAAATGAACCCTGAACAACTTTGGGAAACAACCATGAACCCGGAAAATCGAACCATGCAGGTAGTTACGATAGATGACGCGGCAGCAGCGGATCGCATATTTTCGACCTTAATGGGAGATGCGGTGGAGCCGCGACGAAAATTTATCGAACGCAATGCACGTTATGCCACGATTGATGCTTGAGCTTCATGTACTGCCTTTTCTAAAGAAACAATACACAAAATCCGCATGGTTGAAGGATCGTCATGCGGATTTTTTGATGCCGTGCCATGCAACCATATCAACCACAAGACATGTTCCATCCGGAGCAGTTTAGAAAGGAAGGCCATGCCCTCATAGACCTTCTTGCAGACTATTTGACGGACGTAGGGCAACAAAGAGAGGTGGTCTTATCTTGTACAGCACCTGATGAAGAGGTGGAATTTTGGAAAACTGCCTGTTTTGGGGATAATCTGGCCTATTGGAAAACTGTCGTGGCACGCTCGATACACCTTCACCATCCCCGATATATGGGGCATCAAACTGCTGTAGTGGCAAATGAAGCGGCGTTGTCTGCCTTGGTAGGGGCTGTTTTGAACAACGGTATGGCCGTTTATGAGATGGGCGCTGTTTCTACTGCACAAGAACAAATTCTCGTAGAAGTCTTGGCACAAGCGTTAGGTTTTGGCTTTCAGGCTGGTGGATTTTTGACCTCTGGCGGGACGCTTGCGAACCTGACTGCGCTCCTAACAGCCCGTGCGGTAAAAACAAATCGGGATGTGTGGGAGGAAGGTATGCAAGAACCTCTTGCGCTGCTGGTCTCGGAGGAAGCCCATTATTGTGTGGATCGGGCGGTCCGGATTATGGGCTGGGGGAGTGCTGGTATTATCCGAATTCCAACGAATAGCAGGATGCAAATGGATACAACTTCTTTGCCTTCGGCCTACGAAGAAGCATGTGCCTCTGGTAAAAAAGTGGTTGCATTGGTGGGAAGTGCGGGCAGCACTTCTACAGGCTCCTTCGATCCGCTAAATGAATTGGCCGATTTTGCAGGAAAACATCAGTTATGGTTTCATGTAGATGGCGCACATGGGGCCGCTGTGACTTTTTCGGATAAATACAAATTGCTTCTGAGGGGAATTGAACGTGCAGACTCGGTGGTGATGGATTTTCACAAACTATTGGGCACGCCTGGCCTCACTACGGCCTTGGTCTATCGGAATGGAGCAGATTCTTTTCGTACTTTTGCACAACGGGCCGATTATTTGTTGGAGCAAACTCAGTCTCCAGAGTGGTTTAACATAGGAAGGCGTACCTTGGAATGCACTAAAAACATGATGGTGCTTAGGGCATATGTGTTGTACCAGCGTTATGGAACCACTTTTTTTGCCCAACAGGTGGAAAGACTCCATGACTTGGCACAACAATTTGCCCAGTTGGTACAGGGGAGCCCGGATTTTAGGCTTTGTACACAACCAGAAACCAATATTGTATGTTTTAGGTATCAGCCAGATTACGTTCCGTCCCAAAATGTTGAAACCCTCAATCGGGAAATTCGGAAAAGGATCATCGAATCCGGCGCTTTTTATCTGGTTCAAACCCAAGTAAAAAAACAGTTTTGGCTCCGCCTGACGCTGATGCACCCCGAAACCACCAAGGAAGACCTGAAGATACTACTTTTGGAAATACAGCGAGTGGCCTCCGAAATCGGCCCTGTCCATCATCCATCAATTGTATGAAGCCTCATGTATCCATTGTGATTCCTGCTAAAGACGAAGCGGAGTCCTTGCCCGAATTGGCCATTCAAATCCGATCGGTCTGTGAAAAAAACAAACTTCATTTTGAGGTCTGGATCATTGATGACGGCTCGAAAGATGATTCTTGGGCAGTAATTACGCAGTTACAAGCACAAGACAATCGGTTTAAAGGGATTCGGTTTGCACGGAATTATGGCAAGAGTGCCGCTTTGTCGGTTGGTTTTGCACGGGCAATCGGGAATTATGTCGTAACCATGGATGCGGATTTACAGGACGATCCTGCCGAAGTTCCGGAAATGATTCAGATGCTGGAAAATGGTTTGGATTTGGTAAGTGGTTGGAAAAGAAAGCGCAACGATCCGTTAGGAAAAACAATACCGAGTAAGCTGTATAATTATGGAACCCGTTTGGTTTCGGGCATTCCATTACATGATTTTAATTGCGGATTAAAGGCTTATAGGGTTGAAGTTGTGAAAATGGTTAAGGTATATGGCGAGTTACATCGGTATATACCATTGCTGGCAAAGTGGGAAGGGTTCACTCGAATCGGTGAAAAAGTAGTCAATCATCGGGCTAGGAAGTTTGGGCACACCAAGTTTGGTTGGGAGCGTGGCCTCAGAGGGGTCTTAGATTTAGTCACTCTGTCTTTCCTTACGCGCTTTGCAATACGTCCGATGCATTTTTTTGGAGGACTCGGGTTGCTTGCTTTTTTTATTGGTTTCTTGATTGGTGCTTGGCTCAGTTTTGAAAAAATATTTTGGCTTGAACCTATCGGAGACCGTCCCTTGCTTATGCTGGCGATGTTATTGATGCTATTGGGGGCGCAGTCTTTCATGACCGGGCTTTTAGGAGAAATGCTGCTAAAACCTACGCTCGAAGGAAATGAGCAATATCAAATTCGGGAAGAAACACTCACTTAAGATTAAAGGACGCGCAATATTTCCAAAAACGCTACAGGTGTACAGGGTTTCGGCTTCTTTTGTCCGTTTTACCCGAAAACCGCTTTGTTAAGTTACACTTTATGGCGCCCGAACAGGGTTTATATCAAAAAGCCAGCCCCGCTTTTTTGCAAGGCTGGTTCTACAAATAACTTTGATCTATAATTGAACTTGCGTGCGCGTAGGCTGCGGTTTGGTATAGAGAAGTTCGTATTAGAAATGATTGCCCTACGGTTTACCAGCCAATTTGCGAGGAAGTGCATTTCGCCATGTGCTAAAGATGGAGAAACAACCTCGCGCACGCAAGAACTTTTCCGCTTTCACATCCATAAACGAAACAGGCGAAAAAAAAGGATCATCAGGGACAAAAACTTTTTTGATGAACTTGTTCAGGCCGTTTTTTGTCTTACCTTTCAAAAACGGTTTATCCATCACTATATCCTAACTTGGCAACAGCCACTTCGAAATCTTATGGCTCAGAACAAAAACCTGACGCAATTACTCAGACAAATCAGTGAAGGCGATCAGAAAGCATTAAATGAAGTTTTTCCATTGGTTTATGATGAGCTTCGTGCAATTGCGCATCATCGTCTTGCCCGTAATCGGATGGGTGAAACACTCAATACTACAGCGCTGGTTCACGAGGCCTATATGAAGCTCATAGACCAGTCGCAGTCTCATATTAATGATCGTAGTCATTTTTTTGCACTTTCGAGTGTGGCCATGCGGCATATTCTGGTAGATTATGCCCGCTCGCGTAGTGCCGCAAAGCGTGGTGGTGCACACGTGGCCCTTAGTTTGGATGATGTGAATATTGCTGTTGAAGATCGTGCACAAGAATTGTTAAACCTTGATCAGGCATTGGAGAAGTTGGCCTCCGTGAGCGAACGCATGTCTAAGGTGGTGGAATATAAATTTTTTGGCGGCCTAACCAATGAAGAGGTGGCAACGGTACTGGGCGTATCGGTCCCAACGGTAAAGCGTGATTGGCAATTTGCCCGTACATGGCTCTATCAGCACATGACCGAAGACCAATAATCCAATTGGGCCAATGCAAGATCTGGAACGGATACAAGACTTATTTACGGAAGCACTTGAACAACCCGACCATATACGGACAGTGTGGTTGGAAAAAGCCTGTGGGGGTGATCAGACACTTTATACCGAAGTGCTTAATTTGTTGAATGTGGCTTCTCAGGCACACGACGCATTTGGTGAATCTGGTTCCGAGTTTTTTGAGCCACTATTGGGGCAATTGGAAACAGAATTGGAAGGGAAGGACTGGGTGGGGCGCCAGATCGGGCGATATTATGTTCAGAAATTGCTGGGACATGGTGGGATGGGGGCCGTTTTTTTGGCCGAAGAACATGGGGCGGTTACCAGACGGGTTGCCCTTAAGATTGTACGTCGTGGGATGGATACCGATCATATGATCCGCCGTTTCAGGACAGAACGTACAGTCTTGGGTGCGCTAAACCATCCGAATATCGCACGCCTTATTGACGCAGGGGTGACAGCAGAAGGTCAGCCTTTTTTTGTGATGGAATACATTAAAGGTAACCCGATCAATAGACATTGTGACGACCTGCGGCTTCGGGTGGATGAGCGGTTGCAGGTATTTCTACCCGTTTTAGAGGCGGTCGGGTTTGCACATCAGAACCAAGTGATCCACCGAGATCTGAAGCCTGGGAATATTTTGATTAATGACTTAGGTGAAGTCAAATTATTGGATTTTGGCATTGCAAAGGTCTTGGATCCTAAACGGTATAACCTTTCTTTTTCTGTAACTCAGACCGAACTACGGTTGTTGACCCCTGAGTACGCCAGTCCAGAGCAAATCGCTGGACGAGAAATTAGTCCGGCAGCCGATGTGTATCAGCTTGGGGTATTGCTTTATGAACTCATCACAGGCCACCGCCCTTATAGTTTGGGAAGTGTGGTCTCTAAATTTGAGATGGCCCGTATTATTTTGGAAGAACCACCCACAAGACCAAGCTCGGTGATTGAGAAAGTGGTGAAGTTAGAGCATGGGCGTAAGCAAACAATCGTACTTTCACCCGAAGAAATTACCAAAAGCCGGAGAACGACATTAGAACGTCTGAAACATCGGCTGACAGGTGATCTGGAATTTATTCTAAACAAGGCTCTGGAGAAAAAACCGGAAGACCGGTACAAAACAGCCGAAGCCTTTGCCGAAGATATAAGGAAACATCTTAGGGGTGAACCCTTGCAGGGACGATCAGGCGGTATCTGGAAAAGAATCTTGCGAAAAGGATCCTAATAACAAAAAAAAACAAATTCATGCATTTAGATCTTTCAGGAAAAATTGTGTTGGTAACAGGGGGGACACGCGGAATTGGCCGTTCAATTGTTGAGGCGTGTGTGGCAGCTGGCGCCAAAACCGCATTTACATACCGTTCTGCCACAAGCGAAGCAGAGGCCCTGTGCGAGATGCTCCGTAAGCAGGGAGGAGAAGTCCTTGCATATCAAAGTGATGCCGCAGATTTCGCAGCATCGGAACAAGTAGTGAATGAAATTGTGAAGGCTTGGGGGGGGCTGGATGTCTTGGTGAATAATGCAGGAGTCACCAAAGATAATTTGTTGTTGCGCATGAGTGAAGCCGATTGGGATGTGGTGCTGACCACCAATCTGAAAAGCATTTTCAACTTTACGAAAGCCGCTTATCGGCCCATGATGAAGCAACGGTCTGGCAGCATCATCAACCTATCGTCGGTGGTTGGTGTGATGGGAAATGCTGGGCAGGCAAATTATGCCGCTTCAAAAGCCGGAATTATCGGGTTTTCCAAGAGTATGGCGAAAGAATTAGGCGGCAGACATATACGGGTAAACGTGATTGCACCTGGCTTCATTGAAACCGACATGACACATGTACTGGGAGATCAGGTGAAAGAAGCGCTGTTAAAAAGCATTCCATTGGGTGCATTGGGTAAACCGGATGATATTGCCGCCGCAGTATTGTTCCTTGCCTCGGATGCTTCCCGTTACATTACGGGCCACGTTTTGCACGTTGATGGCGGAATGGCAATGTAACGATGACCACACGACTCATGATTATGGCGGCGGGGATGTCCAGCAGGATGAAAAAAATGCCTGTTGGAGGTGATATTCCGCCCGAACTGATAGAACAGGCTCGCTTACTTCCGAAAAGTATGATCGGGGTTGGTGTAGATGGGCGCCCTTTTCTGGAGTACCTGATAACGGAAGTTGCGGCGGCTGGCATTCGAGAAGTCTTGATGGTTCTCAATCCAATGGATACGGTGACAGAACCCCATATTCGTGCGATACAAGCGGAGGGCCGGTTTTTAGATTTGATTTTCCGGTTTGCTATTCAATACATAGCCCCCGAAAGAACAAAGCCTTCGGGAACCGCCGATGCCGTTTTACAGGCATTAGAGCAAATGCCGGATTGGCAAACGGAACGGTTCTTGGTCTGCAATGCCGATAACTTGTATTCTCGTAAAGTCTTGTCTCTTTTAGCCTCTTCGCCATATCAACAGGTTTTGCCCGCTTACACCTTCGAGGCTTTAGGGTTGCCAGAAGACCGTTATCGGAATTTGGCCATCATTAAAACGGATGCGGAGGGGTATGTAACAGATTTGATAGAAAAACCCGATCGAGAGGCCGCGCAGGTGTACCGAGAAGCTGGGTTTGGGGTGAGTATGAACGCTTATGCACTATTTGCACCCACCGTTTTGCCGTTCCTAAGAAAAGTCCCATATAGTCCCATGCGCAACGAAAAAGAACTCCCCGTCGCCATCCGGCTGCTTATCCAAACACGCCCCAAAGCCGTCCAGACGATTTTAGTGGCCGAGCCTGTTCCAGACTTAACTGGAATGGAGGACTTAATAGCGGTGCGAGAAAAATTAGCACAATATAATGTATAGACTACACTACTCATCCAATATACCCTCTAAATAAAAATGATTACATATTTAAATGGATTATTGGCAGCCAAAAAACCTACGGAAGCAATAGTTGATATTCAAGGTGTGGGTTATCGTGTACTAATCCCAGCGTCTTCTTTTCAAAAACTGCCGGAAGCGGGGCATATGACCCGTCTTTTTATTCATTATTATATTAATAACAATACCGATACCGTTGCACTCTATGGCTTTGCTACCGAAAGTGAACGTTCTGTTTTTGAGCGATTGATTAGTGTTTCAGGAATTGGACCTAAAATGGGCTTGGCGGTACTTTCGGCCATGAGTCCAACCGAATTGCAAGAGGCCATGTCATCAGGGGATGTGGGGTTATTGACCAAAATTCCGGGTGTTGGGAAAAAAACAGCCGAACGAATGATCGTTGAGTTAAAAGATAAATTCGCTACTTTAGACCTGCCTGCCACGGGTTCTATACCAAGTGCTTCGCCCGAAAAAACAGCCGCACGGGCAGACGCACTTGCTGCACTGGAGGCGCTGGGGCTTTCCCGCGCCCTTGCCGAAAAGAAATTGCGGGTTGTACTCCGAGCGCATCCGGAGTTGATCTCGGCGCAAGAACTCATCCGGCTGGCCTTGCGAGAAAACGGTTGAATGAATCAATTGGATATGGTGACGCTTCATTGTACTTTGGGGTGAAGCCGATGCCGGAGATACCACCGAGGGCGCGTCTGTCCAAAAGTGTGCATAATGCACCTCCGGCGAAAATCCAAACCTTGTACTTGCTCTTCGGAGCCGAATATACTTTCTGCTATGCCCCGCATTTTATTGGTTGACGACGAGCCTGACCTTCTCCAGTTGTTGCGTTACCGCTTAGAGCGTGAAGGCTTTGAGGTATTCTGGGCCGAAGATGGCCAAGAAGCCTTGCAAAAATTGCGTGAAACGCGGCCAGATCTGGTTGTGTTGGATGTAATGATGCCTCGTATGGATGGCGTGGAAACGTGTAAACGCATTCGGAATGATGTAGCTTTTGCACAGATTCCTATTTTAATGCTTACAGCCAGAACTACAGAAAATGATGAAATTTTAGGGCTGGAAGCAGGGGCGGATGATTATTTGCCCAAACCTATTTCAACACATCTCTTCATAAGCAGACTGCGTGCCCTCTTAAGAAGGATCCAGCCCGAAGCCGCACCCGAAATTGAAGTGGCCTCAATGTTTGATATCCGTGTGGACCGGGAGCGGTATCTGGTATTGCGTACTGTAGAAGGGGCACGCGAGGAAGAAATCCGCCTGCCCAGAAAAGAATTTGAGTTGTTGTATTTTCTAATAACGCATCCCGGAAAAGTTTATTCCCGTCAAGAAATTCTGAATCAGGTTTGGGGTAGCGAAGTTTTTGTGGTGGATCGGACGGTGGATGTGCATGTGCGCAAGATTCGCGAAAAACTGGGCGAAGAATATATCGAGACTGTAAAAGGGGTTGGATATCGGTTTAAACAATAGTTTTATGCCCGAAACAGGCCGTACCAAATTCCCCATAGATGAATTGGCCCTGAAAATGGCCTTTATAGCGGCGGCACTAATGGCCACATTGGTAGCTGTCGGTTATCTTGTTCGCGAGGTCTTTAGTTTCCAACTCTTGATTCTCTTGTCCATCCCTGCGATGGGGTTGGCCTCGTATTTTGCAGCACGTTTTTTCCTGACCAGCCGGATTGAATTGGCCCACTCTACCCTCCGAAGAATCCGTAAACGTAATTTTGAAGGCATAGATAGCACGAAACCTCCACATGGAGATGCCTTAGATGAACTCGTGCGGCAAGTTTATCGGATTGGCCATACCATGCAAACAGAAATTAACCGGCTAAAACAATTAGAAAATTATCGGCGGGAGTTTTTGGGGGATGTATCTCATGAACTGAAAACGCCTATTTTTGCGGTTCAGGGGTTTGCTGAAACGTTGCTGGACGGTGCGCTTGAAGACGAGTCTGTGAATCATGCGTTTGTAGAAAAAATCTTACGTAATGCAGAGCGGCTAAACAACCTGGTTGAAGACCTGGCCGCGATCTCTATGATTGAAACGGGTGAATTGAAGATGAATATCCATCCCTTTGAACTCCAGTTGCTGGTACAAGAAGTAGCGGACGAGTTGGAGCCATTGCTGGAGCGCAATGAGGTGCAACTCTTCATTTTTATTCCAGAACACCTAAGCCCTGTAAAAGCCGATCGCGACCGAATACGCCAAGTATTGGCAAATTTATTGACCAATGCCATCAAATATAACCGTTCCGGTGGACGAATTGAAGTGACGGCCCGGAGAGTGGGGGCAAAAGATGTGTATATTTCGGTTACAGACGATGGGTTGGGAATTGCAAGAGAACATTTAGACCGCATCACCGAGCGGTTTTATCGCGTGGACAAAAGCCGTTCACGAGATCAGGGTGGGACAGGATTGGGGTTGGCCATTGTAAAACATATCCTTGAGGCCCATAAAAGCCATCTGGATGTTGAAAGTACTTTAGGTAAAGGTTCAACCTTTTCATTTTTATTACCCATCCAACCGATTACCTTGAGTCTGGAGGCGGTTTCTATGGCCCCGTCCACCTCAAACTAAAGGTTACAGTTCGTTGGGTAGTAAAGCCCATATTTTACACAACTTCCGCATTTGCCCTACATGTTATACTCGGCACAAGACTTGTATGCCCCAGGACAATTGGCCATTGACAACCTGATTGCAACGGCCAACTGGATGATGAACGAACTCACCAAAGGGTTGGCGCCTTATCAGATTACATTGGCCCAATATAAAGTCTTGCTGTATCTGTATAAGCAGTATCCAGCACATGTTATGGTTTCTCAGATTGGAGAAAACCTGATTGACCGGACGCCGGACGTCACAAGATTATTAGACCGATTAGAAAAGCAGTTGTGGATTGCTCGAAAACGGGCCGAGCATGATAAGCGTATTGTAGAGGTTCATCTGACCGATTCAGGGCGGGACTTGGTAGAGGCTGTTCAGGAGCCGCATGACCGCATCATTGACCGCTTATCTGGTATTTTGTCTAATGCCGAGCATTTACTACTTATAGATTATCTTGAGCGGCTTCGTCGTGCCCCACTTTAACGAATAGATTCTTCCAAGGAATCCGTTTCCGGTTCCTTGATTCCAGCCCCCAGCAACATAGCGCCGCCTACGAGGCCGAGGTCTTTAAGAAGGGCGGTTAGGTATCCAAATGCTTCTTCCCCGCCTGCCCATACACCGGGTAAGTGTATTATGAGGATATAGAGCGAGAGGAGGATGACAAGCATGGTCATGGCTGGGCGGGTGTATTTCTGTATGTAGATACTAATGGCGGCTGCAATTTGACTTACGCCAGCCAAGTACACGAATGCTAAATCAAAAGGAACCCATTCAGGCATGATCCCGCCAATCTGCGGCGCAGCCAATAGGTGCTTCACGCCGAAAAGAAAAAAAGGGAGTGAAAACAAAATCTGCCCTGTTCGGGCATTTAAAATAGCAGCGTTCAGGTACTTCATCTGTATTTTAAAAATCTTTGAAGAAAAGATTATGGTGTAATGAAGACCTAAAATAGGTTTTTTCGGTTGGTAAATGCCAAATACTGCGAAGATTTTACCTTTTTCAGATTTTGGGAGTCGTCAAATAAAAAAAATCAGCCAAACAGATCGAACCTCTTGGTACTGCTTTATTTTCCGGTATGCGATACCTAATCTCCATATTCGTTTTGGCCGTTTTTTGTGGTGCTGCTCGCCCTGCAATGGCACAAGAAATACCCTTGAAGGGTTTGGTCTGGGATGTTCCCAAGACCGAAAAAGAGGCCTTGGCCGAACTGAAGGCGCTCCATAAAATTGGCGTGCGGGCATTGCGTACGCGCTTGGTGTGGCGTGATACCCTTTTCGCATTAGCAGACTCGATGGGGATGGTGTTTTTTCAGGAACTGCCATTTTCTGAACTCTCGGTGAATGAACTCCGGCAAGCGCTGCCGTATGCCATCAAGACGTTGTCCAAGAATATCGAAAAGTCGAAAAAATACCGCTCTGCTCGATATTTTGGCTTAGCTCAAAATTGTGATACCAGTGATCCCGCTGCGATGACTTACTTCTCTGGCCTGATGAATGTGATCCGGACAAAAGGAGCGCCTTTTACACAAGGGTATTATACCACTTCCTTTACCAAACGGGATCAGGCATTCCCATCGGTGGATTTTGTTTTGGTAAAAGCAGTAGATCGAGACGATCCGGCGTTACTTGTTCGTCAGATGAACCAACAAACGGGGGGAAAGCCTATGGGGGTGGTTGTAGGGATGGGCGTTTCTCGTGAGAAGCGAGAAGGATATAAAGTGCAAAATAGCCCCGAAGCACAGGCAAGGTATCTGGAAAATAAACTGAATCAACTCTTGTTTGCGCCACAAGTGCCTTTGAAAGTGGTCTTTGTTTATCGGTGGAAAGATGTACCCGGCTCGATGTTTGCCCAGAGTGCTACCACAGACCATAATTTGGGATATGGACTTTGGGGGGCTGATGGAAAACCAAGACCGGGTTACGAGGTGATGAAGGGAATTTTTACGGGTAAACAAACAGTTTTTGCGTTTAAAGCGGGTACTCCAATACAACAAGATCAGGTATGGATGATCATCCTCGGGTGGGTCATCATTGCGCTCATCGTAATCGCCTATATCCTTTCGTATCGCTTGCAAGATATTCTACCACGTTTTTTTATGGCGCATGATTCTTATCAGGAATACCTCCTCCGTTCAAGGGATGCACATACCGGAACCAATGCGCTCTTGATTGTGGCATTTGGACTTTGTGCGGGGCTTTCGAGCGTGATTATTTTCTATGCGTTACGCCCCTATGCTGCGTTTGGGTATTTTGTACAAGAGCTTCCTTCTTTACCACAGTTTATTGTCCTAGCGGCGCTGCGTTTGCCCTGGAGTTTTTCTTTATTGGCAATGTTGGTTTTCGCGTTTGTGATGGTGGTGATTGCATTGGGCCTGTATGGATTTGCGCGATATGTTGGGCAGCAGAACATCACTCCCCAGAAAACCCTTATGATTACTGTATGGGCACAATGGCCGATGGTTATTCTGATGCTTGCTTCAATGGTTACCTTTAATATTTGGGAAACTTCCAGTATGTATCCACCGCTCTATTTATTGGTGTTTTGGGCGGTCTTAAATGTACTCGCTTTTTTTCAGATTGCTTATGACTTCGCTTATATCGTTAAGAAGCCCACTTGGACCTTGATCTTGGGTGGATTGGGTGTTTTTGCCTTGATCCTGATTGTTTTTCTCCTCTTTCGATTTCCGGAAATGTCTTCAGAATGGAACTTTCTAACCAACTTGGTCAGAGAAGGACTTGAACGGGGTGTTGCTGCTCCTACTCGATCTTTTTAGGTGAAAAATGTCTGGCAATAAACCACAAAAATTAGGCTTGGTGCTCTCTTCACTCATTGATAAGTGGGGAATGCGCGAACGCATGGAAACTGCAAAGGTGATCGAAACGTGGGCTACACTCGCTGGGCCGCAGATTAATGGAGTGACCGATGCGGTTTGGCTTAAAGATAAACGTCTCTTTGTACGGATCATCTCGTCGGCATGGCGGCAAGAACTTTATATGCGCAGAAAAGAGTGGTTACAACGCCTGAATGAAGAACTCGAAGGTGGAACGGTGGAAGAGATTATCTTCCGGTGAGGGGTAAAGACTATCCAAAAAAAGTATCAGAGGTTTCAGATCATTTAATCAACTGGCGAATACACGCCAAGTGAGCAAATAAGACACTGGGTACAATAAAAGAGGGCAACCACAAAAAAGGAAAGTACAACATCGCCCGATTTGGTTGTTCAAAAGCGTACATTTGCAGAACAGAGGGCAGGGCCAAAATACCGTGAGCCACGATAATAAGCAGGAAAACCAGGCCAATCACATTCCAACCCAATAAGAAAGGTTTAAATAAACGGGTTTGGGTATAACCAAAATAGGCAATAATTGGAGAGGTTAAGCCCATGATAATGTCAAAATTGTGACCAGAAAAGGTCATCTCTTCTGGAATGAGTTTTTGTTGTGCCAGCCAGAACAAGCCAATTTCGACAGGTAGTCGGACAATATGCAAATAGGTAAGGGTCTCTGCCGATACACGTTCCACGAATTGTTTTGAGGCAATAAACAAGGCCATAATGACCAGCAGTGGTGGTAAAATGAGCCATATTGTGCGGGGAGGCACTCCAGAAGTGTCGGTATAAAATCCTGTGAGTCCCAAAATGGCTTGGCCTACAAGCCAAATGAGTGCCAGTATTACAAACCGAGGAGCCATGTCCCGCGTACTGGTGTAGCCCGCATTTCGGATTGCCCGAAATACAAACCAAAACGTAAGCAACGTGGTGAAGATGAAGATAGAAGGAATCTGAAGTGGCAGGGGTGGCATGAGAAAGTGTTCTGGTGGTAAGCAATGCCTACCCGTTAAAGGCACATTAGAGTAAAGGTTTTATGTAAAACTATTGTACAACAGGCATAATAAAAAAAAACTGTGGCGGTTGCAAACGAAGTGTCTATCAGAAATTACGAATGTGGTATATGCCATGTATAGGTATAGGCGGGTGGGATATTCCGGAGGACAACCGGGCTGCGCGTGGCCTCACCATATCGGTCATTCATGTATTGCCGGAACGCCATTGCTTGTGGTATACGGGAAGCGTGAAGGTACTGAAATGTTCGGAATACACTTCCCGGTGCGAGAAGGTGGGTCAAGTTTTCCAAGATGGCCATCCGAACCTGTGAAGGCAAGGTGGCAAATGGCAAACCTGAGATAATATATTTAATAGGCCATTCTGCATGTTTATCCGAGATATGGGCGGCATTTACGGCATCTCCCGTTACAAAACGAAGGTGTGAAAATCGTTTTTGTAACAATGCCACGAAGTGCGGATCGCGCTCAATGCCCAAATAACAGGCGGAATGTGGTAGCCGGTCGTTCAGGGCTTGTGTCAGAGATCCTGTACCAGGACCTAACTCCAAAACCGTTTGACCTGGTTTAATTTCTAAGCCCTCGACCATTGCGCGGGCTAAAGCAGGGGAACTTGGCATCAATGCACCTACGTGCAAAGGGTTTCTAAAACCTGCTTTAACAAAATGAAAAATTTCACTCATGTCATCAAGAAAACATACGGTGTGCCTAAAAACGGCCCAAGAAGACTAAGATACGGAATTTAGCGCCAGACCTCTTGTATTTTATTGCCTAAATTGTGTGCTCCGGCAAAGCTGGTACGACCAATAAAACCTGTTCGCGCTCTACAATAACTGCGCCGGGCGTGCCTTTCTTGGCTTTTCGGACAAACTTTCGCTCCGTACAAATGACGGGAACCAAAGAGCTGTTTTTGGCTTGGCTAAAATAAGCTGCAATGGCTGCTGTTTTCTCCATTACACTTTTGGGTGGAGCCTGAGTTTTGGAAGACCGTCGAAGCACTACATGCGATCCGGGAACGCCACGTGCATGGAGCCAATAATCATGTTTTTGGGCACTTTTGAACGTCAGTAGATCGTTTTCGCGTGCATTTCGGCCAACCCAAACCTCATATCCGGCAATTTGGAAACGCCGAAATGGTTGTAATTCCTGCCCAAGGTGTTGATGTCCGATCAATTTGGTCAATACTTCTGCATGTTGGGTTTGGAAATGCTCGACGGACTGGGCGGTTTTTAGTTGCGCCAATGCTTGTATCAGCCCCGAAATGGTTTCTGAGAGGGCTTCCGTCTCCAGCCAACGATCTTCGGCATAGTGGTGGGATTGCCGGGTTTTGCGTGCTTTATCATAATAGTATTCGGCATTTCCCATACCGTTTTTTTTAGGGTCGAGAGGAATCACTTCCGAAGAACCCGGTTCAAATAAGTCGGGCAGATGCACCTCTGTTTGGCCATTGGGAATGGGTACGCCTTGTGCGATAAGCAGGTGTGCCCATTTTTCATACCGATCTGCCCGGCTGGGTTGTGCCAGCTCATGTGCCATTTGTTGGGACCGGAAGCGTGTTTGTTCTGCTGCATTAAGCAATGCTTTTTGTAGCGGATCATGTAGGCGCTGGAACGTATTCTGACCAAGAAATCGTCGCCAATACACCCGTACAGCAGCATCGGTTGTGAGAAAAGATTCCTCTCGTAAGTGTGACAGGTGGGCAAGGGGAATTAGCGAAAACGTCACCAAGCGTTCGTCTTCCCAGTAAAGGCAGGGTTTTGGCTGAGTCAGTTCTGCTAAAAGCGAGTGCGTGGCTTCAAAGAGTGCATTCACCGAGGGTGCATGGGTCCATGTACCTTTGAGCCGATGCAGTGCTTCGGTTGCAAGGAGTTCGTCGAGGAAGGGTACGGCACGGCGTAGTTGTTGAATCCATGTTTTACTTCCTGATGCTGCTTCCCAGCGCGTGGTAAAGGTTTCAAAGGATAGTACTTCTTCAGCTGGGCGCATAACCGGAGGCGGTTGCCCAATCCACTTATGTGCCGCCTTGAAGGCATCCATAACGTGTTTGGCAGTGTCTAACAAAAAAACATTGGCCTGTGGTCCAAACAGCCGCATTTGTATTTGCAAATGGTTGTCTAAGTGGAGCAATAGGAAGCGGTCTCGGTCTGCCATCGTAATTTGTGTGATGCTCCGGCCAATCGCTGGTTCAAAACGGGTGAGGACATTTCGTTTGGCACGGTTATATCCCTCGGTCATAAAAACCCCTGTTCTGCCTGTGTTGGTCTGTACCCGAAGCGAGTAGTCCCCATCAGGTGTACCGATTGCCAAGACCAGTTCACCCTTGCTCTGCGAATAGATGTCGCCCAAGACCGCGTTATCGAATCGGCCTTGCCATTCCTGCGTCAACGCTTTTAGGGTGAAATAATGTGCAATCATCGAAAAAAAGACGAACGTTATACGGAAGGCAGTTTGGTTTTCAGAAATTAACCATACCAACTATAATAAAAGCGGAAATTCAGACAGCAACACAATTTACCCATAAAACTTCATCTTCCCATGAAAATTGCCCTGTGGATGATCGGTAAAACCGCCGAACGGTACTTGGAAGAAGGGATGTCGGTCTATGAAAAACGATTACGACACTATGCCCCCTTCGAGGTCACAGTGCTGCCGGACATAAAGCAGGTGAAAAATCTGAGTATAGCCCAACTCAAAGAAGCCGAATCGGTAGTGGTATTGGATCGGTTGGATAAGCGCGATGTCTTGGTATTGTTGGACGAAAAGGGCAAAACTTTTGGTTCTGTGGCCTTTGCAAAATGGATGGAGGGACAAATGAATCAGTCGGTACAACGCATGGTAATATTGATTGGCGGGGCGTATGGGTTCTCGGAAGACGTTTATCGTCGAGCACAATTCCGAATTTCGCTATCAGAGATGACATTTTCTCATCAATTGGTTCGACTGGTTTTTCTGGAGCAGTTATATCGTGCCATGACGATCCTAAAAGGCGAGCCGTATCACCACGAATAAACCGAATAAAAACATGAATATCAGCAAAACATTTTTGGTTGTTGGCGCATTATTGGCTGGCATTGCCGTTGCCGTAGGTGCGTTCGGTGCGCATGGTTTAAAGCATATGGTGACCCCAGAGCGCCTACAGGTTTTCGAGATTGGGGTACGGTATCAGATGTACCATGCGTTTGCTCTTTTGATATTGGGCTGGGTGATGCGTACTGCTCATGTGGACCTCGCGTTAGTGGGATGGCTTTTTGTTGCTGGCATTGTCTTGTTCTCCGGAAGCCTTTACGTGTTGGTCTTGGGCAATTTTCCACGTTTAGGTATGGTGACTCCACTTGGTGGCGTGGCCATGATTGCCGGATGGTTGTTGTTGGCGTATAAACTCTGGCGTGGCTAACGCTTAAATCCGGTGAAGTTTGATAATCTTTACCGGACAATTATTTGCGGCAAGTTCGTTTTCGTCCCACTCGTGGTCGTCCACCACCACGGTATAGAAACCGCCATTGCGTTCCTTGCCACCTACGAGGGTGCATTTACCGTCTTTGTGGGATACGCGCCAGCGATAGTCCGCCGCTTCCACACAGGCATTACAGCCGATGCACTTGGCACGTTGATGAATAATACGAATCATATTTTGACGGGAGCCAATTTGTACAACCGATCCGAGGGGCGGATTTTGCCTTCTACCGGAAGCGTAAAAACATCGCCCTTCTTTACCTTTTCTACGGGTTCGTTGTTGATTCTTAGCTCCGAGACGGTGAATTGGAAGTAGCCACTGGTTGGGCCAGTAATGATCATTTCGTCGCCCACGGAAAGACTGTTCGATTCGCAGATAAACTCTGCAATTTGGACCTTGGGGAAATAGTTAAGCCCTTTGGCCACAAAAACTTTTTGCTTGCTTGCTTTGGAGCCGGGTACATCCGACCACTCGCCCATTTTACGGCCCAAATAATATCCATCCCAAAAACCACGGTTATACACTGTAGCCAATTCTTCCATCCAAGTATCAATTTTTTTGCGGGTATAAGTGCCGTCTAAATAAGCATTTATCGCTTCGTTATAGGCTTTGGTGACGGTGTAAACATAGTCTGGTGCGCGGCCACGACCTTCCAACTTGAGTACCCGCACGCCCGCATCCAAGATTTTGTCTATAAAATCTATGGTACACAAATCTTGGGCAGACATAATATATTCGTTGTCCACCTCGAATTGCATACCCTCTTCTTTATCAGTGACAATGTAGCTTCTTCTACAATTTTGAATACAGGCACCACGGTTGGCCGAGGCAAAATGTGAGTGCAGGCTTAGGTAACATTTTCCGGAAATGGCCATGCAAAGTGCGCCATGTGCAAAAATCTCCAACTGCACCAATTCCCCTGAAGGCCCGGTAATATCACGCCGCTTGATCTCTCGGCTGATGTCGGCCACTTGTTTTAGACTTAGTTCTCGCGCCAGAACCACGACATCCGCAAAGTTTGCATAAAACTCCACCGTATCTATGTTTGAAACATTGGCCTGGGTGGAGATGTGAATTTCCATTCCAATCTTCTTCGCGTAGTTCATGACAGCATGGTCGGCGGCAATAATGGCCGTAATGCCACTGTCCTTGGCGGTTTTTACGATGTTCCGCATCAGCGAAATGTCATGGTCGTAAAGAATTGTATTCAGGGTGAGGTAGGTACGGATATGATGCTCTCGGCCAATCTGCGCAATCTGTTTAAGGTCTTCTAACGTAAAGTTATTGGACGATCTTGCCCGCATATTCAGCTGTTCCACACCAAAGTAAACGGAATCGCAACCGCCTTTGATGGCAGCCCACAAGGCTTCGTAAGACCCCGCCGGGGCCATGAGTTCAATGCTTCGGTTCATGATGCTAGGGGTGTATCGGGTGTACACAATGCTTGCGGCAAGATGCCGGGGGTGGTCTGTTGAAATTGGCCTCTTCAAACGGTGTAAAGACACTTTTGTTTCCGGGCTACAGGGGTCAGTGCGTAATTCTGAGGCGATAGCCGTCCGAGTCGGACCATAATTGTATTGGCGTACCAAATGCCGCCGTTAGGTGTGTACTGGTGAGGGCTTCGGTCAGAGGGCCTTTGGCAACCATGTGCCCTGTGCCTAAAATTAGGGCATGTGTAAAAGAAGGCGTTATTTCCTCTATATGGTGCGTTACCAAAACCACTGCGGGTGAATCGGGCTGGCGGAGGAGTTTCTCCACGAAAGATAAAAACCGGACGCGGGCTACAGGGTCGAGGCCTGCACAAGGTTCGTCTAAAATCAAGAGAGCAGGTTGGGCCATACGGGCGCGGGCAATGAGTACCCGCTGGCGCTCACCCTGAGAAAGAAACCGCCACGCTTGGTTTTCAAGGTGTAGAATCTCGGTCTGTTCCATAAGAAACCGCACCGTCTGAACATCTATGGGTGTGGGATCTGCCCATAAATTAAGTTGTGCGTACTTCCCACTTACCACAACGTCCCGCGCCACTTCGTCTTCTCCGATCCTTGGTATAAGTCCGGCACTCACCAATCCAATATGCTTGCGAAGCGCCCGCCAATCGGCACGGCCAAATGTTTTCCCCAGCACCTCAATCTTTCCTGATGTTGGTGGCATGTATCCTGCCAATGCGTGCAGAAGGGTGGTTTTCCCTGCACCATTTGGCCCCAATATCACCCAGTGCTCCCCAGGTTCCACCCGCCAATGAATGTTTTCCAGGATACATTTCCGGCTCCGTGTAAGGAACAGGTGCTCCACTTGGATAATGGGTGGGTTTGTCAATGATAAAGGCATTAGGCATCCTTTTTGAATGAGTCTTGGGTAGATCTTGGCTTTTCTGGAAAGATAGCCCCTTATTAATCAAAGAAACCAAAGTGTATTATGAAGACCACAAAAATCCATTTTGTCCTGTTGGTTACCTTCTCTATGTTGGCAACAGGCCTCTGGGTACAAGCCCAAAATTTGAGCAGAAAAGACCTACTAAAGCCATCTCGGCCAAAAGAAATAACGTCAAGAACTGCGTTGAAGCGCTATCAATGGGTACTTGTTCAGTTATCCGATGCGCAAGGAAATACAAGGGTATCGGGGCAGAAAATCTTTTTCCAAGTTGATCCTTCGCTGAAAAGTTTAGGCGGGAACGGTGGTTGCAACGTCTTTGGTGGCGACCTCAAAGCCACATCTCATGTCCTAAAAATAGGCCCTTTGATGTCCACAAAAATGTACTGTGATGAGGCCAGTGGGCTGGAAAATCGTTTCTTGGGAATTTTGGACGGTGAAAAAACATATAAAATTTCTGGACGAAGACTCACCATCCGGGGTAAGAAACCCAATACCGTATTGGTATTTACAGCCCAGCCAAGGCAAAAGAATTAATTTATGGCCGATCTAAATAAAAGATCCCTAAAAGATGTAAATTAGAGATGGTTGGAGAAATTTCAAACCATCTCTTTTAGTTTAATCGTACAAGCAAAATGGCCGCGAAGCGATCTATACCCCGAAAGCCTAAACATTCGGACCTACCTAATAGAGGGCTAAAATGGGTGATCTTCGCGGTGTTTGTACTAATGGCTGCACTTTATTTTATACAACAATGGATGAATGCCCACTCTGTCCCAGACTTTGATGGGGGACGTGCTTTTAACCACTTGGTGAAGCAGGTGGCATTAGGCCCTCGAATTCCCGGAACGTCCGGACATGAAAAGGCATTGGCGTATTATAAACAAATACTTACACCCCTTGCGGAGAAAGTCACGCCCCAATCGTTCGAGTGGCGTGACCGTAAGGATACAACCAAAGTTTGGCATGGGGTGAACGTTGTCGCGTCGTTTAATTTTAAAGCCACTCGCCGCATTTTATTGCTCGCCCATTGGGATACGAGACCTTTTGCAGACCAAGACCCCGATCCTGCCAATAGAAACAAGCCCGTACCCGGTGCCAATGATGGGGCTTCGGGCGTGGCTGTTTTACTCGAATTGGCACGTATCCTGCACGAAAATCCTCTGGAGGTAGGGGTGGATCTTTTGTTGACGGATATGGAGGACTTGGGTGATTACGACCACGACGAAAACCCGAATGGCCGCAACCCTTTTTCGATCGGCGCACAAAAATTTGTAGAGATGAACCCAAAATATATTCCTGAATTTGGTGTCTTATTAGATATGATTGGAGATAAAAACCTTCGGATTCCTTACGAAAAAATTTCCATCACCAACGCGCCAGACGTAATAGAAAAGGTATATGCCGCCGCAGAAAGAGCAGGTGCGAAGGCTTTTGTGCGGGAAGATGGGCAGGCGGTAACAGACGATCATATCCCATTTCTTCGACGTGGGATCCCAGTAGTGGATTTAATAGATTTTGACTATAAATATTGGCATACTGTACTGGATACTCCCGATAAATGTAGCCCTACAAGTCTGAAACAGGTCGGTCAAACAATGCTGGAATTATTGTATCATCGTTAGAATGATTACCGTGGCTTATTTAAATAAAATTCTGTTCTTAAGTTAATTAAAAATCTAATAAAGAGTATGCGGCAGTTCTTTTATAAAATTCTCTCAGTGTATGCAAACAGATTTCATGCACATAAAGTTGTAGGCAAACCTGTAAAGGGTAGTCAAAAATATTTATTCTATGAGAAAAATCAACACCTTACATTCTGGTTTAATACGCAAATTGATTACGAGCCTAAAATAAAAGCAATCATCAAGCCTTACCTTTCTCCATCGGATATTGTTTTTGATATTGGTGCCAATATTGGGCAATATACCATGTCTTTCTGTGAATGGGTTCCAAAAGGTGCTGTCGTGGCGTTGGAACCGGATTATAAGAATTTTG
>ERZ761607.1995-NODE-1995-length-23425-cov-7.135344_pt1 | contig 23425 bp, 18 predicted proteins | sample MGYA00511164_ERZ761607 | MGnify/ENA primary metagenome ERZ761607 (study PRJEB28899, sample SAMN02445080) | bioreactor sludge metagenome | biome: EBPR sludge | place: Australia: Brisbane, Thorneside Wastewater Treatment Plant | collected 2011-06-22 ... | reverse complement strand
CCGTGGCCTTGTCCTTGGCCGTGACGTTCAGGATGCCGTTGGCGTCGATGTCGAACGTGACCTCGATCTGCGGCATGCCCCGCGGCGCGGGCGGGATGCCGGTCAGCTGGAAGCGGCCCAGCGTCTTGTTGTCCTTCGCCATCGGGCGCTCGCCCTGGGTGACGTGGACCTCGACCGTGGTCTGGTTGTCGGCTGCCGTCGAGAAGGTCTCGGACTTGCGCGTCGGGATGGTGGTGTTGCGCGGGATCTGGACCGTGGCGACGCCGCCCAGGGTCTCGATGGCGAGCGAGAGCGGGGTGACGTCGAGGAGCAGGATGTCCTTCACGTCGCCGGCGAGCACGCCGCCCTGGACCGCGGCGCCGAGCGCCACGACCTCGTCCGGGTTCACCGAGCGGTTCGGCTCCTTGCCGAAGAACTCCTTCACCTTGGCCTGCACCATCGGGATGCGGGTCGAGCCACCGACGAGGACGACCTCGTGGATGTCGCCCACCTTCTTGCCGGCGTCGGAGAGCGCCTTCTTCAGGGGCTCGATGCAACGCGCGATGATGTCCTCGATCATCCGCTCGAACTGCGTGCGCGAGATGCGCTTGAGCAGGTGCTTGGGCCCCGTCGCATCCGCCGTCAGGTACGGCAGGTTGACCTCGGTCTCCTGCACGCTCGACAGCTCGATCTTGGCCTTCTCCGCCGCCTCCTTGAGGCGCTGGAGGACCATCTTGTCCTTCGAGACGTCGATGCCCGAGTCCTTCTTGAACTCGGCGATGAGCCAGTCCATCACGCGGTTGTCGATGTCGTCGCCGCCGAGGTGGGTGTCACCGTTGGTCGAGATGACCTCGACGACCTTGTCGCCGACCTCGAGGATCGAGATGTCGAAGGTGCCGCCGCCGAGGTCGAAGACCGCGATGACGTGCTCCTTGGTCTTGTCGAGCCCGTACGCCAGCGCGGCCGCGGTCGGCTCGTTGATGATGCGCTTGACGTCCAGGCCCGCGATGCGGCCGGCGTCCTTGGTCGCCTGACGCTGCGAGTCGTTGAAGTACGCCGGGACGGTGATGACCGCCTCGGTCACGGTCTCGCCCAGGTACTCCTCGGCGGCGCGCTTCAGCTTCATCAGCACGCGGGCCGAGATCTCGGGCGGCGAGTACTTCTTGCCGCGCAGCTCGATGGCGCAGTCGCCGTTCGACGCCGCCGCGACCTTGTACGGGACGCGCTTGATCTCGTCCTGCGTCGCCGGGTCGCTGAACTTGCGACCGATGAGGCGCTTGGCCGAGAACACCGTGTTCTCGGGGTTGGTGATCGCCTGACGCCGGGCGATCTGCCCGACCAGGACCTCGCCGCGGTCGTCGATCGCGACCACCGAGGGGGTCAACCGCGCGCCCTCCTCGTTGGTGAGGACCTTGGGCTCCTTGCCGTCCATGATCGCGACGACAGAGTTGGTCGTGCCCAGGTCGATGCCGATGATCTTGCCCATTGCCGTGAACTCCAGGTCTAGTGCCCGTTTGGTGTGCTGGGCAACCTAGTCATGGGTCAAGGTGGCGTCAACCCACCGTCCGCCCACCCGTTCGCCCAGGGCTTCAGCGCGTGAGGGTCAGGAGTTCGCTTCGGCCGCGGCCTGAGCGGCGAGATCCTTGATGCCCTGGGGCGGATCCGTCAGCGCCAGCGCCAGGACCTCGTCCATGCGCTTCACCGAGTGGATCTCGATCTCCTTCTTCACCTCGTCCGGGACGTCGATCAGGTCCTTGACGTTGCGCTCCGGAATGATGACCCGCTTGATGCCGGCTCGGTGGGCCGCCAGGAGCTTCTCCTTGAGCCCGCCGATCTGCAGCACGTTGCCGCGCAGCGTGATCTCGCCGGTCATCGCCACGTCGGGCCGCACCGGGTGCCCCGTGAGGAGCGACACGAGCGCCGTGTACATGGTGACACCCGCCGACGGGCCGTCCTTGGGCACCGAGCCCGCCGGCACGTGCACGTGCAGGTCGACGTTCTCGAGGAAGTTCCCGGGGTCGAGACCGAGCGCTGCCGCACGGCTGCGCACGAACGAGAGCGCCGCGGTGACCGACTCCTTCATCACGTCGCCGAGCTGGCCGGTGAGCGTCAGCTTGCCCTTGCCGGGCATCTTGGTCGCCTCGATGAAGAGGATGTCGCCGCCCACGGCGGTCCACGCCAGACCGGTCGCGACGCCCGGCTCGCTGGTGCGATCCGCGACCTCGCTGACGAACTTGGTCGGGCCCAGGTACTCCCGCACCTCCTCGACGCCGATGACCTCGTGCTCCTTGGCGTTGCCCTCGGCCACCTTCACGGCGACCGCGCGGCAGGTCGAGCCGAGCTCGCGCTCGAGGTTGCGGACGCCCGCCTCGCGCGTGTAGCTGTCGATCACCTCGAACACCGCCTCGTCGGTGATCTCGCACTTGTCGTGGCCGAGGCCGTGCTCCTCGAGCTGCTTGGGCACGAGGAACGCGCGCGCGATCATCTTCTTCTCCTGGCGCGTGTAGCCGGGGAGCTCGATGATCTCGAGACGGTCCCGCAAGGCCCACGGGATCGGGTCCAGCTGGTTGGCCGTCGCGATGAACATCACCTTCGACAGATCGAAGGTGACCTCGAGGTAGTGGTCCGAGAAGGTCGAGTTCTGCTCGGGGTCGAGGACCTCGAGCAAGGCCGACGCCGGGTCGCCGCGGAAGTCGTGGCCGAGCTTGTCGATCTCGTCGAGCACGAAGACCGGGTTGTTGGTGCCCGCCTTCTTGATGCCCTGGATGATGCGCCCCGGCAGCGAGCCGACGTACGTGCGGCGGTGGCCGCGGATCTCGGCCTCGTCGCGCACGCCGCCGAGCGAGATGCGCACGAACTTGCGGCCGATCGCGCGGGCGACCGAGCGGCCGAGCGACGTCTTGCCGACGCCGGGGGGACCGACGAGGCACAGGATCGGGCCCTTCTTGTCGTCCTTCAGCTTGCGCACGGCCATGTACTCGACGATGCGCTTCTTGACCTTGTCGAGGTCGTAGTGGTCCTCGTCGAGGCAGCGGCGGACCTCCGCCAGCTCGATGTGATCCTCGGTCGAGATCGACCACGGGAGCTCGACCAGCCACTCGAGGTACGTGCGCGTGACGGTGTACTCCGCCGACGACGGCTGCATGCCCTTGAGGCGCTCGAACTGCTTCTTGGCCGTCTTCTCGGCCTCCTCGGGCATCTTGGCCTTGGCGATCTTCTCGCCGAACTCGTCGAGATCACCGCCGCCGTCGTCGAGCTCGCCCAGCTCTTCCTTGATCGCCTTGAGCTGCTGGCGCAGCACGTACTCGCGCTGGTTGCGGCCCATCTCCTCCTGCACCTGGGTGTTGATCCGCTCGCGGACCTTGAGCACCTCGAGCTGGCGCGAGAGGAACTGCAGCACCTTGCGGGTGCGGGTCTTGATGTCGAAGGTCTCGAGGATGTCCTGCTTCTCGGCGACCTCGAGCTCGAGGTTCGACGTGATCAGGTCGGCGAGGTGGCCGGGCTCGGTGACCGAGTCGACGAGCGCGCCGGCCTCCTTGGGCACGGCGTCCATGAGCTTCACCACGCGCTTGGCGATGTCCTTCAGGTTCATCACCAGCGCGTCGAGCTCGACGTCCGACGTCGTCGGATCGGGCACCGCGCGCACCTTGGCCGAGAGGAACGGCTCGTTGCCGTCGAAGCCGGTGACGTCGAAGCGGCTGACGCCCTGGAGGATGACGCTGAAGTTGTCCTTGGCGAGCTTGATCACCTTGAGGATGCGCGCCGCGCAGCCGACGGTGTAGAGGTCGCCCGACGACGGATCCTCGGTGCGCGCGTCGCGCTGGGTCAGGATGCCGATGACCGGACGCTCCTTCGCGATCGCGTCCTCGACCAGGCGCACGGACTTCCGACGACCGACGTCGATCGGGATGATCGAACCCGGGAACAGCACCGAGTTGCGCAGGGGCAAGACGGGCAGAACGTCAGGAATCTCGACGGGCTGGTCTCCACCAGCCTTGGCCTTGGACATGGGCGAAACCTACTCAGCGCGCGACCGGATCGTCAAGGTGACCTGCCTCTAATGACAGGTACTTGCGCCTCAATCCGCCGCGAACACGAAGATGCTGTCGCCGAAGACCTTGATCTTGCCAGTGGCGTCGGTGAGCGCCTGGCCGAACGGGCCGTGGTGGACCTCCCAGCCCGCCCGGGTCGAACGCGCCCACAGCCGGTCCGGTCCGACGACGATCTCGCCCTCGACCGCGTCGTACAGGTCATCGCAGCCGCGCATGTACTCGGCGTCCAGGCGCCACCGCGCCGCCGCCCGCGAGCCGCGCTGGTAGCGCAACGCGAGCCAGTCGGTCGACGAGAGCGCGATCGAGCCGTCGAGCGCGTCGCCGTACCACGTGTCGGGAGCGGCCGACCCCACGGCGCACGTCCGCTCCTTGCCCTTCTCGCCGAGCGTGACGGCGTCGGTGATCGCGCCGGTCTTCGCGCCGCCGACGAACGGCCACGTCGGCGCCTTCGCCAGCCGCTTGCCGGTGCGCGGGTCGACGAAGACGTGCTGCGTGCAGTGCCACTCCTCGCACTCGTCGGCGTCGGGCCCGCAGTCGTCGCGCCAGGCCTTGCAGCCGACGAGGAGCGCCTTGGCTCCGTCGGAGACCACGCCGTACTGGTAGCCCTCGGGCTCGGTCGCGCCGACCGTCGCCGGGGTCCACGTGACCTTCGCGAGCGCGTCGCGGGGCGCGGCCAGCGGCGCCGGGAGCGCCGCCCAGCTCCACGTGTCGACCATGTTGACGAGCACGAGCGCGCCGGCCCTCGTCGGCCACGCGAGGTCGCCGAGACCGCCGCCATCCGAGGGGAGCGCCACGTCGGGGAGGTGGAGCTCGTTCGCGACCTTCACCACGCACGTGGCGCTGATCTCGAGGAGGAGGACGCAGCGCGTCCCGTCGCTGCACTCGCCGAGGGTGGCGGCGTGCGCGGGTGGACAGGCGCGCGATGGCGACACCGCCGCCGGCGAGGGATCAGCCGGCGACTCCGCCGGAGCGGTGGCGTCGGCGACCGGACGTGCCGTGGCGTCGGCGGCGGGAGTGGTGCTCGGTGGGCGCGGCGAGCGGTCGCCGCATGCGGCGCAGACCACGATGCCGAGGAACGGTGCGAGGCGGTTCATGTCCGCTCCAACGCTCACCCCAACTTCCCTCTTGCGTCCCACCGCCGCCGTGGCTAAAGTGGTCTTACCAGTTGGTAAGACCACCCATGACACTTTCGACCGACAGTATCACGACGCCTGGCAACGGGCATGGCACGGCGATCGAAAGCGTCCTCGAGACGCTCCTCGCCGACATCATGCGCGGGACGTATCCGCCGGGGGCGCGGCTCCCGGCGGAGCGCGAGCTCTCGAAGCTGCTCGGCGCCAGCCGCCCCACCCTGCGCGAGGCGCTCCGCCGCCTGGGCGAGTGGCAGCTCGTCGAGCCGCGGCGCGGCTCGGGCATCGTCGTGCGCCCGCTCGCCGACTGGTCGATCGAGGTGCTACCCGCGTACCTGCGCTACGCGCGGCCGTCGCCGCTGATGCCGACGGCCGGCCGTCTCCTCCTCGATCTGCTCGCGCTCCGGCGCGTGATCATCCGCGACGTCGCGCAGCTCGTGACGCCGCGCCTCACCGGTGGCACCGGCACGGTCGTCGCGCGCACCCAGGTGCAGCGCGCGTGGGCGGCACGCCACCAGCCGGCACACTTCGTCCGCGAGGACTTCCTCGTCATGCGCGCGGTCGTCGAGGCCGCGGGCTTCCTGCCGGCGGTGTGGATGCTCAACCGCGTCGCAGGCGTCTACGTCGAGATCGCCGCGGCCGTCACCAACCAGGTGCGCGTCCCCGACGACTACGTCGAGTCGTCGTTCGGGTATCTCGACGCGATCGACTCGGGCGACGGCGACAAGGCCGCCGAGCTGGTCAACGCCTACCTCGAGCGCCACGACGCCGCCCTCACCCGCGCCCTGGAGATGATCGCGTGACCCGGAGGCAGCCGTGACCTACGAGCACGATCCGCTCACGCGCCGCGTGCTCGAGAGCCTGGTGCCGGTGATCTGTCCGCCCGAGGTGATGGAGCTCGGGCTCGGCGCCGACATCGTCGATCACGTCGCGCTGACCATGTCGGCCGTGCCCCCGCTCTTCCGCAAGGGCCTCGTCCTCGGGCTGGCGACCTACGACGTCGCGGCGCTGGCGTGGCTGCCGGGCCGCGGCCGCCGCGCGCACCAGCTCCCGCCCGAGCTCGCCGAGCGCTACTACGAGCGCTGGGAGCACGGGCTCACGCCGGTCGGCCACGAGCTGGCCAAGGCGGTCGGCCAGCTGATCAAGCTCGGGTGCTACGAGCACCCGGTCATGCAGGAGCGGCTCGGGTACCGGCCGCAGCAGTGGATCGAGGAGGTCAAGCGCCGGCGCCTGACCGTGTACGCGGACGACGTGCGCAAGGCCGAGGCCGCGATCCTCGCGCCCGACCCGCTGCGGCCGCCGGTGAAGAAAGCCAAGGAGCGCGTGTGATGGTGGCGCTACCGAAGACGGCCGTCCAGCAGGGCCGCATCCCCGACCGCGTCTCGACGCGCGCGACGATCCACGGCGACACCGTCTACGACGCCGACGTCGTCATCGTCGGCTCCGGCGCCGGCGGCGCGACGCTCGCCGCCGAGCTCGCCGAGTGCGGCCTCGACGTCGTCATGATCGAGGAGGGCCGCTACTACACGACGCGCGACTTCACCGCCGACGCGTCGGGCATGATCCGCCAGCTGTACCGCGACGGCGGCGCGTCGATGGCGATCGGGGATCCGCCGGTGCTCTTCCAGGAGGGGCGCGCGGTCGGCGGCTCGACGGTCGTGAACGGCGGCATGTCGTGGCGCACGCCCGAGCGCATCCTCGAGCGCTGGCGGCGCGAGGCCGGCCTCGCGAACATCGAGATGCGCGACATGGAGGCGTACTTCGCCCGCGTCGAGAAGCGCATCAACGTGCGCCACCAGGATCCCGAGTCGATCGGGCACGACAACGCGCTGCTCAAGCAGGGCGCCGACGCCAAGGGCTGGCGCGTCATCCCCAACCTGCGCAACCAGGTGCACTGCCCGGGCTCGAACAACTGCGCGTTCGGCTGCCCGACCGGCGCCAAGCAGTCGGCGCTGGTCAGCTACGTGCCGCGCGCGCTCCACTTCGGCGCGCGGCTGCTGTCGGACGTGAAGGTCGACAAGATCCTCATGCACGGCAAGCGCGCGATCGGCGTGTCCGGTCACGTCGTCGGTGACGACGAACGACGGAGCCACAAGATCGTCGTGCGCGCCAAGCTCGTGGTGTCGGCGTGCGGGGCGATCCAGACGCCGGCCTTGCTGGCGCGGTCCGGGATCCGGACGCCGTCGGGGCAGCTGGGCAAGAACCTCTCGCTCCACCCCAACGTCAAGCTCGTGGCCACGTTCGACGAGCCGGTGCGGGGCTGGGAGGGCGTGCACCAGGCCTACCAGGTGCGCGAGTTCGAGGGCGAGGGCCTGCTCTTCGCCGCGGTGAACATCCCGCCCGGCGTGCTCGCCATGACGACCAACGGGCGCGGCGCCGAGCTCGGCCGGCTCATGGCCGACTACGACAAGATGGTCGTGGCCGGCATGCTCTGCGAGGACACGGCGACCGGCCGCGTGCGCACGATCAACGGCCGGCCGCAGGCGTTCTACCAGCTGGCCCAGTTCGACGCCGAGAAGCTCATCCGCGGCGTCGCGCTCCTCTCCGAGCTCCTGTTCGAGGCCGGCGCGCGGTCGATCATCACGCCGTTCGCGCACGTGCCGGCGCTCACGAGCCACGACGACACGCGCACGCTCTACGACCGCACGATCAAGCGCTCGCAGATGGAGGTGGTGACCGTCCACATGATGGGCACCGCCGCGATGGGCCAGGACCGCACCCGCGCGGTCACCGACGACCACGGCTTCGTCCACGACGCCGATCGCCTGATGGTGTGCGACGCGAGCCTGTTCCCGACGCCGATCGGCGTGAACCCGATGGAGACGATCATGGCGCTGGCGACCCGCGCCGCCGCGCACGTGCTCGACAACCTCTCGACGTACCAAGGCTGAACGACCATGACCACGCACGCGTCCTCAATGGCCCTGGCCGCCCCGACCGTCCTCGCCCTCGAGAAGCTGCCGCACGCCGAGCTCGAGGAGGTCTTCCTCCGCGCGTCGACGCCGGCGCTCTCGTCGATCGCCGGCTGGGAGTGGCGCGGCCTCAACACGCCGGCGTGGTTCCGCCTGCTCGGCATCAAGAAGTTCATCAAGGGCTTCTACAAGGACGAGCGCGGGCAGGTGTGGGGCTACAACTGCCCGGTCGAGCAGAACGGCCTGCGCGAGCCGTGGATCGCCAGGCCCGACGACGCCAACCCGAAGCGGTTCGGCTTCTACACCGTGTCACCGGTCGATCCCACGGCGCGCGACAACCGCTACCTGCACGCGCTGCTCCTCGACTACGGCAAGGGAGACAACCCGCGGCTCGATCCGAGCGCGGGCCTGCGCGACTACCTGGTGCAGGTCGACCCGCGCGATCCCGACGTCCTCCTCGGCAAGGCCTACTACGCGGTGGGGCCGCTGCGGCTGCCGACGTACTCGTTCTTCATCCTCGAGCGCCACCGCAAGGCGCCCGACACGATCACCCGGTCACCCTGAGCGAGTCCGAGCGACAGCGAGGACGAGTCGAAGGGTGTATCGTCGCGCCCATGGGCGTCACGATCGAAAGCAAGCGCAGGATCCTCGGCGAGAGCGTGCCCGACGGCATCGCGGCCGAGGCGGCGCGTCTCCACACCATCCTCGAGGTCGCGTTCATCGCGGCGGCGGCCGACGGCAAGCTCGCCGACGACGAGATCCGCAACCTGACCGCGAACATGCAGGCCTGGCTCGAGTCCGATCTCGACGCCGACTTCTTCGTCGCCACCTTCGCCGAGCTGGCCGGGCACCTCGCCGAGGAGGGTATGGCGGCACGCCTGGCCAAGGCGGCCGCGGCGCTCGACCCCGACTCGCGGCGCGCGGCGTACATCCTCGCGTGTGTGACCGTGCTCTGCGATCTCGAGGTGCACGACGACGAGCTCCTCGTCCTGGGCAAGATCGCCGACGCCTTCGAGATCCCCGAGGTCGAGGCGCAGGCCACGTTCGACGAGATCGAGGACACCGTCGACGCGATCGCGTCGTCGTGACGTCGACACCGTGACGATCAGCTCGCCGGCTTGACCTTCGAGCCGGCCGGGACCGGCACGCGCGAGATCTCCTGGAAGGAGAGCTCGATGTCACCCGGATCGTCGCCGGGGCTGACCCAGCGGCGGAGCACGATGATCTCGTCACCGCCGCGGTAGACCGCGCGGTACTCGGCGCCGGTGCCGTCCTTCGCACAGAACAGCGTGGTGATGATGTCGTCGGCGTTGCCGGCGCCCGGCGCGCACGGCGCGGCGACGTCGCCGAGCGGGTGGCTCTGGGTCTGGCCGTGGTGGTCGGTCACCTCGAGGAAGACGTCGGTCCTGGGGGTCGACGACTCCGGGTCGTACCCGGTGATGCCCCAGCCGAGGAGCGTCTGCGCCGTGATGACCGGGCCAGCGCCGGTCCCGTCGCCGTCGCCCGGCGTGGTCGTCGACGACTTCTTGCCGCCGCAGGCCGCGAGCGAGGCCGCGGTGAGCCCGAAGATGACGATCCAGCGCATGCGATCTGTGTATCGCGAACGCCGGGAGCGCTCAATCGCCGGATCCGTCGGCGCAGGGGTCGCCGTCGTCGTAGTCCTCGTCGTACCCGGCGCCGCCGCCGCCGAAGACCCCGCCGGCCTCGAGGATCGCCATGTCGACGCCGTACGCGATCGGCGCCGGGAAGTCCTCGGGACCCGACGACACCCAGCTGTCACGCCACGCCTGCTCCACGTACCGCTTGGCGTCGTGGATGATCATGAGGTCGCGCAGGACGCCGGCCACGGTGCTGCTCGGCGAGCCCGACGCCTTGATCGCACCGAAGCCCTTGGTGTCGAAGTCGGCAGGCGTCGCCCGGTCGAGCTGTCCGATCGTGGTGATGCCCATGATCGCGAGCTCGTCGATCACCTGCACGTCGACGCCGGCGCTGCCGAAGTCGAGGGTGAGCGAACCGTCCGCCACCTGCGCCGGGAACCTCGCCTTCATGAAGGCGAGGAGCGCGTCCACGGTGACCGGCGTCTCGTCGACCGCGGGCTGGGTGGTACCCGCCGGTGAGGCGGGCCCGACCGAGGACTTGCCGCCGCACGCGGCGGTCGGGAGGATCACGAGCATCAGCACCAGCGCCAAGCGTTGCATTGGAGGAGCGTACCAGCGTCTCTGCCGCGACACCCTGCGGTACGATGTCTCTCGTGCCCCCCGCCCGGCTGATCGTCATCGACGGTCCCGACCTCGGCCGTGAGTTCGACATTCCCTCGCGCGGCGGCGGCATCGGCCGCGGCGAGGACAACGCCGCCCAGCTGAGCGATCCGGCGGTGTCGCGCGCGCACTGCTCGATCGAGCTGCGCGAGGGCGCCCTCTGCCTCGTCGACGAGGGCAGCCGCAACAAGACCCTGGTGAACGGCCAGCTCGTCTCCGTGCACCGGCTCGAGGCCGGCGACGAGATCGCGGTCGGCAAGACGCGGCTGACGTACCTGCCGTCGGATGGCGTCGCGATGACCCGCCCCGCCGCGCCCGCGCGCGTGACGATGGAGATCGGGACGCGCGAGCTGATGTCGCTGGCCGGCGCGCCGGGAGAGGCGCGCGCGCGCCGCCACCTCGCGTCGCTGGCCGGGCTGGGCGAACGCTTGAAGAGCGAGATCGCGCGCGGCAAGGAAGCGGTCGCCCGCGCCACCGCCGAGAGCTGCCTCGCCGCGCTCGGCGCCGACCGTGGCTTCGTGATCGTGCGCGAGCCCAGCGGCCGCGCGCAGCCGATCGCGACCGCCGTGGTCCAGGGCGACCCCGCCGGCGGCAGCCTGGCGCTGCCGCGCGACATCGTCGAGAAGGTGCTCGGCCACGGCAAGGCGATGGCGGTCGAGGCCTCGGCCGCCGGTGGCCCGCGCGCCGCGCTCGCCGTGCCGCTCACCGTCGGCGACGACGTGGCCATCCTCTGGGCCGAGCGCCGCGGCGCCGCGCCGTGGGACACGCTCGACGTGATGGCGGCCGGGTGTCTGGCGCAGATCGCCGCGGCCGCGCTCGCCGCCGCCGAGACGCAGGGGCTCCTCACCCGGGGCCAGGCCGCGCTGCAGGCGACGATCGACGAGCGCCTCGGCGACGCCGAGCTGATCGGCCGCTCCCAGGCGGCGCTCGCGCTCCTCGATCTCGTGGCGCGCGTGGCGCCCACCGACGCCACCGTCTTGCTCGGCGGCGAGTCGGGCTCGGGCAAGGAGATGGTGTCGCGCGCGATCCACCGCGCGAGCCGGCGCGCGCAGGGCCCGTGCGTCGCGGTCAACTGCGCGGCGCTGACGGAGACGCTCATCGAGAGCGAGCTCTTCGGGCACGAGAAGGGCGCCTTCACCGGCGCCACCGAGAAGAAGGTCGGCCGCTTCGAGGCCGCCGACAAGGGCACCCTCTTCCTCGACGAGATCGGCGAGATGCCGCTCGCGCTCCAGACCAAGCTCCTGCGCGTGCTCGAGGAGCGCCGCTTCGAGCGCGTCGGCGGCACCAAGCCGATCTCGGTCGACGTCCGCCTCATCGCCGCGACCAACCGCGACCTCGGCGACATGGTGCGGCGCGGCCTCTTCCGCGAGGACCTCTACTACCGCCTGTCGGTCGTGTACACGGTGGTGCCGCCCTTGCGCGACCGCGGCGACGACATCCCCCTCCTCGCCGACCACTTCCTCGCGCGCATGCGCGGTCAGGTCGGCCGCCGCGTGCTCGGCTTCCGCCCCGACGCCATGCGCGCCCTGTGCGCGCACTCGTGGCCGGGCAACGTGCGCGAGCTGCGCAACGCGATCGAGCGCGCGGTCGTGCTCGGGCGCACCGAGTGGATCGAGGAGAGCGACCTGCCGCCCAACCTCGGCAGCCGCGTCCAGCCGACCGCGCGCCGGAGCGCGACCCCCACGCCGCCGCTGGGCTCGATGGCGATCAGCAACCCGGCGATCACGCCGCCACCACCGCCGGCGCCGCCGCCGAGCATCAGCGCGGCGGCGATCGAGCCGCCGCGCGACGACGAGCCGGTGGCGGTGCCACCGGGCGCCGCCGGTCCCGCCGGCGCGAAGTCGCTGCGCGAGCTGGAGCGCGAGGGCATCATCGCCGCCCTCGCCGCCACCGGCGGCAACAAGGCCCAGGCCGCGGCCATCCTCGAGATCGATCGCTCGACGCTCTACAAGAAGCTCAAGGAGTACGGCATCGGCTGACGCGGGTCAGCGGGGGCGGACGCGGGCGGCGAGCCCGGGGCGGAGGCCGTCGCCGTCGCTGGTGACGCCGAGCTCGGCCTCGACCACGATGAGGCCCGAGGCGGGGTCGAGGGCCGGAGAGACCTGGCGCACGACCGCGACCAGCGGCCGGGCGACGGTGTCGACCGTCGCCTCGACCTCCTTGCCCGGCGCGAGCTCGTGCATGCGCGCCGGGGGCACGGCGAAGCGCAGGCGCAGCCCCTCCTCACCGACGATGCGGACGATCGGCGTCCCCGGCCCGACCGTGGCACCGGCGTCCTTGAAGCGCAGCGCGACGGTGCCGGCGAACGGCGCGCGCAAGGTCGCGTCGGCGAGCCGGGCCCGCGTCGTCTCCGCGCGTGACCGCGCCTCCGCCACCAGCGAGCGCGCGCGTTCCCGCGCCGCGCGGGCGCGGGCGAGCGCGAGCTCGGCGGTCTCGACGTTCTGGCGCGGGCTCGCACCGGCGGCGACCGAGTCCTTCTCCAGCTCGAGCCGGCGCGTGGCCTCGGCGACGTCGACGTCGGCCTGGCGCTGGGCGGCGACGCTCGCGCGCTGGGACGCGTCGGCGGCGCGCAGCTCCTCCTCGAGCGGCGAGGGATCGAGCTCGGCGACGAGCTGCCCGGCGGCGATGCGATCGCCCGCGCGCACGGCCACGCGCGCGACCACGGCCTCGAAGCGGGGCGCGATGTCGACCGACTCGGCGGCGACCAGGACGCCGACGAAGTCGCGTTGCACCTCGGGCGCGACGGCGGCGTCGTGGGGCGCGGACACGCTCGCCGCGTCGGCCGCCGGGCGCTCGCGCGGCGCCGGCGCGCTGGCGCCGCCGCCGCCGCCGCCGGCGCCCGCGACGACGAGCGCCAGCCACCACGCCCGCGCGCTCATGTCGGCCTCTCGGCGGCGGTGAAGGTCTGGTCGGCGACGAGCGCGGCATAGTGCCCGCCCCGCGACAGGAGCTCGGCGTGACGCCCGGTCTCGACCACGCGCCCTTCGTCCATCACGACGATCAGGTCGGCGCCGATCACGGTCGACAGCCGGTGCGCGATCACGATCCGCGTGCAGCGCAGCCCGGCGAGGTTGGACATCACCTGCTTCTCGGTGGTGGCGTCGAGCGAGCTGGTCGCCTCGTCGAGCACGATCGCCGCCGGATCGTGGATGAGGGCGCGCGCCAGCGCGATCCGCTGGCGCTGCCCACCCGAGAGCGTGCTACCGGCGTCGGCGACGATCGTGTCGTAGCCCATCGGCATGGCCAGGATGTCGTCATGGACGCAGGCGCGCCGGGCCGCGGCGACGATCCGCTCGTAGGGCGCGGTCGGCGCCGACAGCGCGATGTTGCTGCGGATCGAGCCCGAGAACACGAACGGGTGCTGCGGCACCATGCCGAACTGCTGGCGCACGCGCTGGTGATCGAGCTCGGCCAGATCGTAGCCGTCGAGGAAGATGCGGCCCTCGACCGGCCGGTGCAGCCCGAGCAGGAGCGCGGCCAGGGTCGACTTGCCGGAGCCCGAGCGCCCCACGATCGCGACCACGGTGCCGCGCTCGATGCGCAAGGAGACATCGCGCACGACCAGCGGCTCGCTGGGGCCGTAGCGGAACGACACGCCGCGCAGCTCGATGTCACCCGACAGCCGCGGCGGGCGCACCGAGCGCTCGCGTTGCTGCTCGGGCTCGGCGGCGAGCACGTCGTCGATGCGGTCGATGTAGCTGCCCATGGTCTGGAGCTGGAGCGCCGAGCTCACGAGCGTCGACAGCGGCACGAGGAAGCCGGTGGCGAGCGCGGTCGTCGCGAGCATGGTCCCGAGCGTGAGCCGGCCATCGAGGACCAGCGTCGCGCCCACGCCGAGCAGGACGAGCGGCGCCGCGGCCTGCACCACGCCGCTGAGCGCCTCGACCACGATCGTGAGGCGGCTGCGCTCGAGCGCCACGTTGATCTCGTCGACGTAGAGATTCGACCAGTGCTCGATCGCGCGCCCGCCGGCGCCCGCGACCTTGAGCGTCTCGATGCCCGCCACCATCTGCGCCAGGTACGAGTGCGCGCGCGCCTGGCTCTCCAGGTCCTGCGACGTGAGCTCGCGGTACCGGTGTCGTGCCAGCAACAGGATCACGATCTGCACGAAGCCCGCGATCGCGGTCACGCCGGCGAGGATCGGGCTGAGGAGGACGAGCAGGACCAGATAGAGGACCGCGAGCCCGCCGTCGAGCAGCGCCGAGAGCATGCTCGAGGTGAGGACGTCGCGGATCTGCGTGTTCGACTGGACGCGCAGCAGGAGGTCGCCGGTCGAGCGCCGGGTGAAGAAGGCGTACGGCAACGACAGGAGGTGGGTGACGAAGCCGATCGTCATCTTGATGTCGAGCGCCGTGCGTAGCTGGATGATGAGGTGCGCGCGGATGAGCGTCGACAGGAGCTGGAAGAGGAGCAGCGCGCCCATGCCGGCCGCGACCACGCCGAGGAGCCCGTGGTCGCCGCGCGGCACCACCCGGTCGACGACCATCGCCGTGAGGATCGGCACCGCGAGCGCGAACAGCCGCAGCATCAGCGAGGTCGTGACGATGCGCGCGACCAGCCCGTGGTGGGACAGGAGCCGACCGAGGTAACCCCACACCTTGCTCTTGCCCGCCGGCGTGGTGACGAAGCGCTCGCCCGGCTCGAACACCAAGGCGACGCCCGTGAAGTGCTTGCGCACGGCGTCGAGCGGCAGCGTGCGGCGGCCGAACGCCGGATCGACGATATCGACCTTCCCGCGCCGCACACGCTCGAAGACGACGAAGTGGTTGAAGTCCCAGTGCAGCACCGACGCCGGCGGCAAGAGCTCCAGCGCGTCGACCTCGAGCCGCACGCCACGGCCGCGGAGCCCGAGCTGCTCGCCGCCCTCGAGGATGCCGAGCGCGTCGGTGCCGCGGCTCGTCCGCGCGTGGCGACGCGCGTCGTCGAGCGGGATGACGTGCCCGTGGTGCGCGAGCACCATCGCCAGGCACGCGGCGCCGCAGTCCGCCGCCTCGAGCTGCTGCACGAACGGCACGCGCCCGCCCTTGCCACGACCGAGCCGCGAGAGCGCGCTCAGCGCGTCGCGATCGATCTGGTCGTGGTCGGAGCCGGAGCCGGCCTCGGCCGTCACATGCGCCTCAGCTCGGGGATGAGCGTGTAGAGGATCCGCTCCTCGCGGACGCGTACCTGGGCGCGGCCCAGCATGCCGTCGTGGTAGCGGAAGCGCTCGCCGTCGACGACGAACTCGTGGCCGGGGATGCGGGCGCGGACCAGGACCACCGAGGGTGGTAGCGCGAGGGCCTCGCCGAGCTCGACGCCGAGCACCCGCCGCGCCTCGCCGGGCCCCATGACGTCGGTCGAGACCGAGTCGATCGTGACGGTCTGGTAGCTGTAGCGGTAGCCGGAGAGCTCGAGGCGCAGCGGCATGCCCGGCTCGAGCTGGGGTCGATCGCTGCCGGGCAGGAGCGCGACCAGCGTGAGCTCGGCCGAGCCGTCGACGACGGACGCCACCACGTTGCCGGGCTCGACGCGCTGCCCGGGGCGCACGCGCACGTCGGCGACCACGCCGTGGCTCTCCGCGCGGATCACGCGGTCCTCGAGCGCGCCGCGCGCCTCCTCGAGCTGGAGCCGGAGCGTGCGCAGCGCCCCGTCGGCCGCGGCGTCCGCCGGATCGAGCAGGTGGTTGCGGAGCTGGGCGTCGAACTCGCGCTCGATGCGCTCGACCGCGCCGCGGGCGTCGGCGTCGTCGAGCCGCGCGATCACGGCGCCGGGCTCGACCGGCGTCCCCGACGTCACCAGCACCTCGGTGATGTTGCCGGCGGTGCGGGCGACGATCTCGCCGCGCGTCGACGAGCGCACGATCGCCGGCCCCGCCGAGTAGGTCGAGACCCGCCCGATCGAGACGTAGACCATGCTGGCGACGACCAGCGCGAGCAGGGCCCAGTAAGCCCACGACACCCACGAGGGCGAGACCCGGACCACGTCGCCCCAGCGGGGCAAGGCCTGCGCCTCGATCGCCTCCCGCCGGAACAGGCCGTCGTCGGGGACCTCCAGCACCGCCTGCGCCTCGACGTGCGTCGAGAGCTGATCGAGGAACGGCGCCGCGAAGCGGGCGAACGCGGCCAGCAGCGCGGGCTCGAGCTCGGTGAACGGCGGGCGCCGGCCGCCGCGCGCCGCGGTGATCACGGCGTGGACCTGCCCGTCCGCGCCGATGATGGGCTGGGCCAGGATGGCGGCGTCGGCGTCCCCGTCGGGATCGTCGAGCTCGCGCGACCAGCGCGCGTCGTCGCCCGCGCGCGGCGCGAACGCGGCGGCGCCGGTGTGCGCGGCGAAGCCGGCGAGCCCACCGATCGCGCGCCGCTCGTCGCCGTCGACCGTGGCCCGCCGCGCCTCCGACCACAGGCTGCCGTCGCCCGCGTCGTGGAACAGGCACTGCGCGCGATCGGCGTCGACCAGCTCGGTGACCGCCTGGACGAGGACGCGCTCGGTCGTGGGCAGGTCCTGCGCCGCCGCCAGCGCGCGCGACGCGGCGAACGCCCGCTGGACGCGGCGCGCCTCCGCCGGATCGCGCGTCGGCGCCGCGGCCGGGATGCTGATGGGATGCCGCTCGGCGAGCGACCGCACGAGTGGCGCCAGGGCCGCCTGGGGCAGCTCGCGCGCGAGCCCGTGGACGATGCGCCCGTCGGCGGCCGCCGCGGCGGCGAGCGCACCGCCCTGCCCGCCGCCGAGCACGGCGATCCGCGGGACCGACGCCCCGCTGGCCAGCGTGGTCAGGAGCCACTCGAGCAGCGCCTCGTCGACCACGATCAGCGCCGCGTCCTCGGGCACGCCGCGGCGCTCGGCGGCGATCACGTTGAACGCGACGCCGGCGGCACGCTCGACCAGCGCCACGTCGTCGGCGTGCGACGAGAGGACGACGATCGTATCGCGGGCGCGCTTCACCAGGCTGCGCCGATTCCAGCGGTCACCGCACCGACTGGCAACCCCGCGTGCTGGCAATCTTGCCCGCGGGCAGTCTCGTCAATCCCTCAGCGCGGGTGCTTGCGCGGGCGGCCGCGGCGGCGGGGCGCGTCGCCGGTGCCGCCGAAGTCGAGCTCCTCGGAGAAGCGCTCCTCGACCATGTCGGAGACGGAGGTGTGGAGCGAGTCCAGCTTGCGCAGCTCTTCACGCTCGAACTCGGAGAAGGAAGTGTAAACGCGCGGAAACGAAGACATTGCCAGGCCTCCCGGAGGACAAGAACTACATGTCCTACATCTGCCCCCAAGGTAAGTGATGGGATCACAGATCCCAAGTTTTTTGCGCAAGAAGCCATCCGGCTCGATCGCTGTTCACATGCCCGAGAGATCAGACGAGCGTGATACCCGCGTTGGCATGACTCGCATCGTTGCGGTCGCGAACCAGAAGGGTGGCGTCGGCAAGACCACGACCGCCATCAACCTGGCGGCGTCGGTGGCCTCGCGGGGCTATCGCGTCCTGCTCGTCGACTTCGACCCGCAGGGCAACGCCTCGTCGGGCGTCGGCTATCCGCGCGCGCGCGTCGAGCTCTCGGTGTACGACGCGCTGGTCGGCGAGGTCGCGCTCGCCGACGTCATCCGACCGACCGACATCACCACCCTGTGGGTCGCGCCGGCGACGACCGACCTCGTCGGTGCCGAGATCGAGCTCATCACCGCGGAGCGCCGCGAGCGCATCCTGGCCGACGCGCTCGACGAGGTGCGGTCCCGCTTCGACTACGTCGTCATCGACTGCCCGCCGTCCCTGGGCATGCTGACCCTCAACGCGCTGGTCGCGGCCGACGGCGTGGTCGTGCCCATGCAGGCCGAGTACTTCGCGCTCGAGGGCATCTCCTCCTTGTCGTCGACCATCGAGCGCGTGCGTGCGGCGTACAACCCGCGGCTCACGATCGACGGCGTCATCTTCTGCATGTACGACGCGCGCACCAACCTCGCGGCGCAGGTGCGCAGCGAGGTGCAGTCGTTCTTCGGCGAGAAGGTGTTCGACACGCTGGTGCCGCGGAACATCCGGCTCTCGGAGGCGCCGTCGCACGGCAAGCCCGCCCTCCTCTACGACTTCCGCAGCCCGGGCGCGAAGAGCTACCTCGCCGTCGCCGACGAGCTGCTGCACCGACTCGGGGCGTCGCCGCCGGCGGCGCCCGAGGTCGAAGGCGCGGCGTGACGGACCAGAAGGATCCCAAAGACCCGAAGAAGCGAGGCCTGGGTCGAGGGCTGGGCGCGCTCATGCCGAGCGCGCCGGCGGCCCCGGCGCCCGCCGCGCCCGCGGCCGCGCCCGTCGTGAGCGAGCGGAGCCGCACGTACTTCCAGGCGGCGATCGAGGACGTCTACCCGAGCCCCGAGCAGCCGCGCCGGCACTTCGGCGAGGCCGAGCTCGACGACCTCGCCGCGTCGATCCGCGTGCACGGCGTGATCATGCCGCTGATCGTGCGCCCGCGGCACGGTGGCGGCTACCTGCTCATCGCGGGCGAGCGGCGGTGGCGTGCGGCCCAGCGCGCCGGCCTGCTCGTCGTGCCGGTCGTCATCCAGGACGTCGACACGCGCGAGGCGTTCGAGCGCGCGCTGGTCGAGAACCTGCAGCGCTCGGATCTCAACCCGATCGAGGAGGCGGCGGCGTTCCACCGCCTGGTCGACGAGTTCGGGTTGACCCAGGAGCAGGTCGCCGGGCGCGTCGGCAAGGATCGTTCGACCGTGGCCAACGCGCTGCGGCTCCTGCGCCTGCCGCCGCCGGTGCGCGCCATGGTCGAGGAGCGCAAGCTCAGCATGGGCCACGCGCGCGCGCTGCTCGGCCTCGACGACGAGGCCCAGATCGAGACGCTGGCGCGGATGGCGGTGGGCCGCGGGCTGAGCGTGCGCGCGACGGAGAAGCTCGTGCGCGAGCGGCTCGACGCGCCGGAGCGGCACGAGGGCGAGGGCAAGAAGAAGGTGAAGGCGCCGCCGGCCAAGAGCCCCTCGGCGCTGGACCTCGAGGAGCGGCTGACCAAGGCGCTCGGCGGACCGGTCACGCTCGACGAGGACGAGCCCAACAAGTCGGGCTCGATCACGATCCGCTACCTCGATCTCGATCACCTCGACCGGCTGCTCGAGAAGCTGCTCTGACGTCCGCGCGACCGGCGTCGCCGCGGACCGTGCGGTAGCATCTCGGCATGGGAAGAAACGCGCTCGTCGCGTCGCTGGTCTCGTCGTTCGTTCTCTTCGGGCTGTCCGCGTGTGGTGGTGGTGGGGCGTCGAAGCAGCCGGTGGCGGCCCCGCAACCGGACGCGAAGCCCGCGGCGAAGCCGAAGCCGCCGGCGCCGCCGCCCGAGCCGCAGCCGGAGCCGGTCGACGTCGCCGCGCTCGAGCCGTGGCCGGGGCACGTCGAGGACGGCAAGGTGATCGTCGCCGCCGCCGACGTCGACGGCGAGGTGCTGCGGCGCGTGCTCGTGCCCGAGGCGATCGAGATCATCAACGTGCGCAAGGAGGGCGTCGTGACCGGGCGCGTCGCCGGCAGCCGCGTCGGCGCGCTCGCGGCGCTCGTCGCCGTGCAGCCGGAGCTCAAGCTCGGGCCGCGCGCCCGGCTCGCGGGGAAGGGTCCGGCGCTCGCGCTCGACCTCGTCGGCGCCGACAGCGGCGAGCTGTTCGGCTGGCTGGGTGACGCGCTCGCGACCAACGTCGTCGTCATGGCGCCGCCGATGAAGCTGACGGTGAGCGCCAGGGCGCCGTCGGCGCAGAAGCTTCTGGACGAGGTGGTGAAGGCCGCCGGCCTCGTGACCGAGAAGCCGGCCGCCAACGTCGTCGTCGTGCGCGCGAAGTCGCAGCCCAAGATCGGCAAGCTGCCGGCGAAGGGCAAGAAGCTCGAGCTCGACGTGCGCGGCGCGCGCCCGGGCGACGTGCTCGCGCTCGTCGGCGCGGTGACCGGCGCGGCCGCGCCCACCGGGACGTGCACGGCGGGCGAGCCGATCACGCTGCGCGTGCGCGCGGTCCCGGCCGCCGCGGCCGCCAAGCTCGTCGAGCGCGTGGGCGGCGGCAAGGTCACCGCGTGCGCGCTGGAGCAGACCGAAGACGCCCCGAAAGGCGCCACGCTGGTCGGGTTCGCGACCGACGGGGCCAGGGCGTTCGCCGTCGTCATGGACGGCGAGCGCGCGATCCTCGTCGGCGGCGATCCGCCCGCCTGGGATCCCGAGGACGAAGCGGACGCGGCGGCGCCCTCGCTCGAGGGCGCGCGCCTGGCCGCGACCATCACCGGCATCGCCAGCGGCAACGTCGCGATCGTCGAGACCAGGCGCGGCTTCCACGTCCTGCGACCGGTCGACGAGGGCGTCGGCGTCACCCGCATCGACGTCGGCGAGATCGAGATCCGCGACGCCGCCGGCGCCACGCGCACGCTGCCGCTCGCGAAGCGGCCGTAGCCAGCGTGGCCTCCAGCCGGGGGTGATCCGAGGGTGGGTCAGCGCCGCTTCAGGTGCTCGAGCTTCGAGTCGACGGTCTCCTGACCACCCGACACGCTCAGCGTGAGCAGCACGGTCGGCGTCGATAGCTCGCCGTGCCAGAGCACGTTGACGTCCACGCTGAACGCGCCCCACTCCACGGTCTCGGATCTGAGCCAGCTCTTCGCGCCGACCTTCTCCACCCGCGTGTTGCCGCTCGCGCCGCCCAGGAAGAGCCCGCCGATGGAGAAGCCGCGCTCGCGGACGCCCGCGAACGAGCCGTAGCTGCCGCCCAGCGTCAGCCCGCGACCGCTCGTCGCGGATGGGCCGATCGTGACCAGTGGCCGTAGACGGCCCCACCCGAACGCGCCGCTGAGCTCGGGCTCGCCGACGAGGTCACCGAGTACGGCGGCGCTGGTGAGGGCGGCCGCGCCGTAGCCGCCCTCCGCGGCGATCGCGGTGTGCACCCGGCCGACGCGGAGCAAGCGAACGGTGAGCGAGGCGTCGCCGTACAACGCGAGCCCGATGAACGCGCCGATGCCGGCGCGGAACCGGTCCGTGCCGTACCCGAACCGACCTCCTCCCAGTCCGGGCCACGAGATGCCGGTGCGAGTCTCCCCGCTCTCCGCGACGTGGGGCCCCACCGCGGGCAGCGGCCCGAACTGGCCCTCGACGAACCGGCCGCGGCGCCACACCGCGTGTTGCGCGCTCGGCGTCGGGAAACATGCGGTCGTCGCGCTCAGGAGCGCGAACGTGGCGAGGAGACCGAGATAACGACGCGATGACCAGCGCACGTGACCTCCAGGATATCGCGGCCGCGTCTGCCCACGCATGGGCCGAGGGCTTCGTGCGCTTCATGCGACGATCCGTCGCGGAGGGAGGTCCGCTGCCGGCGCGTGGTCGCGTGCGTCAGCCGCCCTCGCTGCCGAAGGCGAGCGCGGCGGCGAGGCGGCGATCGAGGATGCGGCGGAGCGCGGCGTGCTCGGGACGCGCCAGCGCCGGATCGGCGTCGAGCAGCCGCTCGGCCTCGTCGCGGGCGGCGAGGAGGAGCTCGGTGTGCGTGCGCAGGTCGCCGAAGCGCAGCCGCGGCAGGCCGGCCTGGCGCGCGCCGAGGAGCTCGCCGGGGCCGCGCAGCGCCAGATCCTCCTCGGCGATGCGGAAGCCGTCGGTCGAGCCGGCGATCACCTCGAGGCGGCGCTTGCCGTCCTCCGACTGGCCGCCGCGCGTGAGCAGGAGGCACCACGACGCGCCGCCGCCGCGGCCGATGCGGCCGCGCAGCTGGTGGAGCTGGGCGAGGCCGAAGCGATCGGCGTCCTCGATCACCATCACCGTCGCGGCCGGCACGTCGACGCCGACCTCGATCACGGTGGTCGCGACGAGGACGTCGAGGTCGCCCCTCGCGAACGCGCTCATCGCGGCGTCGCGGTCGGGCGCCGAGAGCTTCCCGTGCACCAGGCCGACGCGCAGCGGGGCCAGCCTGGCGGCGAGGCCGCGGTGCACCGACGTCGCGTCGGCCCAGCCCTGGCGGCTCTCGTCGGTCGACGCCTCGACGAGCGGACACACGACGAAGGCGCGCTCGCCGGCGCGCACGCGCGCGACGACCTGCTGGTACGCCGCGGCGCGCCCGCGCTCGCCGGCATGCACCTCGGTGACCGGCGGCACGCGCCCGGGCGGCAGCTCGTCGATCACGGTGGCGTCGAGATCGCCGTACGCGGTCAGCGCCAGCGTGCGCGGGATGGGCGTCGCCGTCATCACCAGGAGGTGCGGCGCGCTGCCGGCCTCACCCTTCTCGCGCAGGCGCACGCGCTGCGCGACGCCGAAGCGGTGCTGCTCGTCGATCACCGCGAGCCCCAGGCGCGCGAACCCGACCGCGTCGGCGAGGAGCGCGTGGGTGCCGACGACGAGGTCGAGCTGACCGCCGGCGACGAGCGCGAGCGTCGACTGGCGCACGCCGCGCGGCGTCGACGCGGTGAGGAGCGTGGTGCGCACGCCCAGCGGCCCGGCCCAGCGCGAGAACGTCGCGTGGTGCTGCTCGGCGAGGATCTCGGTCGGCGCCATCACCGCGACCTGCGCGCCCGCGCGGATCGCGTGCAGGGCCGCCGCGAACGCGACCGCGGTCTTGCCGGCGCCGACGTCGCCCTGCAGCAGCCGGTTCATCGGCACGTCGCGCGCGAGGTCCGCGGTCATCTCGGCGATCGCGCGCCGCTGCGCGCCGGTGAGCGCGAAGGGCAGCGCGCGCGCCAGCTCGTCGGCGAGCCCGGTCGACGGCGCCAGCGGCGTCGCGCGATCGGCCCGGCGCTCGCGCCGCCGCCGCACGACGACAGCGCCCAGCGCGAACAGCTCCGCGAAGGCGAGCCGCTTGTGGTGGACGCTCGTGCCCGCGTTGAGCGCCGCGACCTCCTCGCCCGAGATCTCGAGCGACGGCGCGTGCAACGCCGTCAACGCGGCGTCGAGCGAGCCGAGCCCTTGCCGCACCGCGACCGCCGCCGGGACGCCGTCGTCGACGTGGCCGACCGCGCGGGTCACGGCCGCCTGACACGCCGCGCGCAGCCGGGCCCCCGGCACGCCCGGGATATCGGGATACCGCGGCAGGATCTTCGCCGCCGCGCTCACGTCCCCACCAGCCGTCTCGATGCCGAGCACGTCGGGGTTGGCCATCTCCCACACCGTCCCGCGCCGCTTGAGCACACCCGACAGC
>ERZ761607.1992-NODE-1992-length-23444-cov-4.725811_pt1 | contig 23444 bp, 23 predicted proteins | sample MGYA00511164_ERZ761607 | MGnify/ENA primary metagenome ERZ761607 (study PRJEB28899, sample SAMN02445080) | bioreactor sludge metagenome | biome: EBPR sludge | place: Australia: Brisbane, Thorneside Wastewater Treatment Plant | collected 2011-06-22 ... | reverse complement strand
CATCGGGACCTTGGCCAGCAGGGCGGCATTGAGGGCGGCGACCGAGGCATCCAGGGAACGGAGCAAGAGAGCAACGGATTCGGTGGTGGCACCGACATCCTGCGCCAAGGTGGCGGCTTCGGAGGCGGCGGCCACTATCATGTCACCAAACGTTCCGCCGGCGATGAAGCGCTGATACAGGTTGCCGGTGTCGGCAAACGAAGAGGCGGTATGATGGGCGGCGGTGAAGCGGTTGGTCGGATCCGCATCATTCACCGCGGCCACCACGGCATTGACCATGTCGATGGCGCGGGAATCCTGGTAAAACGACTGATCGCGCAAATCGGTGGCGGCTGTGAGCAAATTGGAAACAACCGGATCGCTGGTGTCGGCGATGATGGCGGACAAGGCGGCGGAATTGAAGGTTTGGATAAACTGACCGAAGGCCTCGGCGACATCGGCCTGTTCAACGATGGTAACGAGATCAGGTTGTACTGCGGCGACGATATCGTTGCGCAATTGCACCCGCCCACCCTGCGTAGAAAGATCTGCAGTGCTGGTCAGGGTCAAGGCCGCAGTTTGACTGGCCGCCTCCTCGACCAGGGCATCAAGGGCATCGGTGGCGGCGGCATCACCGAAATCAAACGCGGCGCTGGCGTACCGCATGGCCGGTTGCGGCGGGAATACCGGGTACAGGCGAGGATCAGTAACCAGCGACAGGTCATCCGGACCCGCCATCACAGCGGCATTGTTGGTAATCTGACCGTACACACGGTTTAGAATGGCAACATCCTTTAGCAGAAACGCCTGACCGGCACCGTTTACATGGATGATCAGGCGCAAGTCGGCTCGGTCGAATGCCGGCGTGGGCACTTCAGGATCGGGGGCGATCGGGATGTTGGCGGCATCGAGCGGAACCGGAACTTCGTTCACGGAGTCGAGTGAAATCGAACCAATCCACAAGCCCCGGTATGGACTCGCCTGGGCGAAACCAGGTTGAACAGCCAACGGGCTCAGGGTGATGGTGGCGGCAAGCAAGCCGAGGAACTTCCATGGTGTGGCGCGCATAATTGGTTTCCTTCTCAATCGGAGCTGCCTAGTCATCGCCGCGCGAAGCGGTCACGGGTAGGTAGGTTACGGTTCCCAGATCCGAGGTGATTTTCAGCAGGGAATGCATCGCTCCGGTTCCGGCATCGTAGGCGCGAAGCACTACCGGCCAGCGAATCGCCTTTCCCCCAGCCAACGGAGGAAAGGTTTGGGTAAATGAACCGGCTTCGTAGTGGAGGTAGGTTGTACCCGTGTTGCCGGTGGTGGTTTCAACCGAAGGGATCGGCGTGCTCAACGGGATTGGTTGTCCGGGCAATGCCACATGATCAACCGTATAGCTGATGGGATGATCGGTACGATTCCTGAAGGTGATTTGGGAACCGGAAACGGCATCAAGGACCACTCCGAATCGGGTTCCGGTAGTGACGTCAAGCGGGCCGTTGTACCGTGAGCGTCCTTGCGAGAAGATCCAGTAGGCCTCACCGGCCTTCATGGTCTCGGCCGCCGGATTTACCACTTGACGCCAAAGGCCATTCACCAGCCGGTAAATGCGGTTGTGCTTGTGCGCGGGTGATCCACGGAAGAACTGCGCAAACGTCGGCTCACTACCTTTGAGCAACGGAAAACCGGCCAGCGTATAGGCATTCGGTTGCCATGCAACCTGCACCAGGGCAGGACTACCCAAAACCGTCCATGTCGCATTGGTACGGCTAAAAACGAGATACGATTTTGCCCCGGGCAACGAATACAGGTTGGACAAAAAGGCATCCGAACGGTCCGGCGCATACCACACGGCCCATCCGTATGACTGCAACATGTTCACGGTTGGATTGCTGATATACTGGGCACCGGTGGAGGCATCGGAGAAGGTCGCTACGACGTCGATCGGCAGACCATCGAGCAACACGCCCGGACTCGATACCGGTGGATCAACCTCCAGATAAACCGCATTCCATCCGGGATTGAGTTCGATGACCTGCGTTCGCAAATGGCCGGATTGCGCGTGCGACAAACCGACAGACCACACGAATGCCAGAGCAATACTCAACCCCGACAACCAATTGGTATTGACGCGCACGCGAGAAATCAATGGTCGGGGCTGCTTCATGGGGTACTCCTCGGAAATACGTCATGTGATGGGTGACTGTCGGTTCGCTATCAGCACACGAAACAACAATCGCTGCTGGTAAGCAGGGCAAGTACCGGACGGATGACGAGTGGACCGGCGGCCACGCTTGCTCCCTGAAATGATACCTGATGAAATCACCACTACCATATTCAGGGTATCCCTGATAAACCGCAAACACATTTAGCTGGTTAGTAATAATAAAACGTTTTGATGTCTTGTTTGTTTAGATCGTGTTTGGCCGCTTCCCCCTGAACAAAAGTAATTGGCCGCTGCTCGGTCACATGGTACCAACCCGTCATGCGCGGAGCGTTCAAGATCGAATGCCGGTTACAACCCGATGGTCGTAGTGGAATCGGGTACCAGGAGGTTTCTGCCCCGTGGCACTTGAGCAAGCCCTACTGGGATGGCGAGGTGTTGCTGGTGCAGGCGGTGAATGCGACGGCGGGGGTGTTCGCCGGGGATCATCTGGCCATGGAGGTGCGGGTCGAGCCGGGGGCATCGGTTCTGCTGACCTCGCCGAGCGCCAGCCGGATCCACACCATGCCGCAGGGGGAAGCCACGTTGACCCAGCAGGTATCCGTCGCGGACGGCGCCTGGCTGGAGTGGATGCCCGAGCTGTTCATCCCGCAACGCGGCTGCCGCTACCGGCAGGAGACCACGATCGACCTGGCCGCCGGAAGTTCCGCTTACCTCGTGGAAACCCTCGCCCCCGGCCGGGTGGCCCACGGAGAGGCCTTTGCCTTCGAGCGCATCGCGTGGAAGACGCACGTGCGCATCAACGATCGGCTGGTGCTGGCGGAACATTACCACCTGAACCCTTCGGATCACAGCCTGGCGGATGTGCGCGGTACCCCACCCCGCTACTTCGCCAACGTGATCATGGTTGCACCGCACACGCTCCCGGTGCGTGACTGGCAGGAGGCGGCGCTGGCCTGGTCGGATCCGGAAGTCCATACGGGCATCACCCAACCCGCCCCGGACCTGGTGCTGGTCCGGATGCTGGCCGACTCGAGCGATGCGATGAAAAATGCTCTGGCCCGCCTGCGGGAGCTGGTTGCCGGCACCCTGCCCAAGCTGCGGCAATCGGCGCGGAAGCTCTAATCGCGGCGTGCAGGCCGATCAGGTGCCGGTTGGTGTGGACTGCTTGACCAACCGGGCGACGTACTTGCCGAGCATGTCGGTCTCGAGGTTTACTTTCTGGCCGACGTAGACGCGGATCAGGTTGGTGTGGCTGACCGTGTGCGGGATGATGTGGACGGAGAATTCGCCGTCCTTCAAATCAACGATGGTGAGGCTGATGCCATCGATGGCGATCGACCCCTTCGGAACCATCCCATCGGTAATCGCCTTCGGGCATTGGATACGCCAGATGAAATCGTGTCCAACCGGTTCCCAGGCCGAGGTGGTACCGGTGCCGTCGACATGGCCGGAGACGAAATGCCCGCCGATGGTGTCACCCATGCGCAAGGCGCGCTCGAGGTTCACGAGATCGTCGAGCCGCAGGTCCCCGAGATTGGTCTTGTTGAAGGTTTCATCGAGCAGGTCGAAGGTGAAATCCTGGCCGGTGACCTTCGTCACGGTGAGGCAGACCCCGTTGTTGGCGATGCTTTCACCAACGACCAGTTCGGGTGACCACGGTTCACAGTGGATGGTCAGGCGGCCGGAGCCGTCCTTGCGCCGCATCACTTCCTTCACTACGCCGATCTTCTGGATGATTCCACTGAACATGATTCGCCCCGTTTAATTCATCGGCGTACGTTTTGCGACCAGCAAGACATCACCGCCGAGTTGTTCGACGTGTGACATAACAAAACCGGGGGCACGATCCAACTGCCAACCGCGCCCGGCCACGCCCGGGGTCGCGGCATCCCCCAGAAAACGGGGCGAATAGAACATCCAGCATTGATCAATCAGGCTTTCCCTGAGCAGCGCTTCGGCCAGTACGCCCCCGCCCTCGCAGAGCAGGTGCATGCACCCGCGGGCCGCGAGGTCGCGCAGGACGGCTTTCATCGAGACGTTCCCGCGGGCCGCCGCTACCTGGACCACCGTGATGCCCTGCCGCTGGAGCGCGTCCGCCTGCGCGAAGTCCCGGGTGGAGTAAACGAGGGTGCGGCTGCGCGCTTCGTCGGTAAAGACGCGTGCCTTGAGCGGCAAGGGGCGTGATCCGGCGATCACCACGCGCCAGGGTTCACGGCCTTCGGCGGGTCGCGGAAGCAGCGAAGGATCATCGGCCCGGATGGTTTCCGCGCCGACCATGACCGCATCAACCGCCCGACGCAGCTCCTGCACGGCCTCGCGGGCTCCGGGTCCGGTGATCCACTTGGATTTCCCGCGCGGGTCGGCGATGCGGCCATCGAGGGAGCAGGCCAACTTGAGGGTGACGTAGGGACGCTTGTGCAACAGGCGCGTGGCGAACGGGGCGATCAGGGTCTGGCACGATGATTCCAACACGGGCCGGGTGACGGTGATGCCAGCCCGGGCGAGGATCTTGTCGGCGCGGCCCGCGTGGGCCGGATTCGGATCGACACACCCGTAGACGACGCGACGGATCCCCGCCGCGATGATCGCCTCGGTGCACGGTGGCGTGCGGCCATGGGTGCAGCATGGTTCAAGCGTCACGTAGAGGGTCGCGCCGCGGGCCTGTTTCCCGGCATCACGCAGGGCGAACACCTCGGCGTGCGGCTCACCGGCCCGGGGATGGAAACCTTCGCCGAGGATCCGCCCCGCCTTGACGACCACCGCACCGACCGGCGGATTCGGCCGGGTCATCCCCTCGCCCTGCAAGGCCAGGTCGATGGCATGCTGCATCCAGAATTGGTCAATCTTCGGTTGTTTTGCGTTAGTCATGTCGACAGAATGATTGGGTCAGAATGATTTCCGGAGGGTTTTTATGGTGATGGCACCACCATTCATGTTGATCCAATGAAACCGCGAAAGGTTGGTTAACATGAACATTTTTTCCAAGTGCGAAGCATAACCTCTGACATGATTCCGAACCGCGGAAATATGCCAACCGGCTTGTTCATCAAGAAGGCATAGTTTTTGCTGCCCGATGATGCGGCCCTGATCCATAATGGGTACAGATCCCAGTCCTGCGGGCGGACCTCCCAACAGACAAAGCAACGCTTCCCTGTATAAATCGATGTCCAGATGGGTTCCCCAATCAGAGAGGATATCCTTAAGCAACATCAGGAAGTTGCGCGAAGTGGCGCCCGTTCCAGACCACCCTTCATCCACCAATGTCCAGTTCCGCCGTTCAACAGCAGTCAAACTGCTGGATACAAAACGATGTTCAACGGAACCGGGACGGAAGTTGATCAGCTTGCCATGCGGAATACCAGCTAGAAGAAGATAGTTGATCAACTGTTTCTGATGGCGACCTGCAAGCGCATCCGCGACCTTGAGTTCGTAGACAACTCCGTTATTCACAACCATATCGAGGTAGTATGTCTTGATAAACGACTGATGCGTGACGAGGACCTCGGCCTGCTCCAGCACGGATTGCATGATCAAAGCACACCGTTCTACCAGCGCCTTTTGATAGATTTTTTCATCGCAAAAGCGGCCGAACAAATTATGCACATCAAACACATGCCGCATTACCTGATGGTCAATCCCATAAAAGGATTGCTGATCAGCGGGACATACATCAAAGCGGCACTCGATCGGCATAAAGCAGGATCCTTTGCATCATCATTCTGCCGAAAATCATCCTGTCGAGTGCTCGATGCCCAGCAGGGCGTCGACGAATTCGTCGGGGTCGAACGGGGCGAGGTCGTCCTGGCCTTCGCCGAGGCCGACGAAGCGGATGGGGATGCCGAGTTCCTGGCGGATGGCGAAGATGAAGCCGGCCTTGGCCGAGCCGTCGAGCTTGGTGATGATCGCCCCGGTGAGCGGCGTGCGCAGGTGGAATTGCCGGGCCTGGTGGATCGCGTTCTGGCCCATCGAGGCATCGAGCACGATCCAGGTATGGTGCGGTGCACCGGGCAGTTTCTTGCCAACGGCGCGCACCACCTTCTCGAGTTCATCCATCAGCGGCAACTTGGTGTGCATGCGGCCGGCGGTATCGATGATGACCACCTCGGCCTTCTTCGCGATCGCCTTGTCCATCGTGTCGAAGGCCACCGCCGCCGCGTCGGCCCCCATCGCCCCGGTGACCACATCGCACCCGACCCGTTCGGCCCACAGTTTCAACTGGCTGGAACCGGCGGCGCGGAAGGTATCGGCCGCGCCGAGCACCACGGTCTTGCCTTGCCGTTGGACCAGCGAGGCGAGCTTGGCGGTGGAGGTCGTCTTGCCGGAGCCGTTGATGCCGATCATCAGGACGCATTGAGGAACCTGTTCCCCGCGGAAGTCGTAGGTGGCGGGTTCCCCCAGCGCTTCGCGCAACGAGCGCCGCACGACGTCCCGCGCATCGGAACCCCGTGCCACCCCGTCGCGGCGCAGCGAATCGAGCAGTTCATGCGACAGCCGCACCGGCAGATCGGCCTGCAGCAGCCGCGCCTCCAGTTCCTCGAGCGTTTCCTCGTCGAGGGCGGATGTACGCCCGAACAGGCGGCTCAACGCGGAGGTGAATTGCTGCCGGGTACGGCCAAGGGCGTTGAACCAGCGGTTCATGGCACGGCCGGTTTGGTGCGGGAAGGATCGTTCACCGCGCGCACGGTGCGGGTGGGACGGCTGACCTCCTTGGCGGCGCGGTCGAGGATGCCGTTGACGAACTTGCCCGACTCGTCACCGCTGAGTTCCTTGGCCAACTCGACCGCCTCGTTGATCGAGACGACGGGCGGGATATCCTCGCGGTGCAGCATCTCGAACAGGGCCACGCGCATGACATTGCGGTCCACTGCGCCCATGCGCGTGACATTCCAGTGCTGGGCCAATTGCTGGATCCGCTGGTCGAGGTCGGCCTTGTGCGCCTCGACGCCGCGGATCAACTCCTCGGCGAAGGTGCGCAGCGCGGGACCGGCCTTGCGTTCCAGCCAGAAGTCGTCGAGCGCCTCGGCGAGATCGTTCTGGTTGAAGTCGCGCTGAAAGAGGAACTGCACCGCCCACATGCGGCTCTCATGACGTCCGTTGCTCATGCGTCAGATCTTCCCCAGCAGCCGGGCCATCTCGATGGCGACCAGCGCGCACTGCCAGCCGCGGTTGCCGTGCTTGCCGCCGCACCGCTCCATCGCCTGCTCCATCGTGCGCGTGCCGACCACGCCGTCCACCACGGGGATGCCGTGCGCGGCGGACAAGGCTGTGCACTGCGCGGCGACGTTGGTGGTGATGAGTTCCGCGTGGTTGGTCGCGCCTTCGATGACCACGCCGAGGCCGATCAGGGCGCGGTACTGCCCCGATGCGGCGAGCTTCTGGAGCGCCTGCGGGATCTCGAACGAACCGGGCACCCAGATCACCGTGATGTCCTCCTCGCGACCGCCGTGCTGCCGGATGCAATCGATGGCACCCTGCAGCAGGTTGCGGGTGAACAGGTCGTTGAACCGGCTGACGACCAGGCCGAAACGCAGGCCGGCAGCATCCATCTCTCCCGTGATTTCCTTCATGGTATTCATCCTTCGTCGTTCATGCCGCTGGTTACAGCAAGTGCCCGAGTTTCTTCTTCTTCGTGCTTAGGTAGCGGGCGTTGTGTTCGGTTCCGGGCAGGACCAGCGGGACCCGTTCGGCCACGTCGATGCCGAAAGACTCGAGGCCGGTGATCTTGCGCGGGTTGTTGGTGATCAAGCGGACCTTGCGGACGTTCAGGTCGAGCAGCATCTGCGCGGCGATGGTGTAATCGCGCTCATCGGCCTCGAAGCCGAGCTGTTCGTTCGCCTCGACCGTATCCATGCCCTGCTCCTGCAACGCGTAGGCGCGGATCTTGAACTCGAGCCCGATGCCGCGGCCTTCCTGGCGCAAATACAGCAGGACGCCGTGCTGTTCGCGCCCGATCATCTGAAGGGCCTCGTGCAGCTGCGATCCGCAATCGCACCGCAGGGAGCCGAAGGCATCGCCGGTCAGGCACTCGCTGTGGATGCGCACCAGCGGGGCTTCCCGGGTGTGCGGCTCCCCCATGACGAGGGCGAGGTGCGTCTTCTGGTCGATCAGCGAACGGTACATCGACATGCGGAACACGCCGAAGTCGGTGGGCAGGTTGATCTGGGTGTCGAGCTCGATCAGCTTCTCGCGCAACGCGCGGTACTGGATGATCTCGCGGATGGTGATCATGCGGAGGCCGTGTTTCTTCGCCAGGACCTTCAGCTCGGGAACGCGGGCCATCGATCCGTCGGCATTCAGCACCTCGCAGATCACGCCACCGGGCTTCAGGCCGGCGAGGTGGCAGAGATCCACCGCAGCCTCGGTGTGACCGGGCCGCTTCAGCACGCCGCCGGCCATGGCCTCGAGCGGGAACATGTGGCCGGGACGGTTGAGGTCGGACGCGGTGGTGGCGTCGTTCATCAGCGCTTCCACGGTGCGGGCACGGTCAAAGGCGCTGATCCCGGTGGTCACACCGTCGCGGGCGTCGACCGATTCCATGAACGCGGTGCGGTATTGATCGCCATCCCCGTGCGACATCATGCGGGACAGGCCGAGCCGGCGCAGGCGGGTTGGATCCATGGCAATGCAGATCAGGCCGCGCCCGTGGATGGACATGAAGTTGATCGCTTCCGGGGTGATCTTGTCGGCGGCGATGATCAGGTCGCCCTCGTTCTCGCGGCGGGCATCGTCGGTCACGATCACCATCTCGCCCTGCCGGAACGCGGCGATCGCCGCCTCCAGGTTCGCGAAGGCGCTGTTGCCCGATCCAATCTCTTCCTTCTGTGTCGTTTGCATAAGTCGCTCAAACGACCTGATCAGGGCAGAATACACCTCCGGTACGGAGGACCTTCCTTTTATCCAGACTATACTGTCGGCGCCAGATGGATGCCCCTGCACCTGACTGGCTCAACCCCGGCCGGAACCGGCCGACGTTCGCGGGCTGCACCGCCGATCGGGAATTTCCCGCGCAAACGCGGGATCACCCTGCCCTGAAGGTCAAAGGCGACTATCCTTTTTTTCCGGGGGGAAAGCAAGCCCGCAACGGGTGGAAATTGGTTCCAGTCCTTGGAAATGCGCTGGTTACACGTGTCCAGGGACTGGACAAGGGCCGGAATCGGGCCTACGGGACGGTCAACGGACCGCGCACCGAGATCGCCCCGCGCAACTGGCCGACCGTGTAGCCGGTGGCCTGATCACCGGGATATGCGGCGGTGATCGCGGCCTGGACGTCGGGGTCGAGCGCCGCTCCGTGACAGGTCAGGCAGACCGGTTCGGTATAGAGGTATTTCACATAGCGGACCTCGTTGGTACCGGCCGCCTGTCCTTCGCACACGTCGGCGGGGAAACGCATGGCGGACTCTGTCGGCGTGCGCGGGGGATCCCCGGCGAGGGCCATTTCGGCCGACGTCAGTTTGGCGGTTTCCCAGGCGTCGGGTTGGCTGGCCGGATTGCGCGGCTTGAGGGTGACGCGCCGGACTTGCCAGCCGGTCTCGGCCGAGATCTCGCGGGCGATGGCCGGAGCACGGTCGCGGCACACCGCCACCGCCCCGGTCACGCCACGCTGCTGCATCGCCGCCACCAGTTCGGCCTTGAGAGCCTGCCCGTACCGCTGCGCGATCTCCGCCGCCAAGGCCTTCTCCGGAAAGTCCGGATCGACCTCCGGTTCGGCCGGCAGGGAGGTTGCCGCGAGCGCGGCGAAGCAACCGGCCAGGATCAGGCATTCGATGCGCATACCTCACCCTCCTTCGTCGCCACAAGTGGCAGCTTCAAGGTGAAGCACGTGCCTTTCTTCGCCTCGCTCTGGCAGGTGATATCCCCGCCAAGCATGGCGGCAAACCGGATGCAGATCGACAAGCCCAATCCGGTGCCGCCGTATTTCCGGGCAATGGTCTGGTTCGCCTGCTGGTACTGGGTGAAGATCCGCTGGACCTCGTCGGCGGACATGCCGATGCCGGTATCGCGCACCCGGATGACCGCCCGGTCCTCCTCGCGGTCGACCGATACGGTCACCGAACCCTCGTCGGTGAACTTGATCGCATTGGTCAGCAGGTTCGCCACGATCTGCCGCAGCATGACCGGGTCGGCCGGCACCTGCAGGCTCGGCGCGGACGTGGTGAAGACCAGTCCGATGCCCTTGGTCTTGGCCTTCAGCATCAAGCTGTCGATGCAGGCATGGGCCAGCGGGTCGAGGACAACCGGCTCCGTCTTGACCTCGTAATGACCCGACTCGAGCTTGAAGAGGTTGAGCAGGTTGTTGAGCAACTCCAGCAATTGCAGGGAACTGTTGTAGATGTAGTTCGAGAAATCGCGGGTCTCCTGGCTGACATCGCGTTGTTCGGCCTGGAGCAGTTCCGAGTAGCCGAGGATGACCTGGATCGGTGTGCGCAGCTCGTGCGAGATCATCGCGGCGAAATCATCCTTGTCGCGGCTCAACTGCTCGGCCCGCAACCGCGCCCGCTCGATCTCCTGCCGTTCGCGCAGGCACTGCTGCATGTGGCTGACCGCAAGCTGGATGTAGCGCACTTCGCGGATCATCGAGAGCGATCCGGCATCGGGCGGGTCGAAGGTGCCCTCGGCGACGGATTGCAGTTGCCTGGAGACACGGCGCAACGGTGCGGAGATCCACTGCGAGATCAGCCAGCCGATCACCACGACGGCGAGGCACACCGCCACCACCCCGATCGCCGCGAAACGCTGGTGTGGCTCGATCACTGCCAGCAGTTCCGACCGCGGTGTAAGCACCGCACACCACCAGGTCCCGCCCATGACGCCGGGCAGCGGCAGCGAGTTGGCGAAATACGGCACGCCACCCAGCTCCATCAACCGCGTCTCGGAAGCTCCGGCCAGGACGTCCGCCTGCGCGAGTGCCCATCCGATCCGGGTCAGGTCGTCGGCCCCCGCCCCGCTGGGCATGAGGTGGTCACCCCCGTTGAACAGGAAGACGAGACCATCCGAACCGGGCTGCGAGGCCGCCAGGAAGTCGCTGATCGTCTCGGTGAAGAAATCCACGGTGAAGACCCCGCGCAACCGGCCGTCCGGATCACGCAATGCCCGCGCCGCCGTGACGCCCGGACGTCCTTCGTGAAAGATCGTGATGTCCGTCCACACCGTGTCCGCAGAGCCGGCCGCCTTGCGGTACCAGCCCAGGCCGCGCGGGTCGTAGGGACGCACCGGACGCACCACGCCCGTGCGGGTACCGTCCGCGGCGATCGCGAATTCCTGCGGGACGCCCCCCTGCTCGCCCGGACAACTGGTGTTGACAACCGGATCCGCCCGGTCGATCCATGCCCCGGCGAAGCACCCGCTTCGGTCATCGCTGTAGGAAATCCACGCTAGGTGCTGCTGGAAACGCAGCCGTTCCGCGAAGTACGCGGCCAGCGCTTCGGAATCCTCCACATCCAAGGCCCCGGTGGCGGCCCGGTGAGCGAGTTCATCCAGCAGCCGGAGCCCGTTGTCGAAATGGCTGCGCACGTGATCCGATACGGAATGGGCGATGTGCGCGAACAGGACTTTCTGCGCCGCCACCGCGGCCTTGGCCGACTGACGCTGGATGATCAACCCGACCAGGGCGGATGACAACAGGATGGCGAGGACAACCAGGATGGCGTACAGGGTACGGATCGAAACCGATGGTGGTCGTTGCGACATGACGTCCTCACCCGGATAGTACGCCGCACCACCGGATGACGACAAGCCGCGATACCGGGAAAGTTACTGGGTAATGACGCCCCAGGTGAAGACCTCGCGGCGCACGACGACCTCGCGCACCTGTCCGTCCGGGAATCGAACCGTGAGATGCACGTCCGTCTGATCGGGCCCGCGGATGGCCGCGGCGATTTCGCCGATATCCTCGAAATCCGAGACCGCCCGGCCGTCCACGGCGATGACCAGATCACCCAGGGCAATCCCGGCGCGTGCCGCCGGTGAACCCGGTGACAAGGGCCGCAGGAAGATGCCCGCACCGTCGCTCGAGGGTTGCACCGAAGCCCCGATACCCGAGTACCGGATCGGCCGCTCCGGCAGCGGCACCGTGCCCTCGGCGAGCCGCTCGCGGGATACCACCAGCTCGCGCAGTTGGGCCTCCTTGATGTCGGCCGCCACCCGCGAGGTGCTGAAGACCCGGTCGATGACCTCGGTCTTCAAGCGCGCATCGTAGCGGTACACGATCACCACTCCCGGCGCAAGATCGAGCAACAGTTCCTCGAGGGTGCGCTTGCGGTAAAGGCCATCGAGCCGTGCCTCGTTGGCCGGGTCCAGCACGACGGGGATTCCCGTGGCCGCGCCGATGATCTCGAGCACGCGGTTGGCCGGCTGGTCGACCACCTGCACGGCGACGCCCTCCTCGTTCCAGCCGAAACGGATCGGCTCGTCCGATCGCACCGGCCACGCGCAGACCGCCAACACGAGCACTCCGAGCAGAACCCCTCGCCCGCCCCGTCGCATGGCTACTCCTCGTCCGCTGTACCGCCGCGCGCGGCGAACTTGCACAGGCCGCGCCTGGAGCCGGCGATGAAGGCCAGCCACTCGGCGGCAATGGCATCACCGGCACGCGCAGCCAGCCGTTCGCGGGCCTGCGCGGTGTTGAGTCCCTCGCGGAAGACCAGCGCGAAGCAGGCCTTGACCGCCTTGCGTTGCTCGGGGGTGAAGCCGTTGCGCTTGAGGCCGACGATGTTCAGACCGACCACCGTGTTCATGTCCACGCTGTGGGTCATGCAGAACGGCGGGACATCCTTGCTGATCCCGGACAGCCCGCCGATCATGGCCAGACGCCCGATCCGGCAGAACTGGTGGATCACCGCATTGCCGCTGACAAACGCGCCGTCGCCGATCTCGACATAGCCGCCGAGCAACGAGCCGTTGGCGAGGATGACCCGGTTGCCCAGGCGGCAATTGTGCGCGACATGGCTGTTCGCCATCAGGTAGCAGTCGTCGCCGATGACCGTCTCCGTCCCCTCCTTGGTGCCGCGGTGCACGGTCACGCCCTCGCGGAAGGTGCAGCGCGCCCCGATACGCACATGGCTGGCGAGCTCCTTGAAGGCGAGATCCTGTGGCGTATCGCCGATCACCGCACCGGCATGCACGCGGCACCCCGGTCCGAGGGTGGCGAAGGGTCGCACCACCGCATGCGGCCCGAGCACACAGCCGTCGCCCAGCACGGCACCGGCCTCGACGACCGCACCGGGTCCGATTTCGACCCCCGCGCCGAGCTTGGCCGCGGGATCCACGATGGCGGAAGGATGTATCTTCATGTTATGGCACCGAGAAGGAAACGAGCCCCGACTCGCGCAGCGAGATGAAGCCCTGCGGGTTGCGGTCGGATTTCTGGCCGACGATCACATGGTCGAGCACCTCGATGTCCACCACGCGGCCGACCTCGACCAGTTGCCGCGTCAATTTCACGTCCTCGCGCGAGGGCGACGGATCACCCGACGGATGGTTGTGCACCAGCACCACCGCGGCCGCGCAGGCGCGGATCGCCTCCTTGAACACCTCGCGCGGGTGGACCAGGCACGCATCGAGGATGCCGCGCGCGATGGCCATCGGCGGCCGGCGCAGCCGGTATTTCGTATCCAGCAGGATGACCCAGAATTCCTCGACCTCGAGCCCCGATGCCCGCAGCCCGATCACCCGCGCGGCATCGGCCGGGGTGCGCACCTCGACCCGCTCCGGCGCGGTGGCCTGCGGCAGACGCCGGCCCAGCTCGAGCGCGGCCTTGATGATCTGCGCCTTGACCTTGCCGAGGCCGGGAAGCCGCGCCAGCTCCTCGACCGGCTCGCGGGCGAGCTCGGGCAGCGAGCCGAAACGGTTGAGGAGTTCGTCCGCGATGTCCACCGCGCTGTGCCCGGGAATCCCGTTGCGGACAAGGATGGCGAGCAGCACCCGGTCGTTGACCTGGTCCGCGCCGTCACGGGCGAAGGTCTCGCGCGGGCGCTGCTCCTCCGGGATGTCGCGGATGCGGCGCGCGCTGATCGGGTACTGCACGATCCGCGCGGCGACCGGTTTATCGAGCGGCTCAATCATGCCCCGGCTCCCCGCCCACGTTCTCGCTCGCCACGCGGTCGGTGCGGAACGGCGCGGTGATCCCGCCCATGGTCAACGGCACCGAGGCGTCGATCAGCACGGCGTCGTCCACGTATTCGCGGCTATAAATGGCGGCATGGGTCTGCAGCATGGCCAGCACTTTGCCTTCGTGGAGCGGAATTCTCAAGCTCTGACGCTCGCTGCGGTTGCGCAGCACATCGGCCAGGTGGATACGCAGGGCATCGAGCCCCGCACCGGTCAGCGCGGAGATCTCCACCGCGCCGGGCAGGCGCGCCCGCAACGCGACGAGGTTGTTGGCCGACGCCGGATCGTCGGTCTTGTTGAAAGCCGGCACGATGACCTTGTCATGCACCCCGATGTCGTTCAGCACCGACTCGACCGCGTCGATCTGGTGGAACACCTGCGGGTGCGCGGCATCGATGACATGCACCAGCACATCGGCCTCGACCACCTCCTCCAGCGTGGCCTTGAAGGACTCGACGAGATGGTGCGGCAACTTGCGGATGAAGCCGACCGTGTCGGTCAGCAACGCGAGCTGGTTGTTGGGCAGCTTGAGCTGGCGCGTCGTCGGATCCAGCGTGGCGAATAACTTGTCGTAGGCCAGCACCCCGGCCTTGGTGAGGGCGTTGATCAAGGTGGACTTGCCGGCGTTGGTGTAGCCGACCAGCGAGATCAGCGCCCAGCCGTGGCGGCGGCGGCCGCGGCGTTGCTCGGACCGGCGGCTGCGCACTTCCTCCAGATGGCGGCGGTGGCGCTGGATGTTCTCGACAATGCGGCGCCGGTCCATCTCCAACTGCTTTTCGCCGGGACCGTGCATGCCGATACCGCCCCGCTGGCGTTCAAGGTGCGTCCACATCCGGCGCAACCGCGGCAGCAGGTATTCAAGCTGGGCCAATTCGATCTGCAAGCGCCCCTCGGCGGTGCGCGCATGCTGGGCGAAGATGTCGAGGATGACCTGGGTGCGGTCGACCACCTTGGTCTTGAAGATGGCCTCGAGGTTGCGCCCCTGCGCAGGGGTCAGTTCCTCGTCGAAGACCACGGTGGAGATGCGGCGCTCGGCCACCAGCGCGGCGATCTCCTGGGCCTTGCCCTCCCCGATGTAGGTCCCGGCGTTGCGGTGATGGATGCGGCAGACCAGCGTGTCCACCACGACGGCCCCGGCCGTCTCGCAAAGCTGCGCCAGTTCACGCAGCGACTCCTGCGCGGTCGGGTCGTCGTACTTGCTCAGGCAGATGCCGATGAGCAAGACGGACTCGACGCCGCTGGATGCCGTTTCAATCAACGTGCCCATGATGCTCCCATGCGTTCAGCACGCGCGTGGCCACCGATCCGGCGGTTTCATCGGCGGCCACCTCGATCCACGTCGTGGCCAGTTGGTGACGGAACCAGGTCATCTGGCGTTTGGCATACTGGCGCGTGCGGATGACGGTGCGTTCCATCGCGGCCTCGACCGGCATCGTGCCGTCCAGCACCGCCGCGGCCTCGGCATAGCCGATCGCCGCGGAAGCGGTCTTCGACCACGCTGGATACCGCCGCCGCAGCATCGTCACTTCATCCAGCAAGCCTCCCCGGTACATCGCATCCACCCGCCGGACGATACGCGCCTCCAGGTCGGTGCGCTCGCGACGCAGGCCGATGATGCAGCGGCCCGGCGTTGCTTCGACCCGCCGCACCGGACGGCAGCCACCGCGCTCCACCGCGCGGATCCACCGGCGCGGATTGCCCGCATCGCCCGGAGGCAACTGGGAATCCACCCCCGGCAGGCGCGAACGGCACCACGCCTTGAGCGCCTCGAAACCCTCCGCAGCCAGCAAGGCCTCCGCCTCGTTGCGGATCCCGGGATCCATACCCGGATCATCGTGGAGGCCCTCGGCCAGCGCACGCACGTACAACCCGGTGCCCCCCGCGACCATCCAGTGTCCCTGCGCCGCCGTCTCGCGACCAATGCTCACCAGGTAGTCAAACACGCTGAACGGTTGGTCGGGTGCCGTCAGGTCGAGGCCGGCGTAGACCAGTCCCGCACGTTCGGCCAGCGAAGGCTTGGCCGTCCCGATATCCATGCCGCGGTATACCATCATGGCATCGGCGGAAATCACCCCCATCCCGGCGCGGCGGGCTAGTTCGTGGGCGATGTCGCTCTTGCCGACCGCGGTGGGGCCGACCAGGTACAGCGCGGGTTGAGCAGCGAGGCGGGCCATGGCGGACCAATCAGGCCGGCGGAGGCACGGCCGTCGTCGCGGCCTGACCGGGCTTCGGCTCGAAGAACGCGGTGATCATGTAGATCCCCACCCCGACGCAGATCGCCGCATCGGCGATGTTGAAGCACGGCCAGTGCCACGAGCCGATGTAGAAATCGAAGAAGTCGGTTACCCAGCCCTGCCGGATGCGGTCCATCATGTTGCCGACGATGCCGCCCACCATCAGCCCGAGGGCCAGCCGGTGCGGCCAGGTATCGTTCAGGAACGAGCGGCGGAAGATCAGCATCAGGACCAGCAACACCATCGACAGGCCGGTCAGGAAATGCGTGTAGTCACCAAGCATGCCCCACGCCGCGCCGGTATTGCGCACATAGGTCAGGTTGAAGAAGCCCTCGATGACCGGGCGCGATTCGCCGAGGTAGAAGTCACCGCGCACGACATGCTTCGTCCACTGGTCCGAGACCGTGATGGCCATCGCCGTCAGGAGGGGAAGCATGCCGTGCCGTGTTCCGTGGATCAGGTCGCTTCGATGCCCTGGATGCTGCTGGTGCGGCGGAACGGACGGAAACGGGGCTTGCCGCGTTCCATTTCCGACTGCACCGCCACGGAGTAACGGGCGAACGGAAGCGCCTTCAGCCGCTCGCGCTCGATCGGCTGGCCGCTCATCTCGCAGATCCCGTAGGTGCCCTGATCGATGCGGCGCAGGGCCTCCTCAATCTCGTACAACACGTCGTGCTCGTTGTTGAGCAGACTGGCCGCGAACTCGCGGTCGAAATTGTCGGTGCCCTGGTCGGCCATGTGGAAGCTGTAGCTCGACAGGTCGCCCGAGGAATCCTTGGCCGAACGGTTCAGGTTGTCGTTGGCCAGGAAGGAAATTTCATCGATCACGCGGTCACGCAGCTTCAGCAACAGATCGCGGTGGAAATCGAGATCCTTCTTGCTCAACGGTTTGGCCTTCTCGACCTTGCCCGGCGCGGCGGCGTTGCGGCCCATCGCCGAGATCGGCGGACGCCCGAAGGCGCGCGGCTGGATCGACGGACCGGTGCGGATGATCGGCTTGCCGGGCGTGGCAGCCGGCTTCCTGGGGGCCACCGCGGCCTTGACCGGCGGCTTGGCCGTCTTCACCTGGGGCTTGACCTGCTTCTTGACCACGGGTTTGACGGACTTGGCCGCAGCCTTGGCCGCCGGTTTGACGGCCGGCTTGACCGGCTTCTTGATCACTTTGCCACCCTTTTTCACCGGAGCGACACGTTTGGCCGGAGCAGGCTTCTTCGGGGCGGGTTTCTTGGCAGGTTTGGACTTTTTGGCGGCCATAATGACGTTCCTGATTTTTCGCGGTTCCTGAAGCTGTTCCGTGCTATAAGAGGGCGCGGGTGTACTACAACCGTCCGGACCTGTCAATGTTAATGCACCCCCCGGCGGGAAGCCGGGCCATCCGCTTGAAAATCAAGCGGTTCAGCCCGGTCAACCGGCACGGCGGATACTGACCCGGCACGGGTAGCCATTGAGGTCCACGTCCTCGGCCAGCAGGACCTCCCCACCCTCCCCTGCGGCGCAGCTGACGGCAAGGACTTCGCTGGCGAGGTAGTCCTGGTGGGCGGCCAGTGCGGCATGGACTTCCGGGGTGCCTTGGTAGAGGACATGGATGCGGTCCGCAATGTCGAGGTCGGCCGTCTTGCGCATGTTCTGCACCTTGTTGACCATCTCGCGGGCGAGCCCCTCCTGGCGGAGCGCGTCGTTGAGCTGGGTGTCGAGGGCGATGACGAAGTGCGAACCTGCGGCGACGGCGAGGCCCGGCTTGGGCTTGCGGTCGACCAGGATGTCGTCCGGCTCCAGCACGACCGTCTCGCCGTCGATCGCCACGTCGAGGTTTTCCCCGCCGAGCAACCGGTCGAGCGACGCCGCGTCGAGTCCGCGCACCGCGTTGTTGATCTTCTGGACCTTGGCCCCGTACCGCGCCCCGAGCCGCTTGAAGTTGGCCTTGGCCGTGATGTCGGCGAGCGCCGTCTCGTGCCGGCTGAAGAAGGCCGCCTTGACGTTGAGCTCGTCGAGGATCAGCTCCTCCAGCGCCTGTGCATGTTCGATGTTGTCCTGCTTGTGGCTGACCACATGGATGCCGGCCAGCGGCTGGCGCACCTTCAGGTTGTGCTCGGTGCGCAACTGGCGGCCGAGGCTGACCACCTCGAGCACCGCCTCCATGCGCGCCTCGAGTTCGCGGTTGCGGCCCTCCACCCGGGCCAGCGGGAAATCGCACAGGTGCACCGAGTCCGGCAGGTCCGGGGTGCGCAGGTTGCGGTAGATCTCCTCGCTGATGAACGGGACGAACGGCGCGGCGATCCTGGATAGCCGCAGCAGCACCTGGTAGAGCGTGCGGTAGGCCTGCAGTTTGTCGTGATCGTTCGAGCTCTTCCAGAACCGGCGGCGGCTGCGGCGGATGTACCAGTTGGTGAGGTCGTCGATGAACTGCACGAACGGCTTCACCGACGATTGCAGGTCGTACCCGTCGAGCGCCGTGACGACCTGTTCGTTGAGGCGCTCCATCGCGCTCTCGATCCACCGGTCGAGCAGGTTGTCCGACGGCGGGAGGCCGGCCGACTTGTCGGGCGTCCATCCATCGATCCGCGCATAGGTGACGAGGAAGCTGTAGGCGTTCCACAACGGGATCAGCAGGTGCCGCAGCGCATGCACCACGCCCTGCTCGGAGAAGCACAGGTCCTCCGCGCGCACCACCGGCGAGTGGATCATGTACAACCGGAGCGAGTCCGCGCCGTAGGTGGTGAGGATGTGCATCGGGTCGGGATAGTTCTTCAGCCGCTTGCTCATCTTGCGGCCGTCCTCGGCGAGCACGAGGCCGTTGACCACGACGTTGCGGAACGCGGACTTGCCGAACAGCGCGGTGGAGATGATCAGCAACGTGTAGAACCAGCCGCGCGTCTGGTCGAGCCCCTCGGCGATGAAATCGGCCGGGAAGCAGTGATCAAACCGGTCCTTGTTCTCGAACGGGTAATGGTGCTGGGCATACGGCATCGAACCGCTCTCGAACCAGCAGTCGAGCACCTCCGGCGTGCGCTTGTAGGTCTTGCCGTCCTTGACGAAGGTGATCTTGTCGACCACGTGCTTGTGGAGGTCGGTGACCCGCTGCCCGGAAAGCCGCTCGAGCTCGGCGATCGAGCCGACGCAGACCATGTCCTCGCCGTCCTCGGACACCCAGACCGGGATGCACGAGCCCCAGAACCGGTTGCGGCTGATGTTCCAGTCCTTGGCATCCTTGAGCCAGTTGCCGAAGCGCTTCTCGCCGACGTAGCCCGGCATCCAGTACACCTTGTCGTTCTGCGCGACCAGCTCGTCGCGCAGGTCCTCGACCTTGACGTACCAGGCGTCGATCGCGCGGTAGATGAGCGGCGTGTCGGTGCGTTCGCAGAACGGGTAGCTGTGGACCAGCGTGCTGTGGCGCACGAGCTGTCCGTTGTCCTTGAGGCGCTTGATGATCAGCTTGTCGGCGTCCTTGCAGAACAGGCCCTCGTATTCCGGGATCGCCCTGGTGAACTTGCACTCGTCGTCGAGCGGGTCCACGAGGTCGATACCCGCCGCGCGGCAGACCCGGTAGTCGTCCTCGCCGTAGGCCGGGGCGAGGTGCACGATGCCGGTGCCGTCCCCCGTGCTGACGAAGGCATCGACGAGGAACCGGAACGAGGCGGCGTGATCGCGGTAGTAGTCGAACAACGGCTCGTAGGTCCACCCGGCGATCGCGCTGCCCTTGAGCGTCGCCACCACCGTGTAGTCCTCGGGCTTCTTGTAGTACGCGGACAACCGGGCCTCGGCGAGCAGGTAGTGTTCGCCGCCCGCATGGTCCTTGACGATGACGTAGTCGATGTCCGGGCCGACGCACAGGGCCAAGTTCTCGGGCAGCGTCCACGGGGTCGTGGTGAAGATCAGGGCATACAGCGGCGCCTCGCCCGCGGCGAGCGCGTGGCCGGAGCGGATGCGCACCCGCACGGTGATGTCCGGATCCTGCACCTGCTTGTAGTTGCTGTTCGCCTCGAAGTTCGACAGCGGCGTGGTCAGCTTCCAGCTGTACGGCATGATGCGGTAGGCGCGGTAGATGCGCTTCTGTTCCCACAACTGCTTGAACACCCACCAGATCGTCTCCATGAAGGAGAGGTCCATGGTCTTGTAGTCGTTGTCGAAGTCGACCCAGCGGCCCATGCGCGTGACCGTCTTGCGCCACTCGTTGACATAGGTCTGCACCATCGACCGGCACTTCTCGTTGAAGACATCGACCCCGGCTTCCTTGATCGCCCCGGCCCCGGCGAGGCCGAGCGCCTCCTGGGCCAGCGCCTCGATCGGCAGGCCATGGCAATCCCACCCGAACCGCCGCTGCACGTAATGGCCGCGCATGGTCATGTAGCGGGGTATGATGTCCTTGATCGTCCCGGCGAGCAGGTGGCCGTAGTGCGGCAGTCCGGTGGCGAAGGGCGGACCATCGTAGAACACGAACGGTTTCGCCTCGGCGCGTTCCGTCAGCGACCGCTCGAAAATGCCTTCGGCCTCCCAGAACCGGAGGATCTCCTCCTCCATGGCCGGAAAACTCACTTTGTTGGATACGGGCTTGAACATGATGGTACTCGTTTCGTGCTACGGAATGAGCGGCTAAAATAGGCCCCCCGAGCCCGATAAATCAAGCGATTAGAACGGGTGCACAACCGGACGCCACCCGCGCGCTTCTTCCCTTCCCAAGTCCGGCCACCCCCGGTTATCCTGCCCGGCATGATCTCCGTGTACGACATCGACGGACTGGCCCGGTGGGCGAGCCGGAACGGGCTGGACGAGGCGGCGCTGAAGCGGTTCCGGGTCGCCTTCTTCAAGAAGGCGCTCCCCGTGGAGGATTGCCTGGCCACCCTGCCCGACCGGCAACGCGCGGCTTTCCGCGCCGAGGTGGCACTGCCCCGCCTGACCCTGGAGAGCCGGCAGGACTCGACGCTCGACGGCGCGAGCAAGCTGGCGCTGCGCACGGTGGACGGTCACCGGATCGAGGCGGTAATCCTGCGCGTGGCCAGCGGCCGCACCAGCCTGTGCATCTCGTCGCAGGTCGGCTGCGCCGCGAACTGCGCGTTCTGCGCGACCGCGAAACTCGGCCTCGCCCGCAACCTGACCCGCGACGAGATCCTCGACCAGGTCGCCCTCGCCCAGCGCATCGTGCGCGACGAAGGCCGCACCCTCCGCAACGTCGTGTTCATGGGCATGGGCGAACCGCTGCACAACGAAAAGAACCTACATGCCGCCCTCGACACGTTGCGCGATCCCCGCGCGTTCTACCTCGCCGACCGGCACCTGATGGTCTCGACCGTCGGCATGGTCGCCGCCATGGCCCGCTTCCGCGAACGGTATCCCACCGTGAACCTCGCCCTGAGCCTGCACAGCGCCCGCCAGGAGGTCCGGAAACACCTGATGCCGGCCGGGAAATCCCAGACCCTGGAACGGCTGCGCGACGCGTTTCCGGAGGTTGGACACCCTTACCCGCTGATGGTCGAATACGTGCTCTTGAAGGGCGTGAACGACGGGCCCGACGACCTTACCGCCCTGATCGACTACCTGCGCGGCAAGGAGGTCCATATCAACCTGATTCAATTCAATGCCCACCCCGGCTCGGGGTTTGAGCCGGTGAGCGCCACCGCGCGCGAAGCCTTCGCCAGGGCCCTGCGCCAGGAGGGGTTCAAGGTCACGCTGCGCCGATCACTCGGGGATGACATCGCCGCCGCCTGCGGACAACTGGCCGGCGCGACGGGATGAGCGCCAGGCCGCAGAACCGCCCGCTTCGGGCGTGGTGCTGGAAGCGCAGGTCAGGCTGCGCCTCGGATAGCCAAGAGAAAGTTCGATACCAAAGGGTGTGGTGCTTCTGGGCTGGAACGCATCTGGGGTACGAATAACGTACCGATGAAAAATGGATGTCCGGGATACTCGACGATGCGGGCGTCTCCCTCGGTGTCGGAACCGGAAATTCTCAGCGGACCTTGATTCAATGCACGAATGTACTCTGGATTAACCCCAAAATCACAATAATAGCGCTCACGAGCGGATAAACGTTCGTAAATTCCGGCAACGTGAGACCCCGGTGCAAATTCAAGCATCATCTCGCGACCAACCAGTGAGCAGGACAATCGTGAAATAAAAAGACGGGAGGAATAAGGATCGTATTCGGCGTGTTGAGCGTCCTTGAACCCAAGGACGTTACGGGCATATTCGATCACCATGTGCTGGAAACCGCCGCATGTGCCCAAACAAGGGATGTTGTTTTCCCTCGCATAACGAATGGCCCAAAGCGTTTTCTCCATGCACTTGTATGGACTCCCCGGCGCTACCCATATGCCGGAGTAGCGTTCAAACAGCGCAGTGTCGATATCCTCGGTTGAAACCCAGTTTGCGACTACATCCAAACCCAGCATGTTTCGAGAATGCTCAACAGCCGCATTGGTCGACGCGTGCGGTGGAAATGTCGGGGTGTATTCACCAAGCAAGGCGATCGCTTTATTCATACAGTTGATGTGTTTAAGCAGCCCGACGCCAAACCTCAGGTGCGCGGCATCCTTGACGCAATGCCTGGGGCGCATGTTCGAGATTCATTTTGTTATGTAAATCTTGTTGTTCCCTATCTTGCAAAACTCATTAAGCGGAAGGTTTGTCGTCGCAACCAGAAACAGCTCTATACCTTTGTCTGAAATCGGGTGTTCGACTGACACGGGCAAGTGATCCTTGAGTATGTAGAAATATCGATCGGGCTGATATTGCCACCTTGCCACGAAATGATGATGCGCATCGTCGGTGCCAAGGTAGTAATAACCTATGAATGTGCGCGACGAGTTAAGAATAAACGCCTGCTCAAGGTTGTCTCGACTGATTTCCGTGCCGGCAGAACGGCACCCGGCGATGAGCAGCGTTGCGATACAGATTGTTGCCAGTGCCTTCATCTTGTTTCTCGAACGAAAAGGCTGTGGGGCACGAAGTGTCCCCACCAGCCACATGTTATGCTGCAT
>ERZ761607.1991-NODE-1991-length-23455-cov-5.354487_pt1 | contig 23455 bp, 26 predicted proteins | sample MGYA00511164_ERZ761607 | MGnify/ENA primary metagenome ERZ761607 (study PRJEB28899, sample SAMN02445080) | bioreactor sludge metagenome | biome: EBPR sludge | place: Australia: Brisbane, Thorneside Wastewater Treatment Plant | collected 2011-06-22 ... | reverse complement strand
GCCGCACGCCGCGATCGAACCCGGCCACCTATACCGGCGCCTTCCAGCCGATCCGCGACTGGTTCGCCCAGCTGCCGGAGAGCAAGGCGCGCGGCTACGGCCCGGGGCGGTTCAGCTTCAACGTCAAGGGCGGCCGCTGCGAAGCCTGTCAGGGCGACGGCCTGATCAAGATCGAGATGCACTTCCTGCCCGACGTCTACGTCACCTGCGACGTCTGCAAGGGCAAGCGCTACAATCGCGAGACGCTCGAGATCCTGTTCAAGGGCAAGTCTATCGCCGACATCCTGGACATGACGGTCGAGGAGGCCGCCGACTTCTTCAAGGTCGTGCCCCCGGTCCGCGACAAGATGGAGACGCTCAAGCGGGTCGGCCTGGGCTACATCCACGTCGGCCAACAGGCGACCACCCTGTCGGGCGGCGAGGCGCAGCGGGTCAAGCTGAGCAAGGAGCTGAGCAAGCGCGCCACCGGCCGCACGCTCTACATCCTCGACGAGCCGACCACCGGCCTGCACTTCGAGGACACCCGCAAGCTGCTGGAAGTGCTCCACGAGCTGGTCGACCAGGGCAACACCGTGGTGGTCATCGAGCATAACCTCGACGTCGTGAAGACGGCCGACTGGATCGTCGACTTCGGGCCCGAGGGCGGCGACGGCGGCGGCGAGATCGTCGCCGTCGGCAGTCCCGAGAAGGTCGCGGCCAGCGAAGGCAGCTGGACCGGCCGCTACCTGGCGGACGTCCTCAAGCGGCATCGCGAGCGCGACGGCGAGAAGCGCAGGCGGGCTTGAGGCCCGCCCGCCCGATCATCAGGAGAACACCGCGCTCGGATCATCGGCGCCGACGATCTGCTGATAGAGGTTCGGCGCCACCGCATAGATCACCGTATTGGCGAAGGTGATCAGCAGCCCGTAGACAACAGCGGCCGCGGCGACGAAGCCGACAATGGTCGGCAGGTTTTGCATGAGGGCCGCCTCGCCCGTCACATTCGCCAGGCCGGCGGCCATGAAGGTCCCCACGCCGATGGCCAGCGCAACACCGCCGACCAGCAGGATGATCACAGCCACGATCACGCCGGAGAGAAGATAGGCGCCGACGATCGTCCAGAAGCGCCCCTTGGTCAGGGTCCAGGTCCCAAAGATGTTGATGCTCTTGGTCGCGAAGCTCTGCGGCGCGGCCAGGCAGAAGCGCACCGAAAGGAAGATCAGCACGCCGATCGAAACGAAGCGCAGCAGGAGGCCGACGAAGAACATCCCGCCCATCGCCGTATCGTTTTCCATCGCGCCGGCCGCCAGCGACCCGCCGCCGACGACCGCCAGCTGCAGCATCTGACCGGCCATGTCGATGGCGAAGGTCGCCAGCCCCTGGACGAGCAGGACCAGCGCCAGACGCATCTCGTCGCCGCCGAGCCGCAGATAGAAGAAGCCCTTCTCCTTGGGCCGGAGGATGGCGCGGTTGACGCCGGCCACCATCACGCCGTTGAAGATCAGCGCCAGCGGGATCATCAGCAGGATCGCCGGCAACAGGGTCAGAACCAGCGACGCGATCTGTTCGGGGCTCGGTTCGGCGCCGCCCCTGAGCTGGGCGAGGCTCATGATCGGCCCGCCGACGAAAAGCCCCAGCATGACGATCAGGCCGAGCACGAAGAGGAAGCTCACCAGCGTCCACATCAGGACGATGGCGGGGTTGTTTCTGATCAACTTGAAGCCCGCAAAAGCGGCGTCAGTCGCGGAGATGGTACGCATGGCGGCGTCCTGTGATTGACACGGCCTCGCGGCCCCCGCCGCCCAGATCAGCAGATTGAGGCGGCGGGGGCAATGTCAGGCGAAGACGTCGGCGGTCGTCGGCTGGGCGATCTGGCGATAGATGGCGGCCGCCGGGCTGTAGAGGATCATCATCCCCAGGGCCGAAACGAACCCGCCGGCGATCGTGTAGAGGATCATCACCGGCGAGAAGAAGGCCTGCAGGCTGGTCATGTCCGGATTGAAGATGCTGGTCACGCCCGCGAAGCCGCCGCCGACGGCCAGGGCGACGATCGACATCAGAGCCACGAACAGGAGGTAGACCACCAGGTAGACCACGACGGCCAGCAGATAGGCGCCGACCAAGAGCCAGAAGCGCCCGCGGGTGAGCGACCAGCTGCCGAAGACGTTGATCCGTCGTGTCGCGAACGTCTGCGAGGCCGCGAGCGAGAACCGGATGCCGAGGAAGATCATCGCCGCCGCGGCGAACAACACGCCGACGACCGCGCCGATGACCGACACGGCGGGGTTCTGCGTCCCTGCCCCAACGCCCACGAGGACAAAGAGCGGGAGAAGCGCCGCGACGGAGGCGAGGCCGCCAAGGATCATCTGAACGATCATCAGAACGATGAGACGCAGCTCGTCGGCCCCGAACCGCAGGTAGGCGGACCGACGGTCTTCCGGGCGAAGCACCGCGCGGTTCACGGCGCCGAGCGCCACGCCGTAGTACAACGCCAAGAACACCAGCAGGCCGAGATAGAACGGCCCGAGCACCCCCAACAACCGCAGCGAGGCTTCCGGGTCTGGATTGGACCCGGCAGACGAAAGGGCGCTGAGCGCGGGGCCGGCGACCAGGATGGTGACGGCGGATGTGACAAAGGACACCAGGACGAGCGCCACGCTCCAGGCCAGGACGATGCCGGGATTGCGCCTCGCCAACCGGAGCCCGCTCAGGCCCGCGTCGGCTGGTGAGATCTCGCTCATGATGGCTTTCCTTCCTGCAAGGTTGGTGGACGGTGGTGTCCGAGACCGCTAGCAGTTTGAACAGAACGCCGTTCGGGCGGCAATGGGCGGGCAAACCGCCCACCAGGGGAGTCGACCATGATCCTGTACGGCGAACGCAATCCCGCGCCCAACCCGCGCCGGGTCCGCATCTTCATCGCCGAGAAGGGCATCGACCTGCCCGAGACCCGCCTCGACCTGCGCAAGGCCGAGCACAAGTCCCCGGAGCACAAGGCGCGCAACTCGCTGGGCCAGGTGCCGACGCTGGTGCTCGACGACGGCACGGCGATCTCCGAGACAGTCTCGATCTGCCGCTATCTGGAAGCCCTGCATCCCGAAAAGCCGCTGTTCGGCGCGACCCCGCTGCAACAGGCGCTGATCGACATGTGGATCCGGCGGGTCGAGTTCCAGCTGATGACGCCGGTCGGCATGTTCTGGCGCCACGCGCACCCGCTGACCGCCGCCCTGCTCACCCAGTACAAGGACTTCGGCGAATCCAACCGCGCCGCCTATGCCGCCGCCTGCCGTTGGCTCGATCGGGAGCTGGGCGCCGGCGGGCCGTGGATTGCGGGCGCGGACTACACCATGGCCGACATCGCGGCGCTGACCACGATCGACTTCGCGGCCTTCACCGGGTTGGAGATGCCCGAGGAGGCGACCAGCCTGCGGGCGTGGCATGCCCGGGCCTCGGCGCGTCCGAGTGCGGCGGCCTAAGGCGTCGAGATCTGCTGCTCCGCCCGGCAGGGCGCGGCGTAGAAGACCACCAGCACCAGCACGATCAGCAGCACCTGGATCGCCAGTTGGACCAGCAGCTGGCCAAGCAGCGCCAGCGCGAACCCGGGGGTGACGTCGGTGAGGTCCGGGCGGGCCAGCTCGCCGAGCAGCGAGAAGCCGCCCATCAGCATCGCCAGCAGCAGGCTGAGCAGGAAGGCCAGCACCACCACGGCGATGACAAAGATGATCGTCAGGCCCAGGGTCCACAGCAACGGCCAGAACTGCCCCTCCGTCTGCCGCCAGGCCGCCAGCAGGCGGATCTTGCGGTCGGCGAAGGTCATCGCCCCGGCCAGGGACAGTCGCACGCCGAGCCAGACGACGAGCGCCAGCCCGCCGAGCGATCCCAGCAGGGTGATCGCCTCGCGCAGCGGTCCGACCGCCTGGGCCAGCAGAACCAGGGCCAGACCGTAGAGGCCGCTCACGACCGTGAAGACCAGCAGCACAATGACGCTGAGCGCGAACAGGCGCGCCTCGTCCCAGCCGAGCTTGAGATAGGCGAAGGCCTTGTCCTCCGGCCGCAGCACTGAGCGGTACACCGCCGCGGCCAGCATGGTGATCATGGCCATGGCGAGCGGGAAGACGATCAGGATGGCCGGCCCGAAGCGGGCCAGCAACTGGTCGAAGTCGCGCTGTCCGCCGGTGTGCGTCGAGGCCGCCAGGTTGCCCAGGTTCGGCACCAGCAGGATCAGGATCATGACCAGCAGGGAGACGAAATAGAAGGCGCTCCAGGCCAGGATGAGCTGAGGCCGGTCGCGGATGACGCGAAAGCCCTCGAACGCGGCGCTGAGGGGCTGCACGCGGGCCATCAGGCGACCGTCCGGGAAAGCTGCCGGTAGGCGTAGGCAAGGCCCCCCACCAGGATCGGCTGAACGAAGAACACGCCGATCAGGCCGACGAGCAATGTCGCGACAACCCCAAGCACGGGATCGCCGACCAGCAGGCCGAACTGCGCCGCCACCATCGCCAGCAGGAAGACCGGCATCCTGACCACCAGCCAAAGGCCGGCGAGACGGAACGTCGACCCCCGGGTCAGCGGGACGCTGCCGAGCACGTTGATCGTCCCGGTCGCGGCGGGCGTCGGCGCGGCCATCGACAGCCGGGCCCAGATGAGCAGCAAGACGATCAGTGTGCCGACGAAGCCGATAAGCAGGGCTGCCTGCTGGGGCGGAGACAGCACCGCCAGCACCTCCTGAGGCGTCATCATGCCCTGCATCTCGGGCAAGGGCGTGTCCTGCGACGCGCCGGCCAGCAGCACCATGACCATGAAGGCGCAGATGAAGATAGCGACCGCGTAGATCAGCGCGATCAAGAGGTTCATGGCGAGCAGCCGCCCCTCGAGCCGCGCCCACTGGAATCCGAGGGGACCATTGACCGAGACCGACTCGGCGCCGAGGTCGGCGAGCGCGATACGATAGTAGACAGCGTGCGCCAGGATCAGCGCCACGAACTCCATCCCGGCCCCGATCATCAGCAGTCCGGGGTCGTTGAAGGAGGCGAGACTCGCGCCGATCCCGGCCAGCGCGAGCGGGCCCGCCGCCTTGCGCCAATGCTCTCGCCAGAATTCAAAGCCTTCCGCGACCGCGGTGCGGATCGAGAAACGCGCCTTCGTCATCCGTCCTCTCGCGCGCAAATCGCACGCCTGTCCTTCATCGCGAGTTAGACCCTGCTTCGCCGCCCGTGGCGACAGGAATTACCGGTCAGGCCGAAGGTTCCGCACCCGCGCCCGCCAGCTGGCGGTAAGCCTCCGCCCAGGGCGCCGTCATCACGGTCGTCAGCACCGCGCCCAGCAGGGCGCCGAGCACCGCCACCCCAATCGCCCACGGCGCCAACTCGGCCATCCAGAGGGAGGCGTCCTGCGCGAAGAAGGCGGCCATCGCCGCCTCGTCGAAGCCGCCGGAACCGTGCAGGCCGAAGCTGACCGCGACGAATACCAGAGCGACGACCAGCTCGACCGCCAGGACGACGGCCACGAGCACGGCGCCCACCCCGATCAGCCGCCAGGTCTGTCCTCGCGTCACGGTCCAGGACTCGAACAGACGAAACTGCTTCTGCGCGAACGACATCGGCAGGGCCATGGAGAATCTGACCAGCAGCCAGGCGAACACCGCCGCTAGGCCGAGCACCGCGATCAGCGTCGGCAGGATCACGAGCGCCGGTTCACCCTGGGCGCCGATCGCGGCGAACATGACGACCGGCACGACCAGCATGGCCGCCGGAAACGACAGCAGCGACATCAGGAACCACAGGACGACGATCATCAGACCGGTCCACATCTCCTGCGCCCCGAGCCGCAGATAGAACCAGCGATCATTGTCGGGCTCGAGCACGGCGCGGAACACCGCCGCCGTCAGGATGGCCCGCACGGCGAGACCCGTGAGCAGCAGGATCGGCTGCATCGCGAGAATGGCCGAGATGGCGGGCAGCAGGGTGTCGGGCGACGGCTCCTGCCCGGCCGCCTCGGCCTGGATCAGTTCGACCAGCGCGCCGAACACCGCGCTCATCATCCCGGCCGCGGGCAGCACCCCGACCACCAGCAGGACGCCGGCCCAGGCCAGAATCGCCGTGGGCTTGCGGGCGACCACCCTCAGCCCGGCCGACGCCGCCTTGCCGATATCGATCGCGGCCATCGGCCCTCTCCCCCGAAAGTTACGACCCCAGCGACAGGACCACATCTCCGACGCGCGCGCCACCACCCTGCTCGATCGCGTCTTTCCCTGACGGCGCGGCGGGCCTATCTGTCCGCGCCATGACCCTGAAGCCCATCCACGTCGTCGGCGGAGGCCTCGCCGGCTCCGAAGCCACCTGGCAGATCGCACGGGCCGGCGTGCCCGTCGTCCTCCACGAGATGCGCCGCGACGGCGTGCGCACCGACGCCCACCAAACCGACGGCCTGGCCGAGCTGGTCTGCTCCAACTCCTTCCGCTCCGACGACTGGCAGTACAACGCCGTCGGCCTGCTGCACGCCGAGATGCGTCGCTGCGACAGCCTGATCATGGCCGCCGGCGACCGGCATCAGGTTCCGGCGGGCGGCGCGCTGGCCGTGGACCGCGACGGCTTCTCCGACCAGGTGACCGAAACCCTGTCCAGCCACCCCCTGGTGACCATCGTGCGCGAGGAGATCGCCAGCATCCCCCCGGCCGACTGGGACAGCGTGATCATCGCCACCGGCCCCCTCACCTCGCCCGCGCTGGCGCAGGCGGTTTTGGAGCTGACCGGCGAGGAGAGCCTCAGCTTCTTCGACGCCATCGCCCCGATCGTGCATTTCGACTCGATCGACATGACCAAGGCCTGGCGGCAGTCGCGCTACGACAAGGAAGGCCCGGGCGGCGACGCGGCGGCCTACATCAACTGCCCGATGGACAAGGACCAGTACGAGGCCTTCATCGACGCGCTGCTGGCGGGTCCGAAGTCCGAGTTCAAGGACTGGGAGAACGTCCCCTACTTCGACGGCTGCCTGCCCATCGAGGTGATGACCGAGCGCGGCCGCGAGACCCTGCGCCACGGCCCGATGAAGCCTGTCGGCCTGACCAACGCCCACCAGCCGGAGGTGAAGCCCTACGCCGTCGTCCAGCTGCGCCAGGACAACGCGCTCGCCACCCTGTGGAACATGGTCGGCTTCCAGACCAAGCTGAAGCACGGCGCCCAGACCGAGATCTTCCGCATGATCCCGGGGCTGGAGAACGCCCAGTTCGCGCGGCTCGGCGGCCTGCACCGCAACACCTTCATCAACAGTCCGCGGCTGCTCGACGACAGGCTGCGGCTGAAGGCCGACACGCGCCTGCGGTTCGCGGGCCAGGTGACCGGCGTCGAGGGCTATGTCGAAAGCGCGGCGCTGGGCCTGCTGACCGGCCGGCTGGCCGCCGCCGAACGTCTCGGACGACCGATCGTCACGCCGCCAGCGACCACGGCGCTGGGCGCGCTGGTGGCCCATATCACCGGCGGGCACCTGGAGGGCGGCAAGCACAGCTTTCAGCCGATGAACATCAACTATGGTCTGCTCCCGCCCATGGAGGCGCCCAAGCGGACCGCGGACGGCCAGCGGATGAAGAACGTCGACCGCGGCCGCGCCAAGAAGCGGCTGATGAGCGAGCGGGCCATCGCCGACCTCGAGGCCTGGCTCGCCGGCGAGGCCCTGGCGGCGGCGGAATAGGCTTCAGAGCCGTCCAGTCGCCACCGCCCAGAGGACCCGGGCCCGCCTCGCCAGCGGCCCGGCGCCGACAGCGCGCGCCAGGGTCGCGTGTGCGACCGCCGGAAAGGCGGGAACCGGCAGGGCGCGAAGATCGCTCCGCGCCAGCCGCAACGCCGTCTGCGACGCTTCCGCATCAAGGCTGGACAAGGCGAACGCGCGCGCCGCCTGCGTCACCTGGTCGGCCGTCGCCGCCGCTGAAAGCCGCCGCGCCGCCAGGGCCATGACCAGGCCCTCGGTGGCGTCGACATGCTTCAGCAGCGCATCGCCCGCCTTCGGTCCATCGAGGTCGCCCAGCCGCGCCTCGGCCAGCGCCGCCAGCGCCAGGGCAGGCAGTTTCGAGGCGGCGATCGCCTGAAGCACCGGATGCGGCCGAACGGGTCGCCCCTCGGCGAGTTCCTCGAGCCCCTCGCGCCACCAGGTCATGCGGATCTCGCCCATCAGCGGATCGGTGACGACGTGAGGGATGCGGGCCAGCTCGTGATCCAGCGCGTAGAGCGCCATCAGGTCGGACCGCGCGGCCTCATCGGCCACGAAGCGGCTGGACAGCCAGCGGTCCGGCGCATGCTCGCGGACAGTGGATTCGAGATCTTCGGCCATACCCAAATGAAAAAGGCCCGCCGGTCTGCTCCGGCGGGCCTTCTCTAGCCGATGTGAGCGGCCTAGCCGATGGTCTGCGTCATCGTCATGGCGGTCAGCATCGGGATGCTGAGCAGCGTATTGGTGCGCGAGAACAGCATGGCGGTGCGACCGGCCTTGGCCTTGGCGTCCGCGTCAGCCTCGACGATGCCCAGCGCGATCTTCTGGTTCGGCCAGATGAACGCCCAGACGTTGATGAACATGATCGTCGCCAGCCACATGCCGATGCCGAGCAGGATATGGCTGGTGCTGACGAAGCCTTCGCTGGCGCCCAGGGTGTAGGCCGAGACCAGCACGCCCTTGTGCCAGGCGAGCAGGACGCCGACGACCCAGGTGGCCAGGGCGGCCCAGCGGAACCAGAACAGCGCTTCCGGCGCGATGTACTTCGACACCGCCGGCTTCAGTTCGGCCGGGATGTCCGGCATGACGCGGATCTGGACGAAGTTGAAGTAGTAGAGCAGCCCGATCCACAGGATGCCGAAGAAGGTGTGCAGCCAGCGCAGGACGGCCTCGCCGAAGGCGGCGCCGCCGCCGGAGTACTGGAAGTACGCGACGACCATGACCAGCGCGAGGATGACGCTGACGATGATCGTGTTGCGGAAATTCGAGAGAAGAGCACCCATCATCCAACCCCTTGGAGATTCCTACCGTGGGGGTCAGCTATAGGCCGCGTTGGCCCGGCCGGTAAAGGCTCGGCGGCGCCGTCAATGATCTGGATCAAACCGCGATCAAGGCGGCGGCGACGCGGCGGCCTTCAGAGGCCACGACGTTGTAGGTCCGGGCCGCCGCCTCGGTGGACATGAACTCAAGGCCCACGCCGGCCGCCCTGAGGCCGTCGCGAACGGCGCGAGGCGGCAGGCCCTGGGTCAGGCCCGTGCCCAGCAACACGAACTCCACCGCATCCCGGCGCGCCAGGATCTCGGCGAAGTCATCGAGCGAGAGCGTCGCGAGCGACACGGCCGACCAGGACCGCGCCACATCGTCGAGAATCAGCAGCGACCCCGGCCGCCACGCGCCGGCGACCCGAAAGCCGCCGCCGCCCCAGGCGTCGACGGACGGGGGCTGGCGCGGGCCGGCCATCAGGGGCGCGAGGCGGCGCCGAACGTGATCGGCGTGGCGTCCTCGGCCGCCTGCCCGCGCTTGACGCCCCACAACAGGATGACCGGCGCGGCGACGTAGATCGACGAATAGGTGCCCAGCGCGATGCCGAACATCATGATCACCGAGAAGCCGAACAGGGCGTCGCCGCCGAACACCGCCAGGCCCGTCAGCGCCAGGATGGCGGTCAGACCGGTGATGATCGTGCGCGACAGGGTCTCGTTGATCGACAGGTCGATCACCTCGCGCAGCGGCATGGTCTTGTACTTGCGCAGGTTCTCGCGAAGGCGGTCGAAGACCACGACGGTGTCGTTCATCGAATAGCCGATGATGGTCAGGATGGCCGCGATGGTGGTGAGGCTGAACTCCATCTTGGTCACGGCGATGAGGCCGAACGTCAGGATGACGTCGTGGAACAGGGCCACGACCGCGCCCAGCCCGAACTGCAGCTCGAACCGGAACCAGATGTAGACCAGCATCAGGCCGATCGCCACGAGCAGGGCGGTGATGCCGCTGGTGAACAGCTCGCCCGAGACCTTGGCCCCGACCGTCGCGTCATTGGTGAAGCGGATGCCGGGAATCGCCTCAGTCAAGGCGGCGCGCACGCCGCTCTTCACAGCGTTGGCGTTCTCGCCCTCGCGGGTCTCGAAGCGAACCATGGCGGAGGAGCCGTCGCCATAGGCCTGGACCTGGACTTCGCCCTGGGTCTTGCCTTCGAGCGACTTGCGCACGACGTCGAGCGGAATCGTCTTGCCGCCGCTCGGCGCCGCCGTGGCGCCCGGCGCGGCCGGCGGCGCGGTGGTGAACTCCAGCACCGTGCCGCCCCGGAAGTCGATGCCGCAGTTCAAGCCGCCGCAGGGCCCCTTGAAGGGGATGAGCACCAGCGCCAGCGAGCCGATCGTCAGGATGATCGACAGCGCCCCGGCCAGCTTGGAGAAGGCGACGAACCGGAAGTTCGTCTTGACGGGAAGGATCTTGATCAGAGGCCAGAAGGTCATGGTTCGAACCTCACGCGATCGGCAGCGTCTTGGGACGCGCCGTGCGGTACCAGAAGGCGAGCAGCACCTGGGTGACCAGGACCGCGGTCAGGACCGAGGTGAACACGCCGATGGACAGCGTCCAGGCGAAGCCCCGAACCGGCCCGGCGCCGAAGAAGAACATGATGGCGGCGGCGATCAGCGTCGTCAGGTTGGCGTCGATGATCGTCTCCATGGCGCGCGAGAAGCCCGCCTCCATGGCTGACAGCAGCGGTCTTCCCGCCCGAACCTCGTCACGCATGCGCTCGTAGATCAGCACGTTGGCGTCGACCGCCACCGCGAGAGTCAGGATCAGGCCGGCGATGCCTGGCAGGGTCAGCGTCGCCTGGGTGAAACTCATCGCGGCGATGATCATCAGGCAGTTGATCACCAGCGCGATCACCGAAATGCCGCCGAACAACAGGCCATAGGCCAGGACCATGAAGACCAGGATCGAGACGAAGCCGACGATCGTCGAGGTCTTGCCGGCCTCGACCGCGTCCGCGCCGAGCTCGGCCCCCACGGTGCGTTGCTCCTCGACCTTCAGCGGCGCCGGCAGGGCGCCGTTGCGCAGCATGATGGCCAGGTTGTTGGCGCTCTCGGCCGTGAAGCCGCCGGAGATCACGGCGCTGCCGCCCAGGATCGGCTCATTGATGTTGGGCGCCGAAAGCACCTTGCCGTCGAGGACGATGGCGAAGGGCTTGTTGACGTTGCGGGTGGTGATCTCGCCGAAGCGCTTGGCGCCGCGGCCGTCGAACCGGATGCTGACCACCGGCGCGCCGGTCTGCGGGTCGTTCGACATCCGCGCATCGGCGAGGTTCTCGCCCGAAATCTCGACGCGGCGGCGGACGACGACGCCCGGCTCGTTGGCGTTCGCGCCCTCTTCGTACGGCAGGATCTCAGCGCCCGGCGGCAGGACGCCCGCGAGCGCCTCGCCGTAGCTGCGGCTCTGGTCGACCATCTGGAAGGTCAGCTTGGCGGTCTTGCCGATGACCGCCTTCAGGCGCTCCGGATCGCTCTCGCCCGGCACCTGGACCACGATGCGGTTCAGGCCCTGGCGGGTGATCGAGGGCTCCTTGGTGCCGAGCTCGTCGATGCGCTTGCGGATGATCTCAAGCGACTGTTCGACCGCCGAGGCCGCAAGTTCGTCGCGACCGGACTGGGTATAGGCGACCCGGATGCGGCCCTCCCCGGCTTGCTCGACCGTCAGATCCATGCCCCGGCCGCTGCGGACGGGCTGCGGCAGCCGCCGCGACAGCAGGCGAAGGGCTTCGTCGAACTTGCCGGGGTCCGCGACCTTCACCGACGCCGACCCGTCGCCCACGGCGGGATTCACCGAAGCGATATCCTCGTCGGCGAGTTGCTTCTGCACCTCCTCGACGAGGCTCTCCGAGCGTTCCTTGATGAGGGCGGGCGTATCCACCTCAAGCATCAGGTAGGAGCCGCCCTGCAGGTCGAGACCAAGGTTCAGGGTCTTCCTGGGCAGGAACGGAGGCAGGCTGTCGCGCACCCCCTGCGGCAGCAGGTTGGGCAGCGTGAACAGGATGCCGAAGAGGACCGCCAGGGCTACGGCGGTCACCTTCCAGCGGGACAGGGTCAGCATGGGTCGGTCAGCCTTTGCGGCGTCAGCTCTTGGCGTCGTTGGCGGCGGCGGGCTCGCCCTTGGCGCGGACCTCGGCGATCATCGACTTGACGACCTTGACGGTGACGCCTTGCGCCACCTCGAGGCCGACTTCGCGGTCTTCGACCCGCACCACCTTGCCGATCATGCCGCTCGACAGCACGACGTTGTCGCCGCGCTTGAGGGCGCCGATCATGGCCTGGTGTTCTTTCACCCGCTTCTGCTGCGGGCGGATCATGAGGAAGTAGAACACGACAAAGATCAGCACCAGGGGCGCGATCTGGATCAGCATGTTCGAAGCGTCGCCGGTCGGCATGTCGTCTCCGGAAGAACAGAATGTGGGCGTGGCGCGGCGGCCGCGCCTCGGGTCGGCGGAAACTATGCGTTGACCCTGCGCTTTGCAATGAGCGGCCGGCCCGCTAATCCGCCCCTATGGACGATAAGACACAGGCCCTGCTCTCCCGGATCGCCGAAGCGCTTGAGCGGCTCTCGCCCGCCGCGCCCGCGCCGGCCGATTTTTCCGCCGCCCGACTGTTCCGGCACGACCCGGAGGCTGGCGGCTTCCCCGCCGCGCCGGACTATCCCCTGGCGCTCGACCTGCTGGTCGGCATCGATGGTCAGAAGGCGCGCTTCGTGGAGAACCTGCGCCGGTTCGCCCAGGGGCTGCCGTCAAATCATGTGCTGCTGTGGGGCGTGCGCGGCACGGGCAAGAGCTCCCTGTCGAAGGCCGCCTTCATGGGCGTCGTCGGCGACTTCCCGGCCCTGAAGCTGGTCGAGGTCGACCGCGACGAGGTCGCCGCCCTGCCGCCGCTGTTCGACCTGCTCCGCGACCGGCCCGAGCGCTTCGTCGTGCTGTGCGACGACCTGTCGTTCGAGGACGGCGCCGCGGCGGCCAAGGCGCTGAAGTCGGCGCTGGAGGGCGGCGTCGCCGGTCCGCCGGAAAACGTCCTGTTCGTCGCGACCTCCAATCGCCGCCACCTGATGCCGCGCGACCATGCCGAGGGACGCGGCCTGATCGCCTCCGCCGAGGACGCGGAGGAGGAAGTCAGCGTCTCCGACCGCTTCGGGCTGTGGATCGGCTTTCCCGCCATGGACCAGACCGCCTACCTGGCCGCAGTTCGTGCCTACGCTGCGCGGTTCGGGCTGGAGCGGCCGGACCTCGACCGCAGGGCGCTGCAGTGGTCGCAGCTGCGCGGCTCGCGGTCGGGCCGGGTGGCGTGGCAGTTCATCCGCGATCTGGCCGGCGAGATGGGTGTAAACCTCCCCGGCTGACGAAGGAGGCTCCCATGGGCAAGCCCTGGTTCAATCCGAAGACCTACGGCTACGGCGCGGGCCTGCCGTGCAGCTGGGAGGGCTGGGCCGTGCTGGCCGCCTTCTTGGCGGTGGTCGTCGGCGGCCGGAGCCTGCTGCCGAGCGACGGCGCCTACGCCCTGCTGGTGTTGGGAGCGGTCGTCGTGCTGATCGTCGTCGCCGCCCTGAAGACAAGGGGTGGATGGCGCTGGCGATGGGGCCAGGATTGATCCCGGCCCACCGGCCCTAACGCGGCAGCACCAGCTCCGGATCGACGGCCTTGGCCTTGTACTTCGGCGACGGCGAGTAGCGGACTTCGAAGTGCAGCTGCGGTCGCGGCGCGCCGCCGCTGGCCCCGACGGCGCCGATCTGTTCGCCGGCCCGGACGGCCTGCTGCATGCGCACGCTGGCGCTCTGCAGGTTGCCGTAGACGGTCACCCAGCCGTCCTCGTGCTGAATCAGCACGGTGACGCCGAAGCCGGGCACGTCGCCGCCGGAGTAGACCACCTTTCCCGCGGCCGCGGACCGGACCGGCGTACCGGCGCCGGCGGCGATATCGACGCCGTCATTGCGGCGACCGCCGCCCTTGGGGCCGTAGCCTGAGATCACCTCGCCCCGCACCGGCCAGTCGAAGCGGCCGGCGGCGAGCGCGGTGATGTCGGCGTCGGTCAGGACCGGCGGACGATCATCGGGCAAGGCCGGCGCCGTGCCGGTCGGCCGCGACGTCGAGGGGGCCGGCGCTGGCGGGCGGACGACCGGCGGAACCGGAAGGGTTGTTACGGGCGGCTTCGGCGCGGGCTTCGGCGGCGCCGGAACCGGCTTGACGACCGGCGGCGTCGCGGCCGGCGGGGTGTCCGTCGACGGAACCGGCCTGGGCTTCGGGGCGCCCGACAGAGGCGGGGTCGCGGCCGCCGGAGGCGGCGTCACCGGCTTCGGCGGCGGCGGCGTGACCGGCTGCGGGCGCGGCGCGGGGGGCGGCGCGGCCTGACCGGGCGCGGGCTCCATCACCGTGATCGTCTTTTTCTGCGGGCCTGCGTCCTTGTAGCCTTCCGGCAGCTTCAGCTTCTGGCCGACCTTGAGCGGCGCGTTGACCTCGATGTCGTTTTCATCGGCCATCGCCTTGAGGGTGACGCCGAAGCGGCGGGCGATGGCGAACAGGGTGTCGCCGCTGGCCACGACGTAGGCCTTCTGCCGACTGGCCGGTCCCTTGATGACCTGGCCGGGCTTCAGGGCATAGGGCTCCTTCAGCTTGTTGATCTCGGCCAGCTCCTTGCGGGTCGAGCCCATGGCGCGGGCGACCGCGTCCAGCCCCTGGCCTTCGCGCACGGCGTAGGTCGCGGGCCGGCCATCGACATCGATCACCTTGCCGGGCGCCAGGGTCACCGTCTTGGTCACCGGGATCATCACCGGCTCCGGCGGCGGCGTCGGCTCGGGCTCGGGCGCCGGCTCGGGGTCGCGCTCCGGCAGCGGCGGCAGCGCGGCGGTCTCCACGGCGGCGGACGCCGCCGAGGGCGCGGGCGGCGGCAGCGGAGTCGATTCCACGGGCGTGGTCGGGCGCGCCATCGGCGCCGGACCCGAGTCCACGTCGGACGACTGCACCGGATAGCTCGGACGCGGCGCCTGGGGCCCGGTTCCGGCCGGCTGGCCCTCGACAGTCGGGTACCGCGGGGTCGAGGCGCAGGCGGTCAGCAGGCTCGCGGCGGCGGCGACCAGGGCAGTACGGGTCAATAGATGGGTCATCGCCGCTCCGTTCGATTAAGCGCGAATGAATCGTGCGGACTGCCTTAAGCCTGCGTTAAGCACGCGGCAGTCTTGGGTTACGCTTCTTGTCAGCGGACCTTCTGGGCGGATTCGAGGCGCGCCGCCCGCTTCCGCTCACCAAATCCGTGGATAATCAAAGTTCTCGCGCCACGCCATCCAGCAGCGGCACGAAACGGACGTCGCCCAGCAACTCGACCTTGAAGCCTCCCTGCCCGTCCCCGGCGTAGCGCCGCAGGCTCTGCACCGGCCCCTTGCCGATCGGCGCGACCAGAACCCCGTTGGGCTTGAGCTGGGCCAACAGCTTCTTCGGCTCCTCCGGCGCGGCGGCGGTGACCATGATGCGATCGAACGGCGCCTGCTCTTCCCAGCCCTCGCCGCCATCGCCGAAGCGGGTGATGACGTTGGTCAGGCCGAGCGTCTTGAACCGCTCCTCGGCTTCCTTCATCAGCGTGCGGTAGCGCTCGACCGTGTAGACCAGGCGCGACAGTCGACTGAGGATGGCGGTCTGGTAGCCGCTGCCGGTGCCGATCTCGAGCACGCGCGCGCGGGGTTCGATGGTCAGGGCCTGGGTCATCAACCCGACGATGAACGGCTGGCTGATGGTCTGGCCGCAGGCGATCGGCAGGGCCGAGTCCTCGAAGGCCCGTTCCTTGAACAGGTCCGGCGTGAACAGCTCCCGGGGCGTGCGTTCGATGGCGTCGAGCACGCGCGGATCGGTCACCCCCTGTGAGCGGAGGGCGAGGATGAGACGCGCCATGCGCGTCCGGGGCGTGTCCTGGTCGTCGCTCATCAGGCCTTGGGCGGCGCGCCCCCGAGGACGCCTTTGAGGGTGTTCACGGTTTCCATGTGCGTCAGGTCGATGTGCAACGGCGTGACCGAGATCCGGCCGTCATACACCGCCTTCAGGTCGGTGCCTTCGGCCGGCTTCGACAGCTTGCCGGAAAAGCCCATCCAGTAGTAGTCGCGGCCGCGCAGGTCGGTCCGCTTGTCGAAGGTGCGGATGTGAGTGTCGCGGAAGCCCTGGCGCGTCACCTCCACCGCCGTGACCTCCTCGGGAGGCCGCGAAGGGAAGTTGACGTTCATGACCACATCGGCCGGCCAGCCGACCTCGACCAGCCGCTTCACGACGCCCGGACCAAAGTGTTCGGCGGTCTCCCAGTAAGGAACCACCTCGTCGTGGAAGGCGAGCATCGACTGGCTGAGCGCGATCGACGGGATGCCCAGGGCCATCCCCTCGATGGCGCCGGCGACCGTGCCCGACAGGGTGACGTCCTCGGCGATGTTCTGGCCGCGGTTGACGCCCGACAGCACCAGGTCGGGCCTGGCGCCCTCGACCAGTTCGCGGACGCCCAGCATCACGCAGTCGGTGGGCGTGCCGCCGACGGCCCACTTACGGTCGCCGACCTTGCGCACCCGGATCGGGTCGGCCAGCGTCAGCGCGCGGCTGGCGCCGGACTGTTCGTACTCCGGGGCGACGATCCAGACGTCGTCGCTCAGCGCCCGCGCGATCTTCTCCAGCGAGACCAGCCCTTCGGCGTGGATGCCGTCATCGTTGGTGAGGAGAATTCTCATCAACCTTCCGGCTCCAGGTGGGTCTTGCAGCCCATGTAGGGGACCAGGACGTCGGGAATGGCGATCCGGCCGCCCTCGTCCTGGTAGTTCTCCAGCACCGCCACCAGCGTCCGGCCGACCGCGAGGCCAGAGCCGTTCAGGGTGTGCATGAAGCGGGTGCCCTTCTCGCCCTTCTTCTGGCAACGGGCGTCCATGCGCCGCGCCTGGAAGTCGCCGCAGTTCGAGATCGAGCTGATCTCGCGGAAGGTGTTCTGCGACGGCAGCCAGACCTCCAGGTCGAAGGTCTTGCGAGCGGAGAAGCCCATGTCGCCGGTGCAGAGCAGCATGGTGCGGTAGCTGAGACCCAGCTTCTCGAGCACCATCTGGGCGCTGGCGACCATGTGGTCGTGCTCGGCCGCCGACTGCTCGGGCGTGGCGATCGAGACCAGCTCGACCTTCTGGAACTGGTGCTGGCGGATCATGCCGCGCGTGTCGCGCCCCGCCGACCCGGCTTCCGAGCGGAAGCAATGGGTCAGGGCGGTCAGCCGCAGCGGGAGGTCCTCTTCCGAGGTGATCGCCTCGCGCACGAGGTTGGTCAGGGAGACTTCGGCGGTGGGGATGAGGTAGTGGCGGCTTCGCCGGTCAGCCTCAAGCCAGCGAAGATAGGCCTTCGCCGCGTCGACCGGCGGCAAGTCCTGAAACTCATTCACGCCGGTATCGAGGTCGTCGAGTTCAGCCCACATATCAAGGTCAACAATCGCGGCGTTAAGATCGACGCCCGTCGAAAACAGGTCCTCTTCGAACTTCGGCAACTGACCGGTGCCGTACAAGGCGTGGTCCCGCACCAGTAGCGGCGGGGCGACCTCGGTGTACCCGTTCGTCTCCGTCTGAAGATCCAGCATGAACTGGCCGAGTGCGCGCTCCAGCCGGGCCACGCCCTTCTTGAGCACCACGAACCGCGCGCCGCTCATCTTCGCGGCGGCCTCGAAGTCCATGCCGCCCAGGCCCGCGCCGAGGTCGACGTGGTCGCGGGCGTTGTTCATCCGGCGCGGCTCGCCATGGCGCTGGACCTCGACGTTGGCGTGTTCGTCGGCGCCGGCCGGAACCTGCGGATCGGGGATGTTGGGCAGGGACTCGAGCAGGCCGCGCAGGTCGCCGCCGGCCTTCGCCTCAAGTTCCGCCTGGGCGGTCATCTCGCCCTTCAGGGCCTCGACCTCGGCCATCAGGGCCTGGGCCCGGGCCTCGTCCTTCTGGGCCTTGGCGGCGCCGATCTGCTTGCTGGCGTCATTGCGCTTCGACTGCGCCGCCTGCACCGCCGTCTGGGCCGCCCGCAGATCGCGGTCGAGGCCGAGGATCTGGTCGACCAGCGCCTGGGCGTCATCGCGGCCGCGGGAACTCCAGCCCTGGACGTAGAGGGCGGGGTTGTCGCGGATGGCCTTGATGTCGTGCATGGGAAGGACGCCGAGTGTGTGAAGGCGCTTTCTCTAGAGCGCGTCGGGCGCTTTTAGAAGCCCTTCAGCCTTGCTGGGCGGCGGGCGTCGTCGCCCAATAGCCCTCCTCCTCGATGGAGGAGGGTTGGGTGGTGGTGTGACCGCTGTGTCCAGGGGAAGAGCTCGGCTGGGCGCCGCCGCCCCACGGCGCCCTCTCCGCCCCGCTGGCGCTACACCACCATCCCCGGCCCTTCCTCCATCGAGGAGGAAGGGAGAAGACTTCAGACCGGAACCACGTCCGTGCCGGCCGCCGCGTCCTCGCGCTTGCGGCGGCGTTCCATGATCCAGACGCAGAGGATCGAGACCTCGTAGAGCAGCACGATCGGGATCGCGAGCATCAGCTGGCTGATCGGATCGGGCGGCGTGAAGATGGCGGCGACCACCACGATGCCGACGATGGCGTAACGACGAACCTCGCGCAGCATCTTGCTGGTCACCAGCCCGGCCAGACCCGCCAGCGACAGCACCACGGGCAGCTGGAAGCAGAGGCCGAAGGCCAGCAGCAGGGTCGTCACCAGCGTCAGATAGTCGGAGACCTTGGGAACCAGGGCCACGTTGACTGTCGCCGTCGTCACCTGCTGGCTCAGCGAGAACCACATCACCAGCGGCAGCATCAGGTAGTAGACCAGCGCCGCGCCCAGGGTGAACAACGCCGGCGAAGCGAGCAGGAACGGCAGGAAGGCCCGACGCTCGCGCTTGTAGAGGCCCGGCGCAACGAACTGGTAGACCTGCCAGGCCAGCACCGGGAAGGTGATCACCACGGCCCCGAACGCGGCCATCTTCATCTTGGTGAAGAAGAATTCCAGCGGCGCGGTGAAGATCAGCTCCAGCGTGTTCTTGCTCAGCTCGGGGACGTCCTTGAGCCCGAGCATGATCTGGATCAGGTCGAAGGCGTGGCGCAGGTCGAGCGGATTGTGGCTGCCGCCGCCGGCCTTTTGCGAGGCGATCAGCGCCCCGGCCTTCACGAACGGCTGCAGCAGGAAGGTGTAGATCTGGTCGGCGAAGCCAAAACAGACGCCGAATCCGACGATCAGCGCGCCGACGCAGATGATCAGCCGCTTGCGCAGTTCGACCAGGTGGTCGAGCAGCGGCGCGCGGGAGGCCTCGATGTCGGCCTCGTCGGGATCGAAGGCGTCGCTCACGAGGCGGCCTCGGTCTTCTTCTTGCGGGGCGCGCGCGGCTTGCGGGCCGGCGGGGCCGCCTCGGCAGGCGCGGCCGCCTTCGGCCTGGCCGGAGCCCGCTTGCGCTTCGGCTTTTCGGCCGCCGCCGGCTCGGGCTCGGCGGTCGGCTGCCAGGCGCTGGCCGGACTGAGCTGGATGTCGCCGCCCTTCAGTCCCGCGTCGATGTCGGCGAACACCTGCTCGACCGAAGCGTCGTCGGTCGACTTCAGCGGATCAATGAACTGGCCCGAGCGCAGGGCCTGCACCTCGCGCCGCAGTTCGTCGAGCTCCGACTGGCGGGCCATCTCGTCGAAGCTGGCGCGGAACTCGTTGGCCATGCCGCGCGCCTTCGCCACCCACTGGCCGAGCTTGCGCAGCAGGAGGGGCAGGTCCTTGGGACCGACGACGATCAGGGCGACCGCGGCGATGACCAGGAATTCCGAAGCGCCGATTTCAGGAAGCATGACGCGGCCTTAAGCCCGCGCACCGGGCGCGATCAAGGGCTGATTGGATCGCAGGCTCAGCTGACGATCTTGTCCTTCTCGGCTTCGGCGCGCGGCAGCGGCTGGGCCGGGGTCTCGTCGACCTTCTCGTCGCCCTTGAGGCCGTCGCGGAACGCCTTGATGCCCTTGGCCGCATCGCCCATCAGGCCCGACAGCTTGCCACGGCCGCCGAACAGCAGCGCCACCACGGCGAGCACGATCAGCCAGTGCCAGATGCTAAATGAACCCATAGTCCGGGTGCTCCTTCAGGCCGCGCCGGTCATCCGCCGCGCGGCGTCGTACGAATGTCTCGGCCTATATAGGCGCTACCGCGCCAACTGGCCAAATTAAAGGCTTGTGAGGCTTACGTATGGTCCCGACGCAGCGCCGGCCAGTCGCCGAAGGCGAAGACCCACAGCACGACGATGTTCACCAACGGGATCAGCCCGAGCAGCGACCATGCCGGATGATACCCCGCCTTGCGGACGATGATCCACGGCGGCACGACCGTGCTGGCCAGCACCGCCAGCACGATGATCCAGTGAACAATCGAAAAGCTGCCCATAAGAAATCCCCCGAACCGAGGGCTCAGCCCTCGTCATCCCCCACGTAATCCTGCACGAACTCCGGCGTTTCGTCCCCGCCCCCTTCAAAATCGAGAGCGTCCTCGTCCTCGCCGCCGGCGCGGGAGGGATCGGGCACCTCGAAGCCGGGCGGCAGGTCGAGGCCGAGCAGGCCGGCGGCCTTCATTTCCTGGAGCCCCGGAAGGTCCGCGAGGGCGGCCAGGCCGTAGTGTTCCAGGAACAGGTCCGTGGTGCCGTAGGTGACCGGCCGGCCCGGCGTCCGGCGGCGACCGCGCATCTTCACAAGGCCAAGCTCCAGCAGGACGTCGAGCGTGCCCTTGCTGGCCTGGACGCCCCGCACGGCCTCGATCTCGGCCCGGGTCACCGGCTGGTGGTAGGCGATGATGGCCAGGGTCTCCTGGGCGGCCTTTGACAGCCGGCGCGGCTCCTCGCGCTCCTCGGTCATCAGGAAGGCCAGATCGGCGGCCGTCTGGAAGCGCCAGCGGCCGGCGACCTGGACCAGTTCCACGCCCCGGCCCTCGCTGCGTTGGCGCAGGGTCTCCAGACCCCAGGCCACGTCCGCGCCCTCCGGCAGGCGGCGGGCCAGGTCCTCGACCGACAGCGGCTCGGCGGCGGCGAACAGCAGCGCCTCGATGGCGCGTTCGATCTTTGTGATCTCGCTCACGCCTGGGCCCCCTCCCCGGACGCCGGCGACTTGCGTTTCCGCAGATAGATTTCGGCGAAGGCCTCCAGCTGGCGCGCCTCCAGCGCGCCCTCCTTCACCAGCTCCAGGCTCGCCGACAGCGTGGAGGCGACATAGCTGGCGCGGCTGGGGCCGTCCGGGTCGCGGGCCTCCGGCGCGACGCCGCCGAGCGGCGTCCAGACGCTGAACTCGTGGATCATGCCCCGAAGCCGGTCGCGGGCGTCCTCCAGACCGTAGGCGACCGGGATGTAGGGCCGATAGCTGCGGTCGGCCTCCTTGCGGCGCTGGCCGATATAGGCGCTCATCAGCTGGTAGAGGTCGCCTTCGATGCGGTTGGAACCGATGATCCGTATCGCCTCCGGATCGCCGCGGACAAATACGTCGCGCTTCAGCTGCGGCCGGTCGCGCAGCGCGTCGACGGCGCGGCGCATGGCGTCCAGCTTGGCCAGGCGGAAGGCGAGTTGGGCGGCGATTTCCTCGGCCGGGGGCTCCTCAGCCTTCGGACGCTCGCTGCGCGGCAGCAGAAGGCGCGACTTCAGATAGGCCAGCCAGGCGGCCATGACCAGATAGTCGGCGGCCAGCGAGAAGCGCATATGCCGCGCCTGTTTCACGAAGGCCAGGTACTGGTCGGCCAGCTTGGTCACCGACAGCTGCAGCAGGTCGACCTTCTGGGTGCGGGCCAGGGCCAGAAGGACATGCAGCGGACCTTCGTAGCCGTCGATGTCGACGATCAGGGCGTCGCCGTCCTCGGCCGCGTTGGACGCCGCCTGGAAGTCGAGGTCGGGCTGGAAGGTCGAGCCGCCCATCAGTCGAAACGTCCCTCGAAGGCGGCCGACAGCCGGGCCCGGCCCTCGGCGACGTCGAACGGCTCGGGCGTGCGGGCCAGGCGGGCCATGGCGGCCTCGGCGCGGCGCAGCGACTTGCCCTTCAGGGTCCGGCAGCCCTCGACCACCGGCTTCATCTCGGCCATGTCGCCATTGCAGTGCAGGACGACGTCGCAGCCGGCCGCCAGCGCCGCACGCGCGCGGGCCTTGAAGTCGCCCTTCAGCGCCTTCATCGACAGGTCGTCGGTCATCAGCAGTCCGTCAAAGCCGATCGCGCCGCGGGTGACCTGGCTGATCACCATCTTCGACAGCGTCGAGGGCTTCTTTCGATCAATGGCCGTGTAGACGACGTGCGCGGTCATCGCCATCGGCATGTCCGACAGAACCCGGAACGGCGCGAAGTCGCGGGCGTCGAGTTCGGCGTAGGCGGTGTCGACGACCGGCAGCTCCATGTGGCTGTCGGCCATGGCGCGACCGTGGCCGGGAATGTGCTTGATCACCGGCAGCACGCCGCCGGCGATCAGGCCCTCGGCGGCGGCGCGGCCCAGGGTGGCGACGGTTTCGACGTCCTGACCGTAGGCGCGATCGCCGATGATCTCGTGGCCGTCCGGCGATGGCACGTCCAGCACCGGCACGCAGTCGACGTTGACGCCGAGCTCGACCAGGTCGTGAGCCATCAGCCGGGCGCCCAGGCGCGCGATCTCGCGGCGAACCAGCGGGTCGTTGGTCGGCAGGTCGCCATAGGCGCGGCCCGGCGGATACTTCGGCCAGTGCGGCGGACCCAGTCGCTGAACGCGGCCGCCTTCCTGGTCGATCAGGATCGGCGCGTACGGATCATCCACCGTCTCTCGCAGCGCCGCCGTCAGGGCCCGCACCTGGTCGGGCGTGTCGACGTTGCGCTTGAACAGGATGAATCCCCAGGGCCGCACCGCCCGGAAGAAGGCGGCCTCCTCCGCGGTCAGCGCATGACCCTGGCAGCCGAGGATGACCGCGAGCCGGCTCACTTGACGAAGCAGCTCTTTCCCGCGGCCTTCAGCCGGTCACAGAAGGCCGCAGCATCAGCGCGGCTGGCGAAGCCGGTCACGGTGGTGCGGAACAGGGTCTTGCCGTCCTTGTCGACCGCTTCCACGCGCTTGCCCTTGCCGGCGGCGAGACCCGGCGCGACCGAGGCGGCGTCGTTCCAGCCCTTGTCGGCCAGGGCCTGTGAGGAGAAGGCGCCGATCTGCACCGACGCGGCGCCGCCGGCGGCGGGGGCGGCCGGCTTCACGGGCGCGGCGGCGACCGGAGCGGTCTTGGGCGTCACCGGCAGGGCGGCGACCGGTGCGGACTTGGGCGCGGCGGCCACGGGGGCCGGCGCGGCCGGGCGCAGCTCGGCGGTGGTCGGGGCGGCGGGCTGGGGATCGGGGCGCGGCAGCACCGGCTCGGGCCCCGGCGCGAAGGTCGGATCGGTCGAGACGTCGCCGTCGTCCTTATGGATGGTCAGTCCGGCGGCGGGATCGGCCTCGGGCTGGTCGGCGGGCGCGGGCTCGACCTTGGCGGTTTCGACCGTCGCACCGACC
>ERZ761607.1989-NODE-1989-length-23471-cov-6.013239_pt1 | contig 23471 bp, 11 predicted proteins | sample MGYA00511164_ERZ761607 | MGnify/ENA primary metagenome ERZ761607 (study PRJEB28899, sample SAMN02445080) | bioreactor sludge metagenome | biome: EBPR sludge | place: Australia: Brisbane, Thorneside Wastewater Treatment Plant | collected 2011-06-22 ... | reverse complement strand
CAGGGGGTGATGCCATTGCTGTCTACGTCTGAATCACCACCATCATCCAGGCCGGGAACTTCGATAACGACTACCTCGATGTGCGCGTGACCTACGTGCCGTCGACCAACACATGGAGCCTATTCTACCGCGACAACGGCAATACGCAGTTCGGTAACCCGCTTACAGCCGCCACCTCGGCCGGTTCCGCGGTCGACGCCACCTACACCGGCACAAGCCTGCCCGTGATCGGTTGCCTCTGGAACCACGACGGCGATTTCGCGGAGAGCGCCGTCTTCGACGATTTCCATGTGCCCGGCGGCTCCCCCACGGTGCCCACGATTACACCGCCCAGTGCGAGCATCTGCAATGGAGGTAACGTGGACCTGACGGCTTCAGCCTCGAGCGCCAGCACCGCACGCGTAACCTTTACCAGCACGGGGGGGCCAAGCACCGTGGGAGCGAGTGGCGCCAACGACGGCAGTGTCTACCCCTGGGCCGTGAGCGTGAGCGGCTTGCCGGCCAGCGGCGTAACCGTCGAGAGCGTGACCCTCAACGGCATCACCCACACCTACCCCGATGACCTTGATATCCTGCTGCAAGCGCCCACGGGAACCAACGTGATCCTGATGAGCGACGTGGGCGGAGATCCGAATATCACCGGGGTGAACGTGGTGCTCATGGACGGCGAGCCGGCGCTGCCCGATGCGTCGTCCATCGCTTCCGGTGTATACGCGCCGACCAATATCGGCACCCCTGACACCTGGCCGAATGCACCGGGCCCTGGCTCGTTCAACCAGTCCAACCCGACGCTCTCGCTGTTCACCGGCAATTTCAACGGCACGTGGAACCTGCTGATCCGCGATGATGCCAACGGCGACGGCGGCTCCGTGGGCAGCTGGAGCATCACCTTCACCTACACGCCGCAAGTCACGTTCACGTGGAGCCCGGCCACCGGACTCAGCGGGACCAGCGGAGCCACAGTCACGGCTTCTCCCACCAGCACGCAGACCTACACGGTGACCGCGGCTCACGCGGCCAACGGCTGCACGAGCTCGAACACGGTGGAGGTGACGGTGACGCCGCAGCCCACCGTGGCCAATGCCGGCGCCGACATGGATGCTTGCCTGCACGAAAGCACTGCGACGATGGCCGCCAACACGCCCACATCCGGTTCCGGCGCATGGACGCAGGTGAGCGGTCCGGTGTCCGCCAGCTTCGCCGATGCGGCGTCCCCTTCCACGGCCATCAGCGGGCTCACCGCCCCCGGGGCCTACGTGTTCCGTTGGACCATCACCAACGCACCGTGTACGGAGAGCTTTGACGAGGTGACGGTGAACGTGGCGATCTGCACCTACTACAGCCGTTCATCGGGCGCTGTCACGGATGCGATCTGGAGCCTCACCCCCAGCGGTGCGGCAGGTCCGGCCACCTTCTCTTCCATCACGGGCATGGTGGTGCAGGCCGGCCACACGGTGAATGCCGCGGCCGATGCCGATGTGCATGACCTCACCGTGGCGAACGGCGGCACACTCATCCTCAACGGCGGCGCCACGCTCACCGTGAACGGTGCAGCGGCGACCTTCAACGGAACGCTCACTGCGCAGGACAACAGCGAGCTGGCATTCGCCGGCAGCGGCGCCAAGACACTCACGCTGGCATCCTCCACGAGCTTCTGGGACCTGACGGTGGATGCGCCCGATGGACTGGACGTGAATGGCACCGTGGAGATGCGCGGCACCCTGCTGCTGGAGGATGGCGCCTTCGATTGCACGGGCAATCCGGTGATCATGCGCAGCACCGCCTCTTACACCGGTCGCCTGGGGCCCGTGGGCGGCACAGCGAGCTATACCGGACACATGCGCATGGAGCGGTACATCCCCGCAGGGGCCACGAACTGGCGCCTGCTCGGCAGCCCCATCCAGAGCCGCCGTGTGAACCACTGGATCGACGATTTCTACACCGCCGGCTTCCCCGGTTCGCACTTCCCCGGCTTCACGCAGAACGGCAACCCCTGGCCCAGCATCCGCTGGTACGATGAGACCAACACGGGCGCCAGCGTCAACAACGGAATGACCGGCGTGAGCAGCAACACGCAGCTCCTCACTCCCGGGCAGGGCTTCGCAGCCTGGTGCGGCGACAACCTGATCAGCACAGCGGCCTTCACCATCGACCTCGAGAATCAGTCGCCGGTGATCGCGAGCACGCCCATCACGCTGCCGATGACCTACACCAATACGGGCAACCCGGCCGTGGATGGCTGGAACCTGGTGGCCAACCCGTTGCCCAGCCCCATCGCCTTCGACCAGATCGCCCGCGGCGCTGATGTCGCTGACTACGTCACCTTCTTCAACCCGGCAGCGGGCAACATGGCCACGTGGGACATCGACCTGAACGCCGGCACCAACGGCGGCACCAACACCATCCAGAGCATGCAGGGCTTCTACCTCAAGGCCGAGGGCCCCGCCGTAACCACCACGGTGGAGGAGGCCGACAAGGTGGCCGATAACGCCGGCGGCTTCTTCGGCGGCAGCGAGGAGACCCCCGCCTTGGTCCGCTTGCGCATCACCAGCGGCATCAACAGCTTCAGCGACGAAACGCTGCTGCTCTTCACGCAAGGCACGCATGAAATGGATGCGCAGGATGTGCCCAAGTACGTCTTCGGTCACCCGCAGGCCCCCCAGGTGGCCACATTGACCTCCACCGGCACTCCGCTCGCCATCAACGCCTTCGGCCCCTTCAGCAGCGCTGTCGAGGTTCCCGTGGCGGTGCAGGCCGGGGCGGCGGGCACATACACCATCACCGTTACCGGGGTGGAGACCGTGGGCCTGAGCTGCCTGCGCCTGCACGATCTGGTCACCGGAACCACCATCCCCCTCGCCGAGGGCAGCACCTACACGCTCGAGCTACCGGCAGGTGAGGCCATGTCCACCCCGCGCCTGCTGCTCATGGCCACGGCTCCGCTGGAGGTGGCTGCCACCGATGCGGCCTGCCATGGCCAGTCCTCCGGCTCGGCCCAGGTAGTGATCGCCGATGGCGCCGCCGATGTGATCTGGTACAATGACCAGGGCCAGCCCATCGCCACGCAGACCGCCGTCACCGGTACCGTGGCCTTGGAGGGCCTGGCCATGGGCGACTATGAGCTCAACGTGAATGGTTACCAAGGCTGCAGCGAACTCCGTACGGCCTTCCGCATCGAGCAGCCCGAAGCCCTTGCGGTGCAGACCGAAGGCATCGCGGCCAGCTGCCCCGGCGCTAGCGACGGCTTCGCCGAGGCCTTCGCCATGGGCGGCACGGCACCCTATGCCTACCTGTGGAGCAATGGCAGCACGGACGCTTCCATGCCGGCCGGCCCTGGCCTCTACACCGTGCAAGTGACCGATGCGGCGGGCTGCTCTACGCCTGTGGAACCGGTGGTGGTGGGCGCAGGCGAGGCCCCGGTGGCCATTGCGATGGCCGATGCCGAGGTGGTGCCCGTGGGCGCTCCGGTGGCCTTCGTCAGCGCCGGCACCGATGCCACCAGCCATGCCTGGGATTTCGGTGACGGCAGCACCAGCACCGAGGAAGCCCCCGTGCACAGCTTCGCCGCCCCCGGCACCTATGCTGTAACCCTCACCGTGAGCAACGGCACCTGCTCCAGCACGGCGGTCGTCACCGTCACCGTGGAGCTCAGTACAGGCATCAGCGGCCCCGATTCGGCCGCCGACCGCCTCAGCGCCTGGTTCGACGGTGACCGCATCGTGGTGGAGCACGGGTTCACCGACGCTTACCCGCTGCAACTGGAGGTGATCAACGAGGCTGGCCAGACCTGGATGCAGCACCGCGTGGCCGGACCCGCCGGTCGCATGACCCTGCCCGGCAACGACCTGGCCAGCGGTGTGTGGTTCATCCGCGTCAGCAGCGACGAGGTGCGCCGGACCATCCCGCTGGTGATCGTGCGCTGACCCCGATCCGAAACTGAGCGGCGGCCCCCATCCGATTCCGGATGGGGGCCGCCGCCTTTTCATGGCCTCCCTGGGATAGTGCCCCAGTTATCAACAGGGCGATGTGCGCAGTGTGGTCGAACGGTTACCTTGGCGCGCCTGAAATGAATCCCCCCGCCGGCTGCCCTGCCGGTACCAAAACCCGTGATATGAGGAAGCCCATTACGCTCAGGAAGACACTAGCGGTATTGACCGGCATACTGTTCGTTTCGTCAGCGTCTCAGGCACAGATTGTAGCATGGGAATGCAATGGCTTGAATGGAAACGAGGCCACGGTGAATGCCACCACGCTGAATGCGAACCTGAACACCTCCACGCTGTCGCGCGGGTCTGGCATCAATGGAAGCTCGCTGGCGGATGCATTCAGTGCAACCGCGTGGGATAATGCCACCCTCGCGGGTGCGATTACCAACTCTGAGTACCTGCAGTTCACCATCGGTGCCCAAGCGGGCTATCAGGTCTCCTTGTCCACGCTTGACGCGAACTTCCGCCGTTCCAGTACGGGTCCCAATGCATTCCAATGGCAATACAGCCTGGATGGCTTCAGCACGGCGGGAACGAACATCGGAGCCGCTATCAGCTATACCACGAACCCCACCAACGGCAATGCCCAGGCCCAGATCGATCTGACAGGCATCAGTGCCTTGCAGAACGTCGCCTCCGGGACCACCATAACGATTCGGCTTTACGGCTGGGGCGCATCTGCAGGGACCGGCACCTTCGCTATAGGACGGCTCACGGGCAATGACCTCGCTATTGGTGGAACCGTGACGCCCGCAGCCACGAACACATCCGTCTTCTTCGGCGGTTCCAACCTTACGGTGAACGAGGGTGATGGCACCGCCAACCTCACGGTGAGCATTGCCGATTTCAGCACCACCAATGCCACTAGCGTGGATGTGGTGCTAAGCTCCGGCAATGCCGCACGGGTGAACGGCTTCAGCAGCCAGACCGTGAACTGGGCCGCGAACGATGGATCCAGCAAGACCGTGACCCTGACTTTGACGGATGACCTGCTCTGCAACGGCACCGATGCGCTCACGTTCGGCCTGGCCAACCTCAGCGGAGGTCAAGGGGTCCCTTTCGTGGGTACTCCGAGCAGCCGCACGGTAACGGTGAACGATAATGAGTCGCTCGTGGATCCCGTGGCCACCGCAGCCACGTCCATCACCACCAGCGGCTTCGATGCGAATTGGGACGACATCGGGGCAACCACCTACTTCCTGGACATCAGCCGCTACAGCGATTTCCTGGACCCCACACCGGTGACCGTGGCCGCTTGGGACTTCCCCAATAACCCGGACAACAACGTGGCCGATGGCGGCCTCGGCGCCAACAGCGCAGCCACCCTCACCACCGTGGGGGGCACGGGCAGTATCACGTACGTGCCCATTGCCTCCAGTGCCACCAGCGCCGCCACCGGCTCCGGCTGGAACTCGGGCAGCGGCGCCAAGTATTGGGTGGCCGAGATCAGCACCGCGGGCCATTTCAACCTGACGCTCTCCAGCGCGCAGCGCTCCTCGAACACCGGGCCGCGCGACTGGCAGGTGGAGTACCGCATCGGCACTGGCGGTGCCTGGACGCTGGTACCTGGCTCGAGCGTGACCGTGCAGAACAACTGGACCAGCGGTGTGCTCACCAACGTGGCCTTGCCGGGCGCGTGCAGCGATCAGCCGCAACTGTTCCTGCGCTGGATCATGACGAGCAACACGGACACGCAGGGCAATACGGTGGCGGCGGGCGGCACCAGCGCGATCGACAACATCGCCATCGCCGGGCGGCCGGAGAGCTACGTGGCCGGTTATGAGGGCTTCAACGCGGGAAGCGCGACATCCGAGAGCGTCACGGGTCTCAGCCCAGTGACGACATACCACTACCGCATCCGCGCGACCGGTGGATGCGCCTCAGCCAACCTGAGCAACCAGATCAGCGTAACCACCTCCGCTGTCCCGGTCTACTACAGCCGCTCCACCGGCAGCGTGAACGATCCCATCTGGAGCGATACCCCCACCGGCGCCGCAGGCCCGGCGGTGTGGACCAACGCCAGCGAGATGGTGGTGCAGAGCGGAGATGCGGTGACCGTGGATGCCAATACCACCATCAAGTCGCTCACCGTGCAGAGCGGCGCCACCCTGAACATCGATGCCAACCGCTTCCTGAAGGCCACCACGGGCGCGAACGCCATCCAAGGCACGCTGAACGCGGCGGACAACAGCGAGTTCCAGGTCACCGAGGGCTCCAGCGCCACCTTGGCGCTCGGCGGCACGGCCAGCTTCTGGGATTTCCGTGCGGGCATGACCGGCGGCGTAACGGTCACCGGCACCATGGAGATCCGCGGCACGCTGCAGATCGACGATGGCGACTTCGATTGCACCGGCGCAACCGTGACGCTGCGCAGCACCGCCACCTCCACCGGCCGCCTGGGCGAGATGAGCGCAGGCGCCAGCTACACCGGCAACCTCAATATCGAGCGGTACATCCCCGCTGGGGCCACGAACTGGCGCCTGCTGGGCAGCCCCATCCAGAGCCGCCGGGTGAACCACTTCATCGATGACTTCTACACCGCCGGCTTCCCCGGGTCGCACTTCCCCGGTTTCACGGTGAACGGAAACCCCTGGCCCAGCATCCGGTGGTACGACGAGACCGATACCGGAGCAGGCCAGAACGATGGACTTCAGGGCGTGAGCAGCAACACGCAGCTGCTGACCCCCGGCCAGGGCTTCGCGGCCTGGTGCGGCGACAACCTGCAGACCACCGCGGCCTTCGTGATCGACCTGGGCAACAACGCGCCCGTGGTGGCCACCACGCCGGTGAGCCTGCCGGTGAGTTGGACCGACACCGGATCGCCTGCCGTGGATGGCTGGAACCTGGTGGCCAATCCGCTGCCCAGCCCCATCGCCTTCGACCAGATCGCGCGGGGCGCCGATGTGGCGGACTACGTAACCTACTACGACCCCGCCTCGGGCAACACAGCCGTTTGGGACATCGACCTAGCGCAGGGCACGAATGGTGGCACGAACACCATCCAGAGCATGCAGGGCTTCTTCCTGAAGGCCAATGGACCAGCGGTGGCCACCACGGTGAGCGAGAGTGCCAAGGTGGCTTCGAACGATGGCGGCTTTTTCGGCGGCAGCGGTGGCAGCGCCGCTCCGGGCCTGCGCTTGCGCATCAGCAGCAGCATGAATGCCTACTTCGACGAGGCCTTGGTGGTTTTCCACCAGGGCAGCCCGGGATTGGATGCCGACGATGCGGAGAAGTTCGTTTTCGCCGACCCCACGGCCCCGCAGATCGCCACGCTGACTGCGGATGACCGCGCACTGGCAATCAATGCCCATGGTGGCATGGAGGCGGGCTTCAGCATCCCCGTGAGCGTGGATGCCGGCGTGTCGGGCACCTATGTCATTTCGCTGCAGCAACTGAGCGACCTGGGGCTGACCTGCATCACCTTGGAGGACCTGGCGACCGGCACGGTGACGCCCCTACCGTACGGCGCACAGTATGCCTTCGAGATGGAGGCCACCGATCCGAACACACAGGCTCGCTTCATCCTGCATGCCACGGCACCGCTGCCCCTCTACGTGGAGGATGCCCTCTGCGGAGCCGATCCCAACGGCCAGGCCACCGTGGTTGTGAACGGCGGGCCCGTGGATGTCACTTGGACGGATGACCTCGGCAATGCCCTGCTGACGCAGACGGGCGTGGAGGGCGTGGCGGCCTTCACCGGCCTCGATGCCGGCGGCTACCGGGTGCGCGTGACGGGCGGCGCCTGCGGGGAGCTGGAGCAGACCTTCGCCATCAATGCACCCTTCGTGCTGGAGGGCATCGGCGACGCCTATCCCGCCTCATGCAGTGATGCGGCCGATGGCAGTGTGGACCTGATGATCCTTGGCGGGGTGGCGCCCTACGATGTGCTGTGGTCCGACGGCTCCGCCGATCCGCTCCTCATCGCAGCGCCCGGCAGCTACACGGTGACGGTTACCGATGCCAATGCCTGCTCCTGGACCGCTGCGTATATCATCGGCAGCGCCGGTCCCGACCCGGCATTCACCATGGAGAGCGCCACGGTCACGGTCGGAACGCCGGTGCAGTTCACGAGCACGCTGGCCGAGGGCAGCCACTACTGGTCGTTCGGCGACGGCGCTAGCAGCGATGAGGCATCGCCGGTGCATTCCTGGAGCCTGCCCGGGACCTACACGGTGACGCATGCCATGGAGAATGGCGGCTGCCTGGAGTCAACCAGCACCGAGGTGACCGTGGAACTGAGCACCGGAGTGGCGGGCCGCACCACGGCGGAGGCGCGCGCCTGGCATGATGGCGCCCATGTGGTGGTGGTGCATGCCTTCGCCGGAGGCGAGGCCGTTCGCATCGAATTGATCGATGCCACCGGCCGCGTGGCTTTACAGCGCAGCGTGGCTGCACAGACCGGTCGCGTGCTGCTGGATGCTGCCGCTCTTGCGCCTGGCGTGTGGTTCGTGCGTCTGCAGCAAGGCAGCGAACAGGCCACCTTGCGCGTACCGGTGGTGCGCTGATCGCTGGCGAATGCCATGGCGAGGCCCCTCCCGCAAGGAGGGGCCTCGTCGTTGAAGGCCCCGGCTTACATTCGACCCGCCTCCCCCCCATGGAACACCTGCTGGAGACCGCCATCCGCCTTGCGGCCAAGGTGCACAAGGGCCAGACCGATCGGTTCGGCAAGCCGTACATCCTGCATGTGATGCGCGTGATGATGCGCGGGCACGACTTCGATGAGCAGGTGCTGGGTGCGCTGCATGACGTGCTGGAGCGCTCTGACCTGACATTGGCCGACATCGAGCGCAAGGGCTTCTCGCCGCGCGTGCTCAAGGCGCTGCAGCACATCACGCGCGTGCCGGACGAGACCTACGAGCAGTACATCGACCGCGTGGTGGAGGACAACCTCGCCATTCGCGTGAAGCTCCACGACCTGGCCGACAAGATGGACCTGCTGCACGTGGAGCAGCTCGACCCCAGCGACCTGAAGCGGTACAACAAGCAGCTGGCGGCCTATCACCGGATGAAGAAGCTGGTGGAGCAGGCCAAGGCGCGCATGAGCTTGCCCGTGGAGGGCCGGCGTGCCGGTTAGGGCGCCCGGCAGCGTGCCAAGGGTGTCCGTCGAACGATCCCGCCCCGGGCGGAGGCACTCGCTAATTTGGGCGGTGACGCCCCATCCATCGCACATGAAACGACTCCTCCTCCAGCTGCTCCTGCTCGTCCCCCTGCTCCTCGGTGCCCAGGACCGCGTGCGCCATGTGGCCGCCCGTGTGGAGGAGGATCGCGCCGCCGGCTTGCGGTTCACGCCCGTGCGCCTGCTGGAGGCGGTACCCGCATCGCCGGCCACCGATGACCGCTGGCGCAGCGCCCTGCGCGCTGCAACCGTGCTGCGCTATGATGCCGAGGCTGCGGCCAGGCTGATGGCCCGGCCCGAGGAGCGCATCGCGATGGAACTGCCCGGGCCGGCTGGCATGGAGGTGCTCGAGCTGTTCCGCGTGGACATCCTGGCGCCGGGTTTCTCGGTGCGCGAATCGGCCACGCATGGCCAGGCCGATGTGCCCACGGGCCTCCATTACCGCGGTGCGGTGCGCGGCGTCCCCGGAACGCTGGCGGCCATCAGCATCTATGGCAATGAGCTGATGGGCGTGATCGGCGATCCCGGCGACGACCGCGTGTTGGGCCGCTTCGCGGATGGGAAGGACGCGCTGCACGTGCTCTATCGCGAAAGCGATCTGCGCGGCACCTCCGGCCACGTGTGCGCGGCGGCGCCGCCAGATCGCGGGTACACGCGCGATGAGCTGCGCAGCCCCGGCACTGCCAAGTCAACGCGGTGCGTGAGCATCTACTGGGAGACGGCCTACGATCTCTACCAGAACAAGGGCAGCGTGGCCAATGTCACCGCCTACGCCACCGGCCTCTTCAACCAGATGGCCACGCTCTACGACAACGATGGCGTGGATGTGCTGCTCAGCGAGCTCTATGTGTGGAACACGGCGAGCCCCTACGATGCCGCCTCCAGCAGCGGCCGCCTGAATCAGTTCGGCACGGTGCGGACGAGCTTCAATGGCAACCTGGCCCACCTGATCGACCTGGGCGGCTATGGCGGCGTCGCCTGGCTGAACACCCTTTGCAGCAGCACCAACCTGCGGATGGCCTACAGCGGCATCAACACCAGCTACCAGAATGTGCCCACCTACAGCTGGAGCGTGGAGGTGGTGACGCACGAGACGGGCCACAACCTCGGCAGCCGGCACACCCATGCCTGCGCCTGGAACGGCGACAATACGGCTATCGACGGCTGCGGCCCGGCCGCCGGCTATTCGGAAGGGAGCTGCCCGCAGGGGCCCCTGCCGGCCAGCAGCGTGGGCGGAACCATCATGAGCTACTGCCACCTCACCAGCAGCACCATCAAGTTCGCTAATGGCTTCGGCCCGCAGCCTGCGGCGCTCATCCTCAACCGGGTGAACAGCGCCACCTGCCTGGCTGTGTGCGGCACCACCTGCAATCCGCCCACCGTGAGCGTCACCGGCATCACCCCGACCGCGGCGACGCTGAGCTGGGCCAATGTGGGTGCAACGAGCTACACCCTGCGCTGGAGGGCCGTCGGCGCCGGAACGTGGACCACGGTCACCGGCCTCACCGGCACCACCTATGGACTCAGCGGCCTCACGCCCGGCACCGCCTATGAATTCCAGGTGATGAGCGTGTGCAACGCTTCCTCCTCCGCGTACAGCCCGCTGCAGGCCTTCTCCACGCCGGTGCCCTGCCCCGATGCGCTGGAGCCGAACAACAGCACCGGGGCGGCCGCCGTGGTGACGCTGCCGGCCTCCGTCAACGCGCTGGTGGCCAGCACGAGCGATGCGGACTACTACCGGTTCACGCTGGCGGCGACATCGACCATCAGCATCTCGCTCTCCGGCCTGGCGGGCGACTACGATGTGCGCCTGCTCAGCAGCGGCGGCGCGCAGCTGGCCATCTCGCAGAACGGCGGCACTGCCAACGAGAGCATCAGCTATGCCAACGCGGCGGCAGGCACCTACTACGTGCACGTGTTCGGCTACGGTGGTGCCTTCAGCGAAGTGCAGTGCTACCTCCTGTACATCGGGGCGATTCAGGCCTGCCAGATGCCGCAGGGACTGGGCTCAAGCGCCATCACTTGGAACAGCGCCCAGATCGCATGGGCGACGGTGCAGGGCGCCAGCGGCTACGACCTGCGCTGGAAGCCTTCGAGCAGCGGCACCTGGACCACCGTGGCCGGCCTGCTGACGAACAGCCATCCGCTCGCCGGCCTGAGCCCGCTCACGTCCTACGATGTCCAGGTGCGCACGCTCTGCGCGCCGGGCGGCAGCCAAGGGAGCGCTTCGGAATGGACCGCCACGCATGTTTTCATCACGCTGCAGGCGCCGTGCGAAGCGGTGCCGCGGTCCGTTGTGGCTGCCCGCGCCTTCCTCGAGGGGCCGTACCGGACCGCCACGGGCCTGATGACCGACAGCCTGCGCAAGCTGAGCCTGATCCCGCTTACGGAGCCGTACACCGCCATGGGCCATGCCGTCGCCGGTCCCACGGCCATGAGCGCCGGACTCCTGGCCACGACAGGGGCGAACGCGATCGTCGACTGGGTGCTCGTGGAGCTCCGGGCCAACGCTTCGCCCTACGGCGTGGTGGAGGCACGGGCGGGCCTGCTGCAGCGCGATGGCGACATCACCGCCCCCGATGGCGTTTCGCCGCTCGGCTTCTGCGCCGATGCCGGCAGCTACCGCGTGGCCATCCGCCACCGCAACCACCTGGGCGCGATGACGGCGGCCGGCGTGGCGCTGAACGGCACAGCCGCAACGGTCGACCTGACGCTTGCCTCCACTGCTGCCTGGGGGACCGGCGCCCGCAAGGCCATGGGCAGCGTGATGGCCCTCTGGGCGGGCAATGCGGATCCCGATGCCACGCTTCGGTACACGGGCGAGGACAACGACCGCGACCCGATCCTGAGCGCCATCGGCGGCAGCCTGCCCACGAATACGGTGACGGCCTATCACGCCGCCGATGTGAACATGGATGGCACGGTGAAGTATACCGGCGAGGGCAACGACCGTGACCCCATTCTCACCAATGTGGGCGGTAGCGTGCCCACCAGCACCCTGGTCGAGCAGCTGCCCTAGCGCGCCACAACCGCCCGTCAACGAACCGGCGGACCGCCGCATGCGCCACGCCGTGCGCCGCAGCCGCTGCTACCTTGCGCGCCCTTCGTCGCACCCATGAAGCACCTCACGCCCATCGCCGCCGCTGGCATCGCACTGCTGGCCTCCTGTACGCCGACCGCCGAACCCGAACGCACCGATATGCTCGCGAACAACCCGCTCCTGCAGCGCAGCACGCTGCCTTTCCAGGCTCCGCACTTCGACCGCATCCGCGATGAGCACTTCCGACCGGCCATCGAGGAGGGGATGAAGCGCCACTTGGCCGAGATCGAGGCCATCGCCAACGACCCGGCCGCACCCACCTTCGAGAACACCATCGTGGCCCTGGAGAAGGCGGGCCAGGACCTGAACCGCGCCACTGCGGTGTTCTACAACCTGACAGGCAGCGCCACCAACGATACCCTGCAGGCGGTGAAGGCTGAGCTGGCGCCGAAGCTGGCCGCCCACAGCGATGCCATCACCCTCAACGAGAAGCTCTTCGTCCGCATCAAGGCCCTCTACGATCAGCCGGCCACCGGTGTGGAGGCACAGGACGCCCGCCTGCTGGAGCGCTACTACATCCGGTTCGTCCGCAGCGGTGCACTCCTCGATGCACGCGGCAAGGAGCAGCTGCGCAAGCTCAATGAGGAGGAGGCCAACCTCGTCGCCAGATTCGAGGATAACATCCTGAAGGAGCGGGCCGTCCTGGCCATGGTGGTGAAGGATGGGGGCGAATTGGAAGGCATGAGCCCAGAGGGCATCGAAGCCGCCGCTGCCGCCGCCAAGGCCAAGGGCCACGAGGGTCAATGGCTCATCGACCTGCGCAACACCACCACCCAGCCTGCGCTGGCCGAGCTGCGGAGCCGCGATCTGCGCAGGGCCATCATGAAGCGCTCCATCAGCCGCAACAGCCGGGGCGAGGCCTACGACAACAAGGCCATCATCGCGCGGCTGGCCCAGCTTCGGGCCCAGAAAGCAAAGCTCCTGGGCTTCGCCACCTGGGCGCACTACGTGATGGACGACCAGATGGCCAAGAACCCTGACCAGGCCATGAAGCTGCTGGGTAGCATGGCGCCGGCCGCCGCCGCCAACGCCCGCAAGGAGGCCGCCAAGCTTCAATCCTTGGTGGATAAGCAGGGCGGGGGATTCCAGGTGGAGGCCTTCGACTGGGATTTCTATGCCGAGCAGGTGCGCAAGGCTGAGTTCGACCTGGACGAAGCGGCCGTGAAGCCCTACCTCGAATTCGAGAGCGTGCTGCAGAACGGCGTCTTCTTCGCCGCCAACCGGCTCTTCGGTCTGCGTTTCGAGGAGCGCAAGGACCTGCCCGTGTACCACCCCGACGTGCGCGTCTTCAACATCATCGATACCACCGGCGAGACCATCGGCCTCTTCTATGGCGACTATTTCGCCCGCGACAACAAGAACGGCGGCGCATGGATGAGCAGCTTCGTGGACCAGAGCACCCTGCTGGGCCAACAGCCTGTGATCACGCAGAACTGCAACTACGTGAAGCCTGCGGCCGGCCAGCCCTGCCTGCTGAGCTGGGATGATGTGACCACGCTCTTCCATGAGTTCGGCCATGCGCTGCACGGCATGCTGAGCGCGCAGAAGTACCCGAAGTTCAGCGGCACTGCCACCGCCACCGACTTCGTGGAGTTCCCGAGCCAGGTGAATGAGAACTGGGCGATGGTGCCCGAGGTGCTCCGCAGCTTCGCCAAGCACTGGAAGACGGGCGAGGTGATGCCCGATGCCCTGGCGGACAAGCTGCGCAAGGCCAAGACCTTCAACCAGGGCTATGCCACCACCGAGTACCTGGCCGCCGCGCTGCTCGACCTGGAGTGGCACAGCCTGCCCGCCGATGCGCCACTGGTAGAGGACGTGCTCGCCTTCGAGCAGGCGGCCCTGAAGAAGTACGGGCTCGATCTGCCGCAGGTGCCGCCGCGCTACCGCAGCTGCTACTTCAGCCATGCCTGGACGGGGTATGCGGCCAACTACTACGCCTACATCTGGAGCGAGGTGATGGATGCCGATGCCTACGCTTGGTTCACCGAGAACGGAGGCATGACCCGCGCCAACGGCGACCGGTTCCGCCGCACCGTGCTCAGCCAGGGCGGCAGCAAGCCTGAAGCAGAGCTCTACCGCGACCTCACCGGCCGCGACCCCAGCGTGGAGCCGCTCCTCGTGAAGCGCGGGTTGAAGTGATCAGGCTGCCTTCCGTGGGCCGAGCGAAAGCCGACGGCAATGGTCCATGCGGTCCGGGATTCCTTTCCTGCATGTCCAGAGGGGCAGAGTAAACGCCTCAGCGGCAGGTGGAAGCCGAGGGTCCCCGGGGGGCAGGTTACTGCTTTGCAGGCTTTACCGGCAGGGAGGACCCGGCCCCGCCGTGTTGATAATCCCGATCGATCGTGGATAACGGGGGGCGTCTTCCGCGGCATCCCGCGCCCCTAGCGGCCCTAACTTCGTCCCATTGCATGGAACCCGCGCCAATGCTGAGGTTCCGCCCTTTGAGATGAGCGAGACGAACTACGGGGAGGAGCATATCCGGTCGCTGGACTGGAAGGAGCACATCCGCCTGCGGCCGGGCATGTACATCGGCAAGCTCGGCGATGGCAGCAGCTACGATGACGGCATCTACATCCTGCTGAAGGAGGTGCTGGACAACTGCATCGACGAGTACGTGATGGGCCATGGCAAGAAGGTGGACATCGCCATCGAGGGCGGCCGGGTGACCGTGCGGGACTACGGGCGGGGCGTGCCGCTGGGCAAGGTGATCGACGTGGTGAGCAAGATCAACACCGGCGCCAAGTACGACAGCAAGGCCTTCAAGAAGAGCGTGGGCCTGAACGGGGTAGGCACCAAGGCCGTGAACGCCCTCAGCACCTACTTCCGCATCGAGAGCATCCGCGACGGCGAGATGAAGCGCGCGGAGTTCGATCGTGGCGTGCTGCGCAAGGACGAGAAGCTGGTGAAGAGCGTCGAGCCCAACGGCACGCGGGTGGTCTTCGAGCCCGACCCTGAGATGTTCCGCCACTACCAGTTCCGCGAGCAGCACATCGAGCGCTTGCTCTGGAACTACTGCTACCTGAACACGGGCCTTGCCATCACCTGCAACGGCACCCGCTACCAGAGCAAGAACGGCCTGCTCGACCTGCTCACCGAGAAGATGGACGGCGAGCCGCTCTATCCCATCATCCACCTCAAGGGCGACGATATCGAGGTGGCCCTGACCCATGCCAACCACTACGGCGAGGAGTACTACAGCTTCGTCAACGGCCAGCACACCACGCAGGGCGGCACCCACCAGGGCGCCTTCCGCGAGGCGGTGGCCAAGACCATCAAGGACTTCTTCAAGAAGGAGTGGGAGGCCGGCGACGTGCGCACGGGCATCGTGGCCGCGGTGAGCGTGAAGGTGATCGAGCCGGTGTTCGAGAGCCAGACCAAGACCAAGCTGGGCAGCCTGGAGATCGAGCCCGGCGGCCAGAGCATGCGCAGCTTCGTGGGCGACTTCATCGGCCGCGAGCTGGACAACTACCTGCACAAGCACCCCGAGGTGGCCGAGGTGCTCCAGGGCCGCATCCTCCAGAACGAGCGCGAGCGCAAGGAGCTCAGCGGCATCCGCAAGCTCGCCCGCGAGCGCGCCAAGAAGGCCAGCCTGCACAACCGCAAGCTGCGCGACTGCCGCATACACCTCACCGACGCCAAGAAGGACGACCCGCGCAAGCAGCTCACCACGCTCTTCATCACCGAGGGCGACAGCGCCAGCGGCAGCATCACCAAGAGCCGCGATGTGGAGACGCAGGCCGTCTTCAGCCTCAAGGGCAAGCCCCTCAACTGCTACGGCCTCACCAAGAAGGTGGTGTACGAGAACGAGGAGTTCAACCTCATCCAGGCCGCGCTCGACATCGAGGACGGCATGGACGGGCTGCGCTACAACCGTATCGTCATCGCCACCGATGCCGACGTGGACGGCATGCACATCCGCCTGCTGCTGATGACCTTCTTCCTGCAGTTCTTCCCCGACCTGGTGAAGAACGACCACCTCTACATCCTGCAGACGCCGCTCTTCCGCGTGCGGAACAAGAAGGAGACCGTGTATTGCTACAGCGATGAGGAGCGCCAGCGCGCCATCCTCAGGCTGGGCAAGGGCGCCGAGATCACCCGTTTCAAGGGCCTGGGCGAGATCAGCCCCGACGAGTTCAAGCACTTCATCGGCGAGGACATGCGCCTGGAGCCGGTGATGATCACCAGGGACGCCAGCGTGCATGAGCTGCTGGAGTTCTACATGGGCAAGAACACCCCCAGCCGCCAGGATTTCATCATCGGCAACCTGAAGGTGGAGAAGGACCTGGTGGAGCACCAGGGAATCGACCCTGTGAAGGTGATCGCCCGCAAACTGGAGGAAGTGGAGGAGGAGGCATGAGGAGGGGGGCGCGCATAGCCGGTGCCTTCATGCGGGCAAGCGCCCATGTCCTCACGCGCGCAGCGGATGCAAGGGCTGTTCGCCGGGTCTTCTCCGCCGCAATCGTGCTCGCCTGGGTACATGGCCCAATGGGCGCAACGGTAGCCGCCCAGTCCACAGGCACCCTGCGCATCCTGTGCGAGCCCGCAGGCAGCTGCGAGTACCTGCTCGACGGCCGGCACCGGAAGAAGGACCGCGAACTGAGCCTGATGGAGGGGCCGCACCGCTTCGTCTTCTGGGCACCCGAACGGCGCGTGCTCGACACCACGCTGATGGTGATGCCGAATGCGCTGCGCGAGGCCCGCATCCAGCTGCGCTATTCCGAGGAGTTCATCGCCTACAACCGCAAGCTGCGGCGCTTCCAGCGCGATGACCGGTGGCTCCGCTACGGCACGCCGGTGCTCGCGGCCGGGGCCGGCGCATGGTTCGGCGTTAGCCTCTGGCGCACGGTGGATGCCCAACGGGCCGTGGACGACCTGGCCGAGGCCTACCGCACCAGCGCCAGCCCTGCCGGCATCGCAGAGCTCAAGCGAACGGACATCCCCGAGGCCAACCGCGAGCTGCGGCAGGCCCGCACCATGGCCTTTGTCAGCGGCGGCGCGCTGGCGCTCTCCGGCGCGGCCCTCTGGTACGTGCGAAGCGTGCGCTCCAAGCGCCAGCCTCCCGTCTTCGAGGACAAGGAACGGGCCCGGTTCGAGGGCCTCGCTTGGATGCCCGCCCATGGTGGCCATGGCGCTTGGATGGCCTCGCTCACCCTGCCCCTGCGATGAGGAGCCTGCTCGCCCTTCTGCTGCCCGCGCTGCTGCTCCTGGCCTGCGGCAAGGGTGAACTGGATCCCGGCACCCTGAAGGACAACCCCTTCGACCCGGATTACGCCGGACCGCCGGTCTTCCTGCTCGACACCACTTACGCCCGCTCCGTGAGCACCCCCTCCGGGCCGGTGCAGCAGCAGGTGATCGCCTTCCGCGTGCGCAGCGAGCTCTTCCTGAGCCCTGTGCGGTTTTCGGTGCGCGTGGAGGACACGGCCTACGGGCTCACCGAGGTGATCGATCCCGATCCCGTCGGGAGCAGCCATTTCAACTACGTGCGGCTGGGCTGGCAAGTGGGCGTGCCCGTATGCCTGCGCCTCAGCCTCTTCAATGACCAGAGCGCCGCGCGCGCCGAGGAGATCTGCGCCACACTGCAATGAGCGACGAGACCAACGAGACCCCGATGCCCGAAGGCCAGGGCGATGCGCATGGCCATGTGCCGGCCGGGGGCCATGCCGGCGGCTTCAGCATCAGCGGCATGTACAAGGACTGGTTCCTGGACTATGCCAGCTACGTGATCCTGGAGCGCGCGGTGCCTGCGCTGTACGACGGCCTGAAGCCCGTGCAGCGCCGCATCCTGCACGCTATGGACGATCTGGATGACGGCCGCTACAACAAGGTGGCCAACATCATCGGGCACACCATGCAGTACCACCCGCACGGCGATGCCAGCATCGGCGATGCGCTGGTGCAGCTGGGCCAGAAGGACCTGCTCATCGACTGCCAGGGCAACTGGGGCAACACGCTCACCGGCGATAGCGCCGCGGCGCCCCGCTACATCGAGGCACGGCTCAGCAAGTTCGCCAAGGAGGTGGTATTCAACCCGAAGACCACCGAATGGCAGCTGAGCTACGATGGCCGCAACCGCGAGCCGGTCTTCCTGCCGGTGAAGTTCCCGCTGCTGCTGGCGCAGGGCGCCGAGGGCATCGCCGTGGGCCTCAGCTGCAAGGTGCTGCCCCACAACTTCAACGAACTCATCGACGCCAGCGTAGCCGTGCTCCGCAAGCGCTCCTTCGAGCTGGTGCCCGACTTCCCCACGGGCGGCCTGGCCGACGTGAGCAACTACAACGAGGGCGAGCGCGGGGGGCGCGTGCGCTGCCGGGCCCGTATCCGCAAGGAGGACAGCAAGACGCTCGTGATCTCCGAGATTCCCTTCGGAACCACTACCACATCGCTCATCGAGAGCATCATCAAGGCCAACGACAAGGGCAAGATCAAGGTGCGGCACATCGAGGACAACACCGCCGAGCATGCCGAGATCGTCATCCACCTCGCCGCGGGGGTGAGCCCCGACACCACCATCGATGCGCTCTTCGCCTTCACCGACTGCGAGGTGAGCATTGCGCCCAATGCGGTGGTGATCGAGAACGACAAGCCCCGCTTCGTGGGCGTGAAGGAGCTGCTCCGCATCAGCACCGAGAACACCCTGCGCCTGCTGGAGCTGGAGCTGCGGATCCGGAAGGGCGAGCTGGAGGAGCAGTGGCACTTCGCCTCGCTCGAGCGGATCTTCATCGAGAGGAAGGTCTACCGGAGGATCGAGGAGGCCGAGACCTGGGAGCAGGTACTCAGCTTCATCGACAAGGGCCTGAAGCCCCACATCCAGGAGCTGAAGCGGCCCGTGACGCAGGACGACATCATCCGCCTCACCGAGATCAAGATCAAGCGCATCTCGAAGTTCGACAGCTTCAAGGCCGATGAGCACATCCGGCAGCTGGCCGAGCAGATCGACGAGGTGCAGGGGAAGCTGGACCACCTGGTGGACCATGCCGTGGACTGGTTCAAGGAGCTGAAGAAGAAGTACGGCGCCGGCCGCGAGCGCCGGACCGAGCTGCGCACCTTCGACACCATCGTGGCAGCCAAGGTTGCCGTGGCCAACAGGAAGCTCTACGTGGACCGCAAGGAAGGCTTTATGGGCTGGAGCCTGAAGGATGCCGAACTGGTGGGCGAATGCTCCGAGATCGACGACATCATCGTGTTCCGCATCAACGGCGGCATGGTGGTGACCAAGGTGGCCGATAAGAAGTTCGTGGGCAAGGGCATCCTGCACATCGGCGTCTTCAAGAAGAACGATGAGCGCACCATCTACCACATGATCTACCAGGATGGCATGAAGGGGCCGTACTACATGAAGCGCTTCGCCGTCACCGGCGTCACGCGCGACAAGGAGTACGACCTCACCGGCGGTGCACCGGGTAGCACGGTGGAGTACTTCACCGCCAACCCCGATGGCGCCAGCGAGGTGGTGAGCGTGGTGCTGCGCCCGCGCCCCAACCTGCGCAAGACGAAGTTCGACATCGACTTCGCGCAGATGGGCGTGAAAGGGCGCGGCAGCAAGGGCAACCTGCTCACGCGCTACGCCGTGCAGAAGATCACGCAGAAGGAGCGCGGCGGCAGCACGCTGGGCGCCATCCCCATCTGGTTCGATGAGACGGTGCGCCGCCTCAACGACACCGGCCATGGCCGCTACCTGGGCCGTTTCGCGGGCGAGGACCGCATCCTCTGCATCACCAAGGGCGGCAGCTACCAGCTCTTCCCCTTCGCGCTCAGCACGCACTTCCCCGACGACGCCCTCACGGTGGTGAAGTGGAACCCCAAGGACGTGCTCACGGCCGTCTATTGGGAGGGGGAGAAGCAGCAGTACCATGTGAAGCGCTTCCTCATCGAGCCGGCGCGCGATGCCGTATCCTTCATCACTGAGCACCCGGAGAGCCGATTGGCGCTGCACAGCCTGCTGCCCGAGCCCGCCCTCCACGTGGCATACGACAAGCGCAGCACCAGCCGGCCCGACGAGGATGTGGAGCTGTCCGGCTTCATCGGCGTGAAGGGCGTGAAGGCGCTGGGCAATCGCCTCACCCCGCACAAGGTGAAGGAGCTCACCCTCACCACGCCCGTGTTCATCCCCATGACACCCGAGCTGGAGGAGACCCAGGGCATGCTCATCTCCGATGAGGAGATCGGCAACCTGGAGGCGCCCGAAGAGGAGGGGCTGGAGGAGAGCCCTGTGAAGCAGTTCAAGCGCCAGCAGGCTGCCGAGGAGCAGGAGCGCTCACCGGACGACCCCATGGCCGGCTACAAGCCCGGCAAGCAGATCACGCTGGGGCTCGATTGAGCGCCCTCACTCGCGCAGCAGCCAGACAGTGGGCCCCGCGCCATCGGGGCCGTTGAGCTGGGCCAGGTAGAGCCCCGGCGCCCAAGGGCCGAGGTCGATTTCGGCATACCGGCTGCCCTTGGGAATGCGATCGCTGCGGAGGGTGCGGCCTGCGGCATCGTGCAGGGTGAGCTGCCAGCCGGCAGCGGCAGGGGCCGGCCAGCTGAGGCGCACGCCTGCGGCGGTGGGGTTGGGCCAAGCCTGCAGTTCCGCTGCTGAAAGGCCATCCAGGCCGGTGGTTCCGTCGATGTCGAAGCCGAAGTCCTGCCAGGTGGTGCTGGTGGTGGAACCCGTGGGCGATAGCGGGTCGGGCGAGACCAGCTTGCGGCCGCTGTTGGTGGTGCCGTAGGTGCCGAAGGCGCTCTGCGCGCTCGTCTCGAATTGGATGTCGACGATCAGCGTGCGGCTCGGGTTGTAGGTGAAGGGCGTTTGCAGCGAGAACCAGAACCATTCGCCTGTGATGCCTGGCGCAATGGTGAAGGCGGAAGCGCTGTACACCGTATCGAGGTCGGTGAAGTAGGTGTTGCCATTGGGGAAGCCGGTCTGGTCCGTGAGCCCCAGCCGCACCATGAAATTGCCAAGGGTGTTGCCTGAAGCGATGCTCGTGGTACCGTAGCGGAAGTAGAGGTGGGTGATGGGCCCGCCCGTGGCGCCGGTGAGGTCGCCCGGCAGGTAGAGCATCTGCGTGTGGCGCGCATAGGCGGTGCTGCCGAACAGGAAAGTGCTGTTGCCGGTGCCGCAGCATTTCTGCGCCTGCTGTGCGTGGGTGGCGACCGTGCCCGCCAGGAGCAGGGCGACGGCGAGGAGCGTGGCTTGGGCCATGGCCTTTCGTTTCGTCGAATGTAGGCAGCGAACGGCTGTGCACCCCGCTCAGCGGAGGCCTTCCCAGGCCTTCCGCTCCGCTTGCAGCAGGGCGGCGTAATCGGCGGCGGTGAGGGGGCTGGCCGGGCCGGGGTCCATTTCCAGCCGTCCGGCAGGGATTTCATCCTGCACCAGGGGCGCGCTCAGCACCCGGTCCTGCACCACCAGGGCCACCCGCTGCCCGATGGCGTTGAAGGTGCCGGCCCGCAGCCGCGTTGCATCCACGGCATCCATGCCCAGGTGCAGCACCGGCCGGCCAGTCATGGATTCGCCCACGGCGATGCGCGCGAAATGCTCCACGGTGACGATGGCGCTGGGGTCGATGTGGAGCCGTTCGCCCTCCACGGTGCGCGCCACGCCGAAACCGCTGTCCACCACGAAGTAGAGCCCGCTGGCCAGCGCGCCCTCGGCCACCGGTCGGCTGCGGTTGGGAACCACCGTGCGTTCGGCCTCGGCCAGCAGCGCTGGGTCGATGGGCGGCGGAGCTCCTGTGCAGCACAGCAGCGCCAGTGCAGCCAGGAGGGGGAGGAGGCGGCTGGTCATCGGCGAGGGGCAGCAACGGTTCGTCGGTGCATGTGCGGAAACGCTGCCTTCATGCAAGCTACCGAGCGGACGGATCGACACGTCGGGAATGCCTGGTCGGCGTCCGTTGGAATGCGGTGCCGTAACCATCGAGGCTGGGCTGATCCGCGGGGGGGCCAGCGACGCTGGTTCGGCGGCAGGGGCTCGGCACATCGCTCCTTGGGGTTGGTCAGGGACGCTGGCGGTTCTGTGGGTAGCGGAAAGCAGTGGCAGCCCTTATTGACTGGGAGAACTCGCCGGCCGGGTCCCCCGCCGGCCGCGAGGAGCCATGCTACTCGTTGGTCATCCTCACGCACTTCTCCACCACATCCTCCACGCTCGGCTTGCTGAAGTAGTCGCCATCGCTGCCGTAGGCGGGGCGGTGGGCCTTGGCAGTGAGGGTGCTGGGCGTGGCATCGAGCCAGCGGTAGCCGTCTTGCTCTTCCAGGATCTGCTGCAGCAGGTAGGCGCTGGCGCCGCCCGGCACGTCCTCGTCCACTACCAGCAGGCGGTTGGTCTTCTTCAGGCTCTCCACGGTGCGGTGCGCGCGGTCGAAGGGGAGGAGGGTGCGCGCATCGATGAGCTCCACGCTGATGCCCATGCCCTCGAGCGTTTCGCAGGCCTTCGCGCAGATGTTGAAGGTGGAGCCATAGCTCACGAGGGTGAGGTCATTGCCCTCGCGCACCACCTCCACCTGGCCGATGGGCACGGTGAAAGCGCCGAGGTTGCTGGGTAGGCGCTCCTTGCTGCGGTAGCCGTTGAGGCATTCGATCACCAGCGCGGGGTCATCGCTTTGCAGCAAGGTGTTGTACATGCCCGAGGCCTGCTGCATGTTGCGCGGCACGCACACCACCACGCCGCGCACGCTGTTGATGATCATGCCCATGGGGCTGCCGCTGTGCCATACGCCTTCCAAACGGTGGCCGCGCGTGCGCACGATCAACGGGCATTTCTGGCCGCCCTTGGTGCGCCAGAGCACGGTAGCCAGGTCGTCGCTCATGCCCTGCAGGCAGTAAAGCAGGTAATCGAGGTATTGGATCTCGGCCACAGGGCGCAGGCCGCGCAGCGCCATGCCGATGCCCTGGCCCAGGATGGTGGCCTCGCGGATGCCGGTATCGCTCACGCGCAGCTCGCCGAACTGCACCTGCATCCCTTCCATGCCCTGGTTCACGTCGCCGATCTTGCCGGTGTCTTCGCCGAAGGTGAGCAGCAGCGGCTCCCGTTCGAAGAGCGCCTTGAAATTGTCGCGGATGATGATGCGGCCATCGACCATCTCGTCGGTGGCGTACTCCACGGGTATCTCGCGCACGTTGAGGCAGCTCCTGGCGCTCTGGCTGTAGAGGTGCGAGCCGTAGCGGGCGCGGTTGGCCTGGATCTGCTCGGCCTTCCAGCGGCGCAGGAGCTCGGCCTCGGGCAGGTTCCGGCCGTGCAGGGCCACCTGGGCCTTGCGCAGGGTGCTCAGGAGCAGCTCGCGCGGCGGGGCGTCCTGCTCGG
>ERZ761607.1986-NODE-1986-length-23490-cov-6.528568_pt1 | contig 23490 bp, 20 predicted proteins | sample MGYA00511164_ERZ761607 | MGnify/ENA primary metagenome ERZ761607 (study PRJEB28899, sample SAMN02445080) | bioreactor sludge metagenome | biome: EBPR sludge | place: Australia: Brisbane, Thorneside Wastewater Treatment Plant | collected 2011-06-22 ... | reverse complement strand
ATCCAGCAGAGCGAGGCCATGGTCATCGAGCGCTTCGGCAAGTACAGAACCACGCTCACCGCCGGCTTCAATGTCATCATCCCGGTATTCGACAAGCCGCGTGAGATCGTCTTCCGATTCACGCGCGACCTCCCCGACGGCAACAAATACGTGCAGTTCCAGCGCAGGCAGCGCATCGACCTGCGCGAAACGGTGTACGATTTCCCGCGCCAGAACGTGATCACCAAGGACAACGTGATGACCGAGATCAATGCGCTGCTCTACTTCCAGATCACCGACCCGGTGAAGGCGATGTATGAGATCGAGAACCTCCCGCTGGCCATCGAGAAGCTCACGCAGACCACATTGAGGAACGTGATCGGCGAACTGGACCTGGATGAGACGCTCACGAGCCGTGACACCATCAACATGAAGCTGCGCACGATCCTGGATGAAGCCAGCAACAAATGGGGCGTGAAGGTGAACCGGGTGGAGCTTCAGGACATCAACCCCCCGCGCGACATCCGCGAAGCCATGGAAAAGCAGATGCGCGCCGAGCGCGACCGGCGCGCGCAGATCATCGATGCCGAGGGCAGCAAGCGCGCCGCCGTGCTTCAGGCAGAGGGCATCCAGCAGAGCCAGATCACACAGGCCGAGGGACAGAAGCAGAGCCAGATCCTGGAGGCCGAAGGCGATGCGCAGGCCCGGATCCGCCGCGCGCAGGGCGAAGCCGAGGCCATCCGGCTGGTGGCCGAGGCCGTGGCCGGCGGCAAGGGCGACCCCACCAACTACCTCATTGCCATGAAGTACCTGGAAACGCTGAAGGAGATGACAAGCGGCCAGGGCAACAAGGTCGTCTACATCCCTTACGAGGCCAGCGGCGTGCTCAGCAGCGTGGGCGGCATCAAGGAAATGCTGGACATGAACCGGAAAGGGTGACCCCTCCTCCTGCATCAAGCGCGAAGGGCGGCCAAAAGGCCGCCCTTCGCATCTCGTACCCCAAGCCTCAGTTCTCGTCCGGCAAGAAGCTGTGGCGCTCGGCATAGCGCAACATCTGCCCGAGGAAGTCCTTCGGATAGGTCACCTTCACATCCGTGATGCTGCCGTCCGCGCCGGTGACGGCCTCCATCTCGGGCTGGATGAAGCCCGCATAGGGCTTGGTCCTGATCTGCTCGGCGCGGCGCAGCACCTCGGCGTGTATGGCGGGGTCCACCTTCACGCCGTAGGTCTCCACCAGAGCTTGGCAGGCCTTGTAGTCGCCCTGGCTCTTGATGCGCTGCACCTCCCGCAGCAGCTCGCCGAAAATATTGCGCAGCTTGTCGTAGTCGCGGATATCGTAGTAGGTGTCGCCATCGCGCACCACCTTCACGATCACGCTGTCGGCCTTGCCGCGCTCGTAGGCCCATGCGCTCACCCACATACGGTTTCGCATGTGCGCCTCCTCGATGTCCTTGCCCGGCTTGATGCGGCGCAGCTGCACCAGCAGGCCGTTGCGGATATAGCTGTCGTACTCGGCCATGCCCACCTCCAGGCTCGGCATCACGCCCAGCTCAACGAGCTTGGGGTCCATCACGAAATAGAGGGCCACGAGATCGGCGCGGCCCTCCTCCAGGGTGCTGGCGTAGCTCTTCAGCGTGGCATCGGTCTCGCCAACGCCGGGCTCCAGCTGGCCGCTGGCATGACCCACCACCTCGTGCAGCGCGGTGTGCAGCTTGCCGGCCAGCGCGCCGTGCGCCTTGGCCAGCTCGATCTCCTTCGCGTCGTGGCAGAACACCTCAAGCGTGCTGCTGCCGCTGCTCTTGTCATAGGCGTCGCTGATGTTCCCCAGGCTCACGCTCTTGCTGCCGTGCTTGGCGCGGATCCAGTTGGCATTGGGCAGGTTCACCCCGATGGGGGTGCTGGGTGAGGCATCGCCGGCCTCGCCCACGGTATTGATGAAGCGGTAGGTGATGCCCACCACATCCTTCTTCTTATGCTGGGGCAGCAGCGGGCTGTTGTCCTCGAACCACTGGGCGTTCCGCATGATCACCTCCATGTTCTTGGTGGCCACCGGATCGTTCACCTCCACGATGGCCTCGTAGCTGCCGCGCTTGCCCATGGGATCGTTGTACACCTCCACGAAACCGAGGATGTAGTCCACCGTGCTCTCCACGTCCTTCACCCAGGCCACATTGAAATCGTCCCACACCTTCAGGTCGCCGGTGCGGTAGTACTCGATGAGGAGCCCCAGGGCCTTGCGCTGGGCCTCGTTCTCCGCTACGCCCATGGCCTTCTCCAACCACTTCACGCTTTCCTCCAGCGCAGGGCCGTAGAGCCCACCGACCCTGTAGGTACGCTCTTCCAGCTGGCCGCTGGCGTTGCGCACCAGTTTGCTGTTGAGTCCGTAGCTCAGGGGCTCGTCGGTCCCGATGGCCTCCTTCGCCGCATAGTACTGCTCCACCTCCCCTTGGCTGACGTCCTCGCCATAGAAATTGACCGCGCTGGCGAGAACCAGGTCCTTGGAGGCATCGAGGCTCACCTTCTTGGCATCGACCTCCGGATTGAAGATGGCCTCCATCGCCTCGGGCGCCAGCTTGACGCCGCTCTCGGCCAAGGCCTGCTCGAACCAGGTGCGGGAGAAGGCCGGCTCATGCTTGTCATTGCTGTAGTGGTGGTGGATGCCGTTGCTGAAGAACACCTGCTTCGCATAGGTCTCGAAGGCCTCCCACTCCGTACCCGAGCGCTCGCCATTGTAATTGAGCAGCACCGCTTCGATGGCCCGACGGATGCGCAGATTATAGCGGTAGTTCTGGTCCCACATGATGTCGCGGCCCGCAAGGCCGGCCATGTTCAGGTAGTAGCACAGCTGCTTCTGCTGGAGCGTGAGCTGGTCCCAACCGGGAATCTGGTAGCGCAGCACCCGGATGTCGGCGAACTCGTCGGCCTCGTAAAAGCCGGAGTCTGAGGGGGAGACGGTCTCGGAGTTGATCCGGGAGGGCTTTTCCGGCTGTCCGCAGGCATGCAGGAGCGCGACGGCCGGAAGGAGAAACAGGAACGTTCGGGAACGCTTCATGAACGAGGGGTTTGGTTCAAGGCTGGCGAAGATAGCCGGGACATCAAAGGCCTGCAGGCAATGCCATGGAGCGTTCGAAGGGGAATGCGACCTTTGGCCTGCCATGGCCGAGCGCAAGCGACGTCCTCCTCTGCTCGATGCCTTCGGCTTCGCGGCCCCTTGCACGGCGGTGCATCCGGCCACGCTGGAACCCCTTGCAGCAGGCGGCGACCTGGCTGCCACCCCGCTGCCGGCCACCTCGCGCACCCATCCTGAGCGCCAAGACCTTACCCTGGCCGAAGGCTGCGATACGGCATCCATCATCATCCGCAGCAGCCGGCCTGCACGGCGACCGGCCAACTGGGTCCGCAAGGTGCAGGCGCTGCAGTCTGCGCTGACACCTGCCGTGGAGCGCCACGGCGCGCTGCTGCTGCCCAGCGGCTCACCCGTGGCGCCCTGGGGCGCGTCCGAGCCTATCCCAGGCTGCCTGCAGCGCGCGCTCCGGCTCGACCTGCACTTCGACCGGGCCGAGGACTTCGGCCGTCTTCACGCGGCGGTGCGGCTCGTGCTGCCACTGATTCCGGCCATTGCCGCCGCCACACCGATGCGCGAGGGACGCGTCACCGGCATCCTGAGCAACCGCCTCAGGGCATGCCTCGACCTGTATGACCGCTTCCCCGAGCGGGTGGGGGGCTTCATTCCGGAGGCGGTCTTCGACCAGGCCGAGCACGATCGCGCCATCCTAGGGCCCATCGCCCGTTCCGCAGCGGCCGCGGGCCGCGCCGAGCCCCCGGATCCGCAAATGCTGAACCTCCGCGCGGCCACGGCGCACTTCGAGCAGGGCATCCTGTCCATCCACGCCATCGATGCGCAGGAGAATTCCGCTGCCGATATGGCCGTGCTCGAGTTCATCATCGCCATCCTCAAGGCCTTGGTGGGCGGCAGGTGGGTGAGCACCTACCTGCAGCGGGCATGGGGCACGGATGACCTAGCCGCCATCCTGCTCACCACCATCCACGACGGCACCCATGCCATCGTCACCAATCGCGATTATCTGCTGATGTTCGGGCTCATGAAGCAGGAGGAGGCCACCGCGGACCGCCTGCTGCAGCACCTGTTCGTTGAGCTCTATGGCGAGCTGAGCGAGAACGCGCGCGTCCACATCAGCCTCATCATCGAACAGGGCTGCCTGGCTGAGCGCCTGTCGGTGCGCTTGGGCCACGACCCCGGCGCCCAGCGCCTGCGGGAGGCCTTTGCAGCCTTGGCGGCCTGCCGCACGGACGGACCTTTCCGCTAGGGCACGCCACCCGCCGAGGCGAATCGGGGCGCCGTCGATGGCGGAGACGGTATCCATCGAAATGGACGAACCCCTGCGCTGCGGCCGCGTTGCGAAGCCCATAGCGCAGCCATGACAAGATCGCTCCAAGCCACCGTGCTCCTGGCCTGCTGCACTGCCTCGGCCCAGCCGCCGGTACTGCATTGGCCCTTGGATGAGAGCGCGGGCTCCCTGGCCGCCTGCTGGGGCGGACCCGCTGGGGTGCTGGCCGGTGGCACGGCTTGGGCGCCGGAAAGCGGCCATCATCAAGGCGCCGCGCGGTTCGATGGAGTCGACGACCGCATCGTGCTCGGTCCGTGCGACATAACCAGCGGCTCGGGAGGGCTGACGGTATCGCTATGGGCGAAGGCCGATTTAGTTACCGGCATGGAGCGGGTACTCATCGCCAAGGCAACGGGGCCTGCAATAAGCGACCATGTGTGGTCCATCGCCTTCGTGAACGGTACGGCCCTGCGATTCAGGCTCCGCGCAGGCGGGGCGAGCCGTGAGCTCACCACCCCTCCCTCCTCGCTTTTCGGCGCGCTCTGGTACCATCTGGTGGCGGTGCATGATGGGGCCGAGATGCGCCTGTACCTGAATGGTGCCCTCATGGGCTCGATGGCCGCCCCCGGCACCTTGGGGCTGCATCCGCAATCACCGGCCTCCCTAGGCGCCCTGAGCACCGGAGCACAGGCCTTCTCGGGATGGATCGACGATGTGCGCATCCATGACCGCCCGCTCACCGAACCGGAAATCATCGAACTGTTGTTCGCGAGCATGACCACCGGACTGCCACCTGACGACCACGGCCTCCCACTCCTGCTAGGCGATGCGGTGAACGCGCCGTCCGGCTGCCGGCGCGTGCGTGTGATGGATCCGCTGGGGCGTGAGCTGGCATCGAGACCCGTACGTGCGCCGGCCACCGTCGATCTTGCCTTCCTTCCCGCTGGGCACTACCTGGTCTGCCTGGAAGGCGACGGTGGCCGCCACGTGCTTCGCCTGGCAAGGCCGTGATCACCCGATCACTTCCAGCCGCAGGCCATCATAGGCGAGCGATACCCCATCCGGCAACTGACGTGAGACCTCCGCATGCGCACCGAGCAAGTGGCTGATGTGGGTGAAATACGCCTGCCGCGGACCGATGCGGTCCACCAGTTCCAGCGCCTCACGCAGATTGAGGTGCGAGGGGTGCTCCTCGATCCGCAGCGCATTGAGCACGAGCAGGTCAATGCCCTGCAGACGCCGCACCTCCTCGGGCTCCACCGTCTTGGCATCGGTGATATAGGCCAGCCCTCCAAGGCGGAAGCCGAGCACTGGCATGCGCTGGTGCATCACGTGGATGCATTCTACCGGGATGCCCCCGGCCTGGAAGCGTCGCTGCTCAATGGGCACCAGGTGGAGCTCCGGTACGCCGGGGTAGCGGTCCTTCGCGAAGGCGTAAGCGTAGATGCGCTCCACGGCACGCAGCGTCGCCGGTGCGCCATGGATGGGCATGGGGCTGCGCATGCGGTAGTTGAGGGCGCGCACATCATCTATCCCGCTCACATGATCCATGTGCTCGTGCGTGAGCAGGATGGCATCGAGATGGTCCACGCCGGCGCGTAGGAGCTGCTGGCGCAGGTCCGGACCCGCATCGATGAGCAGCGCGCTGCTTCCAGTGCGGATGAGCGCCGAGGTGCGCAACCGGGCATCGCGCTGGTCACCGCTCTGGCATACGGAGCAGCGGCAGCCCACCACGGGAACGCCCTGACTAGTGCCTGTGCCGAGGAATTCGATGGTGACCATGCGGCCAAAGATCGCCGATGGCGCGGTGGCGCGCTGATGCTTCTGGATCCACCCTAAGCGAGCCTCACGGCGGAACGGCCTGCCGGTGGCACCATGCGCCACGGAGCCGCCTTCGGGCGGCTCCGTGGTCGGCGGAGAGGGAGGGATTCGAACCCCCGTTACCCTTGCGGGTAAAGCGGTTTTCAAGACCGCCGCATTCAACCGCTCTGCCACCTCTCCGGGCCGGCGAAAGTAGGCGGTGGCGCCCAGCGTGCATTGCATACCGGTGGTCGGAGCCTTCAGGAAAGGCTTATTGCGCCAAAGCTCCGGCAGCCGGAAGGTGCCTCACGGCCTTAGCTTTGAGGCACGATGAGGCACTTTGCTGTCCTTTCCCTCCTCCTCGCTTCCGCATCCTCAATGGCCGCCGTGGAGGTGGTGGTGGAAGCCAAGGTGTTCCATGCCCCTGGCCTGGGTCCGCGCGTGGAGGTGAACATGGCCATGATCGGCGGAACCATGACCACCTTGCCGAACACGGCCGGATTCATGCAGGCCCGTGTTGAGGCACTCACAATCATCGAGCAGGACGGAGCCATCAAGGCCTTCGCCAAGACGGAGGTGCTGGGTCCGGAGCGGTTGGACTCCCTGCAGCAGGACCTGCTCCACCAAGAGGTATTCAAGCTGGCTCCCGGCGCCTACGACCTGCTGGTGGAACTCCGCGACCTGAACAGTTCGGACACCACCATCACCAGATACCGTTCCCCGCTGGCCGTCGGGGCACTGCCGCAAGGCATTTCAGTTTCCGACATACTGCTTGCGGAGCGCTTCGATCCGGCCACGGCAGACCGCCCCACCCCATCGGGCTACAGGGCGGTGCCCTTGCTCAGCGACTACCTGCCCTCCTCGGTCGCCCAACTGGCGTTCTACGCGGAGGTGTACGGCACCGATGCCGCCTTCGGGCAGGACAGCCTGTTCCTGCTGACCTACCAACTGGAGGACTTCGAGAAGCGAACGGTCGCCGGTGCTTTCAAACGAAGCATTCGCGCCAAGGGCGGCGCGGTGGTGCCAATCATGGCGGAGATGCCGATCGACCAGCTGCCCTCCGGCAACTACCTGGCGGTGATCGAGGTGCGTGACCGCGCAGGGTCGCTCCAGGCCCGCCGCGAGGTCTTCTTCCAGCGGAACAATCCCGTGCGCGTCAACTACGATCTCGACGCCATGGCCAGCCTCGACCTCACCAACACCTTCGCCGGGGCCATGGCGGACCGGGACTCACTGGCGGAGCACATCCGCAGCATGAGGCCCATCGCCGACCCCCTGGAGCAGAAGATCATCGATGACCGATGGAAGGACCGCGACCTGGATCTGATGCGGAGGTTCTTCTACAGCTTCTGGCTCAACCGCGGTCCCGCTGACCCCGAGGCGGCCTGGCGAGCCTACCGCGACGAGGTCATCAAGGTGAACAAGCAGTTCGGTTGCCGGGTGCTCAAAGGCTACCAGACGGACCGCGGCATGGTGTACCTGAAATACGGCCCGCCCAACACGATGATGGACCGGATGAACGAGATGGACTCGTACCCCTATACCATCTGGCACTACTACCGCGCCGGGCGGTTCACCAACCGGCGCTTCGTCTTCTACCAGCCCGACCTCATCAGCCAGTGCATGGTGCTGCTCCACAGCGAGGTGCCCGGGGAGGTGCAGAATCCGCGGTGGAACCAGATCCTGCATTCGCGCAACGTGGCCATGCCGAACGTGGATCCCGCCAAGGTGGACACGCAGAGCGGGGAGCGCGCGAACGAGTTCTTCCTCATGCCCCGGTAGGCGCCTGTGGCGGCGCGGTGCCACCTTTGCCGCCCAGCATGCCCAGCACCGCCATCGTCATCCTCAATTGGAACGGCCGCCGCTGGCTCGAGCGGTTCCTGCCGGGCGTGGTATCCAACAGCCCGGGCGCCACGATTGTGGTAGCCGATAATGGCAGCAGCGACGACAGCCTGGAGTGGCTCGCTCGGGCGCAACCCGGGGTGCGAACCATCGAATTGGGCACCAACCTGGGATTCGCAGGGGGCTACAATGCCGCCCTGCGGCAGCTGGAAGCCGACCGCTTCGTACTGCTGAACAGCGATGTGGAGGTGGCGGCCGGATGGCTCCAGGGCTTGACCGACTGCCTGGACCGCAATCCCGATATGGCCGCCTGCCAGCCCAAGGTGCTTGCACACGGAAAGCCGTCCTCCTTCGAGCATGCCGGCGCCGCTGGCGGATTCATCGACCGTAACGGCTATCCGTTCTGCCGCGGCCGGATCTTCGAACTCACCGAGGAGGACCATGGCCAGTACGACGACGACTGCGACGTGTTCTGGGCCACAGGAGCCTGCCTCATGGTCCGGGCGGACGCCTTCCGGGAGGTCGGGGGCTTCGATGAGCACCTTTTCGCCCACATGGAGGAGATCGATCTGTGCTGGCGACTCAAGCGGCTGAGCTGGCGCATCGGTTACACCAGCGCCTCCGTCGTTCGGCACGTGGGCGGCGGGGCCCTCGGCTATGGGAGCCCGCGCAAGACCTATCTCAATTTCCGCAACAGCCTCATCGTGCTCACCAAGCACCTGCGATCGCGCGCACTGTTCCTGCGCATCCTGCGCCGCCTGGCGCTCGACGGCTTCGCAGCCTTGAAATTCCTGGTCGAAGGCCATTCCGCGCATGCCTGGCAGGTGGTGCGCGCGCATTGGCACTACTTCGCCGCACTGCCACGAATCCGGCGCCAGCGGATCGCGCTCTCCGCCTCCGAGCGTTCGCCGCGACTGGACGGGCTCTACCTGCGCAGCATCGCCTACGACCGCTTCATCCTGGGCTGGAAGACGTTCAGCGCGCTCGACCGCACCGCCTTCATCAGGCGCGCTGAATGAGGTGCATCAACGCCATCCGGTAGCCCTCCAGCCCGAAACCCATGATGCTGCCGGCGCAGACCGACCCTGTGAGCGAGACATGGCGGAACGGCTCACGCGCCAGCAGGTTGCTTATGTGGACCTCTACCACGGGCACGCGCACGGCCACGATTGCATCCCGCACCGCCACCGAGGTGTGCGCATAGCCGCCGGCATTCAGCACCACGCCCTGTGCGCGGCCGTCGGCCTGCTGGATGGCGCTCACCAGCTCCCCTTCCAGGTTGGTCTGGAGATAGTCGATGGTGACGCCCATGAATCCCGAACGGAGCTCGGCGAGGTACTCCTCGAAGGAGCGGCCGCCATAGACCGAAGGCTCGCGCGAGCCGAGCAGGTTGAGGTTGGGACCATTGAGGATGAGGATGCGCATCGGAGGCGGCCGACTGCCCGGCCGATGCGCGAAGATGGCATGAACAGCGCCGCGTTGGCATCCCCCACGGACGAAGACTGGCCAAGGCCATGCCGAGCCGCATCTTCGTGCCGATGGATTGGGAACGGGCCCTCCGCGGATTCAGGATGCACCTGAAGCTGGAGCGCTCCTTGAGCGACCGGACGATCGCGGCCTACCTGAGCGATGCAGCCAAGCTGCGGCGGTATGCTGAGGCGCTGAGCCCGCCGCGCACCCCGGTCAGCCTCAGCGCCGAGCACCTGCGCGCCTTCATGCAGGCGTCCGCGCGCAAAGGAATCGCCGCCACGAGCCAATCCCGCCTGCTCAGTGCGCTGCGCATGCTCTACCGCAGCCTCCTGCTCGACAAGGCCATTGCCGAAGACCCTACAGAGCTGCTCGAGAGCCCGCGGCTCGGACGGAAGCTCCCGGTGTTCCTCTCCTTGGCGGAGGTGGACGCCATTTCGGACGCTGTGGACCTGAGCCGGCCACTGGCCCATCGCGACCGCGCGATCATCGAGACCCTCTATGGCTGCGGCCTTCGCGTGAGCGAGCTCTGCGGCCTCCGGATCTCCCGCATCACAGCCCAGGAGGGATTCGTGCGCGTGATCGGCAAGGGCGACAAGGAGCGGCTGGTGCCCATCGGCAGCGAAGCCCTGCATTGGATCGACCTGTACCGGCGCCATGAACGCGCCCACCTGCCCGTGAAGCGCGCGGCTGAGGACATCCTTTTCCTGAATGCCCGTGGCGGCGCACTGTCACGCATCACCGTCTTCAAGCTGGTGAAGTCCCTCGCCGCGCGGGCGGGCGTGGACAAGGAGATCAGCCCGCACACCTTCAGGCATTCCTTCGCCACCCACCTGGTGGAGGGTGGTGCCGACCTGAGAGCGGTGCAGGAGATGCTCGGACATGCCAGCATCACCACAACGGAGATCTATACCCATCTGGACCGCGAGTACCTGCGCAGCAACATCATGCGCTTCCACCCGCGCGCCGTGCGCGCCTGAAGGCGGCCTCAGCGCGCCACCACGAATCGTGCCCGCCGTGGCGCAGAACGGCCATCGCTGACCGAAAGCAGGTAGGTGCCAGGGACCAAGCCGCGCGCATCGAGCTGAAATGCACCCGTACGCGACACCTGCATGGAGGCCTTGACCGCCTTCCCGCACAGATCCGTGACCAGCACATCCGCATGGGTCCACACGGAGGGGAGTCCCACCTCCAGCAAGCCGTCCGTGGGATTCGGACTGATTCGCAATCCCTCCGCCACGGTCCCGCGGGTGCCGGTGCTCAAATGGAAATACGGTTCCGACTCCTTTATGCACCCGTTGGCGTAGGTCACGCGAACGGTATAGTTGCCGGTGAGGTAGGCATAGATGACCTGGGTGTCGCCATCGGGGAATGCCACACCGTCCACGAACCAGGCATACGATGCACCCTCCGGCGCGATCAATTCATTGCCATCCGGGGTGATCACCGGGCGGTCCATGGGGCAGCGATCGCGCAGTTGGAAGAGGCGCCCTTGCGTGGCGTTGGTCATGAAGAACTCGCCCGTAGGCTTCACGGCGAATGCACTGTTGCCGGTGAAGGCCATCGGCGCTGCCAGCTGGTCCGTGTAGCCGCCCAGACCATCCGGCGTCAGGGTCCAGATGCCGCCCACGCAGTAATCCGAGTAGAAGTAGCGGCCTTGGAACCGCGGCCACAGGCCACCGCGGTACACCTCCCCGCCGATGATGGCGCAGAAGTCGCCGCCCGTCACCGGGTGCCCCTTCACCGCAACAGGGAATACGTGCTCCGCTTCGGGGAGGCAGGTGCTCAGGTTGAACTCCTCACCGCCCTCGTAGCAGCGCCAACCGAAGTTGGGGCCGGTATTGAGGCCGCCCGGCCAGCGATCGATCTCCTCCCACCGCTGCTGGCCCACATCCGCGATCCACAGGTCGCCGTTGAGCGGATCGATGCCGATGCGGAACGGATTGCGCAGGCCATAGGCCCAGATCTCCGGCCGCTCCCCATTGGGCGAGCCAGCGAACGGATTGTCCGGAGGGATGGAGTAGGTGCCATCGGCCTCGGGCTTGATCCGCAGCACAGTGCCGAACAGCGTGGTGGGATCCTGGCCGTAGTCATTGGGGTCGTCCGCACCGCCGCCGTCGCCCAGCGCGCAATACAGGTAGCCATCCGGCCCGAAGGCCAGGCCGCCCGCCTGGTGGATGGCATTGGGCTGCTCCAATGCGATCAGCACCACCTCGCTGGCAGGATCAGCCCGGTTCGGATCCGTCACATCACGGGTGAAGCGCGAGATCCGCGATGTGCCGAACGGGCCGCTCGGATGGACGTAGTTGATGTAGAAGTGCCCGTTCTGCGCGTAATCCGGGTCGAGCGCGAACCCCAGGAGCCCGCGCTCGCCGCTGTACACCACGCGGCTGCTGATATCCAGGAAGGAAGGGGCCAGCACGGTTGCGCTATCCGCGACGATGTCGATGTTGCCCATCTGGCGGGCCACGTAGATCCTGCCCTCCGAATCGAAGTCGAGGTCGATGGCGCGCGCCAGGTTGGCCCAGGGCACTAATTCGAGTTCAACCGGCTCCTGTGCGGAAGCCGGCGACGCGGTGAAAAGAGAAAGCAGCAGGATGGACGAAGGACCGATTGAACGCATGCGCCGACTCCGGTTCCGGAAGCGGCGCGAAAATACCCCGGGCACGATGCGCAGCGCTCAGAAAACCTGCACCTGCCGCTTGTTGCCACGGATGTAGACGCCGGGAGCAGGTTCATCCCCCACGGGGCGGCCCATGAGATCGTGCAGCGGGCCCTTGCCCTGCGGGATGCGCTCCCAGACCTCGGCGATGCCGGTCTGCGTTCCCTGCAGCGGACTGGCCACCACCACCACCTCGTCCAGCGCCCACGCGCCGTTGGTATTCTGATAGGGCTGGAAACGGAGCTGGAACGTACCGATACTGCTGCCTTCCGGCGGAACCACCGATCCGAGGTCGGACAGGGCCACGCTGGTGAACTCCAAGGGCACCTCCACATCGGCCACCACCTCCGGCGCCATAGCGGCATCCGGGGTGAAGAGCACCTTCACGCGTTGGGGCCCATCTGCGTAGAGCGCATGCCGGAACCGGATGGAATCGATGCGAATGGGGGCCGTGGCGACTCCCGAGATGGCAAGCACCCGGTCGCCAGCCGGCTCGGCGGTCCACCCCGTGGAAAACACCGCATTGTCGCCGACGGCAATGGGCAGCGGGCAGGCGTCCACCCCGATCCATGCCGCATTGGTGCCGATGAGCGGGCCCGAGGTGCCGGCAGCGAGATTGCAGGCAGTGCATCCCCCTTCGCAGTTGAGCACCTCGGCACAGGCCTCGTTGAGCCAGCGGTATTCGATGCGGTATTCCTGCGCCTTGACCGTCCCCATGATGAAGGTGGCTGCGAGGCACAGGATGCGGAATGAACGATGCATGGTCGAGCGTTTTGGAGCGATCCATCCGGATGCTCGGGGCGCTCGTACGCTGTTCAGCGGAAGAGGTTACGCTTAGGGGCCAAGCCGCGCATCGACTCATGCCGGTTTCCGGGCAGTCAGCCCGGTCAGCGGTCCACCACGAAGCGCTTGGCCCCGATGGTACGACCATCCGGCCCGGTGAGGCCGAGTAGGTAGCTGCCCGGCGGCAGGTCCTGCACATCGACTCCGAACGGCCCCGTGCCGAGCGCGCGGGTCTGGCGAAGCACGAGGCGTCCCTGACTGTCCAGGATATCCACCAGGCAGGTGCCCTTCCGGCCGGCCGGCACCTCCACGGTAAGCCGGTCCGCCACCGGCACCGGATAGAGCGTGAAGGCACCCTGCTCCGCTTCCGCCATGCCGATGAAGCCCGATGCCTTGGCGAACGCGATCTGCCCCCGCAGCAGCATGTTCAATTCGATCTGGCCCGTGCCGTTGGTGAGCGATCCGGTGGTGACGGTCTGATCGGGATGGATCACCCACGGCTGGTCGGCGTCCGGGCGCCACACCATCACCATACCGCTCTCGTCGCCGGCGACAAGGTCAAAGTCGAACTGGCTGGGGATGCCACCCTGGTAGATGAAGCGGGCGCGCATCGCCGCGGTCTCCTCGAACCGCCCGCTCACATTCCAGTAATGCGTGCCGCTCACCTGCTGAACGCCCGGGCCGAAGGGCTCCTGATCGGCTCCGGACCAGATGTGCTCCACGCGGACGAGCGCTGTATCGGGCAGGTCGGATGCGATGAGGCGGAAATCGACCCTGGGCAACGCCGTGTTGTAGGAGGCGGCGGGGAGCAGCGTGGCCTCATGGTCCATCCGCGCCTGATTCAGGCGATGGTGCCGGTCGAGCACGGCCATGACGGGCTGGAACGGGACGCTCAGCTGCAGCAGCGTTGAGGCGCCGCTGGCGGTCACTGGCACCTCATGCACCTGCCCATCAGAGCCGACGAGGGTGAGGTCGAGCGGCACGTCGGAATGCAGCGTTTCCGTGCCGTAGAGCTTCTGGCCGACATGCAGGTCCACCGTCCAGCCTCCGCCGTCGGATTGGCTGGTGAATGACCGCACCTCGAAGACTGAATACCCGGGGCTGAACACCCAATCCTGGAAGAACGGATGAAGGTCTCGCCCGGTGATGGACTCCAGCGTATCGCGCCACTGCTCGGGGGTTATGGTCCGGTTGCTGAGGCGCACTTGGCTCTCGCGCATGGCGGTCCGGAAGAGGTCATCGCCCAGGTAGCCTCGCAGGTTGTGCATCACGGCCGCGCCCTTGTAGTAGGTGTGCGTGCCGTAGATGTGCTCATCAGGCATGGGCGAGAGGGCCTGGAAACCATCATCATCGGTGTGGGCGGAGCCGAGGATGTCGAGCAGGTTGTCCTTCACCATGCTCACCATCGCGGGCCGACCATTGAGCCATTCCTCCAGCAGATGGGCACTGTACTCGGCGGGGCCCTCCTTGAGCCACATGTCGTTATGCACGAAGGGCGTCACCCAATCGCCCCACCAATGGTGGCCCAGCTCATGGGCGAAGAGCTTGCGGTTGCGCGCCACGCTCTGGCTCGGCATGAAATCCGGATAGGCGATGTTGGTGGGGATCTCCAGCGCACCATCGGTGGTGAGCACATAGCCTACGCGCCCGTAGGCATAGGGGCCGTACCAGTGCTCCAAGGCATCGATGCAGGCGCCGAGGTCGCCGAATCTGCCCACCATGGCGTTCAGCTGAGCGGGCTTGGCGCGCAGGGTGACGGGAATCTCGCCATACGCGCCGGTGTGCACGAATGCGTGCTCGGCATAGTCCGCCACGGCGATGGCGCTGACATGCGTCGGGATCTCGTGCTCCAGCGCGAAGGAGCGCACCACCGTATCGCCGCCGAGCTGGGTCTCGCCCAGGAATTCGCCCTGGCCGTGCAGCCTGCGCCCCCCGGCGCTCTTGACGCTCCACGTGTAGCTCGCACGCTCCACGAAGCTGTCGAAGCACGGGTACCAGACCTTCCCGAAGTTCGGCGGCACGGTGGAAAGGCCGATGCCGAGGTTGTAGATGTAGTTGCTGGCGAAGTAGAAGCCGCCCCATTCCGGATCACGGAGGGGCGAGCCCTGGTAATGAACGGTAAGCTGCTGCTCCTCCCCCACCGGCGGAGCGGTCTCCAGGTTCACCCGGAGGAACTGGCCATCGTGGGTGAAGGCCAGGGGTCCATCCGGGCCGATCACGGAATCCACCTGGAGGCCCTGCAGGTCGAAGCGGATGCTCCCTTGGTCCGCCATGAGGGCCTGGAAGGTGATGGTGGTAGCGGCCTTGATGGATTGACCGGCGTAGTCGGTCACATCCATGTCGATGCCATAGTGCAGGATGTCGAAGGTGTCGCTGCGTGCAATGGTCTCGGCGATGAGCGTGCGCTGGCCCGGGGTGAGCGGCTGGGGGCGCGGGGGCTCGCCATCGTGCAGCACCAGGCAGCCGCGCATGAGCGGCTGTGCCATGGCAGAGGAGGCGATCAGGAGTGCGGCGAAGGGAAGGGACGTGCGCGCGAACGGCATGCGATGAAGCTCTGGTCCACGAAGCTAAGGAGGCCCGCTCAGCGCACGGCGATCATCACCCGGTTTGCACGGTGGTCGCTGAGCTCCTCCGGCAGCACCTCGAACCCCCAGCTGGCGATCGCCTCATCGTGCAGGATGTGGTCGATGCGCAGGCGCGGCAGCTTGCCGATGTAGGTACCGCCCGTACCGCTGCCGCTCTCCACGAAGGCATCGCGGCGATTGCCGCGGAGCTGGCCGTAGGCATAGCTCATGGGCACATCATTGATGTCGCCGCAGAAGACCACCGGGTGGGGGCTCCCCGCCATGTCCTCCACGATGGCGGCGACTTCCTCGGCCCTTCGCACCGATCCAGAGCGGAGCAGGCCCAGTATGCGCCCGCCCCTCACCTTGATGGTCTCGGTGTCCGTGCCGGTGTTCAGCGAATCCAGGAAGCGGTAGTCCTGGTCGCCGAAATGGAAGCTCGCGAGGTGGGCATTGTACACGCGGACGGTGTCGCCCTCCACCGCCACATCGGTCCAGATGCAGAGGTTGCCCGAGCGCTCCGCGAAGGCCACCTGGCCGCGCCGCACGATGGGATGGCGACTGAAGGTGGCGATCCCGAAGTGCTGATCGTTGCGCGCCTTCTGCGACCAGGCCATGTGCTCGGCCCGATAGCCGAGTTCACCCACCAGCGCATCGCGCGTGCGGAAGTAGCGCTTGTCCGAGCTGTGGAAGAACTCCTGCAGGCAGAGGATGCCGGCGTCCTCGCGGCGCAGCACATCGAAGATGGCATCGCGCGTGCGGTCGTTGCTGTCCCAGTTGTAGAGGTCGAACAGGCGCACGTTCCAGCTGATCAGCTTGGTGCCTTCGGCCTCAACGCCTTCCGGGGGGGCCGCAGAGCCGCGCAACTGGAAGTGGTCACCGATGTGCGACCCTCCGATGAGCAGGGCGATACCGGAGAGCAGCATCCGCTTGGGACGGGCAATCAGCCAGTACAGCAGGAAGATGCCATGCAAGGCCACCTGGAAGGGGTAGGCATAGGCCAGCAGCACCAAGGGCCAGAAGAGCTTGGGGCTCACGTGCGGCGCCAGATAGGTGGCCAGCAGGACCAGTACGGCCAGGCCATTGGCCCACCACATGGGCCTGTGCCAGCCCGAAGGGCGGCTCTTCAGTAGCTCCCGATCGTCCGACATGGCCATTTAGCTGCCGCCGGCCTTGAAGAGGGTTGCTTTCTCCTCTTTGGTCAGGCTGTCGTACCCGCTGCGCGAGATCTTGTCCAGGATGGCATCGATCCGCGCCTGGTCATCACGCCTGGCCTGGTTATAGTCGGCATCGGAACGGCCCCGGGCAGCGGCCGGACGGGTGACGCGCATCCGCGGCCCTTTCTTCCTGCGCACTAGGCTGAACAGCCGGTCCAGTGCATTCACGAAGGACAGCGACCAGTCGTTCCCTTTGCGCAGCTGCATGGAAGCTGCGTAACCATAGATGGCACCGCCGATATGGGCCAGGTGCCCGCCGCTATTGCCACTGCTGCGCACGCTCACCAGGTCGATGAGCACGAGGACGAGCGCCACCCATTTGAGCCGCACGGCACCGAAGAGCAGCAAGTGCACCTCAAGGTCTGGCCGGTAGGCGGCGATGCCGACGAGCACGGCCATGACCGCCGCCGAGGCGCCGTGGATGGTAGAGATGGGCGCGAGGTCGGCGAAAACCGGCAGGATGTTGTATCCCGCCACGTACAGCGCTAGGCCCGACAGGCCGCCCAGCAGGTAGTTGCCCAGGACGCGGCGGCCGCCAAGGAGGTCCTCGAAGATCCGGCCCATGAACCAGAGCAGCATCAGGTTGAAGAAGAGGTGCAGGAAGTCCCAATGGACGAACATGTAGGTGACCACGGTCCATGGGCGGTGAAGGAGATCCCGCAGGTTGCTCGTGCTCCACAGCCAGCCCAGGATATCGGGGCCCTCTCGGCGGACCGCCCAGAAGGGCAAATCGACCAGGCGCAGGAGCAGGAATACCGCTGCGTTCACCAGGATAAGGCGGATCACCATGCCGCCGCTACGCCATTGCCGCTTCAGATCCTCCAGCATGCCGCAAAGATCGCCCTCAGGCGTAAGGAAGGCGCCGGCGCCAGATGAGCACCGTGAAGAAACCCACGACCAGCCCTCCGATGTGCGCGAAGTGGGCCACATTGTCGCTGCCCTGTCCGAGCAACCCGGCATAGCCTGCATAGACCTCATAGGCCCCATAGAGCAGCACGAAGTACTTCGCCTTGATCGGTATGGGCAGCGGGAAGATCATGAGCTCGACATTGGGGTAGAGCATGCCGAAGGCCACCAGGATGCCGAAGATGGCGCCCGAGGCCCCCACCATCGGGGTGAAGAGCAGCGCCGCCAGCTGGTTCATCGCCCCATCGCCGAAGCCGGTGCCGCCGAACCAGAGATCCCGGAGCGCCGCTGGTCCATCCATGCGCACCAGGGCAATGTCCGACCCGGAGAGGCCCGACGTGAGCTGGCCATACTCCCATGCTTGGACGCCCATGTTCAGGGCCACAGCCCCGAGGCCGCAGATCATGTAGTAGGTGAGGAACCGCTTCGAGCCCCAGCGGTACTCCAGCGGCGAGCCGAGCATGAACAGGCCGAACATGTTCATGAACAGGTGCCAGAAACCACCGTGCATGAACATGTACGTGATGAGCTGCCAAGGCCTGAATTCGGGCGAGGTGATATAGTGCAGCCCCAGGGTGGCATCCATGTCCATGCCGAGGAAGCGCCCTTGGCCGATGAACTTGACGCCATAGACGATGACGTTGATGATCACCAGGTTCTTGACTACGGTGGGCGTATGGGCCAGCGGTCCTGTGCCGTATCTCATCGGTGTTCGAAGCGTTCGTTGAGCTCATCGAGGCTGAAGGTGATGAGCACGGGCTTGCCGCCCGGTGTATGGGTGGGCGATCCGCAGGCGAACAGCCGGTCGATGAGCCCGTGCATCTCGGCGGTTGCGAGGACGCGTCCCGGCCTGATGGCCATGGAGCGTGCCAATCCGCGTGCCAAGGCCGGATGGCGCTCATTCCGTAGGGCGCTGCCCGCGCTCTTGAGCTGCTCCAGCAGCTGCTCGATCAGCCGGCCCGGGTCCTCATCGGCCGCCTCGGCGGGCATCCCGTTCACTTGCACGGTGCGCCCACCGAAGAGCTCAAGGTCCAGGCCCATGCTGCGGAGCTCGGGCAGCACGCCCTGAACGAGTGCCAGGTCGGCGGCGGTGAGCTCCACATGGCGCGGGAAGAGCTCTGTCTGGGACATGCCCGCGCCCTGCGCCAGGAGCTTCAGGTTCCGCTCGTAAAGGATGCGCTCATGTGCGCGGCTCTGGTCCACCACAAGCACGCCGCTCCGCACCTGCGCCACGATGTAGCGGCCGTGGAGCTGGAACACCGGGCGATCGCCGGCACCATCCTCCTCGCGCGAGGGCAGCACCCGGTCCGCCGCGGTCGTCGACCGTTCCACCGCCGCTGTGCCCTCCACGGGCTCGGGCCCCTCCTCCACGGGCGAGGCCATGCCCATGTCGAAGAGCTTCTGCCAACCCTCGGGGCTGGGGCGGGGCGGGGCCGTGAAGGCCCCGAGATCGGCCGGACGCCAAACAGGAGCACCGGCACCCGCATTCGCGATAAGGGCGGGCTCGGGCTCGAAGTCGAGGCTGGGCACGATGCTGAAGCGCCCCAGGGCCCTGCGCACAGCGGCATGCACGATGGCGTACACCGAGCGATCGTCGCGGAACTTGATCTCGGTCTTGGTGGGATGGATGTTGATATCGATCCGCACCGGATCCAGGTCGATGAAGAGGAACCAGCCCGGGTAGGCATCGGCCGCCACCAGCTCCTCATAGGCGCGCCGAACCGCATGCTCCAGGTAGCTGCTGCGGATGAAGCGGTGGTTGACGAAGAAGAACTGCTCGCCGCGCGACCGCTTGGCGAACTCGGGCTTGCCCACGAAGCCACGGACGCTCACGATATCGGTGCCCTCCTCCACCGGCACCAGGCGCTCATCGTGGCGGCGCCCGAAGAGGCCCGTGATGCGCTGGCGCATGGCCGCCCCGAAAACCGCATCGGAGGGCATCTCCGGGAGGTTGAACTCCTCGCGGTCGTTGCTGATGAGGCGGAACCCGACCTCCGGATGCGCAAGGGCAACCCGGGTGAACTCATCGAGCACGTGCTTCTGCTCCACGCTGTCGCTCTTCAGGAACTGCCGGCGCGCGGGCGTGTTGAAGAAGAGGCTCCGCACACTGATGGTCGTGCCTGCCGGCCCTGCGATGGGCTCCTGCGCCCGCACCCGGCTCCCTTCGATGAGGACGCGCGTGCCCAGCTCCTGATCGTGCTCGCGGGTGCGCAGCTCCACCTGGGCGATGGCCGCGATGCTGGCCAGCGCCTCGCCCCGGAAACCCTTGGTGCGAACGGCGCCAAGATCATCCGCCTGGCGAATCTTGCTGGTGGCGTGCCGTTCGAAGCAGAGGCGTGCATCGCTGGGGCTCATGCCCTTGCCGTCGTCGGTGACCTGCACCAGGGTACGGCCGGCATCCTTCACCACCAGGGTGATGCGGCGCGCGCCGGAATCCACGCTGTTCTCCAGCAGTTCCTTCACCACGCTGGCGGGGCGCTGCACCACCTCGCCTGCGGCGATCTGGTTCGCCACATGGTCGGGCAGCAGCCTGATCAAGTCGGCCATGCGAAGTGCTGCAGGAGCCCGAAGCCCTTGATGATGAAGTAAAGGATGCCGCAGACCATGGCCATGACCACCACCAGGCGCCTCACGCTGGCCCCTTCACCGCCCTGCCGCTGCCAGCTGTGGCGCATGCGGGCGCGGAACGCCTCAGGGCCCTGGCCCTCCGCACCGGCGGCCCGCTGAATCCGCTGGTGCCGGGCCTCCTTGGCTGCATCATAGTAGCGCGGCGTGTAGTCGAAGCCGCGCCCCCCCCGCTGACGGAAGAGGCTGAAGAGGGCTGGGATGCGCGGCGGCTGCATGGCCTCAAAAGTAACCAGTCGGCGAGGGTATGCGGGCAGGGAACGCGCCTGGCCGCCGCTTCCGCATCTTCGCGCCATGCGCATCCTCATGGTCTGCCTCGGCAACATCTGCCGATCACCCATGGCCGAAGGCGTGCTGCGCCATCTGGCGCGGGAACGCGGCCTTTCCATCACTACCGACAGCGCCGGCACCGGCGATTACCATGTGGGTGAGGCGCCCGACCATCGGGCCCAGGCCGCCATGCGCCGGCAGGGCCTTGACATCTCCGACCTCCGCGCCCGGCAGTTCACGCCCGAGGACTTCGACCGGTTCGACCTCCTGCTGGCGATGGACGGCGACAACCTGCGCAACATGCTGCGCCTGGCGCCCAGCCCAGCGCATGCGGCCAAAGCGCGGCTCATCATGGACCACGCCCCAGGCAATCCGCTGCGCGAGGTACCCGACCCGTACTTCGGCGGTGAGGAGGGCTTCGATGCCGTGCACGAGATGCTATTGGAGGCTTGCACGAATCTGCTGAACGATGTCCGGCGCTGACGGCAGCGGATCGCTCTACCTCCTCCCCGTGTGGCTGGGCGAAACCGGTGGACCGGAGCAGATGCCGACTGAGAATGCCGCGCTGGCCGGCCGCATCACCCGATGGTTCTGCGAGCATGAGAAGAGCGCCCGGTCGGCCCTGCGCCGGTTGGTGCCGGCCATAGACCTGTCCAGGCTGGAGCTTCACCGTTTCGACAAGGACTCGACACCGGCCTACGCCCGGGAGTTGATCGGCCTGCTCCGTGACGGCCGCGATGCCGCCGTGATCAGCGAAGCCGGCATGCCGGGCATTGCAGACCCCGGAGCGAGCCTGGTCCGCGCCGCCCACGAGGCAGGCATCCCCGTCATCCCGCTCACCGGGCCCTCTGCCCTGCTGCTGGGCCTCGCGGCCTCCGGCCTCAATGGCCAGCGGTTCTGCTTCCACGGCTACCTTCCGGTGAAGCCTCCTGAACGGCGGCAGGCCATCAATCGGCTGGAGCTGGAGGCCAGGCGCACAGGGGCTGCGCAGCTATTCATAGAGACGCCTTACAGGAACGAGGCCCTCTTGGCCGACATGCTTAAGGAATGCCAGCCGGCGACCGTTCTCAGCATCGCCGTGGATGCCACTCAGCCCGGGGGATGGATCCGCACCCGGACCGTCGCGCAGTGGCAGAGGGACCGACCTGTGCTGGGGAAGCGCCCGGCCGTGTTCATCCTCGGCACCTGGCCGCAGTGAGCCGTGTCACGAGACTGAGTCGGTTTGCACCACGGATTCCAGCCTGATGATGTAGCGCACCGGTGCATGCGGGTCGAGCAGGCCGGGGATGCCGCGCTCGCCGAAGGCCATCGCCGAGGGAATGATGAACTCCCCCTCCTGCCCGGTCCGGAGCAGGCTCACGGCCACCTCCACGCCCTTCATCACTTGGTCGGGCGTCCCATAGGTCCATGTGAAGGGCCCGGTGCGCCCCCCAAGGTCATCGAAGAGCCGGCCATCCTCGAGCCGGTGGCCGCGCCAGCGGACGGTCACCGAATCGCCCGGCTGCACCCGGGCCGTATCGCGCACGGGACCCGCGATGCGGTAATGCAGGTCACTCGTGCCCCAGCGCGTCCAGGTGCCGCCATGGTGCGCGAGGTAGGCTGAGATCAGCCGCCGCTCGAAGCCCTCGGGATCCTCCTGACGCATGCGCTCTTCCGCCTCCCGCACCATTTCCGGGGTGCGCAGGTCCACCAAGGCCACCTCTGCCTGCAGCAGCAGCGTATCGGGCGGTGAAGCCACCGCGTCCTTGGCCAGCGCCTTCCATGGCCATCGCTCGGCCGGTGCGATCACGCTCATGCTATCACCGGTATGAAGCCTACGCAGCACGGGAGCCAAGGCTCCGGAGCGGAGGTCCCGCGTGAGGTACCATCGCTCGGAGCTCCAGTATGACCCGGGCGCCTCGCCGAGCTCCGCCACGCGAAGCCGCAGGAGCACGCTGTCGCCGTCGGCGGGGATCCGCTGCCCCTCACCCAGCGCATGGTACCTCAGGTGCACGCCTTCAGCCACCTCTTTGAATCCGGGATAGGGCGAGCCCCCGCAGGCCAGGATGGCCAACGAAGCCAAGGGCAGCAGGCAATCGGCTCGTGCACTCATGGCCTCACGCCTGCCAGGCCGATGCGGTAGACAACCGTGCTCCGCGGGGGTATCCGGTCCATATCGCCGATAAGGCCGTGCGCACGGTAGCTGGGAATGATGATCACCGCGCTGTCGCCCGGCGAGAGGTGCTGGATGGCCTCGTGCAGGCCGCTCTCCACGTCATCCTCCTCCACCCTGAAGCTCTCCGGGCCTGCGGAATCGCTCACGTACGCGGTATCGCCGTTGAGCAGCTCCACGGTGTAGCGCACCTGCGCCCACTGCCCAGGCCGGACGTTCGCGCCGGCCCTATCGCGCAGGAGAAGATGCCTCACCCCGGTGCCGCTGCGCTGGAGCTGAAGGCCGTTGCGCTCCGCATACAGGTTGATGTCCCGGTCCTCGAGGCGCACGGCATCGCGGTTCTCCTGCATCAAGTTGCGCTCGGGCGGGCGCTGCCCCGCGGGCACCGCCTCACCTCCGCCGCAAGCGGCCAGAAGCAGGACTGCTACCGCGAACCTCATGGGTTTGCCGCGATGAAGGCCGGGAGCAGGGAGCGGAAGCGCGCCACGGCATCGGTGAGGGATTCCTTCGCCTGTCCGCCGGCCGCGTTGCGGTGCCCGCCGCCATTGAAGTGGTCGCGCACCAAATGATCCACCGGAAGCGTGCCTTTCGAGCGCAGGCTCACCTTCACCAGGTCGGGGCGCTCCACGAAGAAGGCCGCCAACCGGATCCCGCGGATGGACAATCCATAGTTCACGAAGCCCTCCGTATCACCAGGCTGGAACCCGAAGCGCTTCAGGTCGGCCATACTAAGGGCGATAATGGCGGTATCCAGCTCCGGGAGCACCTCAAGGCGCTCGTTGAGCGTGAAGCCAAGCAACTTGAGCCGCTCGGGCCGGTTATCGTCGAGGATGGACTCGTGGACCGCGGTGATGACGACACCGCGCTCCATGAG
>ERZ761607.1984-NODE-1984-length-23518-cov-5.576269_pt1 | contig 23518 bp, 23 predicted proteins | sample MGYA00511164_ERZ761607 | MGnify/ENA primary metagenome ERZ761607 (study PRJEB28899, sample SAMN02445080) | bioreactor sludge metagenome | biome: EBPR sludge | place: Australia: Brisbane, Thorneside Wastewater Treatment Plant | collected 2011-06-22 ... | reverse complement strand
GCTGCCTGTTCTTCTTAATTTTTTAGGAGGAACCCACCACCAGGCGGGGAGAATCGTTCTTCTTAATTTTTTAGGAGGAACCCACCACCAGGCGGGGAGAATCGGAGAATCCGATGGTCGGGAATTTGGTGGACGTGACAGGAATCGAACCTGCTACCCCCTGAATGCAAATCAGGTGCTCTCCCAGATGAGCTACACGCCCGGCCTTAAGATGAAGAACTCTTATCCCGCCCGAGGCGAATCCGTCAACTCCCCCTGACAACTTTGTCCGAAGAATTTGGATTCGGCGTTGGCGTCCCGCCCGCGATCAGGGTGATTGCGGCTTTTCGGTCGGGACGCTCGTCGGAGCCGGCATCGTCTGCTTGATGGCTTCCGTGCCGGGGTTCGTCGCGTCGCGATCGGGCATCGACATCTTGAGCGCGGCGATCCCCGAGAGGATCAGGACGATGCCGCCCACGCGCAGCAGGCTAAAGCTCTCGCGCGCGACCGTCGTATCGTAAACCGTCGTGCCGACGAGCGCGACGCCTTGCCAGGCGGCGTAGGCGACGGCCATGGGGATGCCGAGCTTCATGCCGCGCGACAGGCAGAAGGCCGCGCCCAGGCCGCACGCGGCGTAGCCGATCATGGGCGTGTAGCGCGTAAAGCCTTCGGTCATCTTGAGGCTGATGGCCCAACCGATTTCGAGGACGCCCGCGACGAGCACGAAGAGCCAGGCGGTCATGCGTGCGCCTCCGCCTTGGCGGGTTCGGGATCCGAAGGCTTGTCGAAGGGGCGGAACGCGGCGACGACTTGTTTGACGTAGCCGTGCGCCGGGTAGTCCTTGCTCCAGTCACCCAGGCCGAACTGCGAAGCCTTGTGGGCCGGGCGGTAGGCCGTGCCGAAGATCCAGTCCCAGAACGCGAACTTCGTCGCGAAGTTCTTGCCCTCGGCCGCGGCGTCGAGCGCGTGGTGCCAACGGTGCATCTCGGGGCCGTTGAAGATGTACTGCAACCAGCCCGAACGCACGTCGATGTTCGTGTGGATGTACATGCCCCAGATGCCCGAGATGGCGCCCTTGATGACGGCGACTTCGGGCGAGGCGCCCAAAAAGATCACGGGCGCGAACTCGATCGTCTGGTTGATGAGGATCTCGAGGGGATGCGAGCGCTGGCCCGCGATCCAGTCGATTTGCGTGGGCGAGTGGTGCGCCTCGTGCAAGCGCCACAGCACGGGGCTGCGGTGTTGGAGGCGGTGGAAGAAGTAAATGTAAGCGTCGTGCAACAGCACGAAGAAGATCACCTGGCCCCAGATCGGCCAGTTCGACACGACCTGCGCGCGCGAGAAGCCCGTACGCGAGTCGATCCAAACGATGAAGCTCGAGATGAGCACGCCCAGGACGACGCTCTGGACGGCGTTGTAGAGAACGAAATCGTCAAAAAGGCCTTCCCGGAAAAGGGGAAAGCCTTTGTTGTAGGGGCGGACTCGCTCGAGGACGATGAAGACGACGGCCGCGGCCACGAGGGCCCCGAAGCTCCAAACTTGGATTTCGCTTAGAGACATTCTCGTTCCTTCAAGCGTCCGAGCGATCCGCCCTTTGTCGGACGCGGCTTAGAGTTGAGCCGACGCGGTCGGGTTCTCGAAGCGGCGGAGACGCTTGCGAGCGCCCATTTCGCTATCATAGACCTTCTTCACGCCATCGCCCAGCGAAGCTTGGATGTCGCGGATGTCGCGCACGAGCTTCGTGAGGCCGCCCATTTCGACGGAGGCGGCTTGGTCCGAACCCCACATCGCGCGGTCCAGCGTGATATGGCGTTCGACGAAGGTCGCGCCGAGGGTGACGGCGGCGAGCGTCGTGGCGAGGCCGACTTCGTGACCCGAGTAGCCGATCGGCGTGCCGGGGAACTTGTCTTGCAGCGTGTGGATCATGCGCAGGTTCAGCTCTTCCACTTTGCAGGGATAAGCCGAGGTCGAGTGCGCGATGAGAAGATTTTCGGTGCCGAGGTACTTCACCGCGGCGTCAATTTCTTCGAGCGACGACATGCCGGTCGAGATCATGAGGGGCTTGCCCGTGTCCTTCATCTTCTTGAGAAGACCGAGGTCGGTGAGCGAAGCCGAAGCGGCTTTGTAGAGGCAGGGGTTGAACTTCTCGATGAAGTCCACGCTCGGCTCGTCCCAAGCCGAAACGAACCAGTCGATGTTCTTCGACTTGCAGTATTCGGCGATCGCGAGGTACTCGTCGGCGCCGAACTCCGTCTTGTAACGGTAGTCGATGTAACGCATGCGGCCCCACGGCGTGTCGCGCATGAGGTCCCACTGGTCTTTGGGAACGCAAAGTTCCGGGGTGCGCTTCTGGAACTTGACTGCGTTGCAGCCCGCGTCGGCGGCGCCGTCGATGAGCGCCTTGGCGATATCGAGCGATCCGTTGTGGTTGATGCCGATTTCGCCGATGATGTAGCAGGGCTGACCGTCGCCGATGGCCTTTTGGGCCACGCCGTTGAAATTACGGACGGCGGGGGTCTTCGCAGAGTTCAGGTTCATATTCACTCCTCTTCAGAATTCGCGAACGTGTCTAGATACACCGAACGGAATCCTTTTGCTTGTAGAATTTGATCGGCCAGTTCACGAAAAGCCCCGTGGCCTCCGGGGCGGGTCAGGACGAGGTCCGAAACGGCCTTGACTTCGGTCGTCGCGTCCGAGGGGCAGGCGCGCAAGCCCGCGGAACGAAAGGCCGGCAGGTCATTGAGGTCGTCGCCGATGAAGGCGATTTCTTCGCGTTTCAGTCCCAAGCGTTCGCCGACCTCGCGGAGGGCAACGGCTTTATCGAGGACGCCCAGGTGGAGCTCCTCGATTTTGAGCTTCTCGGCCCGACGTCTCACGATTTCGCTGTTCTCGCGGGTCATGATCCCCGTGCGCAGGCCCGCTTGGCGGAGCAGGTCGAAACCCATTCCGTCCCGGCGGCTAAAGCGCAGGAGCTCTTCCCCTTGGGGACCATAGTAAATGCCCGCGTCCGTGAGCGTACCGTCGCAGTCCGCGACGACGAGCTTCACGGCGCGCAGGCGCTCGGTGAGATCCTTCACGCGCAGAAGCCGCCGTCGACCAAGAGATTTGCTCCGGTCATGTAGGCCGAGGCGTCCGACGCGAGGAACACGAGGGCTCCCTTGTAGTCGGTCGGCTTGGCCATGCGGCCGAGCGGCGTCTTGGCCGAGTAGTTCTCGACGAACCATCCGTCCTGGCTGTTCTCGACGCCGCCGGGGCTCAGCGTGTTCACGCGCACGCCGTGCGGGCCCCAGTGACGGGCCAGGTAACGGGTGAAGTGGGCGACGGCCGCCTTCGTCGTCGGGTAGGCCGGCGACTTGTAGAAGGCCTGCTCGCCCTGCGGGTTCACGTAGAGCTTCTGGTCGGGCGCCACGACGCCGTAGGGCGACGCGACGTTGATGATCGAGCCTTGCTTCTTTTCCACCATGAGGGCGCCCAGGCGCTGCGCGCACAGGAAAACGCCGAGCACGTTCACCTCGAGCATCTTGCGGAAGACTTCGAGCGGGAAGGAGTCGAACTTCGAGAGCTCGCGGGCCTGGATCGGGTTCTCGAACTGCTCGTTGATCGCGGCGTTGTTCACGAGAATGTCGAGGCCGCCCATTTCCTTCGCGAGGAAGGCCTTGAGCGTTTCGACCGAGGCTTCGTTCGTGACGTCGAGCTTGTGGCCGACGGCGCCGCCGCCCAGCGTGCCGGCGAAGTCCTTGACCGCGGCTTCCTGAATGTCGACCGCGACGACGCGCGCGCCGGCTTCCGCGAGCGCGCGGCAGTGTTCGCGGCCGATGAGGCCGGTCGCGCCGGTGACGACGGCGACCTTGCCCTTCAGCGAAAAACTATCGAGCGTGCCCATCGCGATTAAGCGCGGCCTTCGGTCGCGCCGGGGGCCTTGGGCTTCATGTGGAACTGCGTCGTCTTGCGGAAGACGGGCTCCACGGGGGTGCCGCGCAGGGCCTTCGCCACGGTGCCTTCCTTGACGTGCTTCGCCACGAAGGCGAGGGCTTCGTCGTAGGACTCGAGCGTGTAGCGGATGTCGGCTTCGGTGTGGCTGTAGCTCATGTTGTGGATGCCGGCCCAGAGGATGCCCATGCGGATGAGCTCTTGCTGCAGGAGCGACTTCACTTCTAGGGCGTTCACTTTGGTGCCGTCGATGTTCACGATCGAGCGGGGGCCGATGCCGATGCACTTCATGTAGTCGATGCCGTGGGCAGTGAAGAGCGAGTTCAGGCTCGTTCGGAGTTGGTCGCCGAGCTTGAAGATATGCTTGGTGACTTCGCCCTTCTTGAGGATGTTCATCGTCGCCTTGCAGGCCGCAAGCGACAAGGCTTCGCCGCCGAAGGTCGTGAAGAAGAAGACTTCCTTGTCGAGCAGCTTCATGACGTCGGCGCGACCCGTGAGGATCGAGATCGGCATGCCGTTCGCGACGGCCTTCGAGAAGGTCGCCATGTCGGCGCGGACGCCGAAGTATTCTTGCGCGCCGCCGGGGGCGAGGCGGAAGCCCGTCCACATTTCGTCGAAGATCAAAAGCGTGCCGTTCTTGTCGCAGAGGTCGCGGAGGCCTTGGAGGAATCCGGGCTTCGGTTCCTCAAAAACGGTCGGCTCCAGGATAATGGCCGCGATGTCCGGCGTGAGGGCTTCTTCAACTCCCTTCAGGTCGTTGTACGGGATCGTGAACGAGAGATCTTGCGCCGCTTGCGGGATGCCCTTGTTGCGATCCGTGACCGCGATGTACCAGTCATGCCAGCCGTGGTAGCCGCAGCAGAGGATCTTGCTGCGACCCGTGAAGGCGCGCGCGAGACGGATCGCGGCGGTCGTCGCGTCGGCGCCCGTCTTCGAGAAGCGGACCATCTCGGTGTTCGGAACCATCTCGCGCATGAGTTCGGCGACTTCGACTTCGAGCGGGTGCATGAGGGAGAAGGTGATGCCGTCGTTCAGCTGTTCCTTGATGGCGTTATCGACCGGGTCGTAAGCGTAACCGAGGAGCACGGGGCCCACGCCCATCGTGTAGTCCAGGAACTCGTTGCCATCGACGTCCCAGACGCGGGCGCCTTTACCCTTCTTGAGGTACTTCGGCGCGACGCCGCGCACGTGCTGCTGCGGGCCCTTGGCGAGGGTCTGCGTGTAGGCCGGGATGAGGCCCTCCGCGCGAGCGAGCCACTTATCGGACTCGGCGATGACGGGGTACTGCGTGTTTTTCGTGACTTTGTTCGCCATGACTTAAATCTTTCCCAGGATGCGACGCGCGAGGTGCTCGCCCGTCAGTTGTTCGTTCTCGAGGACCGCGGGCAGCGTGCCCGGACGGAACCATTTTTCTTCGAAGGAGATCGAGTGGACCTTGGCCGTTTGGCCGGCGTCCATGAGGTGCTCGGCCAGGACGGAGTTGAGGCCGCCCGTGCGGAAGTGGTCTTCGATCGTGAAGGTCGTCTTGGCCTTGGCGACGAGCGGCAGGATGCGGGCCGCATCGAAGGGCTTGAGCCAGCGCACGTTCACGAGGCCCACGGACTTGCCTTGGGCTTCGAGCGCGGTGGCGGCCTCAAAAGCTTCCTTGAAGAGCGTGCCGTGCACGAGCAGCAGCACGTCCGTGCCTTCCTTGAGTACTTCGGCTTCGCCGACGCCGAGCTTCGCGGCGTGGGTCACGACCGGCGCGCGGTTGTTGTAGCGCACGTAGGTCGGGAAGGGCGATTCGATGATGCCGGGCATGGCCGCGACGAGATCGTCCTCGTCGGCGGGCGAGAAGACCTGCATGCCGGGGATGCCGCGCATGAGCGAAACGTCCTCGAGCGATTGGTGGGTGGCGCCGTTGCCGTCCGAGAGCAGGCCGGGCACGAAGCCCACGCACTTCACGGGCAGCTTGCCGAGGCCCGCGTCCGTGCGGATGAACTCGAAGGCGCGCATCGTGAGGAAAGGCGCCAGCGCGTGGATGACCGGCGTGCGGCCGCGCAGGGCGAGACCCGAAGCGAAGCCGACGAGGCATTGCTCGGTGATGCCCGTATCGACGAAGCGGGGGCCGGCGAAGGCCGGAAGGTTGCGGAGCATCGCGCGGTTCTCGGCCGTCATGACCATGAGGCGCGGGTTCTTGGCGAGCTCTTCGCGCAGCATCGCCTCGTACTTGCACGAGGGCGGGAGGATCGCGGGAGTCGGAGTCTTGTTCGTTTCCGTGGTGTTCATCGTTTTTCCTTAGCGGACCGTAAGGCCTTCTTTGACGATGCCGGCGGCCGCGCCGCCGTGGAGCTCGTTCATGAGGAGTTTGATCTCGTCGTCGCTGAACTTGCAGAACCAGCGGTCGGCGCGAGCCTCGATCGAGGGCAGGCCCTTGCCGCGGGTCGTGTCGGCGATCAGGACCTTGGGGCCCTTCGTGGTGCGGCCGGAAAGCTCTTCGAAACCCTTTTCGAGGGCCGCGAAGTCGTGGCCGTCCACGCGCACGACGCTACCGCCGAAGGCTTCGAACTTGGCCGGGAGCGGCTCGAGCGGGAGCAGGTCTTCCGTGCGCATGTTCGCCTGGAACTGGTTGCGGTCGACCACGACGAAGACGTTGTCGAGGCCGTGGGCGTGCGCCACGAGCATGGCTTCCCAGTTGGAGCCCTCGTTGAGCTCGCCGTCACCCGTGATGACGACGACTTTGGCCTTGGAGCCCGTCATCTTGAGGTCGTAGGCGACGCCGAGCGCGACCGGGAGCAAGTGCCCGAGCGATCCCGAGTGGAACTCCACGCCGGGGATGGCGCGGTTCGGGTGCCAGTAGAGCGAATCCTTGGGGTCGAGGTGCTTGGCCAGACGCTCGCGCTCGATCCAGCCCATTTCGGCGAAGGTGCCGTAGAGCGCGGGGACGTCGTGGCCCTTCGAGAGGAAGCAGTAGTCACGGTTCGGGTCGCTGAAGTTCGCCGGGCCTACGTTCAGCGCGCGCTTGTAGAGGTACACCATGAGGTCCACGCAAGAGAGCGAAGCGCCGATGAAGCAGCCCCCTCCGCCGGACATCCGGATGACGTGCTCGCGAACCCGAAGCGACATGGCTTCGAGGTCGGAGAAACGATTGGCCGAAGCGTTCATCGATTTTCCTCCAAATTCAGGGGCGTCGTCGCGGGGCGCAGGCGGCGCGTCGTTGCATCGTCGAGCGCGTGGAGCTCGTCCACGTGCTTTTGGTACCAAATGTATCCCCGGTGCTTCTCGTTGAGCTTGGCGACGTCGGGGTTCGCGTCGAGGAAGGCCACGATCGCGTTCACGTCGAAGACTTCGTTCGAGTCGGGCGCGTGGAGCGCGTCGAAGATCCTTTGCAGGACTTCGTAGTCTTCGCGGTAGTCGAGCACCATCCGGTGGCTGAGCGAGAGGTCTCGGCCCGTTTCCCACGCGACGTTGCCGAGGCGGAAGAGCTCGGGGTGGTTCCAGATGTACGAGGTCGTGTGCTCGCGCTCGAAGTCTTTGTTCGCCTCTTTCCACGTCTTCTCGAGCGTCGCGAAGCTCATGACCTCGACGTCGTTGCCGTCGGGCCAGCTTTGCGGGTGAAGGTTCGACACGAAGTCGAGCGCGCCGTTGGCGTCGAAGAAGTGTTGGAAGACGCGGTCCACGGCTTGGGGGTCGATAAGCGGGCAGTCCGAGGGGATCTTCGCGACGACGTCGGCGCGGTGAAGGAGGGCGGCTTGGTAGTGACGATCCAGGCAGTCCGTGGGATGGCCGCGGAAGACCTGGACCCCGTGCGCCCGGCAGACGTCCGAGATGACGTCGTCCGCGGGTTCCCAGGTCGTCGCGACGACGACGTCGCCGCAGAGTTTCGAGGCGCGGAGCCGCTCGACCATCCGCAGGAGCAGGGGCAGGCCGCCGAGGGGCAGAAGAACCTTGCCCGGGAGACGGGTCGAGCCCATGCGGGCTTGCAGGATCGTGAGCGTCTTCATCGGGTTTCGAAGCTCCAGTCCGAGGTGAGCGGTCGCGCGAACTCCGGCGTGCGGAGCGGCGCTTCGGGGGCGGCCTCGAGCACGCGCCGGCAGACGGCGCCGATGTGCTTGGCCGAGCGTCCGCCGTTCTGCCACGGGACGAGGCGCTTGAGCTCTTCCAGGTCGTAGTAGGTCTGCACGGGCTTGCCCAGCGCGAGGCCGACGAAGGCGAGCGTCGAGTATTGGGTCAGGAGCATGTCGCAGTTGGCGACCATCTCTTCGGCGCAGCCGCTCGTGTAGACGAGGGCTTCGGGGAAGACCGAGGCGATCTCGCGCTTCGCGCGATCGACTTCTTCGTTGGGGTGCAACTTGACGATGACTTGGCGTCCGCCCGCGAGGTCGCGGCAGCGCTTGAGGAAGCCGATGCGGTCGTCGCTCATCTGCGTTTCGCGCAGGTCCGAGGTCGCGATGAGGACGAAGTTCTTGTGCGGGAAGTCGTTGCGTTTGTACCCTTCGCAGTCGTCGAAGTTCGGAATGCCCGTGACGACCATCTTTTCGCGGGGGACGCCGCGCCCCTTCTTCTCGAAGAAATCGCGGTAGCCCTCAGAAGCGACGCAGAAAACGTCGAAGAGGCCGGACTCGCCGGCCATCGTCGTGCCGCCGCCGCACCAGGGCGGCAGGCCCGTCGCGCGCGCGAAACGCGTGAGCGGCGTCTCCAGGTTCGTCGCGCCCTCCTGCACGAGCACGATCGGGTAGGGACGGATGTTACGTTGGACGAGGACGTCGGAGCAGGTGACGACGAGGGCGGGATCGATTTGTTCGCCGCGTTCGCGAATTTCGAGACGATGCTCGCGAAGGTAATCGAGCGTCATCTGGCGGAAGCGTCCGCCCATCACGGTCTTCTCGAGGATGAAATCGAAGAGGCCCGTGCTGCGAAGCGCGCCGACGAGACCGTCGGCATAGAAGGGCGCGTAGAAGGTATCGTAGTCCGCTTCGAGTTCGCGCCCAACGGCGTGCATCATTTTCGTTTGGTTCAGCGATCCGCACACGAACAAGACTTGCTTGCGCGGGTGGCGATAAGTTCTAGCGTTCACGAAGCCCAAGCCTCCGATATCTTTCAACAACGTGGATCCGAGTTAGCCTGTTCCCCGGGGTGGGGCAACTGTCCTCCTTGCGGGTAAATGGCTGATTTCTCTTGTCGGAAGCGCCGGAACTGCTCGCGTTTGGCGCGAAAGTCCGTGGGGACGTGGGCTTGAGCTTCCTGGATTCCTTAGGTTAGGACCCTAGGGATGGCGTCGCAGCGGCTCGTCGGAAACCGACCTTTTTACCAGAACGCCGCCTTCGCGACGCTCTCGGCGGCGATCGCGTGGCGGCTGCCGGGCGCTTGGGGAGCCTACTTCACCTGGTCCTTCGCCTGTTACGTCACGCTCGTGGGTTTCTACGCTTGGAAGGCCGCCGGCTACGGAGATCCCGCGCGGGTTTTGAAGCCGGGCCAAGGCTGGGGCTGGCTCGTGACCCTGCCCATGACCGTTTTCAATCGTCTCGCGCTCAACGTCTTTTGGGCGACGCTCGGGGAAGACGCCATCACCGATGTCGGCCACGGCCTTTATCTGAGCGGCCGCCTCTTGCCCAAGCACCGCCGCCTTTTCGAAGCGAAGGGTATCCGCGCCGTCGTGGACCTTTGCTCGGAATTCGAGGAAGTGGGCTTCATCCGCCGCAACGCGAAGGTCGAGGAGCTGGCCTGCCCGAACCTCGACCTCACGCCCCCGCACGCCGAGGAACTCCGCTCGGTGCGGCGTTGGATGCTCGATCGGATCGCGCGCGGAGACAAGGTGCTCGTGCATTGCGCCTACGGCCACGGCCGCAGCTACGCCGTCGCGCTCCTCGTGCTCAAGGCGCTCGACCCCGCGGCCACGTTGGCCGAGCTGGAGCCCCGCGTGAAGTCCGTGCGTCCGCGTTGCCACCTTTCCCGCGCGCAACGCCGCGCGGTCGAAGCCGTCTTCGACGACCGTGTCCCCGTCTGAGGATTCCCGCGGATCAAAGTTTCAGCAGATCAAGAAAACGCCGCGCGTTCGCGTGCGGCTCGCGTCCCGCCGCCCAGATCGCCCGGATCTCGTAGCGGAAGGGGCGCCCGGGCGCTTCGACGGCGTAGAGGCGTTTGGCGCGCAGATCGTCCTCGACGACGTAGTCGGGCACGTAGCCGTGGCCGAGGCCGTGTTCGGCGAGACGCCGGATGACCGTCCAGCTGACGACCTCGAGCGCGTCGGCCCACTTCGCACGAAGCGGGGCCGGCAATCGCTTGCGGAGGTGCAAGGTTTCGACTTTCTCCTTGGACGTGACGATGAGATCGCGCGCGCCGACTTTCTCGCGCGGACGGGGACCGACGAGGCGGAACTCGCCCGCGCGCAGGACCTTCGACGAGAAGCGGTCCGTGAATCCGTCGTCGACGAGGATGCCGATCTGCGCGCGCCCTTCCGCGACGCCGCTCCGCACGAGCGCGGCCGCGCCCGTCTGAAGCTCGAGGCGCACCCGCGGGTACTTTTCGCGGAAGGCGCCGAGCGCCCCGTAGAGGGCGCGGATGTAGAGACTCTGCGGGGCCATGAGCGAGAGCTCGCCGCGCACGACGCCGTCGCTTTCGGCGATGCGTTGGCGTGCCGATTCGTGCGCGGCGAGCAGGGCGCCGAGTTCCTCGAAGCAGGTGCGTCCCGCGTCGGTCAGCTCGAAGCGGCGCTTGGCGTGATCGAGCAATCCGACGCCGAAGTGAGACTCGAGCGAGCGGATGGCCTGGCTGACGGCGGAGTGGGTGACGCCGTTGCGCTCGGCGGCCCGGCTGACGGATCCCTCGCGGGCGGCGTCCACGAAATAGCGAGCATGGTATATGTTCATCTAACTTACAATTTACTTAAGAATTAAGAAATTTACTAACAGATACGCGACGGGCAAATCCTTCGTCATACGGTTCCCCACCCCCTCACGAAAGGAGTCCTCCCATGTCGTTCGCCGTCCGCGCGCGCCCCCTCTTTGCCGCCCTCGCGCTTTTCGCCTCGTCCGCCCTCGCCGAAACCAAGGAACTCGCGAGTTACCGCGATTTCGACGTGGGATCCCTGAAAGACACCTGGGTGGTCTTCGACGTCGACAACACCTTGCTCCGCCAGGACCACGAGGTCGGCACCCACCAATGGGGCGACTACATCCGCGAAGAAGAAGTTCGCCGCGGGGTGCCCGTCGAGCAGGCCACGCAGTTGCAGCACGCCTACTTCCAGATCTTGCAGCCCTTCGTGAAGGTCGTCCCGGTCGAAAGCGACATCCATCGGGTCTTGTACTCGATCCGCCAGGCGCGCGTGCCGCTCTTCGCGTTGACGGCGCGTTCGCTCGGAATGGCGGGAATCACGCAGCAGCAGCTCGCCAAGAACGGCATGGATTTCGAGTGGAGCTTCCCGCGCTTGCGTCCGGGCGCCGAGGCCTCGCTGCGTCCCCATCTCTTTCGGGGTATTCTCTTCTCGGGCGACGTGCCCAAGGGAGAGCTCCTGAAACGCGTCGTGGAAGGACACGGCCATCGGCCCAAGCGCATCGTCTTCGTCGACGATCGCCAATACAACCTGGATAGCATCGAGAAGTCCTTCGCGGGTGGCCCCATCGAGATCCTGGGCCTGCGCTACGGCGGCGCGGACGCGAAGGTGAAGGGCTTCGACCCCCTCAAGGCCAAGCGCGAGTGGGCCGCCTTCCTTCGCGACGGTCGGCTTCCCTAGAGGTTCTTGGAGAACTGGCGGAAGCCGTCCGAGCCCGTCGGGCCGAGCGCCTTGGTCAGGTCGATGTCGGTGAAGGCCGACTCGAAGTCGCTGCTCGTGCGCAGACGGCCCGACCACTGGCCGGCGCTCGGAAAGCCCGTCGCGTTCAACGTGAGATCGAGCTTGAGGTTGCCTTCGACCGTCGTGTCCTCGGCGCCGAACTCGAGCTTGGGAACGTTCAGCTTGCCGTCGCGCAGGCGACCGGTCGTCTTGAGCGGCCCGACGCGCACGGCCGGCATGACGAACATCTGGGTCGTCACGGCGGGGATCTGGACGTTCTGCCCGCTGAGTTCCCACTCGAGCGGCGGCAGCCCGCGGCCGCCCAACTTGAAGTCCACCACGTCGAGCTCGCCCGAAATGCGGCCGGCGTAGCCGCCCTTGAGAAAGCTCTCGAAGGCTTTGACGTCGACCTTCGCGAGCGAGACCGAGGCGTTGATCGTCTTGGGCCCCCAGGCCGGCGAGGCCTTGACGAGGGCCTTCACGTCGCCGAGCGCCTTGCTCTGGCAACTGACGCCGGTCTGCAGCTGGCCGATGAGCAGGGGCCAGATCCGCGGCGCGAGGACGGATTCCTCGCAGCGGATCTGGGATCCGTTCGGCAGGGTGAAGCGCAGGTTACGCACGCGCAGCCCGAAGAGACTGCCTTTCGAGAAGCCGAGGGCGTAGCCCGTCGTCACGCGCACCGGTCCCAAGTCCACGGCGAGTCCCGAACTCCCGGCGTTGCGCGCGACGAGCGCCGTCACGATCTCGCTCAGCGGGAAGAAGAACACGAGGCCGGCCGCGAAGCCGGCGCCGATCAGGAGCGCGGGGATGAGCCACTTGCGGAACTTGTTCATAGATCCTCGTCGAAGCTAGGCGGCGGCGGAAGGTCGCCAAAGTCGTCGGCCGGCACGTCGGAGCCGCCGGAGTAGTCGTCGTAGCCGCTGTCGAAGCCGCCGTCGCCGCCGTAGGTGCTGCTGCCGCTGCCGCTCGATCCGCTCTCGAAGCCGCCGCTCGACGCGCTCGGGGGCGGTCGCGAGACGGGTTGATCCACCGGGGACTCGTCGTCGTCGTAGGACGGCGCCGCGCCCGACATGCGGGGCAACCCCTGGCCGATCTTGCCGGCGTTCTCGGGCAGGTAACGGTAGGTCGCCTGCAGGGTGAGGAGCGTCTTATCGCTCTCGTGCACGGCGATCTTCACGGAGTCCGCGATGAGGGCCGGATACCAGCCGTCCATCTGGTAGGTGAGGGCGACGAGCTGACGCACGGTGAGCTCCTTGATGTCGACCGAAAAGCCGCCGCCCGTACTCTTCACTTCCGCGATTTCGGGCGTGATGCCGATCTGCGAGAAATACTGCGAGATCGACTCCTCGGCCTCCGAGGCCGAGCCGATGGGAAGGTTCTGGAAGCCGCTCGGCGCGGGGGCCGCGCGGCGCTCGACCGCGCGCTCGAGGTTGAACTCGCGCATGTCCTCGATGAGGTCGCGCATGGCGGCCTGCCGGGACTTCTCGCCGAAGACGACCGTGAGCGGGTAAACAAGCGCGAGCGTCGGCAGGGCGAGCCCGAGCGCGAGTCCCACGCCGCGGAGTTGCCGCTTCTGCGTGGGGTCGAGGGCCTCGAAGCGGTTCATGAGGTGTTCCCACGCCGAGGACTCCTCGATGCGCTGGACGAGCCCCTTCGCGAAGTTCCGCGCCTGCTCGAGGTAAACCTGCAACTGGCTCGTGGCGTTACTCATAGGGAACCTCTTCGGGGGAGAGCTTGGCGACGACTTGGACGCGCTGCGAGCCGAGCTCGGTCACGCGGACGTCTTTGTACGAACGGGAATTCAGCGTCTGCTCGACCGAAGCCTTGAGGCGCTTGAGCGTGTCGCTGCCCCCGACGCTGAGCTCGATCGTGTAGTTGAGCTCGAGGTCCTCGCCGCTCGTCCGCATGGAGACCTGCTTGAGGACCGCGTTCGCCGGGACGGAGTCGCTGACTTCGAGCAGGATGTCGCTGCGCGAGCGGAGGCGCTCGATGTTCTCTTCCTCGGGCTGCGCGGCCAGGAGCTTCTTGCGTTCCTGGTCGTAGATCTCGCGGGCCCGGGCGGGATCGTTCGCGAAGCGGCTGGAGCGCTTGGCGAGATCGGCGTTGATCCGCCGGAACTCGCCCGAGAGCTCGGTCGCCAGCTGCGACTGCCGTTCGGTCTCGAGGACCGAGCTCAGCAGCAGGTAGGAGACCATGAGCATGAGCGCGACCGCGAAGCCCTGGACGACGGGCTTGACCTGCGGGCCCGTCAGCGTGTCGAAGAAATGCGTCAGGATCTGCCGCTGGCCCTGGGGCGAGCGGCGGAAGTTCAGCCAGCCGACCGGCTTGCGCAGGGCGAAGCGGTGCGCGAGCGCGACGGCGAGGGCGAAGCGGCGCGCGCCGTCGTCCGAAGCGACGAGGAGGTCCGTCTGGAAACCCGACATCGCCGGCCATTCGAAGACCTGCAGGCGCAGCTCGCGGGCGAGAAACTCGGTGAGGCCGCGCAGCTTGGCGATGCCGCCCGTCACGTAGAGGGTCGTGACGTCGACGCTCTGCTGGCCGTGGAGGGCTTGCAGGGTCTGGTAGATCTCGAGCACGATCGGACGGAGCGCGAGCTTGACCTCGTCGCTGACTTCGTCGCTCAGTTCGGCGGCCTGGCCCGCCTCGAGCGGGGGCTTGATTTCGGCGCGGTGGGCGAGCCAGTTGAGGGCTTCCTGCTCGGAGATCTTCTGGCGGCTTTGGATCCAGCCGATGACGTCGCGGGTGCCGCGCGCGAATTGGCGCAGGCTGAGGATATCCGGGGCGACGCCGCAAGGCGGGGACTTCTTGTTGAGCGCTTGGGTGTCGCCCCCCACGAGCACGGCCAGCTTCGTCGTGCTGTGCCCGATGTCGCAGACCGCGTAGGGCGTGCCGGCGTAGGCAGCCGGCAGCCCCTGGTGCAGGGCGAGTTGGCCGAGGGCCTCGACGTCCGAGAAAATCGCGGTCGCCAGGACGCCCGACGCCTCGAAGAGGCTCTGGCGCGCCTGGACTTTCGCGAGCGGCACGAGGCCCGCAATGAAGTTGTGCTGGCGGCCGATCTTGCCGAGGGGTTTGAACTCGACGAGGCAGTTGTCGAGCTCCATGGGGAGCTCGTCCTCGAACTCGCCCTGGATCGCGGGGCGCACCTTCTTGTCGTCGCCGAACGGGAAGCGAAACTTCTTCAGGAAGATGGCGCCGTCGCCCAGTCCGAGCGCGACGCGCTCGCCCTTGAGCCCTTGGGCGGCGAAGAAGGCCTGCAGGGCCGGGCCGAGCTCGGCGTCGGCCGGTCTCGGCATCTCGTAGAGCCCGACGATCTTGGGCGCCCGCCCGCCAAACTCGATTTCCGCGACCTTCACGGTCGAAGTGCCAAGATCTACTCCGATCGCACGACTCATAGGACCTCCTCGATCGTCACCACGTACGGTTCCAGAAGTTTACCCTTCTTTTGGGCCTGTGGGTTGCCACCCGTCTGACCTTGTCCTTGCCCCTGACCTTGCCCCTGGCCCTGTCCGCCGCCCTGTTGGGGGCGCGCGGGTTGGCGGGTGGGCTCGGTGATAAAGCGAACGCCGAGTTTGAGGGTCCGTCGGGTGTCGTCCACGATCCCGGTGGCCTCGATCTGGAAGATTTCTTCGCGGTCGGACTCCGCGTAAGTCGTCGGGAGTTTGAAGTCGCGGCCGTTGCGAATGTCGGGCGAGGTCTGGATGAAGCTCTCGAGGTCGGCGAGCTTCGAGAAGGGCTGGAGCTGGCGGCGCTTCTCGATGGCCGCGAGGTCCTCGGGGCTGAGCTTGGGTTCCCAAGCTTGGATACGCTCGATCGGGACGTAGTTCGGGTTCACGGCGATCTCCGTCGTGAGCACGCTGAAATGCTTCACGAAGCGATTGTAGAGGTCGTCCGTCCAGCCCTTGATCATGTGGATCTCGGTCAGACTGGGGATGCGGTCGTTGCGCGTTTGGTACGGGTCGGCCAGACGTTCGTAGTCGCGGTTTTCCTCGCCGCCCTTGAGTTGGTTCGGGTCGGCGTCGATCCAGTCCTGCAGGGGATCGATGAGGTCTTCGGGGTCCAGGCCACGGTAAAGCTTATCGAAGGTCTCGTCCTGGCGCATGCCTTCGAAGAGGCGCTTGATCTCTTCGCGCACGGCTTTCTGCTTCTCTTCGCTGCTGCGGCGGAAGGGGCTGCCGTCGAGCAAGTTGACCGGGATCTTGGAGCCTTCGGCCTGAATGGAACCTTGCAGGCCGCCGGGCCAATCGATCTCCTGGCCGGGCAGGGGGAACATCGGCAAGGGCGAGCTCCAGATGCGGTCGACGGTTTCCTTGGGGATGGGGGCGGCCCCGCCCGCGCCGTCGATGAGGTTGCGCACTTCCTTGTACATGTGCAAGCGCAGGAGCGAGAGCCGCGCCGAGGACAGCGCCATGTAGTAGGCCTGCAGGCGGTTGCGCGAGTTGAGCGCGATGCGAAGGTCGACGCGGCTCGCGAAGAGAATTTCGATGAGGAGCACGCTCAGGAGCGCGAGCGAGATCATGACGAGCAGAAGCGCGACGCCCGACTTGGATTTGCGGAGGCGCTTCATCGCGTCGTGCCTCCGCCGGGGTTGCCGCCTTGGCTACGGCCGCCTTGTCCTTGCCCTTGGCCACCTTGCCATTGACCCTGGCCTTGACCTTGTCCTTGTCCGCCGCCGCCCGCGCCGCCTTGTCCACCGCCTTGGCCGGGTTGTCCGCCCTGACCCTGACCTTGCCCTTGGCCGGCCCTCGGGGGGACGCCCGCGCCCGGCTTACGGAAAAGCGGTTCGGTCAGGATGAACGACGTCTTGAAGACGACGGGTTCGGGTTTGCGACGGCTCGTTTCTTCGACGTCGGGCGTGTATTCCATCTCGACTTCGACGGCCATGGGCAAGACGTCGCGCGTGTCGGCGCTCTCGGTGTCCCATTCGTCGGTCCAACGCTCCCCCTTGGGATCGTAGAACTTGAAGGCGAGCTTGGAGATCTTGTTGAGCAGCACGACCTTCTTGAGCCGCTCGGCGTCCTCGCGGTCGGCCACGGCGATGGCGCGCTTGGATTCGGCGCGCACGAGCGCGTTGTCGTGGATCTGGTAGGTGACGAAGTGCTGTTCGTTCTCGGGCGAATCGGCGCTCATGCGCTGATGCGACTTCGTGGAGAAGAAGATCTCGGCGCCCTTGCCGCGGAAAACCGTGATGGCGGGGGGCTTCGTGGGAGTGGGTTGCGTGGGGTCGGGGGGATTGTTCGGATCGGGCGGGGGCGCTTCCCAGATGAAGTCCTCGGCGACGTGGTGGAAGGCCAGGCGCAGGTCGCGCTCGAGCAGGGCGAAGACCGCGCGCTGCATCTGCACGACTTCCGTACGGTAGTCGATGTCTTCCTTGGCGTTCATCGTGTTGCGCACCGACTGGAAGGTCGTGAGCGACAGGAAGAAAAGCAAGGTGATGACGAGCAGGACCTCGAGCAGCGTGAATCCACTTACGCGCGTCTTTAAAGTCTTGGTTTTGCGGGCGCGCGTCATGGGCTCGCCTCGGCTTCGGTCGTGAGTTCGATCTTGGGTTTGGCCGGCGTGAGGTGCGTGACGAGCGGGAAGCTGCGGGCGCGCCCGAACTGTTCCCATTCGATGTCGACCTGGAGCTCGCCGAAGTTCTCCTTGATCATCTTGTTGAGGTTCGTCAGGACGAGCTTCTGCGACTCGACCTGGGCCTGCGCTTCTTCCTCGTCGATGCCGAAGGTCTGCAGGAGCTTGACGAGCTGATCGCCGCCCATCTGCAGCTTGCTCTCGGCGAACTTGGCCTTCCACTTGTACTCGGCGTAGGGGGCTTCGAAGCTCCCCGTCTCTTCGCCGTAGGCCGACGAGATGCCGTCCTTGTCGAGCAGACGTTGGTACTTGATCTGCATCTCGGTCATCTTGGCGCTGCCGAGCTGCACCGCGACGGCCAGCCGCTCGCTCTCGACGACGTTGCGAAGGCTGATGATGCGTCCGCGCTCGATCGCGACGACGGCCACGCCGAAGAGGGCGATCGCGATGAGGACCTCGAGCAGGGTGAAGCCGGAATCCGGGCGGCGGAGGCGGGGCGCGCTCATTGCGGAGGCCCTCCCACGGTCGCGCCGGCGGTCGCCGGCTGGATGTTCACCACGACGCGGCCCGTGAGGGGCAGCGTCGAGATCTCGTAGCGGGAGACGTTCTCTTTGTCGGCCTCGGAAAGCACGATCGTGGCTTCGTCCACGTAGCCGTTCGGAAAGGCGTAGATGCTCACCGTGCCCTTATCGACGGGGTCGGGACCGATGCGCCAGGACTTCACCTCGACGATCTTCACGCCACGCGGGATGTCGTCGACGAGCCCCTTGCCGGCGGGCTTGAAGCCGGGCTCCGTGAGTTGGCGGTCTTCTTCGCGCAGGCCTTCGGCCATGAGGCCGAGCCGCGTGCGGTCGATGGGGAGGGCGCCGGGATCGGCGGATTCGACCTTCCAGGAAGCGTTGTCAAGGTCGAGGACGATGCGATGCAGGCGGCCGGTCATGACGGCCTGGTCGTAGGTGAAACGAATGAGTCCGCTGAAGCGGCGGACCGACGACGAGACGTTCGCGCGGAAAATCCGCGAGAGGCTGGGCGTGACGGTCGTCGTGAGCATGCCCAGGAGGGCGAGGACGAGCAGGATCTCGAGCAACGTCAAGCCGGAGCGGGAGCTCGCTCCGATCCCCGACCTGACGTTGCGCAAGAAGTTCATGGCGTTGATCTCGCGGGTAAGGGCCCGGGCTTATTCCTCGCCCGAGGAGATGTCGGCGTTCTGGCCGTCGCCGCCCTCGGTGCCGTCTTCACCCAAGCTGATGATCTTGTACGCGCGGCCGTCGCTTTCGTACTTGAGGTCGTTCTGCCAAGCGTCCTTGGGCGGTTCTTTCGCGCCGCCGTTGTAGCCGGAGGGATCGTAGTCGCGGCACTTCTTGCCGACGGTCGGAGCCGTGACGAGGGCCGCGAGGCCCTGCTCGGTGGACGGGTAGGACCCGCAGTCGAGCTTGTAGCGGTCGAGCTCGCCTTCGATCCGCTTGATGAGGATCTTCGTGGCGCGCACGTTACCGCGGTTGAACGCGGAGAAGACGCGCTGGCCGACGATCGAGAGCACGAAGCCGAGGAGCGCGAGAACCATGAGGATCTCGAGCAGGGTCAGACCCCCTTGGCCCGTGGGCCGGGACTTGAGGAGCTCCCGGAAATGGCGGCGGAATTTTGCGACGACGTTCATGATGTTTCCTTTCTTTCCTTCAACCAAAGTTCTGCATGTCGAGAATGGGCAGCAGGATGGCCATCACGATGAAACCCACGGCGCCGGCCATGCCAACCAGCATCAGCGGCTCGAGGGCGGTCGTGACTTGACCCAGCTTCATCTCGACTTGTTGTTCGTACCCCTCGGCGACGTTGAGGAGCATCTGTTCGAGCTCCCCGGTCTTTTCGCCGACTCCTACCATGTGGACGACGATCGGGGGGAATTCCCCGCTCTGCTTGAGCGTGTACGCGAGGGGGCGACCCTCGCGGACCTGCTCGGTCGCGGCCTCGACGACCCGTTCAAACGTTGCGTTCGAGACGACGTTGCGCGTGATCTCGAGCGCCGTGAGCATGGGCACGCCGCTCGAAAGGAGCGTGCCGAGCGTGCGCGCGAAGCGCGACACGCAGATCATGCGGTTCAGCATACCGAAGAGCGGCGCCTTCAGGAGAAAGGCGTCCTTGCGCTCGCGCCCGGCCTTCGTGGCGATGTAGCGCTGCAGGAGGATCGCGCTCCCGAGCACGCCCACGAGCAGCTTGAAGCCGTGCGCCTGCAGGAAGTCCGAGGCCGCGATGAGAATCACGGTGGGCGTGGGCAGCGCCTGCTTCGTGTCGTTGAACATGCCCGTGATCGTGGGGACGACCTTGAGCATCAACACGACGAAGATGATCGTGCCGACGACGACCATGATGATGGGGTAGGTCATCGCGCCCTGGACCTTGCCCTTGAGCTTGAGTCGGCCCTCGGCGAAGTCCGCGAGGCGCAGCAACACGACGTCCAGCCGCCCCGAGCTTTCGCCCGCGCGCACCATGTTCACGAAGACGTTGTCGAAGATCTTGGGGAAAGCCGCGAAGGCGTCGCCGATCGTGCGGCCTTCCTTCACGTCCTGCCGGATGCTCATGAGGACCTTGCGCAGCTTGACGTTGTCGATCTGGTCGACGAGCGCCGAGAGCGACTCGACGATGGGAACGTGGGCCTTCACGAGCGTGGCGAGCTGCCGGACCATGTTCGAGAGGTCTTGCTGCGAGATGCCGCCGAAGGGCAGCTCGATCCCCGTGGGCTTGCCGGCCTCGCCCTTGGTGCGCGACGCCGAGATCCCCGCGCCGTCGGCGGCCTTCACCTCGACGGGGGTGAGTCCCATGGCGCGGGCCTTGGCGCGCGCCGACTTGGGCGAATCCGTGTCGACGAGGATCTTCTTGGTGCGGCCGCTCGCGTCGGCGCCCGTGACTTCGTATTGGCCCACGGCTTATCCGTTCTCCTCTTCGAGCTGCGTCATCCGGATGATTTCCTCGATCGAACTCGTGCCCGAGATGAGCTTGGCGATGGCGGATTCGCGCAGCGAGGTCATGCCTTCCGACACGGCCTGCTTGCGGATCGAGCCGGCGTCCATGCGCTGCAGGATGAGTTGCTTGATAGGGTCCGAGATGACCATGAGCTCGTGGATACCCGTTCGGCCGCGGTAGCCCGTGAAGCGGCATTCCGTGCAGCCCTTAGGCCGCTTGATCTCGGTGACGCCGTACTTCTTAAGCAAAAGATCCTTCGACAGGAGCGCGGGCGAGAGAATGTCTTCGGTCGGCTCGAAGGACTCGGCGCAGGAGCAAAGACGGCGGATAAGACGTTGGGCGAGGACGCCCACGAGCGAGGAACTCACGAGGAAGGGCTCGACGCCCATGTCGACCATACGGGTGATGGCGCCGGGCGCGTCGTTCGTGTGCAGCGTGGAGAGCACCAAGTGACCCGTGAGCGAGGCGTTGATGGCGATTTCGGCCGTTTCCCGGTCCCGGATTTCCCCCACCATGACGACGTCCGGGTCTTGGCGCAGGATCGCGCGCAGTCCCGCGGCGAAGTTCAGTCCCACCTTGTGGTTCACCGCGATCTGTCCGATGCCCGGGAGCGCGAACTCGACGGGGTCCTCGACCGTGATGATGTTACGCTCGGGCGTGTTGATGATCTTCAGACACGCGGCGAGGGTCGTGGACTTACCGGAACCCGTGGGGCCGGTGACGAGGAAGATCCCGTACTTGGACGAGGTCAGCCGCGTGATCGTGTCGATGTAGTAGGGGCTGAAGCCGAGCTTCTGCAGGTCCAGGACGACGCTCGATTTGTCGAGAAGACGCATGACGAGGCGTTCACCGAACTGAACGGGGACGACGGAGAGACGAATGTCGACCTCGCGGCCGGCGATCGTGATCTTGATGCGACCGTCCTGCGGAATGCGCTTCTCGGCGATGTTGAGCTCGGCCAGGACCTTGATGCGCGAGGAGATCGCGGCGTGGAGCTGCTTGGGGGCTTGGTAGACGTCGTTCAGGATGCCGTCGATGCGGAAGCGCACCGTGACGAACTTCTCGAAGGGCTCGATGTGGATATCCGAGGCTTTCTCTTTGACGGCGCGCAGGAGCAGCGAGTTCACGAATTTGATGACGGGCGCTTCGTCCTCGCCCGCCTCGAGCAAATCGGCCGTTTCCTTGAGGTCGACGGCGTAGTCCTCGGCCTCTTCCTCGAGCCCCTTGATCATGTTTTCGCTGCGTTCGAAGACGCGGTTCACGGCTTCGTCGAGCTTGGCTTTGGTGGCGAGCACGAGGTCGAGCTCGCGGTCGTACTTGAGCCGGAGGGCGTCGAGCGGTTCGTAGTTGAAGGGATCCGAGACGGCGATGCGCAGGATCTTCTCGTCCATGAGGATGGGGAGCAGCGAGTTCTCGCGGCAGAACTGGATCGTGAGCCCCGAGATGATCGTAGGATCGATCTCGTTCGGCTTGAGGTCCTCGATGTACGGCAGGCCCAGCTGGAAGGCGAGGGCGCGCGCGATGTCGTCGGGGCGCATGAGATTACGCTCGATCAGGATCTCGCCGATGCGCTTGCTCGTCTCGGCCTGCACGCGCAGGACGTCCTCGAGATCCTTCTCGCTGAGACCCGCGTTCTGGACGAGGATCTTGCCGATCTGGGTTTCCAGCGACGGGTAGGCCATTTAGCGTCCCGCGGCCGTCGGAGAAGGGGTGGGCGAAGGCGAGGGCGGGGTCACGACGTAGGTCGTGCCGCCGTTGTTCGCCGTGGTCGTATCGGCCGGGGTCGCGTCGTTCGAGCGCAGCGCGGCCGGGGTCTCTTCGACGACCGGGTTGCCGAGCGAGTCGAAGGTCGGCGTGGGCGTGGGCTCCGGCGTCGGGTCGGGCATCGGAGCGTCGCCCGCGTCGTTGGGACGGAAGCTCCAGTTGCGCGGCTCGGGGCGCGAGAGCGACTCTTGATTCGCTTCGCGCATTTCGCCGATCTCCTTCTTGAAGCGATCCTTCGGGTCGTACTGCTCGGCGCCGATCTTCGCGCGCGACTCGATCTTCTGGCCCGTGATCGTGAGGAGGTCGCTGTAGGAGTTGATGACGCGCGGGCGGAGGAAAAGGATGAGGTTCGCGCGGTCCACGCCCGAATCCGAACCCTTGAAGAGCCAGCCCAGGACCGGCAGGTCGCCGAGCAGGGGGAACTTCGAACGGGTGTCGCGCGAGGTGTACTTCTGCAGACCGCCCACGGCGATCGAGTCGCCGTCGCGCACCACGACGGTCGTCGTCGCTTTGCGCTTGGTCGTAACGATCTGGCCGCCCTGGCCCGAGGGCGAGAAGTCGTCCATCTTCTGCTCGAGCTTGAGCTTGATCAAGTCGTTGTCCTGGCCGATTTGCGGCGTGATCTTGAGCTCGATCTCGACGTCTTCCTTGTTGTAAGTCGTCGTCGCGACGGAACCCGTGCCGACGGCCGTCTGCGATTGGCTCGGGACGGGGACCTTGGTCGTCACGTTGATGAGGGCGTCCTGGTTGTCCGAGGTCAGGATCTGCGGTTGGTGCAGGATCTGGCCCTGGCCCGAGTCGACGACGGCCTTGATGAAGCCCATGAGCGTGTGGATCTGGCGGTTCGTGCCGCCGATATTGAAGTTGTATTTTTGTCCGGCCTGGAAGCCCGCGACGAGCCCCGAGATGCCCGCGGGCGTCGAGATGGCGCTCGCGAAGTCGCCTTGCGAAATGCCGGCGTTCGGGATGAAGCCCGCGGCCTGCGGCATGCCCGGAGCGAAGACGTTCGTGCCCACGGCGAAGGAGGAGTTCTCCTTCGTGTTGATTTCCATGATGGTCGCCTCGACGTAGACCTGACGGCGGGGAACGTCGAGACGCTTGAAGACGTCGCGGAGCGAGGCGAAGTCCGAACCCGACGCCACGATGACGAGCGAGTTCGTGGCCTTGTCGGCCGTGACCTTCACGTTGCCCTCGAAACGCACGCCGTCTTCGCGGTAGCGCGAGGTGTAGCCGGGGCGGTTGAAACTCGGCGGGGGCGGGGAGCCGAAGCCCCCTTGGCTGCCGAAGCCGCCGGGGCGGGCCTGCTGCTGTTGTTGACCGGTGATGAGGGCGTTGATCGTCGTGGCGAGTTCCTCGGCCACGGCGTTCTTCGCGTAGTAAATGTGGATGTTCCCGCCGCCCTGGGCGTTCGGCGAGTCGAGCTTGGAGACGAGGTTCTTGAGTTCCTCGACGCCGCGACCGTTCGCGAGCACGACGAGGGAGTTCGTGCGTTCGTCCGGCACGATCTTCGTGATGATGCCGCCGCCGCGGGTTTTCTGCGGCTGGTTGCGGGCCGCGCGGGTCCGGCCC
>ERZ761607.1983-NODE-1983-length-23526-cov-4.480849_pt1 | contig 23526 bp, 22 predicted proteins | sample MGYA00511164_ERZ761607 | MGnify/ENA primary metagenome ERZ761607 (study PRJEB28899, sample SAMN02445080) | bioreactor sludge metagenome | biome: EBPR sludge | place: Australia: Brisbane, Thorneside Wastewater Treatment Plant | collected 2011-06-22 ... | reverse complement strand
GAGCCGCAACCCGAGCCGACGCCGCGCGGCCGACTCCATCTGCTCGCCGAGCTCGAGGTCCGCGCGCAGCCGCGTCTGGTTCACCACGAACGGGAACCGGAACGTCTCGATGCACGCCCGAACGCGCTCCGCGAGCGGACTGCGGCGTTCTTCGAGCGCGCGCGCGAGATCGAGCGGCGGCGGGTTGTTGCCGTAGCGACGCAGCTCGGCGTTCAGGGCGCGGCGCTCCTCCGCGTCGACCGCCTCGCGCAGCACCGCGCGCGCGAACGCGGAGCGGACGAAGCGGTACGTTCCTTCGATCGCGGTGGGCTCGGGCAGCGTGACGAACACGCCGACGTCGCCGTCGAGCCAGAGATCCAAGATCGAGCGGTGGGTGCCCGCGCCGAGGTCGAGCACCACGTAGTCGGCGTCGATCGCGCGGAGGCGCTGCATGAGCTTGCCGCGACGCGCGCGACGACGCTGACCACGCGCGGGCTCGTCGATGCCCGCGTGCAGCAGGCGCATCCCGGGCACCGGCAGCTCCACCGCCTCGTCGATGCCCACCATCGTCGCGATCTCGGACGGCAAGAGCGCGCCCGGCAGCGTGACGCGCCCGTCCATCGACTCGAGGCTCATCAGCTCGAGATCGAGCTCTTCCGCCGCACGAAAGGTCGGCAGCGGCGGCTCGTAGGGCGCGAGCCCGTTCGGGTGGCCCACCCCGAGGAAACTGTGGAGGTTCGCGCCGCCCGCGTCGCCATCCACCACCACCGCGCGTCGACCGAGGGTCGCCATGTAGACCCCGAGGTTCGCGGCGAGCAGCGTCTTGCCGACCCCGCCCTTCGCGCCGCCGACCACGAAGATGCGCGGCCCCGCGGCCTCGTCGGCTTCCTCGGAGGGCTCACGGAAGAGCTCGATGTCGGGATGCTGCGACTCGGACATCCGGCGGGGCGTAGACGAGCCCCCCCATCCACGCAACCGCCCGCCCACTGCCGACGACCCGCGCCCCAGCGCCCACGCCGAAGCCGCACCCCGGTTCCTGGACAGCGCTGTTAGAGTATGGCGCCGTGCAACCAAGACCGAACGAGCGCGATCCGCTGCGACACCCGGTGCTGATCCTCAACCGCAGCTACCACCCGGTCCGCATCACGTCCGCTCGCGAAGCCTTCACCCTGCTCTACTGCGGTCGCGCCGACGCCCTCGACGCGGCCTACGAGCCCTTCGACTTCGACGCGTGGTCGAGCCTCGCCCCCGAGCCGGGCGCGCCCACCCTCCGCACGACGCGCGGCGCGCTCCGCGTCCCGAGCGTGCTCTTGCTCAAGGACTACAACCGCGTCCCGCGCACGCCGCTACGGCTCTCGCGCCGCAACATCTTCCTGCGCGACGGCAACCGCTGCATGTACTGCGACGACGCCGAAGACGAGCTCACGATCGACCACGTGCTCCCGAAGTCGCGCGGCGGGCTCTCGCAGTGGGAGAACCTCGTCGCGTGCTGCCGCGCGTGCAACCTCGCGAAGGGCCGGCGAACCCCGGAAGAGGCGGGGATGAAGCTGCGCGAGCGCCCGATGCGACCGACCTGGACGGTCGTGATCCAGCTCGACGGCCTCCGCGATCCGCTGCCTGCGTGGGAGCCCTTCCTCGGCAGCGTGCTCAAACGCGCTTCTTGAACGCGCGGTCGCGTTCAAACGCGATTTGCCGTCCGCACGCGAGCCCGCCGTCCGCACGCGAGCCCGCCGTCCGCACGCGAGCCCGCCGTCGAACCGGTCCGCACGCGAGCCCGACGTGTGCCCCGAGAGCGAGCTCAGTCCGCAAACACCTGCGTCCAGTGCGCCCGTCCGCCGCACGCCTCGTAGCCGACGCCGATTCGACCGTACGCACCGTTGAGGATGTTCGCGCGATGACCCGAGCTGTTCATCCACGCGTCGTGCACCGCCTCCGGCGTGCGCTGACCCCACGCGATGTTCTCCCCCGCGGTCCGGAAGCTCACGCCTTCGCGGCGCATCCGATCGAACGGGCTGCTTCCGTCGAGCCCCGTGTGGCTGAAGTAGCCCTGCGTGCACATGTCCAGGCTGTGCTTGCGGGCGGTGCGCGCCATCGCGTCGTCGCAGCGCAACGTCCCGAGGCCCATGCTCGTACGCGCGGCGTTGACGAGCTCGATCACGCGCGCCTCTTCGACCCCCGCGCACGCGGTAGGGGTCGGCTCCGGCTCGGGCATCGGCTCCGGCTCGGGCATCGGCTCCGGCTCGGGCATCGGCTCCGGTTCAGTGATCGGCTCCGGTTCGGGCTCCGGCTCCGGTTCGGGCATCGGCTCCGGCTCGGGCTGCGGCTCGGGCATCGGCTCCGGGCCCCCGTCGCTGCCCCAAGGCGTCCCCCCGTCGACGCGCGTCGGCCCGGCGTCGTCACCGCGTCGATCGGGGTCGCGCGAGGTCAACGTGCCCCCATCGCACGCGGCGAAGAGAACCAGCCCGAGGATCCAGCGCTTCGTGGCAGCCCGCGTCATGTCGCGACGGAGAGCAAGCCCGAGGCCAATGCCGGGTCACGAGAAAAAGCGAACGATCTCCACACCTCCGCGCCGAACGCCGTGCGCGAGGTGAATCCTCCGAGGTTACGCCGGGGGAATCACCCCCCAGCGTCCTCGAGCCCTCGTCGAATCGTTCGGCGACGTGGCGGCGTGCGACATCGGCCGACCTTCGTCCGCGCACGTCACCTCACGCACCTCACTTCAGCAGGCTGCGCAGCATCCACGCCGTCTTCTCGTGGACCTGAAGCCGCTGCGTCAGGAGATCGGCCGTCGATTGATCCGACGCCTTCTCCGCGAGCTTGAAGACCTCGCGCGCGGTCCGCGCCACCGCGTCGTGCCCGACCACCAGCAAGCGCACCATCTCGAGCGCGTCCGGCACGCCCGCCGTCTCCTCGATCGACGCGTGCTTCACCAGCTCCCCGTACGAGCCGGGGGCGGGGAACCCGAGCGACCGAACGCGCTCCGCGATCGCGTCGAGCGCCGTCCAGAGCTCCGTGTACTGCCCCATGAACATCAGGTGCAGCGTGTTGAACATCGGCCCCTCGACGTTCCAGTGGAACCCGTGCGTCTTGAAGTAGAGGACGTAGGTGTCGGCGAGGAGGCGGCTCAGCCCCTTCGCGATCTTCTCTCGATCCTTCTCGCTGATGCCCAGATCGATCGCGGGGACGACGGGCGTCTCCGCAGCGGCTTTCTTCTTGTTGGCCATGCCTGGACGCTACCACCCCGACGTCGAAGCCACCGGAGATCGAGCACAGCACGAGGACCGCGACGCGCTCACGACTCCAAAGCGCGAGCCCACGACGCCCTCCCGTCTGCGCCTCACCCTTTCGTTTGACTCGGAGCGGCCGGCCCGCGTACGTTTCTGCGAGAATTGATGCGGAATCGTGTGAGGTGCAGCGGCGCTGTCCGTGAACCTGCACGACTCCGTGAACCATCGGGCCACGCGTCAGCGCGGAGCCGATGGACTTATCGGGAGGCTGAACAGGGTGGCCCGAGCACGAGTGATCGCGGCCGGCGAGACCAACGTCGGCATGAAGCGAGCCCACAACGAGGACAACTTCTCCGTCGACGACGACGACCACTTGTACGTCGTGGCCGACGGCATGGGTGGGCACGCGTCGGGCGAAGTCGCGTCGCAGATGGCCATCGACACCTTGCGCGAGTTCTTCCGCGCGACGGGCGCCGATCCGGAAGCGACGTGGCCCTACAAGATGGACAAGGCGCGGGGCTACGAGGAGAACCGCCTCATCACGAGCATCAAGCTCGCGAACCTGCGCATCTTCGAGGCCGCACAGCGCGATCCGAAGCTACGCGGCATGGGCACGACCATCTGCGGCATCCTGATCGTCGACGACGGCGTGCTCGTGGCTCACGTGGGCGACAGCCGCGTGTACCGCGTGCGCGACGGCAAGCTCGAGCAGCTCACCGAGGACCACTCGCTCCTCAACGACTACATCAAGATGAAGCGCCTCTCCGAAGAAGAGATCGCGAACTTCCCGCACAAGAACGTCATCGTGCGCGCGCTCGGGATGAAGGAGTCGGTGAAGGTCGACACCCTGCTCGACAAGCCGCAGCCCGGCGACATCTACGTGCTCTGCAGCGACGGCCTCTGTGGCCCCGCGAGCGACGAAGAGATCCGCGAGATCGTCCACGCGGAGTCGAAAGACATCAAGGGCGCGTGCACCAAGCTCATCGAGCGCGCGAACGGCAACGGCGGCCCCGACAACATCACCGTCGTCCTCGCGAAGGTGATGGGCACCGGCTGAACGCCGAAGCCCGGCTCACACGACGCGCACGATCCGCTCGGGCGTGACGATCGCGTCGCGAAGGTCCTCCGACACCGTCGCCCCCGGCCACACCACGACGCGTTCGAGCGCGACGTCGTCGACCCGCGCGCCCTCCCCGATCACCACGTGCCGCAGTCGAGCCCCCGCCGCGACGTGCGCGCTCGGATGCACACGCGCCTCCGCGAGCGCGACGTTCGCCTCCAGATACACCGCGAGCGTGCCGAGATCCTTCCACGGCGCGAGCTCCGTGATCCCCGCCACCACCGCGCCTTCGTCGATCCACTTCCGATACGCGCTGCGGATCACGCAGCCCTCGCTCGGAAAGTCCGCGAACGCGCGCGGCGAGAGCACGTGCACCCCCGTGAACATGCGCTCGTGCAGCGGTCCCCACGCCGAGTCCGCCGACGGCTTCCCAAGCAGCCGACGCACTCGCCCCTCGTCGTCGACGTCGATCGCCCCGAGGCGCGGCGCCTCCGGATCGGGCCGCAACACCATCGTCGCGATCGCGTCGAGCGCCCGATGACGCGCGAGCGCCGCCTTCAGATCGGGCGCGAACACGATGTCGGAGTTCATCACGATCACCGGCTCGCCCGGCTCCGTCAGCCACGCGGCGGCGTTCGCGAGCGCGCCGCCGGTGCCGAGCAACACCGGCTCGTGCAGGTAACGCGCGGCCATGCCCGGAGGCAGGTGCGGATCGACCAACGCCGCCATCCGATCGGCGAGGTGATGCACGTTGATCGCGACCTCGCGGATCCCGAAGCGATGGAGCACGTCGAGCGTCTCGCACACCAGCGGTCGCAGCCCGAAGGGCACCGCCGGCTTCGGTCGCTCTTCCGTCAGCGGGCGCAGTCGCGTCCCGAGCCCCGCCGCCAACACCATCGCACGCACACCCGGCTCCTCCGCGGCGTGAAGTTACCGCGACGCGAGCGTCGCTCGAATCGCCGCGTCGGTCGAAGAACCGTCAGCGCCTTCATGCCGAACCACACCGCAACGCCCGGCTGACCCGAAGGCTCTCGCGCGATGTCAACGCCACCTCACGAGCCATCGCCTCGAACGAAGCTGCTACGCTCGCCGCGCGCCATGTCCCGTCCCGTCGCGCGTCCCCGATCCCGTCCGATCCTCGACGGCGCCACGCTCCGCCTGGGAGAGCACGAGGTGCCGCTCCGTTCGGGCGCCCTCCACTACTGGCGCCTCCCGAAGGATCATTGGCGCGACGCGCTCCGACAGGTGAAGGCGCTCGGCCTGCCGATGGTCGAGACCTACGTGCCGTGGGGCGTGCACGAGCTCGAGCTGCGCGACGGCAAGCCCGTGTTCGACTTCGGAGAGCGCGATCCGCGCCGCGACCTCGCGGGCTTCCTCGATCTCGCGGCCGAAGAAGAGCTGCTCGTCTTCGTGCGCCCCGGCCCGCACATCAACGCCGAGCTCACGGGCTTCGGCCTGCCGCAGCGGGTGCTCGACGATCCCGAGGTCCAAGCGCGCTCGCCGCGCGGCAACCCCGTCGTGCTCTACTTTCCGCCGAAGATGTTCGCGGTGCCTTCACACGCGAGCGAGGCCTACCGCGAGCACGCGGGCGAGTGGCTCGACGCGGTCGGTGCGATCGTGGGCCCGCGTCGGTGGCCGAAGGGCCCCGTCGTGATGACACAGGTCGACAACGAGCTCGGCTTCTTCTTCCGCAGCGGCCCGTACTGCCAGGACTACCACGACGACGCCCTCGCTCTCTGGCACTCGTTCCTGACGGAGCGACACGGCGATCTCGAAGGCGTCTGCCGCGCCCACCGCGCCACCTACGCGACGTGGTCCGACGCGAGCCCGCCCACGCGTTTCGCGGGTGATCTCGAGGGCGACGATCTCCGCGGAGAGCTCGCGCGTCAGCTCGATTGGGCGGCCTTCGCGGAGCACCTCCACACCGACTTCGCGCGACACCTTCGCCACCGCTTCGATCGCGCGGGCCTCGGCGAGCTGCCCGCGGTGCACAACGTCTCCATCGGCGAAGGTGGCGCGCCCGTGAGCGTCGCGGGCCTCGGCGACGCCGTCGATCTCGTCGGCCTCGACTACTACCACCCGACCCGCGAGCAGCGCGTGATCAAGCGCCGCACGCTCTACCTCTCGGGCACCACCGGCGCCGCCTACGCGCCCGAGCTCGGCGTGGGCGCTCCGCCGTGGTTCACGCCGCTCGCGCACGAAGACTCGCTCGTCACCGCGATGACCGCCTGCGCGTACGGCCTGCGCGGCTTCAACCTCTACATGGCCGTCGATCGCGATCGTTGGTACGGCGCCCCGATCGACGCGCTCGGCCGCGCGCGCCCCGAGGCGACCGCGTGGCGTCGTTTCCTCGCCGCGCTCGAGAACGTCGGCTTCCACCGCGCGAAACGCGATGTCCGCGTCGCGCTGCAGTGGCCGCGCGAGTACCAGCGCCTCACGCGCGCGACGCACCTGCTCGGCACCGTGAGCCCCGCGGTGCTCGAAGCGATGGGCGGCACGCCGGTGGAGCTCTGCCGCGCGGACGCGCTCGGCTTCGAGCGCCCGATCCAACACGCGTGGTGGGACGATCTCGCGCGCGTCGCGAGCGCGCTCACCGCCGCGCAGGTGCCCTACGTCTACGTCGATTCCGACGCGCCCGAAACACGCTTCGAGGGCTACGACGTGATCTTCGCGCCGAGCTACGAATACGCGAGCCCACGACGCTTCGAGCGCCTCGCCCGCCTCGCCGCGAAGGGCACACACGTGGTGTACGGACCGCGCCTCCCCGAGCGCGACGAGGCGCTTCTCCCCCACGCGTTCAACGCACCCGGCGGTCACGCGCCCACGCGCCTCGACGACACCATGGCCCACGCGCTCGTCGCCGATTGGGTCGGCCGCTTCGAGCTCGAGCGCCCCTTCGCGACGCTGCCGCCGGTGGAGACCACCGTGCACGAGATCGACGGCGAAGAGCGCGTGCTCTTCGTGATCAACCCAGCGAGCGCGCGCGAAGCCGAGCTCGCGCTCTCACGTCCCACCGTCGCGGTCGACGCGCTCACGGGCGAGTCCATCGCGGGCGACACCAGCCTCCGCGTCGCGATCGACGGCGAGTCGTGCCGCATGTTCCTCTTGCAGAGCGAGCGTCGGAAGGCGCCCCGCGCCCGGAGGCGCACGTGATCAGCGCCGAGCTCCGCTTCGAAGGCTTCGACGCGAGATCGTGGACGAACCTCGTCTCACTCTTCTTGCCCGGTCTGCCCGAGCGCCTCGATCGCGCGCCCGACGCGAGCGACGCGCCCGTCGCGGAGGGCGAGGTCCGTGCACGCGGGAGCCTGCTCGTCGTCGTCGACGAAGACGACGTGATCCTCGCCGCGAGCCACTCGCAGCGCGGTCGCGTTCGGGAGCTCGCCGGCACCTCCGTCGATCGCACGGCCCTCCCGCTGCTCGCCACGCGCGCCGGGGCCCACCGCGTGCTGGTGCTCCGCGAAGGTGTGATGGAGGAGCTCGCCGAACAGCTCGGCGCGCGCTTCAAGAGCGACGACAGCTACCTCGCGCAGCTCCTCGAGGTGATCCGCGCCGCGCGCGAGCTCGAAGCTTCGGGCGAGCTCACCCTCTGGCCGAACCCGATCGCGAACGTGCCGATCCCCGCCGCCGCGACGTTCGAGCGTGCGCTCGATCTCGTGCTCCCGGACGGTCGCGCCGCGGTGCTCGCGCTGTGGGACGGACCGCTCTGGACCGCGGTCGTGCTTCGTCGCCGTCACGGCGAGATCGATCTGGTGGCCGGCCCCGAGACGCTCGTGCGTTGGACGGGTCCACTCGGCGGCGATTGGCGGCGCGACTACCGCGTGATCCTCGACGCGGTCGCACGCAGCGTCGCGCCGGTCCACTTCGGGATCTTCGCGGAAGCACCGACCGTGCGCTCGCTCCTGCGCGCCGCCGATGCCGGCACGTGGGCGCAGTCCGTCGCGGTCCGCAACGTGGTGATCAGCCCGATGCCACGCACGGTGGGCGCGGCTCTCGGCGCCGACGCGGTGCGAGGAATCGGCAAAGCCTCCGCGCGCGCTCTCGGAGGCCTGGACCTCGCGGGCGCGCTGCTCCCCTTCGTGCGCGAAGTGCGCGCGCGCGTGACGCATGCGTCGAGCGTCAGCGAGATCTTGGGCTTCGATCCCTTGAAGGTGCTCGGCGCGATCCTGCGACGCGACGAGCCGCCGCACGACGAGTGAGCAGAGCGGAGGGCGCCGAAGTCGCCGCCCTCTGCCGACTCCATCGGGATCTCGTGCCGCCGACCGTCATACGAAAAAGCCGCCCGAAGGCGGCTCTCTCGTTTGGGCGCTGCTCGATCCTCAGCAGGCTTCGTCGCCCGAGTACTCGAGTCGGTACGCCTGGCACGACCACGCCGGCGCGCCGACGCCGCGCACTCGCACGTAGAAGTTCTCCGAGTTGTTCGAGTTGCAGAGGATGCCCGAGCAGCAGCGGCTCCGCCCCGTCACGACCAACTGACGCGCTTCGCCCCCGGGCACGGTGACGCAGTTGCCCCACGAGCTCGGGCAGTCGACCGACGCCACCAACATCTCGTACGAGCCGACCCCTGTCGGCGCGACGAGACGAATCGTGAGCTGGCTGCGTTCGTTGTCGAAGCACGTGGTGATGCAATCGGCGCCGCCCGCCTCCCGCACGTAGATGCGGTACACGTCGGTGTCGCCGATGTAATAGACCGTGCCCGTCACGGTCTCGCTCCGCTCCGCGGACGTTCCATCCGTGAGCACCTCGGGCAGCGCGCGCGCTTCACCGCAGCTCGCGTTCGGCTCGTACCCATCGCCTGCGAGCCCGTTGTCGTACGCACCATCGCAGTTGTCGTCGAGCCCGTTGCAGACCTCCGCGACTGGCGTGCCGGGCACACACGTGTTCGGCGCACCGCTCACGCAGATTGGCACCGTTCGCTGACAGAGCCCCTGCCCGCACGTCTGGTTGCCAGGCGTGAGGTTGTTGCAGACCGGGGGCGCGGTCCCCGTGCAGCTCGCGCCGTTCGGGCTCTGACAGCTCGCATCGCACGTGAGCCGCGCATCACCCCGTCCTTGCGAGGGACACACGTCCGCCGGTTGCTGACACGCGCCCGCGCCGTTGCAGCTCACCGCGCTCGACGGCGCGTCCGCGCGCTCGAAGCAGGTGGAGCCCGTGAAGCCCGCGAAGTAGCTCGAACAGTCGAGCCCCGCGCACTCGTTCGCCGGATCCTGCCCGACCGGCACCGGCGAGCAGGTGCCCTCGCTGCCGGGGACGTTGCACGCCACGCAGGTGCCCGTGCACGAAGAAGTGCAGCACACACCGTCGACGCAGCTCAGACCCGACATGCACTGGTTCGACGCCGTGCACGCGTCGCCCGGACGCCCCTCCGACTGACAGCTCATCATCGCGTTGCAGAACGCGCCCGGATCGCAGTTGCCATCCATCGTGCACGTCGTCGCGCAGCGGCCAGCTTGGTTCGACGGTTGATCCGTCATCGTGGTGCAGCTCACCGACGGATAGAGCCCGCAGTCGTTGGAGACGATGCCGTTGCAACCGGAGTCGTCGTCGAGCGGATCGCCGACCTGACACTGGAACGACGTCAGGTTGCAGACCGGATCACGGCGCGTGCCTTGGCAGCTCGTGCCCGCGAGGCACTCGCTCGGTCGCCCGTACGCACCCGCCGGACAGTCGCTGCTGCGCGCGCAGCAGTCGCCGCCCGCACAGCAGAACCCGTTGCCGCAGTAGTTCGAGGTGCAGTCGCTCGCCTCGTCGCAAGCCGTCCCGTTCGGCTGATCGAGGAGGCACATGCCGCCATCACAGTGCGCGTTCTCGTCGCACTCCGAGTCGCTCGTGCAGGTCGCCGGACAGCTCGGCGCGGCTTGATCGAGCGCCCCCGTGCAGCGGATCGTCGGGTAGAGACCGCACGTGTCCGCCACGATCCCCGAGGTGCACGCGGTGTCGTCCGGCACGTTCTCTTGCGTGCGGCACTGGTTGTCGATGCAGGTCGCCGCGTCGCGCGTGCCTTGGCAGGCTCGCGAATCGTCGCAGGTCGCGGGGCTCCCGTAGCTGCCGGGACAGTCGACCGCGCTCCGACAGCAGTCGCCGGTCGCGCAGCAGAAGCCGTTCTGACAATGCCCCGACGCGCAGTCGCTCGGCTCGTCGCACGCGTCCCCGTCCGGCAGATCCGGGAAACAGAAGCTCGCGTCGCAGTGCGCGTTGTCGTCGCACTGCGCGTCGTTCGTGCACGTGCTGGGGCAGCGCGGCGTCGGCTGATCCGCAGCGCCCGTGCAGACGATGTCGCGGAACGTCCCGCAGGTGTCCGCGACCACCGAGGAGTTGCACGCCGAGTCGTCCGGCACGCCAGACATCGTCTCGCACGCGAAGATCGCGGTGTTGCACTGGATGGTGCCGCGCGTGCCCTGGCAATCCTCCGGCTCGCCACACACCACGCCCACTCCCGGGAAGCCCGGACAGTCGGTGTCGACGTTGCAGCACGTGCGCCCCGCGCCGCAGCAGAAGCCGTTCTCGCAGTTGCCGGAGCCGCAGTCGGTGTCCTCGTCGCAGACGGCACCGTCCGGGAAGTCGCTCTCGCACATCCCGCCGTCACAGTGTGCCGCCGCGATGCAGAACGAATCGTCGTCGGACCCTTCCGGCGCGCAGCTCGTCGCGCACACGTCGCCGTCCTCACCGCGTCCGTCGCAGGTGAAGTTACCGCACGAGCGCGGCTCGGAGTCGACGCACACCCCCGAAGCGCAGCCCGCCGCGTCGAGCTCGCGGAACGTGCCCTCGCCCGTCGCCTCGCAACGCGGCGCCTCGCAGTCCGTGAACATCTCGTCGATCGCGTCATCGCAGTCCTGATCGCCGCCGTCGCAGAGCTCGGGCGCGCTCGGGTAGCGCATCGCGTCCTCGTCGTCGCAGTCCGGACCCATGCAGCTCCCGCCCACGCCGTAGCCGTCGGCGTCCTCGTCGACGCAGCACGCCTCACCGATGGGCAGGCACACGTTCTCGAAGTCGAGCGGTGCGTAGGCGGCACACTGGAAGCCGCGCGGACAATCGTTGAACTCGGGGTTGCACAGCCGCAGACAGACCGTCTCTCCGCCGCTGAGCGGACCGCAGCGCGCGACGAGCCCACACTGCGCGTCCACCGAACACTCGCCGCAGAGCGGTACGAGATCGACCGGCGGCGCGTCCGTTCCAACGTCGCGCATCACGGGCCCGGTGTCGGCGGTCGACGCGTCGCGTGCCCCTCCGTCGACCGCTCCGTCGAGCCCGCCGGGCCGCCCGCCGCCTCCGCCACAAGCCACGCCCACGAGACACACCGCCCCGATCCACGCGTATCGCATCGTCGACCCCTGTCCTCTCGACGGCGTGTCGGCGAGGCCCGCCCTTCGCTCGGGACCCCTCCCGAACGTCGAACTTCTCGGTTGGGTCGGCGGGGTCAGCCGCCGACTTCACGAACCCCGCGACGAGAACGCCGCTCGCACCCAAGCACGAGAAGAATCTCACACCTCCAACGCCAGGAAAAGCACCGACACGCGCAACTGACGCCGACACGCGCCGAGACCCCTCCATCGCTGGGCCGAGGGCCCGCTGGAGGATCCCCGTGTCGAACACGAAGAAGCTGAACGCCGCCGTCGCCATCACCCCCTACGCCCCCCTCGGAGTCGCGCTCCAGACCGCGCTCCCGAACGTCGCCCTCGAAGTCCGACGCGACGCTCCCCGCGCCACGCAGGCGCTTCAGAGCCGTCCCCGCGTCGTCCTCATCGACGCCGACGTTCGTCAGCGCGACCTCGGTACGCTCCGCGAGTGGCAGCGCTCCGAAGCGGAGGACTCGCACCTGCTGGTCCTGCACCACCGCGCGAGCCCCGGCGGCCTGCCCCCCCGTTCTCTGGTGGAAGGCATCGAGCACCTGCCCGTCACCGACCTCGCCACCTTGCGCCTCCGCGTCGCGCACCTGCTCGGCACCCCGACGAGCGAGCCGAGGCCGCGCACCTTCCGCCTCGTGCGGCGCGAGGTGAGCGACGAGCAGATCGCGTGGGCCCTCGTCCGCCTCGGTGCCGAGCACGGCCTGACCTCGACCGAGCTCGACGTGCTCGCGACCGCGGTCGACATCGCCTGCCGTCGCGAAGCCGCGGAGGCGCTCGGCGTCTCGCCTCACACCCACCGCAAGCACGTCGAGTCGCTCCAGCGGAAGTGCGAGCGTTCGATCGAGCAGCTCGCGCTCGACCTCTGGCGCGACGCCTACGTGGCGCGCGACGCCGCGGCCTGACGAACGCCGCTTCGTCACGAGCTTCGTCACGAGCTTCGTCACGAGCTTCGTCACGAGCTTCGTCACGAGCTTCGTCAGAGCTTCGTCACGTGCTTCGTCACGAGCTCTCGTCGCGAGATCGCAAGCTCTCGTCGAGAGATCCACGCGAAGCTTCAGAGACACCCACGCGACAGCACCATCGCCGCCACCGCGGCGAAGAGCATCAGCGTGAACAGGCCCGCGCCGTACACCGGGCCCTTGCTGCGCGGCTCGGGGATCGCCCCCGCCGCCTCCATCAAGCGCGTCGCCTCCACGTCGGCGCGCAGTCCGCGTCGCACGATCGCGATCGCGACGAGCAGCCCCGCGAGCATCACCAAGATCGCCGCGCCCCACCTCCGAATGCCCTGCGTCTCGTGGAGCCCCGCCTCCGCCTGCTGAGCACCACGCGTCAGCCCCGGCATCGTGACGAGCTCGAGCTCCCCCGCTGCGAGCACGAAGCGCGCGACCCGCTCGGCGTCGGCGTCTTCGGGCATCGACGCCACGCCCCACGCTTCGGGGTAGCCGCTCGCCGCGAGCTCGGTGAGCGTGCCCACGAAGATCAGTCGAGTCGCCGCGTGATCGGCGGCGAAGGGCTCCGTCCGAACCTGCACGCGCCAGAGCCCCGGTCGGTCGAGCGCTCGCGAGAGCGAGAACGGCTGATCCGCCGAGACCGCGATGCTCTGCGTGTGGAGCCAACGCTCGTCGTGGAAGAGATCGACGACGTATGCGGCGCGCTCGTCGAGCACGCCTCGGATCGCGAGCTCCGGGGTCGAGCCCAGCGGGACGAGCGTCGGGGCACGCACGATCGCGGGCGCCGCGGTGCCGAGCGGGAGCTGCACCCGACGCCGCGCGATCGGACGCCCCTCGTCGAACGCCACCGCGTCGACGACCCGCGCGTTGGCGCTCCCGGAAACGAAGCAGCGCACGACCCCCGCGCGCGGCGTGCTCCCATCGCACTCCGACCCCGCATCGATCCACGTCGAGCCCTCGCGGAGCCGCACCGCCAGCGACGCCGGCCCGGTGTCGACGAGCAGCTCGCACGGCACCGGCGGCGAACAATCGCCCCCCACCACGCGCACCTCGAGCCGCACGAGCGAGAGCAGCGCCAGATCCACGCTCTCGCGGGTCGCCGTCTCGGTCTCGGTCTCGGTCTCGGTCTCGGTCTCGGTCTGGGTCCCCGCCTGGGTCTCCGCCCCCATCACCTCGTCGTCGCGCTCCGTCCACGCGCGCAGCGGACCGACCTCGAAGCGCTGCACATCCGTCTGCAGCCGCCCGCGCCGCTCCATCACGTTCGGCGGATCCGCCACGTGCACACGCCGCGACACCACGAGCTGACGCTCGTCGACCGTCGCCACGCCGAGCAGTCGGTAGTCGCCCGGCGCGAGCTCACGCGGCAGATCGAGCCCACCTTCGAGCCCGATCACCTCCGCCGCGTGCACCTCGCCTCGCGCGACCGTCCGCGGCTGACCCCGCGGACCGAAAACCGTGCGTCCGCCTTCGAGCGGCACGAGGCGAAGCGTCGCGTCCGCCAGCGATCGCGGTTCGGGCACTCCCTCGGTACGTTCGAACAAGAACGCACGCGCCGGCAGCGAGTCACCCGGCGCGGCGAAGTTCGGGGCGACGATCTGTAGATCGTGGCGGATCACCCCGCGGTCGCTGACCCACGCCGCCGCCACCAAGAGCCCGACCGCGATCGGCAGCAGCACGCGGAGCCCACGATCCGGGGCAGGCTCGGGCGCACGAGACGGATCCGGATCCGGCGACCCGACACCGGCCGCTTCCTGCGAAGGCTCGGAGAGATCGCCTGGCGCTCGCGCGAGCTCGGGGTCGGTCGGGGTGGACGCGTCCTTCATGGTACCTTAGAGAGCATCGGTCGCGCGCGGTTCGCCGCTCTCCACGAGAGGGTATGCGGAGCGGCACGACCGGGGGAACGATGGATCCGGTGAGCGAGCAGGACGAAGCACTCAGCGAGGCCACGATCACGTCGCTGGGCGAGAAGCTGGACGCCTACATGGAGCGTCACGGCCTCCGCTCGACCTCGCAGCGTCGTGTCGTCACCGACGTCTTCTTCCGCTCGAGCGGGCACCTCTCGATCGAAGAGTTGCTCGTTCTCGTGCGCGAGCGCGATCCGAAGATCGGCTACGCGACCGTCTACCGGACGTTGAAGCTGCTCAAGGAGAGCGGCCTCGCCTACGAGCGCCACTTCGGCGACGGCGTGAGCCGCTACGAGATCGCGGTCGAGGACGAGCACCACGACCACCTGATCTGCATGGAGTGCGGCACCATCGTCGAGTTCGAGAACGACGAGATCGAACGCCTCCAAGAAGAGCTCGCCGCGCGCCACGGCTTCAAGCTCAAGCGCCACGTGCACGAGCTCTACGGCATCTGCGCCGCCTGCCGAAAGCGCGCGAGCTGAACGCGCGAGCCGAACGCGCGGGCCGAGAGCCCGTCATCGCCGCACGCGAACGAGGCCTGCACGAATCGAGGGAGCTTCGTGCCCGGCGTCCCAGATGAGGAGTGCGTACCGGTCCTGACCCGCAGCAGCGACCGCGCACGCAGCCACGTAGTCGTAGCCGCTGCCGGCCACGATCGGGTCTCCGAGCGGCTGGCCCTCGGGACCGAGCAACGCGAAGACGACCGCATCAGGATTCCCCTCGCCGGGCGCGAGCCGCTTCGGATGACAGACCCCGATCGTGCCTCCGCGATCGTCCGCCGCGACCCCGAGCCCCTGGTCCCCGTCCGCGCGATCGAGCTGCACGACGTCCGACCGAAAGGTACGCGCGAACGGATCCCACACACGCGCGCGGACCACGCCTTCGTCGGTGCGTCCCACGACCACGACCGAGTCGCGCAACGTCGTGGCCACGAGCTCCCCGCCCAGCTCGCCCGCGACCACCTGTTCTTGTCGCTCGACCGCGCGCCCGCCGTAGGTTCGCACCACCGTTCCTCGATCGGGATCTGCGGTCGCGGCGACGAGCACACTCTTCGCCGACGTGACCGCGGGATCGAACCCGAAGCCACCCGGCTGGATGAGCCCGAGGTCGTGTCGGGCGACCAGCGCGAAGCCTTCGTCGAAGACGATCATCTCGCCGAGGGCAACCGTCCCGTCGAGGCTGCGCGTTCCGATCGCGGCCCAGCCGTGGGTCAGCGGGAAGCGCGCGATGGAACGCCCTGCGAGCCCATCCGGCAGCGGCACGTCGTCGAGCAAGGCTCCGTCGCGCGTGACGACCACGACGCCACCCAAGCTGGGCTCCCCGCGCACCATCGCGAAGCGATGATTCCCGTACGCCATCTCGCCGAGCTCCCCGATCGGCGTCGGCACCACCACGAGCTCCGACGCGGGGCGTGCGTTGACGTCCAAGCGTCGAAACACCACCCGCTCGTCGAACCACGCCGTCCCCCACTCGACGCCATTCCACGCGACGATGGGTGAGGAACCGCGTCGGCCCGGTTCACCGACCCCGACGAGCTCACCCACCTCGCAGCAGGGATCGTCGTCACCGGCGCTCGGCGGATCGATCCACTCGTCAGCGTCCGGATGGTCGCTCGGCCGCTCGCCGGGCTCGACGTCGGGCTCGTCGCTCGGAGGGAGCGGCGGACGGGTATCGCGAGCGGCGTCCCGAGCGGCATCGCGTGGAGCCGCGATAGACGCGTCGAGGTCCACGATGGACGAGGGCGGCTCCTGAGACCGAAAGCAACCGAGGAGGAAGCAGCAGATCACCGCGAGACGCATGACGAAGAGTCGCTCGGTCGCCCGCGATTTCCAAGCACAGGCCGGGATCGTTCACGGCGGCGTCGGGCACTCGCCGCAGCGATGATCCATCTCGCCCACGATCGCGTCGCACTCGGCGGGGCGGCGTACCGACTCGTCGGAAGGCGCCTCGCCGGGTTCTCGGATGCGCTCGACTCCGGACACACCCCACATGCAGCACGTGCAGAGATCGAGACTCGACGCGGGGGCGGGTGACGCGGGCGCGGAGGAGGCTTCCGGATTCGACGAGGACTCCGGCGCTGCGGTCGATGTCGGTGTCGTCGGCTCCGTAGAAACGGAAGAACTACAACTGAAGATCGTGAGAAAAACGAAAAATCGCATGAATCATCCGCTTTGACGCGCGGCTTTCAGCTTCGCCACGCGCGACTCCGACGGGCTGACCCACACGAGGCCGCGATCTCCGTCGACGAGCAGCGCGTCGCCGGGGCGCACCCAATCGTAGAGACCCGCGACGTCACAGACCGCGGGCACCCGCGCGTCGCGGAGGATCCGCGACGCCGGCATCGCCTCGGACACGCGCTCTGCGACCACGATCGCGCTCGCGCGACGGAGCGCGGCTTCGAGTACGAGCAGCGAGCCCGGCCGCTCCGCGAGCAAGAGCACGCTGCCGGGACGACACAGCGGTCGGTGCGCGATCTGTGCGGCCACGAGGCGGCAGACCGCGGCCACCTCCGCCGAACGATCGGAGAGCCACTCGTCCGCGCCGCCCGTGCGCTCGGCGCTGAGCGCGTAGCGACGGGCCAACGACGCGAGGCCCGGTGCGAGCCCCCGCGCCGTCACCTCGCGCACCATCTCCGACCGAAAGCGCGCGTCGTCGAGCACGAGCTTCGCGCGCATCACGTCGGCGGTCGCCTCTGCGCCGAGCCCGAGCTTCCCGACCCCACGCTCGAGGTGACGCGTGACGGCGTCGAGCGCGCCTTCGAGCGCCGTCGCGTCTTGGTCCTCCGCGAGCTCGCGCAGCGTCGGAAGGAGCTCGGCGCGACCGAGCGACTGGCCCGGCGCGACCCCGAGGCCTTGCAGCCGAACCTCGCGCCCCTCCGCGACGCCACGCTGCGCGCTCGCCTCGCGGCGACGTTGATCCGCGAAGGTGAGCGCGAGATGGAACGAGCCCGCGAGCGCGCCGACGAGCGCGAGGTCCGCATCGGAGAACGGACGCGACGACGGGCGCTGCACCACGAGCACACCGTCCGCACGCCCGCTCCGCACGAGCGGCCACGCGAGGAACGCGGGGAAGCGTTCTTCGTCGAGGCCGTCGACGCGGCGGTAGTGGGTGTCGGACTCGGCTTGCTCGCGGATCACGGGGCGCATGCACTCCGCCGCGAAGCCCGTGATGCCTTCGCCGAAGGGGAGCGCGACGTTGCCGACCGCGATCTCCGGGAAGCCGACGTTCGCGCGCATGAGCAGCACGTCGCCTTCGTCGTCGCTCTCGCGGAGGTACACGCTCGCGACCTCCGCCGGCAGGATCGCCGCGACCTCCTCGCAGAGCGCGTGGAGCACTTGGCTCAGGGGCCGGCTCGCGGACGCGAGCGCAGGGAGCGCGAACACACGATCGAGGCGCGGGTCCTCCAGGATCTCCATGGCCGTGGGCACGATCACGAACGTAGCAGGTCGGAGCCGAGCGATGGTGCCTCGCCGCGTGTCCCTCGGTATCGTGCGCAGGTGCGCTCGCTTCGCTTCTCCGCCGCGCTCGGCCTGATGGGCCTGTTCGTGCTCCCCGCGTGCCCCTCGGATCCGAAGGGACCGCCCGACACGTGGAGCCCCGCGTTCGATGCGAACGACGCGGGCTGGCTGCTCAGCCTCTGGGGCCCTTCGCCCGACGAGCTCTACGCGGTCGGCGGCGACAACCAACCGAGCCGCGGCGTGGTGATGCGCCGACGCGGCGAGGTCTGGTCGGAGGTGGAGCTCGGGGTCGAGGTGCCGCTCTTGAACTGGGTCACGGGCTTCGGCGCGGACGACGTGATCTTCGTGGGCGACGCAGGGACGATCGTGCGTGGTGACGGAGAGACGTGGAGCGTCGAGGAGAGCCCCACGGAGCAAGATCTCTGGGGCGTGTGGGGCTCCGCGCCGGACGACGTGTGGGCGGTCGGTGGTGTGCCCTTCCCGGGCGGCGCGCCGACGATCGTGCACTTCGACGGCGAAGCGTGGACCCTCGTCGAGACGCCGCCGCTCACGCGCGAGAACGTCTTCGCGTTCTTCAAGGTCTGGGGCTCGGGCCCGAACGACGTGTGGGTCGTCGGACAACGCGGCGTGGTGCTGCGCTGGAACGGCTCGACGTGGACGGAGCTCGACGCGGGCGTCTCGGTCGACCTCATCAGCGTGTGGGGCACGGGCCCGGATCGCGTCGCGATGGTCGGCGGACGCGGCAGCGGCTGGATCGCCACGTGGAACGGCAGCGAGCTGCGCGCCGTGCAGCCGCCAGCGCTGCCCGGCCTCAACGGCGTGTGGATGCAAGGCGACGCGATCCACGTGGCCGGCGAGCAAGGCGAGCTCGCGCGCTTCGACTTCGACACCCTCGCGATCGAAGACGAGTTCTTTCCGGAGACGAACCTCGCGTTCCACGTGATCTACGGCGACGGCGAGCGCCTCACCGCGGTGGGCGGGAACTTCTCGGCACCGAACGGGCCGTTCCTCGGCATCGCGTACGAGCGCGCGATGAACGACGAGGACTGATCGCGCACGAGCGGGCGTCGGCTCAGCCGCCACCGACGAAGTGCACGACCTCGACCGCGTCGCCCTCCACGAGGTGCGTCGTGGCGTGGGTCGCGCGCGGCACGATCTCCTCGTTGCGCTCCACCGCCACGAGCACGCCTTCGAGCCCGAGCTCGCGCAGCAACTCGGTCACCGTGACGCCCTCGCCGACCTCGCGATCCTCACCGTTGAGCACGATCCGCATGAGGTCGACCGTAGCAGACCCGCTCGCGGCGGCCTGTCCCACGTGACGTCGATCGTTCGGCATTCCGCGCGCTTCGACGCAGCCGTGCGCGTCCGCGCCCTTCGACTTGCCCCGACCGCGCCCCGCGCGCGAGAGTGCGCGCCATGGCGAGCTTCACGAGCAACATCCTCGTTCCCACCGACTTCTCGAAGTCCTCCATCCTCGCGCTCGAGGCGGCGAATCTCCTCGCGCGTCAGAACGACGCCAAGGTCACGCTGGTCCACGTCTACGAGCCGCGCGGCGTGCTCTTCGGCGGCGAGCCGGGGCTCGAGGACGGCCACGGCGTGAACAAAGAGCTCGAAGCGAAGATCCACACGGAGCTCGAGAAGGTCGCGCGCGAACGTTTCCCGGACGTCGCGAAGATCAAGACCGCGCTCGTGATCAGCGAGTCGGCCGTCAAGGGCATCGTCGAGTACGCCGAGCGCGAGAACGTCGATTTGATCGTGCTCGCGACGCACGGCCGAACCGGTCTGTCGCGCATGATGATCGGCAGCGTCGCGGAGAAGGTCGTGCGTCACGCATCGTGCCCCGTGCTCACGCTGCGCTCGAAGCTCGACGATTGAGGCCGCGACGAGGCCGCCGCGATGGAGGCGGCCGCGATTGAGACAGATCAGCTCGCGTGCTCGCGCCGAAACGCGCGTCGCGCACGATGCACCGACGACCTCGGCCATGGAAGCTCGATCGCGAGTCGCCTCGCGCGTGAGCACCGACGCGACCTTGCGTTGCGCGGTGCACGTCGCCTTGCCATGACCCGAGCGGAGACGAACCGAACGGAGACGAGCCCATGAGCGCGAACGACGTCCTCACCCTCGGCAAACACACCTTTCGCTCGCGGCTCTTCACGGGCTCCGGCAAGTACACGGACCTCGCGACGATGCGCGCGTGCCTCGAAGCCTCGGCGAGCGAGGTCGTCACCGTCGCGGTGCGGCGCGTGAGCCTCGACGAGCGCGGCTCGGACTCGGTCTACGGCGTCATCCGCGACGCGGGCTGCACGGTGCTCCCGAACACGGCGGGTTGTTACACCGCGAAGGACGCGGTGCGCACGGCCAAGCTCGCGCGTGAGATGCTGGAGACGGATCTCGTGAAGCTCGAGGTGATCGGCGACGAACGCACGCTCTTCCCGGACGTGACCGCGACGCTCGAAGCCGCGAAGCTCCTCGTCGACGACGGCTTCACCGTCTTGCCCTACGTCACCGACGATCCGGTCGCCTGCAAGCGCCTCGAAGAGATGGGCTGCGCTGCCGTGATGCCGCTCGCGGCGCCGATCGGCAGCGGCCTCGGGGTGCGCAACCCGTACAACATCGAGATCATCGTGGAGCACGCGAAGGTGCCGGTGATCGTCGACGCCGGCGTGGGCACCGCGAGTGACGCGGCCTTCGCGATGGAGCTCGGGGTCGACGCGCTGCTCATGAACACCGCGATCGCGGGCGCGAAAGACGCGGTGCGCATGGCGCGCGCGATGAAGCTCGCGGTCGAGGCCGGGCGCGACGCGTTCCTCGCGGGCCGCATCCCGAAGAAGCTCTACGCGACGGCTTCGAGCCCGCTCGAGGGCGTGATCGGCAGCAAGCAGTGATCGCGAGGCTCGCGCTCTTGCTCCTGCTCCGCGCGCCCATCCAGTGCGCGAGCGATCCCGATCCGAACCGCCGCCTCGAAGACACTCCGTCGGAGGCGCTCTGGCGGCTGGCCGAGCGCTTCGAAGCCGACGGCGACGAGGCGGCGCGGCGCATCGCGCTCGAAGAGATCGTGGAGCGCTATCCGAGCTCGGCGGAGGCGGAGCGCGCGCGGGTCGCGCTCGGAAGGTCGGACGAGCCGACGCGAGGCGAGACGAGTGCCGATCCGGCAAGCGATGGCGAAGCCACGAACGACGGCGTGACGAGCGCTGACGAAGCGACCCACGCCTCGGGCGCGCCGTGATCCCGCGCCTGCTCTGGATCACCCCCGAGGACGGCCCGCTCGCGCCGATGCTCGACGCGCTCGCCGACGCACCGCGCGAGGTCGTGGTCATGCTCCGGCGCCCGCACGCGTCGAGCCGCACGTTCCTCGCTGAAGGGCGCGCGCTCCAGTCGACCGGCCACGCCCTCGTCGTGAGCCGTCGCGTCGACGTGGCGCTCGCGCTCGACGCGCGCGGCGTGCACCTGCCCGAGCGAGGCCTCGACGTCGCGGACGCGCGCGCGCTCCTCGGGCCGTCGCGTTGGATCGGCGTCTCGCGTCACGACCGTGCGGGACTGGAAGCCGCCGCGGCCGCCGGTGCCGACTACGCGACGCTCTCGCCCTTTGCCCCGGTCCCTGGCAAGGGCCCCGCGCTCGGGCCTGAGCGCTTCGCCGAGATGCGTCGTGGGGTGCGAATTCCGGTGCTCGCCCTCGGCGGAATTACGAAAAATAACGCGATGTTGGCGCTTACCTCTGGGGCTCATGGGTTCGCCGTGCTCCGCGGGGGTGGTGACCTCGCGGCGTTGGCAGCGCTCCTCGACGATCCCGGGCGGGACGGGTAGCCAACGTCGCACCACGATGGTAAGCAGAGGCCCCCATGGGGCGGGTCGTTGCCATCGCGAATCAGAAGGGCGGCGTCGGTAAGACGACGACGGCCGTGAACCTCGCGGCGAGCCTCGCGGTGGCGGAGCAGCGCGTGTTGCTGATCGACCTCGATCCGCAGGGCAACGCGTCGACTGGCGTCGGCGTGCACCCGCGCACGGTCGAGCACGGCGCGTATCGTGTGCTGCTCGAAGAGGCGACGCTCGAGGACGAGACGCGCCCGACCGAGATGCCCGGCCTGAGCGTGCTCCCCGCGACGCAGGACCTCGTCGCGATCGAGCGCGAGCTGGTGGACGCCGACGACGGCCCGTATCGCCTTCGCAAGGCGCTCGAGCGCGCGCGCACCGAGTACGACTTCGTGCTCATCGACTGCCCGCCCTCGCTCGGCCTGCTGACGGTCAACGCGCTCACCGCGGCCGACCTCGTGCTGGTGCCGCTCCAGTGCGAGTACTACGCGCTCGAAGGGCTCTCGCAGCTCGTCGGCACGGTGGAGCGCGTGAAGAACGGCCTCAACGCCGACCTCGAGATCCACGGCGTGCTGCTGACGATGTGGGACGCCCGCAACAACCTCGCGAACGAGGTCGCGGCGGAGGTGCGCAAGCACTTCAAGGTCTTCGAGACCCTCATCCCGCGCAACGTCCGCCTCGCGGAGGCGCCGAGCCACGGCAAGCCCGTGCTGCTCTACGACGCGTCGAGCCGCGGCTCGTTCCAGTACCTGAACCTCGCGCGCGAGATCCTCGACGACCTCGACGCCGCCGCCTGAGCCCGGAAGATCCGTGAGCACCAAGAAGCGTCTCGGTCGTGGTCTCGACGGCCTCCTCCCGCCCGCAGCGGCGCCCGCGAAAGAGCCGGCCAAGGGCGGCGCGACCGCGCGCATCGAGGAGCTGCATCCGAACCGCGATCAGCCGCGCCGTCGCTTCGACGACACCGCGCTCGACGAGCTCGCCGCGTCGATCGGGGAGCACGGCGTGCTCGAGCCGATCTTGGTCCGCAAGCGCAACGCGGGCGGCTTCGAGATCGTCGCCGGCGAGCGGCGTTGGCGCGCCGCGCAGCGCGCGGGCCTACAAGAGGTGCCCATCTTCGTGCGCGAGCTCAGCGAGACGGCGGCCTTCGAAGCCGCGCTCGTCGAGAACCTGCAGCGCATGGACCTCAACCCGATCGAGACCGCGAAGGCGTTCCAGCGCCTCGTGGACGAGTTCGGTCACACCCAGGACCAGGTCGCGCAGCGCGTCGGCAAGGATCGTTCGACCGTCGCGAACGCGCTGCGGCTCCTGAAGCTGCCCGACGAGATCCTCGGCATGGTCGACGACGGCCAGCTCACGGAGGGCCACGGACGGGCGCTCCTCGGGTGCTCGAGCGTTCCCGCGATGCTCAAGCTCGCGCGCGCCGCGGTCGCAGAACGCCTCTCCGTCCGCGAGGTCGAGCGGCGCGCACGTGAGACGGCCGCACCCGCGAAGCCCGCGCCCGCGAAGACCGAGAAGAGCGCCAACGTGAAGGATCTCGAGCGGCGCCTCTCGCACTCGCTCGGAGCGACGGTGGCGGTGGATCCGAAGAAGGGCGAGCGCGGCGTGATCACGATCGCGTACGACGGCTACGACCACCTCGACACGATCCTCGCGCGGCTCGGCGTCCGCGACTGAGCTGGCTCGGGTACGGACGCCGTCTACGGACTCGGACTCCGTCTCCGTCTCGGACTCCGTCTCCGTCTCCGTCTCCGTCTCGGACTCCGTCTCCGTCTCGGACTCCGTCTCCGTCTCGGAC
>ERZ761607.1982-NODE-1982-length-23526-cov-4.910656_pt1 | contig 23526 bp, 8 predicted proteins | sample MGYA00511164_ERZ761607 | MGnify/ENA primary metagenome ERZ761607 (study PRJEB28899, sample SAMN02445080) | bioreactor sludge metagenome | biome: EBPR sludge | place: Australia: Brisbane, Thorneside Wastewater Treatment Plant | collected 2011-06-22 ... | reverse complement strand
GCATGATGCTGAACGTGATGATCGCGCTGGCGGTGGCCGCGCCCAGCGCCCCCGGATTCCTCGGCACGTTCCAGGTGGGTTGCATCCTCGCGTTGAGCTCGGTGTACGGCTACAGCAAGGAGTTCGCGATGGCCTATTCGGTGGTCGGCCACCTGCTCCAACTGCTGTTCAACGTCGGGGCCGGGCTGCTGGTGCTGCACCTGCGCGGCCTGACGTTCCGCCAGTTGCGCGGTGGGCAAGCGCCCGCCACGTGATACGTCAACCGCGCAAGGCGGTCGCGATGGCCGTCACCACGGCGCGGATCGCATCATCGCCCACTTCCGGATAAATCGGCACGGCGAGTGTCGTCGCCGCCGCGCATTCGCTGGCCGGGAAGTCCCCCGCGCGGTGGCCGAGATACGCGAAACACTCCTGTACGTGCAATGGAACCGGGTAGTAGATCTCGTGGCCGATCTTCGCCTGCGCGAGGTGGGCGATGACCTGCTCGCGCCGCGGCAGCCGGATGACAAACTGGTTGTAGATGTGACGGCGATCCGGCAGGGCGGCGGGCAGGACCACCTGGCCGCTCGCCTGGACCCCGCAACCCGCCCCACCCCGCTCGCGGCAGGCCCCGGTGCCACACGCCGGCAGGCCCGGGGCGGCCAGCCCGTCGGCCGCGAAGGCCTCGCGGTACAATGCGGCATTGCGTTGGCGCTGGTCGGACCAGGCATCGAGGTGCTTGAGCTTGATCCGCAACACGGCGGCCTGCAGCGCATCGAGCCGGAAATTGCCGCCGATGAGCCGGTAGTAATACTTGGGCTGCATGCCGTGGTTGCGCAGCAGCTTGAGCTTTTCGTACAACGCGGGATCGTTGGTGGTGACCATGCCGCCATCGCCGAAACCGCCCAGGTTCTTCGACGGGAAAAAGCTGAAACACCCCATGTGTCCGATCGAGCCGGCGCGTCGGCCCTTGTATTCCGAACCGATGGCCTGGGCGGCATCCTCGATCACCACCAGTTTGTGCCGCGTGGCGACGTCCATGATCGCATCCATATCGGCCATCTGCCCGTACAGGTGCACCGGCATGATTGCCCGGGTGCGTGGGGTGACGACACGTTCAATGGCCGCGGCGTCGATGTTGAAGGTGACCGGATCGATGTCCACGAACACCGGTTTGGCTCCGAGGCGGGCGATGCTGCCTGCGGTGGCGAAGAAGGTGAACGGACTGGTGATCACCTCGTCGCCGGGCTGGAGGTCGATCGCCATCAAGGCCATCAGCAGGGCGTCCGTGCCCGAGGACACCCCGACCCCGTAGGCGCAGTGCGAGTAGGCTGCGACTTCCTTCTCCAGACCTTCGACTTCAGGTCCGAGGATGAAGGCTTGCGATTCCATCACCCGGTCCACCACCGCCTTGATTTCGTCCTTCAGGGCCTGGTACTGGGGTTTCAAATCCAACAGGGGAATGCTCATGCGCGGTCCTTTCCGGTTCGGAGGTATATACCAAGCGCCCACCCGGCGATCAATGGCACAAAGGGAAGATGATGGCGGTCGCCGCCCTCGAACACGAGGTACACCACCGCATTGGACAGCACCAGCACCCCGAGCAGCCACTCGGCAGGCGTGGGCACCACCCGCTGGCGCAGCACGCGCACCGCAGCCATAGCCCACCAGGTTGCGACCATGGCCCAGCCGGTCACGAAGGCGGCGCTGAAGGCCGGCTTGATCCAGCCCGGCACGGCGCCGCGCCGGTTGATCAGGTCGGTGAAGGTCGCTTCGCTGCCCCAGGTATGCAACGCCTTGAGCGCGGCAAGGCCGGCGAACCGCACCGGGTCCTCGGCGATGAAACGGCGCGCCTCCGCCGAACACCACCGGCTGTGGGCCAGCATTTCCGCCGGGGTGGTGATGTTTGCCTGATCCGGCAGCGCGCTGTAGAGGCCGTTGGAGTCGGGATGGTTGGCACTGTAGAGGACGAGGCCGCCCGAGGTACACACCGGCACGAACGCGTCGAAGACCAGGGCATTGCGCACGACCCATGGCGCCAGCACGACCGCCATGCCGAACGAAAAGACCACCACCCCGGTGACCGCTCGGCGCACCGCCAACGTCCCCGCCAGCACCAGGCAGAGCACCCAGGTGGCAGCCTGCAACGGCGAGATCAACTGCACGGCCTTGGTCAAGGCCGACAGACCGGCCATCGCACCTCCAAACAGGGCCCAGGTTAGGGCGGCACGCGGCGAGACGGATTCATACCAGCGCAGCAGACCCCAGACCATCGCCAGCAAGGTCAGCGTGTAGAGATAATGGTAATAGGGCGTGGTCAGCACATACCCGAGAAAGGTCGGATACCAGGCGACGACCAGTGCGGTGGCGCGGCCGGCAACGGGTCCGGCGGATTCTCGGGCGAGCCGGCCGGACAGCCAGGTAATGCCGAGACTGAGCGGGATCTGCGAGATCTGCGCGACCAGCGCCGTCGCCCCGAACACCGCGAACCAGCTCGCATACCACCACGCCTGGGCCGGGGGGTAATACGTGAGCGGATCCATCACTCCGGTCGCGGCCAGCGTCGCCCCGTGGCGAAAGACGAAGAGTCCGTCGAACCACGGCTCTGGACGGAACCACCACAGCAACGCGAATTGAATCGCCCCCGGAACGATATACAAGGCGAACCACCAGCCGACGTCGCCGACGCGGCCAAGCCACGCGGCAAGCCGCTCGCGCTGCGCAATCAACATCACTGCGGCCGCCACGCCCAGACCGACCGGAACATACCCGAGCCACACCTGTTTGTAGGCGGGAAACACTGCGATGAGCGCGAGCACCAGCAGCGGGAACAGGCGCACCGCCCAGGTCGCTACCGCCACGAACAGGAAGGATATCCGGTCAGCCACGGTGCGCCTCGACCAGGTTGCGGTAAACGCCCTGATGCGCCTTCACGCTGCTCGCCCAGGAAAACAGGCGGTCCAGCCGCGCCTTGCCTTCCGCGCCCATCGCCGGGATCCGCTCCGGTTGCCGGACCAGCAGCAGCATCGCATCGGATAGCGCCTCGGCATCGCCAAGCGGAACCAGCCGACCGCTGCGGCCGTGGTCCACCAGGTCGGGTATTCCGCCGACATGGGTGCCGATGACCGGACGGCTCCACGCCATCGCCTCGAGGATGCTGTAGGGCAGGTTCTCGATGGTTGAACACATCACATACACATCAATGCCGCCCATGAAGGCGGCAACACTGGTGTACCCGGGGAAGCTGACCACCGGTTCGAGTCCGGCCCGCTTGACCGCAGCGCGGATCTCCGCCTCCAGTGGACCCTGACCGGCGATGACGAACCGGGCCTCCGGCCGTTCGGCCACCACCTGCCGTGCGGCTTCGACAAACAACGCGTGGTTCTTTTCCTCGCTGAAGCGGCCCATCATGCCGAAGGTCACCGGAGCGCCGGCCACCGGGGCGCGCGGCGCAACCGGACCGGGCAGTTCGCGCAGTCCGGACGGGATGCGCACCAGCGCCTCGCGGGCCACGCCGTGGTCAAGCAGCAGTTGCTCGTAGTAGCGCGAGAGGCAGACCACACGGTCGCACCGCCGCAGACACCAGCGGTCGATGGCATCGTAGATCCGTTCCTTCACGTCGCGGCGGAAAAGCCAGCCATGCACCGTCGCCACCACCGGCCTGATTCCGGCCAGCCGAGCATGCAGGTTCGCCTTGTAGCCGATCACGTGCAGGACATCGCCGTGGTGCTCGATGAACGTCGCGCGCAAGGCCGCAGCGAGCGCCCGCGATACGCGACCGCGCACCGGCAACAGGTTGACCGGCAAGCCCTCGGCGCGCAGTGCATCTTGCAGGCCGCTCGGCTGTCCGGCCCGCCGCTGCTCCACCATCAGCACGATCCGCGGCGTGTCGCCGTTTGCGCGCAAGCCAACGGCGAGGTCGATGGTCGCCCGCTCCGCCCCGAACACCGCGCCGGTATCCTGCATGAAGAAAACCACGTTCATGCGAACAGTTTGTAGCAAAACTGCACGGCGGAAACGAACAGGAATGTTCCGTCGGAAAGGGCGGCACGACCGGTCCAGTCCGCCGCCATCCGCCCCGGCAACTTTATTCTTCGTTTCCCGGCACGCCTTCTGTTAAATCCTCCCATGCTCGTTTCCTTTATCGTCGTGGTGTTCAACGAGGCCAAGGCCCTGCCGAAGGTCAAGGCGGCGTTCGACCGGCTGAACCGTCCGGATGGCCTGCTCATCGAGACCATCGCGGTGGATGGCGGAAGCCGCGACGACTCGGTGGCGGTGGCGCGATCGCTCGGATTCGACCAGATCCTCGAACTCCCCGGCGCGAACATCCCGGTCTGCCGCAACGCCGGCCTGAAGGCCGCGCGCGGCGACTGGATCGCCTTCGTGGACGGCGACTGCGTGCTGGACCCCTCCTGGCTCGAACATGCCGCACGCCTGCTGAACCGGCACGCGGAATTGGTCCTCGGCTGGCCCGCCTCCCCGCCTTCCCCCGGCACCTGGGTGCAGGAAGCCTGGCACGCCCACTGGATGAACAAGAATCCGGCGCTGGAGGAGGACGAGGGCGAACTGGTGCTGAAGCGCGAGGGCTTCCGGATGATCACCACGCGCAACATGATTTTCCACCGTGGGGTGGCCGACCGCGTCGGCGGCTTCGATGAAAGCCTCGCCACCGGCGAGGACACCGACTTCGTGTTCCGCGCCACCATGGCCGGCATCGCCGCCTGGGGCCTCCCCGCCCTGCGCTCGGTGCACCTCGGCGAGCCGGACACGTTGCGCAAGTTCTACAAGCAACAGGTATGGCACGCGAACCGGCGCGCGTATGCGGCGATCCTGCAGAAGAGCGGCATGAAGTCCGGCGGCAATGCCCCGTTGTTCACCGCGGTGTTTCTCGCCGGGATCCTGATCGCACTCGCGGCGATCCCGCTCGGATTCATTCATCCGCTGGGTTGGCTCGGTCTGCTCCCGTTGCCCGGTCTCCTGCTGCTGCTCGCCGCGCGCACCTGCCGGCGTGCCCGGCGCGGTGACCTGGTGCTCCCGCTAGCCGTTCTCTACGGCGCCTACGGCCTCGCCCGCAGCCTCGACCTGATCGGCCTTTCGCCCCACAAACCGAGCTGGAAAGCCTCGAAGTAACCGCCGCGGCACCCGTCGAACCGTCCGGAAGCGATCTCGCCATGGACCCCCCCCCCCACCACCCATCGGCCCGATTTGGATGTTGAATGTTGAATGTTGAATATTGGATGTTGGCTTGGTGACAACCAAGCCTTCCATCCTCACCAACATGGCCTTCTGGCAGAGCCCGGCGTGGATGGCCCGGACCACGTCGATCTACCCGTTGCGCGCCGGCGGCGGCGACCCCTCCTTCATGCCGTGGTGGAAGGAGGCGTGGATCCTCTTTCGCCGTAGCGGCGCGTACGACGTGGTGCTGACCATGGGCGTGCGGGAGTCGTTCCTGTATGCATTCCTCTGCTGGATCACCGGACGTTCCTCGCGCCAGATCATGACCGAGGTGTTCATCGACGCCCCGGCACACGACCGCCTGGCCTGGCGCGTCAAGACCTGGCTCTACCGCAAGCTTGCCCGCTCCGCGCTGGGCTTCATCACCAACAGCACCGCCGAGATCGACACCAACGCACGCCGCTTCCAGGTCCCGCGCGAACGGTTCCGCTACGTCCCGCTGAACACCACCATCGACGAACCGCATCTGGTCGAAGCGCCCGGGGGCTACCTGTTCTGCGCCGGACGCACCTTGCGCGATTACGCGACGTTGCGCGCGGTGATCGACGCGACCGACCTGCCCTGGCACATCGTGGGCGGAAGCGGCGACCTCGAAGGCACGACGTTGCCCGCGCGGGTCACCGTCCACCGCGAGATCCGGCGCGAGGCCTACCTGGACCTGCTGCGCGGCGCCCGCCTGGTCGTGCTGCCCCTGCTGCCCACCGAACGCGCCACCGGCCAGGTCGTGCTGCTCGAGGCCATGTCCTATGGCAAACCGGTCATCACCTCCCGTGCCCCCGGAACGATCGACATCGTGCGACACGGCGAAAACGGATTCCTGACCGAACCGGGCGATGCCGCGGCCATCACCACCCTGCTCCACCAGCTCCTGCCCGATCCCGCCGCGTGCTCCCGGATCGGACAGCAGGCCCTGCGCGATGTCCAGACCTACCACGCCACCGAATCCCACACCGAAACACGGCTGCAAGCGATTGCGGAACTGTGGCGGATGGGCTAAGCCCATACGCGACGTCGCGTCAACCCCACATCACCGGCAGGGCGCATGGTCTGGTTGCTTTGGCATCATGGTGTAATCAGTTAATCTGAAGACGATGCCCTTTTTCCATCCGCGTACATCCGCGTGCTCCGCGGTTTCCCTTTTCCGCATCCCACGTGATGGGATCATACCCCGGAAGATTCGGCACCATACGTGCCGCGCCCCGTTACACTAGCGGTTCGAGGGCTTCGCGGTAGAGGGCGGCGAACCGGTCGCCGACGACCTCGGGGCGGTGACGGTGCACGACGACCTCGCGGTTGGCCCGTCCGGTTTCCTTGCGCAAGGCGGCATTGCGGGCGAGGCCGAGGCAGGCCGAAGCGATCGCGTCCATGTCCCCCACCGGGGTGATGGTGTTGCCGGCGATGCTGCCGATCAGTTCACGGTTGCCGCCGCAGTCGGTCGCCACCACCGGCAGGCCCGCCGCCATGTATTCGAGGATCGTGTTCGACAGGCCCTCGTTGCGCGAGGGGGTCAGGACCCCGACATCGCACTGGCGCAACAGCGACGGTACGTCCTTGACGTCGCCGAGGAAACAGGCGCGGCCCTCGAGGCCGGCGCGGATGGCCATCGATTCCAGGGCTCGGCGCTCGACACCGTCACCGGCAATGACGAAGGTGGCCGAGGGATGCGCATTGCGGATGATCGCCGCCGCGTTGAGGAAGGTCGCGACATCCTTCTCGGGGTCGAGGCGTGCGACCATGACGAAACGGGTGCCGGAGGGAATAGCCGCAACGTTGGGAAACGGCGTGGCGGCGAGCCGGTCGAACTCGTCGAGGTCGAGCATGTTCGGGATGACCCGGAAAATCTCGCGGGCAATGCCCTGCCGGGCGAAGACCTCGACAATGGCCTGGGCGTTGGCCACGACCCGTCGGGCCTTGCCGTCAGCGCGGCGCAGCAGAAACACCTTGTGGGCCGGGTAGATCTGGCCGAGATCGCGGCGGCTGGTGATCAGCGGGATGCCGGCCAGCGCGGCGGCGAACTGGCCGAAGATCGCCGCATCCGCATCCCAGGTGTGCAGCAAATCCACCCGTTCCTCGCGGAGCCGGCGGGCCAACCGGACCACGGCCTGGACGGTCGCGGGGGCGAGCAAGCGGGTGATGCCGATTTCCGTGACCGGTCCGCAGGCCTCCTCCACCGCATCGAGGAAAAAGCCTTCGCGGCGGAAGACCACCACCGGATTCCGGTCGCCGCGGCGCGAGAGCTCCATGGCCACGCGGGCGCATTGGCCTTCGGTGCCGCCGCGGATCAGGTTCCAGACCAGGTGGAGGACATGCATGGGCGTGGTTCAGGGTTCATCGGCCAGCGTGCGCACGGTGTCGCGCACGATCTGGACATTGGTGTAGGCGGCGCGCCAGCCGAGTTGTTCGCCCTCGGACACGTCGAGGACATGGCGGTAGCGCAGCATCAGCAGGCGTTCCTTCGGGACCGGACGATAACCGAGCAACGCCGAGGCGGCATGAATCGGACCGAGGGGCAAGGCGAGGATGCGTGTGGGCTCGAGCAGGAATTCGTTCTCGATCTCGCGGATCCACTGGCGGATCGACACGGCATCGCGGCTGGCCGCGTTGAACATGCCGGTCGCGCGGCGCTCGATGACCTTGGCGATCAGGGCCGCGCAGTCCGATACGTGGACGAGGTGGACAGGGTGGTCGCCGCGGCCGGGGATGACCACGAAGCCGCAGCGGCGGATCGACTCCAGCAGCGACACGAACAGGCCGCCGCGGCCGCCCCCGGCGATGATGCAGGGGATGATCGTCGCGTTCGGGCCGGGGCGTGCGTCCACGATGCGTTTCGCGGCGATTTTCGACGCGGAGTACAGGCCCTGCTCGGCCAGCGGGGTGCTGGTCGTGCACAGCGGGCGGTCGGCCTGCTGGTAGATCATGCTCGTCGAGACGTTCACGAAGTGGACGTCCGGCGAGGCATAGCGCTCGGCCAGCAGCCGGGTCGCATCGACGTTGTTGCGCTGGAAGAAGGCGCGGCGGCCGAAGGTCGGCAGGGTTTTCGGATCGACGTACTGCACGGCGGCGGCGTGGAGCACGGTATCCACGCCGGGCAGGCCGCGCACATAGGCGGGATCGGCCAGGTCGCCCGCATGGTCGACCTCCCCGCGCCGGTCGGCGGTGATCACCTCATGGCCGGCCTGCCTCAGCAGCGGAATCACCGCCCCGGCCAGGAACCCGGCGGCTCCGGTAACAAGTATGCGCATGGTTATTGTTTCCTGCGATCCGGACGCGGTAAGCGACCGGAGGGGGCTCAATACATCCGGTATCCTGCGGTGAACACCACCGTGAACAGGGTCAGGAGCATCAGGCTGAACATCAGCCACCCGGTGTCGGCCAGACGGTTTCGCACGCCAATCATCCCGAGCACCAGGTACACCGGAAAGATCATCAGGACATGTCGCTGAATCGACTCCAGTACATTCGATGACACAAAAAGGAACAGCAACATGCCGCCGTACACCAGATAGCTCAGGCGGACGCGGATGAAAAGTCCGGTGATCAACGAGGCAAGGGCGAGGAGCACGGAGCCGTGATAGAGGATCTGCTCAAACGGGGGGTACTGCCGGGCGTGGGCGAAGGTCTCGTAGAACGGTACGACCTTGCGGTTCCACGAGGCGGTTGCCTTGGAGAAGGCGAACGCGTCACCGAACTGGTGGTGCAGGTAGAGCATGTACAGTGCCAGGCCGGCGGGAATCAGGGCAAGCCAGAGGATGGAGGAGCGGGGGCGGTTCCAGCGCCAGGGCCAGAGGCGGTTGCGCTCCACGCCGAGGTATTCCATGGCCACCGGGGCGAAGATCAGCACGCCCGGCGTCTTGGCCAGGGCGAGCAGGCCGCCGCAGGCGCAGGCCCAGCCCCAACGCTGTTGGCGGGCCAGCAGCAACGTGGCCAGCGAGAGCATCAGGTACAGGCTTTCCGGATAGAACAAGGAGAGGAAAAAGCCGGTCGGGAACACGCACAGGTAAAGCGCGGCGCGGTCGGCGAGCGCATGCGAGCCACCGTCCTGGATGACCAGTTTATAGAGCAGGCAGACGGCGGCGAACAGGAACAGGTTCGCGAGTACGAACCCGGTGACCACATACTCGCCGGTGATCCCGCCGAACAGGCGAACCAGCAGCGGGAACAGCGGGAAGAAGTGGACGTTGGACGGGGTACCCGGCTCGTAGTGATAGCCGGACTGGATGATGCCGAGGTACCAGTAGTAGTCCCATTGGAAGAACGGATCGGTGAAGTGGCCCTGCTTCTGGTACCACTTGAATTTGTCGATCCGCAGGTTGCTGTAGTAACCGGCGACGAGGATGGTCAGGCGCGACAGCAGGAAGTAGGCGCCGAGGGTCAACCAGGGCAATCGACCGGACCCGTCAGCAGGCGCCGGATTCGTAGTGGCGGTGGACGACATGCCGGTACCTTAGCGGTTTAAACCGGCAAATCAACCCTTCGCTACCGGGTGCCCTGCCCCGCTACTGGTAGGGTACGCCGTTGGTGCCAAGCCAGAGCACGCGGTACACGCGGCGGACATCGTTCGAGGCCTGGAGGTCGATGTACGGGATATCGCCGCCCACGGTCAGGTTGGTGACATCGCCGAGGTTGATCCAGACGTACTCGCGGTTGGTGCGGATGAAGTTCGTCGCGTACTGGATCTGGTAGTTTTCGTCCCAGGCGCCGCGCCAGATAATGCGGCTGCTGTTGCCGGGCAGGGTGCTGATGGCCGAGATGCGATGCACGCCGAAGAAGGTGCGGATCTGGCCATCGTTGATGTCCCAGTAATTCGTGTTGCTGCCGCCCTCGCCGACGATGCGCCAGCGGGCGTTGAAGCTGTTGTAGGTCGGGGAGTTGGTCCAGATGATGTACTCCTGGTAGGCGGGCACGCCGGACTGGAGGGTCGTCCACTCGTTGCCGCCGTCGCCCGAGTACTGGACGCTGACCGTGAAGTCAAACGGGACGTTCAACATGTACCAGGTCAGCGGGTACGGGTTCTCGAATTCAGAGATGGGCAGGAAGGCGTCGGCGGTGCGGGCCTGCACGATCTGGTTGGTCACGCCGCGGCTGGCATAGTAGGTGTTGCCGTAGGCACCGATGTTGATGCGGCCGCCGTTTTCCATCGTCTCGTTCGTGAACGAGAGGAACGGGTTGCCGCGGTCGATCGCCCACGACGTATTGGTATCCATGACGAAGGTCTGCAGGTTCGTATCGAACCGGCCGGCCTGGCTTTGCAGGTGGAAATCGTCGGTGGCCACGCTGTGGAACAGCGGGTTGGTCACGGCGCTGCGGAAGTCCTTGAACTGCAGCCGCTGCCAGGTCAGCAGGTTGGTGAAGGTGCTGTAGATGAAGGTATTGCTGCGGGAGGCGGACCCGAAGAAGTACACGTTGTAATCGATGTTCGCGGTGAACACGGTGCCGGTTGCGCCGGCGATGGAAGCCTGCGCGTTCGAGGTCGCGACATCGTGGTAGAAAATGTTGTTCTGGATGGTCAGGTTCGGGCTGGCCAGCGCCTGGATGGCGGCCTCGCGGTTGTTCACGAAGGTGATGTTCTGGACGGTGACCGGCGAGGCGGCGTCGATGTCGAGTCCGATGCGGCTGTTGTTCCAGATGCGGCTCGACCGGATGAGGGGGTTGCTGCCGCCGATCATGCGCACGCCGATGTCGTTGGTGGATGAACCGATGCCGATGAGCTGGTTGAACCGGTTGGTCTGAAGGGTCAGGCCACGTTGTCCGTTCTGGAAGACCAGGTCGCGCAAGGTAACGTACGAGGCATTGACCAGCATGACGTCACCCTGCCGGGTCGGGCGCCGGATGACCGTGCCGCCGTTGAGGGTATTCGTGCTGCCTTGGATGACCATCTGGCCGTTGGTGCTGCCGCCACGCGACCAGATGACGCGGATGATGGAGCTGGTATAGATACCGGTATCCACATAAATGATGTCGGACGGCTCGGTATCGTAGACGGCGAGCAGGTTCTCCAAGGTCGCCTTGGGCGTGGCCGGGGTGCGGCCATCGTTGGCGTCGTTGCCGGGCGCGGTGGTGTACACGTCGCCGGTGGTCGAGGTGTCGTTGACGTAGAAGCTCAACACGTCGTTCCGGATATTGAAGATCGAATCCGTGGTATCCTGGACATTGGTGTTCGACTCCAGCACCACGCGCCAGAGGGCATCGAGGGAGTTGGACGCCGTCGAGGCATCCCACACGTAGGAGCCGCCGGATACCGCGAGATCGGAAACGATGGTCTGCCAGTTGGCCCCGCCATCGGTCGAGTATTGCAGGGTCACCCGGTTGGTGGGATCAACCGCACCGGACAGCCAGCGCAGGGTATTGGTGCCGCGCAGCACGCCGCCGTCGTTCATGGTCATGGCGTAGAGCCAGGCATTGGTCCGGCTGCGGCTGGCTTGCGCTGAATTCCCGAAGGCGCCGATGTTGATCCGGTTGCCATTCGGCGCGGTCTCGTTCAGGAACTCGTCGAACGGCGCACCGGCATCGATGGCCGGGGAATGTTCCGCATCGGCGGTGAAGCCGGAGCCGTTCCATCGACCGGTCACCGACTTCAAGCGGTAATCACCGCCGGGTTCATCGGCGAACAGCGGGTCTCCGGTGATGCTGTTGGTATCCTGCCGTGAATTCTGCTGCCAATAGATCAGGCGTTCCCACAAGCCGTCCTGGGCATTGCCGAACCAGGCTCCGTTGCGCAGACTGAAGAGGTTGAAGTCGGACTGGACAACGCCGCCCTGGGTTTCGATGCAGTACCCGTTGCCGAGGATTCCGTTGGCGACCAGGATGTTGTTGCGCACGGTCGACAAGCTGTCGAAGTCGATTTGCTGGATCGCGGTCTGGTTGGCCACCAGCGTGTTATTGATGACCTGGACATTCACCCCGCCGATCTTGACCAACGGTGAATTGCTGCCCGCCACCACGGAGTTGATCAGGCGGCTGTTATCGCCGAGTAGCTCCAATCCGCCATTGCGGACATATCCACTGCGCGCCAACACGTCGTTGCCGCTCAACTTGACCAGGCCATTGGTCACCTGGTAGCTCTCGATGACGCCGAGCGGCCCGGCCAGCTCAATGCTCGACCGCTGCATCGATACATCGCGCAAGGTGATATTCGTGCCGGCGGCCTTGATCCCGGCGGAGAACAGGGACACGCGTTCCAGCTCGACGTAGGCGGCCTCGATCTCCAGTACGACCGGACCGGAAACACCCTCGGTAATGCCGAGGGCATCCCAGGTCACGCCGTTGGTGCTGCCGCGGATGATGACCGGGTAAACGCTGTTACCGCCGTTGTCGAGACGGACCTTGGCAATGTCGTTCGAGGTGATGACATAGTAGCCGGTATCAAGGAGGACGACATCCTCCGGATCGATATCCCACGAATCCAGGACGGCGCGCAGGGTCGCCTTCGGGGCATTGCTGGCGATGCCGAGGTTGGCATCGTCACCTACCGCGGTGGTGTACACATCGCCGACGGTATTCGTATCGTTCACGAAGAAGGTAAACGGACCATTCAACCCGAAGATACGGTCGGTCTGGTCGTTGACATTGGTGTTGCCGGCCAGGGTCACGCGCCACTTGGTGGTTGGACTGCGGAATGGATTGGCGGAGAGGCTGTTCCAGAGGTAGCCGTCCTGGTCGATCGGAATATTGACCGCGATCGTGGACCAATTGGTTCCGGAGTCGATCGAGTAGTCGAGATCCACGCGGTTGGTCGGATCCAGGTTCCCGTAGAACCAGTACAGGGAGAAAATACCGCCGATACGGCCGCCGGCCATTGCGGTGACCGCGAGCAGCCATTCATTGGTGCGGCTGCGGCTGGCCTCGGACGTGTTGCCGTACAGGCCGATGTTGCGGCGCGATCCGTTGGGATCGGTTTCGAGGTCAAAGGTATCGGCGGGATTGCCGGTATCGATCATCCAGGAGAAGTCGGGATCGGTGGTGACGAACTGGCCGGAGACCGGGTCAAACCGGCCGGCCGGGCTGCGCGGATGGTAATCATCGGCGGCGGCATCGTTGAACAGCGGATCCACGCTCACCGAATGGACGTTCTGGGTCGTGCGCTGGGTGAACTGGGGCAAACCGGCAATCGGTTCGCCACTGAGCACGGCGTACGAAGCGCCGCCCTGCACAAAGAAGTTGTTGTAGTCGGCCAGCAGCAGGGTCTGGTTCAGGGCGAGTGCCCCGTTGGTCACGTTGCCATAGGCATGGAGCACACTGTTGCTGATGCGGAGACCACCTCCGCTGGCGGCGACGCCGTCACCGCCATTCGACCAGATGATCGAGTTCAGCAGGTAGAGGTCGCTGCCGGAAACATTGATGCCGTCACCGGAGCCGCGGGTCACCACCACCCGCTCCAGGGTATTGCTCGACGACTGGTTCATGTTGATGCCGGAAAAGCCGCAGTCGCGGATCAACAGGTTGCGGAAGTACATGTTGCCCGGGGTCGGCTGGATGTTGTTGAAGTAAATGCCGAGATTGGCACCCTCGAGCACCAGGTCCGCGATCTCGACATGGGAAACATTCACCAGTTCGATCACCGACTCGTTGTTCTGGTCGGGTGGGGCGAAGGCATTGGTCACCACACGGTGGAGGATCGTGCCGCCTTCGTACCAGTTGGTGCTGCCCTGGATAACCATCCGGTTGGTCACGACACCGCCGTCATCGGCGAGGATGCGGATGTTGTTGGTCAGGGCGTAGAAGCCGGTATCCACATAGATCGTGTCACCGCCCTCCAGGTTGTAGCGGGCGAGCAAGGCGGAGATTGAAGACATCGGGGCATTGCTGACCGTGCCGATGTTGTCGGGATCACCGACGGCGGTGGTATAGATATCGCCGGTGACACTGCCGTCGTTGACATAGTAGCGGATCGGGCCGTTGCGGATGGTGAAGACCCCGCTGGTGTCGGCCACGGAAGGCAGGCTGTCGAGGGTGACGCGCCACAGGGCGATCGGGGTCGAGGTGATGGAACCCGAATCCCAGACATACTGACCATTGGTGGCCGGGTAGCCGGCAACGACCGACTCCCACGCGATGCCGCCATTCACACTGTATTCCAGGGTCACGGTGGCATTGCTGTTCACGCCGCGGGCCAGCCAGATCAACGGCAGCGGGGTCGGAGCGATGCCGCCATCGCGCATGGCCACGGCGAGAAGGCCGGCGTTGGTGGTGGAGCGGCTGGCCTCGGTCGTGTTGCCGAACCGGCCGACATTGATCCGGTTGCCGTTCGGCAGCGTTTCCAGGTTCGAGGCCAATGCCGGGTCGCCGGCATCAATCGCCCACGAGGTCTGGGTATCGGAGAAGACAAAACCCGGCAGGAAGGGGCTATACCGGCCGTTCTGGCTGAGCAGATGGAAGTCGCCAGAGGACGGATTGACGAACAAGGGATCGGTGCGGATCGAGTGGAGATCGGCATTCCATGCCTTCTGCCACTCGCTCAGCGCACTGAAACGGATACCGAGGCTGGAGTCACTCATCAAGGTGGTGTTGGTTCCGGTCCAGTACACGTTGTGGTCACCGGCATAGCCGGCGACGGACGAGTTGATTTCAATGATCACGCTGCTATTGGTCGGGGCCGAGACAAAGGCCGAATTGTTGACCTGCAATGAGCCGAAAACATGTTGCACGCCACCGGAAACGTTGGCGAACATCGCACCGTTGTTCCAACTGATACTCGAATAGGCTCCATTGACCTGCAAGCCCCACCGCTGGTTCGACCAGGCGGCGGCGCGGCTGAACCGGCCGGAGATGACATTGTTCATGACGAAGCCGTTGACGTTGTTGCGGGCGCCGATCCAGGTCAGGTTGATGTCCTCGGCCGACGAGACTTCCAGCCCATTGCTGCTGCCGATGAAGGTCAGGTGGGACAGGTCGACATGCTTGGTTTCATTGATCAGGAACCCGGCGGAGCTCAACGGATTTCCCTGAATGACGGATCCGCCCGCGGCGGTATTGGTGCTGCCCACCAGGCGGATGGGATTGCCGGGTTCGCCGCTCTTCAGAATATCACCGACCAGTCCGAGACGCATGCCCAGCGGATTGGTGACGAAGTAGGATCCGGTGTCCACATACAGCACGTCACCGGGACCAAAGGGATAACGATCCAGTGCGGCGCCGGGGTCGAGCATGGGGCGGGTAATCGCGAGGCCATCGTTGGTGTCCGACCCGATGGCGGTGGTATAGATGTCGCCCGAGGTGTTGGCGTCGTTGACGTACACCTGAAGGGCCTGGTTCTTGATGGTGAACGGCGAGGCCACCGACACCAGGGTGTTCGTATCGGTTTCGCTGATCACGCGCCAACGGGCGAGCTGGGTCACCGGCTCGCCGGAGGCATCCCAGACAAACCCGTCGGTATAAACCGGGATATTGCTGGCGACCACGCTGTAATCGACCCCGTTGAGGGCATACTCGAACCGCACCCGGGAATTGGTCGGCCAGTTGCCGGCCGCCCAGCGAATGGTGTTGGTCCCGCGAATCAGTCCGCCGTCATTCAGGGTCAAGGCGACCAACCAGCCGTTGGTGCGGCTGCGGCTGGCCAGGGCGGTATGGCCGTAATGGCCGATGTTGATCCGGTTGCCGTTGGGAAGCGACTCGTTGGTGGCAACAAAGGCGGGATCACCGGTATCGATCAGCGGTGAATAGACCTCGAACGGGTCGTTGGTCAGCGTGCCGTTGAGCAGGAACCGGCCACTGGCGCTTTGCAGGGCGAAGTCACCGATGGTGGCGTTGGCGATCTGGGGATCATGGCTCAGCGAGCGCAGGTCATTGCCCCGATCCCGCTGCCAGTCAAGCAGGCGCGGGAAGAACTGGTTGCCGCCGAAACCGACCACCCGCTCGGCCAGCAGGGCATTGGCCTGCCGGTAGTAGGCATTGTAATCGGCGACGACATTGGTGACTTCGAGGCCGAGCAGGTAGATGCGGCCTTCCGATCCGCTGGCCTGCATCAGGTTGTTGCGCGCGGACACCTGGGCCCCCACCCCGACATTGACCGCGTTGCGGCTGCCCCAGATGGTGTTGTTGAACAGGTTGGCCTCGGCACCGGAAAGCACCTCGCCGACCGCCCGCTGGGCCAGGGCAATCCCGTTGGTGCCATTCTTCCAGAACAGGTTGTTCTGCAGGCGGGTGCTGGTGGAACCGGCGACCAGCACGCCGTTGAGCCGGTTCTCCACCGCGCGCACATTCTCCAGCGTGACCGACTTGCTGAGCTCGATCCCGACGCCGTTTTCGCCATTGATCACCGTGATGTCCTGCAGCTTCACGCCCTCGGCGCGATCGACGCGGATTGCGTTACCCTGCTTGGTAATGCGGTCAAAGACGGTACCATTCGAGTTGAGGTTGGTGCTGCCGCGGATAATCACCGGACGGTTCGAGGAACCCGAGTCGAGTTCGCCGATCACGATATCGATGTTGCCGGCATAGTTTCCGGTATCCACGTACACGATATCGCCCGGTTCAAGATCCACCTCGTTCAGCAGCGCCTGCAGCGTGGCCTTCGGCGTGGAGGGCAGGAATCCGTTGTTGGAATTGTTGCCGACCGCGGTGGTGTACACGTCGCCGCCGGTGTTGGCATCGTTGACGAAGTAAGGGATCGATCCATCCTGGGTCAGGGCAAAGAACACCTCGTTGGTGGAACTGAGCGAGGGATCGGTCTGGCTGCTGATCCGCCAGAGGCCGGCGGCGGCGCGGCCGAAATCAGCGCTGTCCCACTCGTAGGACTGGTTTACCGCGACCACGTTGGTGGCGATATTGGTCCAGGTGGAGCCACCGTCGTTCGAGAACTCCAGATGGACGAGCTGGCTGTTCACCGGGCCGGAGGAGTGCCAGCGGAGCACGATGTTCGAACTGCCACGGCCGCCGTCGCGGAAGGTGATCACCTGGAGTGTACCGTTGGTCGGCGAGATCGAGGCTTGGGCGGTATTCCCGTACAACCCGATGTTGATGCGGGAACCGTTGGGTGCGGGTTCCGATCCGAAGGAGAAGGTCGGGTCGCCGGCGTCGATCAAGGGCGACAACTGGTCGAATCCATTGGTGACGTACCCCACCCCGGTCACGAATCGGCCGAACGGGCTCTGCGGATGGAAGTCGCCGGCGGGCGCATTGGCGAAGCGCGGATCGCTCTGGAAGCTGCGCAGGTCCAGTCCGGTATCGTTCTGCCAGTTCACCATGCGCTGGTAGCGGCGGCGGGCACCGGGATACTGGGCACCGCGCAATTCGGCAATGAAGGCATTCGTCGATGCGAACAAGACGTTGTAATCGGCGTCCAGGGTGCCGACGCTGGAGATGACCGGTCCATCGTTGCGCGACCAGCCCACGGCAGCGGTGCTGTTCATCACCAGGACGTTGTTGCGGGCACGCAGCAGGGCCAGGTCGGCGATGTAGGCGCCAACCTGGTTCTGGTACAGGATGGAGCTTTGAAGCAGCACGTTGGTACTGCGGCGCACATCGATGGCGATATCGCCGTAACCGGCCGCCACAATGTGGCGGATGCGAGTGTCATAGCTGTCGCTCAAGGTGATTCCCTTGTTGCCGACATTCAACCGCAGCCACTCGAAGGAGGAGAATGGCGCATCCACGGCGGTAATCGACGTACCGGACAGAGTCGGGAAGTGCTGGACCCCCAGATGGATCAACCGAACTCCGAAGGCCTCGCTCAGGGAGAAGGCGGTGGAGCCATTCAGGGCGATGAACCGCGAACCACCGTTCACCTCGTTGGTGCTGCCTCGAATGGTCAGCGTGGGATTGCCGGCCAACAGGGAGGACAGGTTGTTGTACTCCGTGAAGGCGTCCCACTGGTCGATGAACACCGGGCTGGTCAGCAGGTATTCACCGGTATCGACATAAATGGTGTCGCCGGGCTCCAGGTCGTAATCGGCGATGACACTGGCGAGGGTCAGGCGCGGCGAGGCCGGGGAGATGCCGGAGTTGAAGTTGTCGCCGGCGGCCACGCTGTACACATCACCGGTGGTGAATCCGTCGTTGACGAAGAGGGCCAGCGGTTGGTTGCGGAACTGGAACGGGGTGGCATTGGTGGCGGCAATGCCCGGATCGTTTTCACTGGTGACGCGCCAGCGTCCGAGCCAGGCGGCGGACGAACCGGTATCGGTGAACAGCAACTCGGCGGAGGCGACGACGTTGGACTGGATGAGCAGCCAGGCCACCCCGTTGTTGGTCGAGTATTCCACCCGTACGGTGTGCGACGAGGCGACGCCGAGGGCGCGCCAGGTCAGGGCCACGGAGGCACCCTCGGCACGCCCGCCGTCGCCGAAACGCGCCGCGATCAGCCGGCCATCGGCGGGACTGCGACTGGCTTCCACGCTGTTGCCGAACATGCCGATATCCACCCGGCCGCCGTTGGGGGCGGTTTCCAGGGAAAACGCCGAGAACGGTGACCCGGCATCGACCAGCGGCGAGGTTGCGCCATCGAGTACGAAGGTCCCGGTCGCGGGATCAAAACGACCGGCCGAACTGAGCGGATGGAAATCCCCTTGTGCGGCATTGGCAAAGCCGGGATCACCGCTGATGGAACGCAGGTCGCGTTCGGTGTCGCGGCTCCACGTACCGACCTTGTCCCACTCGCGCGGGAACTTGGAACCGGTAACGGTCTGGCGACCGACCCAGCCGCCATTCACGAGGTGGAAGGCATTGTAATCGGCCGCGAGGGTCGATTGACTCAGGATGTAGGCGAATTTGTCGGGTCCGCCGAAGACCCCGAAGACCGAGTTGAACACGGAGAGGTCGGAGATGTTGGCGTTGATCGCGGTGGTCGCATTCGACCAGAGCACGAGGTTGCCGAAATCGGCCGCCGTGCCCTGTTGGAGGGTGATGCCGGTGTTGGCGTTGCGGATGGCCGAATTGCGGATGATCGTGCGCGCCGATTGCTCGATACTCACGCCGATGTTGCCGCCGGCGAGTTCCAGATGGCGCAGGTTCACATCGGCGCTCTGGATGACGGCGATGCCGAGGTTGGCGCCGGACATCCGGAAATGCTCGATCGATACCCCGGGAGCACGGAACAGGCGGATGCCTTCCGCCGTGCCGTTAAAGAACAGGCGTGAGCCCCCGGCGGTGGTGTTGGTGCTGCCCACCAGCCGGAATCCGACATCGAGCTGGTCGATGACGATCGAGGTATTGTTCGAATACCATCCGGTATCGACATAAATGACATCCCCGGTGATGACGTCATAGCGGCTGATCACCTGGGCGATGGAGAGCATGGGTGTCAAGGGCGTCGCGCCGTTGTTGGTACTGATGCCGGTTGCGGTGGTGTACACGTCGCCGGTGGGATTGGCATCGTTCACATAGAAGAACACCGGGCCGTTACGCACGGCAAAGGGGCGTTGCGACATGCCACTGACGGCGGGATCGGTCTCGCTGACCACGCGCCAGAAGCCGAGCACGGTGGACGGGATCAGTGTGGTGTCCCAGTTGATCGACGAGATGCCGGGCGGGAGGTTCGAGGCGATGACCGTCCAGGTGACGCCTTCATCGCCGGAGAATTCGACCCGGGCGGTGTGGGCGGTGGCCGCACCGCGGGCGACCCAGTAGAGGACCACATTGGTACCGGATACCGAGCCGCCGTCGTTCAGGCTGCCGACCAGCAGGACCGGATTGGTCGGCGAGAGGCTGGCCTGGTAGGTGTTGCCGAAGGCACCGATGTTGGCGCGACCGCCGTTGGGCTCCTGCTCGAGGCTGAATGGGGCTGCCGGGTCGGCGGCATCCACCAGCGGCGAGGTCTCGGCATCCAGCTCGAAGGCCAGGGTTTCCGGGTTCCATCGGCCCGCCTGGCTGCGCAGGTGGAAACGGCCCTGGCCGGCATCGATGAACCGCGGATCGGTGGACAGGCTGTTGCCGTCGCGGCCGGTGTCGCGCGTCCAGGCGGTGAGCGTATTGTATTCGCGGGCGAAGGACTCGTTGGGGAAGGAGATCCGGCCGATGCGGGCGCCGTCCGTCACATGATAGGTATTGTAATTCGCCTGCAGGTTGGCGGTCGAGGGACCTTCGAAGAGGAGACGTCCGCTCCCGTTGGCGCCGAGCACGGAGTGGGTGATGGTGACCCCGGCGATGTCGGTGACGGCCCGGTTGGTCGAGGCCCAGATGACGCCGTGGTCGAAGCGGACATTGCGCGAGTTGAACACGTTCAAGCCACGGTTGCGGGCCGCGCGGGAAATGCTGTTGCGCAGGGTGACGGCAACGGAATTGCTGACCGAGAAACTGCTCTCCGCCGCAGTGACCCGGAGGTTGTTCAAGGTCACGTTCGTGCTCGCCTGCATGGCCACGCCGAAGGGCAGGATGGTGTTGACCGGTTCGAAGCTCAGGTTCTCGATGACGAGGCCGCGGCCGGCTTCGACGTAGATGCCGTACCCGCCAAAGATCGAACCACCCAGGGAGGTATTCGTACTGCCGACGATGTACACGGGATTGGTGGCGTTGCCGGTATCTTCCTGGTCAATGCGGGTCACGTCACCGAGGGCATAGGTGCCGGTATCGATGTACACCCAGTCGCCCGGCTCAAGGTCATAGGCCTCCAACACGTCGCGGAGGTGGCGTTTCGGCTGGTTGGGCGACAACCCGGTATTGGTGGCAATGCCGATCGCCGTGGCGTAGGTGTCGCCAGCCAGCGAATCGTCGTTCACATAGAACGCGAAGTTGGTATTGCGGACCGCGAACGGAAGATCACTGCGGGTGTTGATGCCGGGCTGTGGTTCGTACACCACGCTCCAGATGTAGTTGAAGCCGGAGGAGACGGTCAGTGAATTGAAGGCATACTGCAGGTTGTAGGTGGGGATGTTGGAGGCAAGGCCGATCCAGGAGAGGCCGTTGTTGCTGGACAGGCGGACCTGCACGGTGGTGCCGGTGAAATCACCGCGGACGTCCCAGCGCAGCACCACGTTGGTGCCGGAGACATTGCCGCCGTCGTTGTAGGAGCGGATGAACAGGGTCTGGCTGGTCGTGCTCAGGCTGGCGGCGGGGGTATTGCCCTCATGGCCGAGGTTGACCTGCGATCCATTGGGTGCCGGTTCAAGGTTGAAGGCATGGGTCGGGTTGCCGGCATCGATCATGATCGAGGTCACGGCATCGGTCACCAGGCCGGACGGGGTATAACGGCCGATCCGGCTGCGGAGCGAGAAGTTGCCGTTCTCCGGCTCCACAAACTCGGGATTCATGGTGAGGCTGTTGGTATCCTGTCCGGTGAACTGCTGCCAGGCGGTGGCATTGCGGAACAACAACGGCGCGGACATGGCCGGCGCGGTCGCGCTGATGGTTTCAAACAAGCGGGCGAATTGCGCGCCATCACCGATCTGCACATTGTTGTAATCCGACTGGATGGATGAACCGAGGGCAAGATCGAGGGCGAACTTGCCGGAGCCGGAGGCGCTGATCAGGGTATTGGTCAGGAAAACCCGGGATGCGCCCAGGGCGCGCACGGAGAAACTGTTTGACCACAGGACACCGTTCAGGATGCGCACACTGGGTTCGATGCCCTGGGCGAAGGGACGCATCAGCACGGCAGCACTGTCCGACCGGTTGGTCACATCCTGTACCACGATGCGCTGCAGGACGACGTTGGTGGAGCTCTCCACGAAGAACCCGCTGACCAGCAGGTTGGCGCCGGCATCGGAGATGTTGGCGGCCGAACGGTAGTGGATCGCCTCATAGGTGATGTTGGTGGATCCACGGATGACAAATCCGCGGGTACCGTTGGTGACGAGGAGGTCGCGGAAGAGGTAATTGGCCAGGCCGTTGGCGGTGATGACCGGTCCCTGTCGTCCAAGGTTGATGCGCGTGCCCCCGGCGGCGGAGTTGGTGCTGCCTTGAACGACGACCGGGTTGGTGACGACGGTGCTGCTGTAGTTGGCATCGAGGGTCACGGTGTTGGTAAAGGAATAGGACCCGGTATCGATCAATACGCGGTCACCCGGCGCCGGGATGTAACGGGTGAAGATATCGCGCAGGCTGGCTACCGGCGTCGCCGCGGTCAGGCCATCGTTGGTCGAATTTCCGATGGCGGTGGTGTACACATCCCCGGTCGTGCTGGCATCGTTGATATAGTAGGTGATGGGACCGTTGTTCAGGGTAAAGGCAACGGCGGAGGTGGCCGCTACCGAGGGATCGGTCTGGCTGGTTATGCGCCACCGGCCCAGCGGCGTGGAAGGGAAGCTGGCGCTGTCCCACAGGTAGGAACCGGCGGAAGCGGCCAGGTTGGTGCCGATGTTCGTCCAGGTCACGCCGTTGTCGAAGGAGTAATCGACAAACACCTGGTGCCCGGTTACCGCGCTGTTGGCGAACCAGAAGAACACATTGGTTCCCCGCATCGTGCCCCCGTTGTTCAAGGTCAAGGTGAGCAACAAACCGTTGGTCGGACTCATGCTGGCTTCGGGATGGTTGCCGTACAGGCCGATGTTGATCCGACCGCCATTGGGCGCGGGTTCGGCGGCGAACGCAAAGGAGGGATCACCGGCATCGATCATGACCGAACTGACCAGGTCGGTCGCGAGGGCACAACCGGCGCTTATGAAACGACCGGCGGTGCTTTGAAGATGGAAGTCGCGGGTGGCCGGATTGACAAAACCGGCGGAATGGCTCAGCGAGCGAAGGTCGTTGGTGGTGGACTGTTGCCAACTGGACAGGAATTTCAGGAGCTTGCCGTTGAGCGAGGCGACATCGGCGAGATCATCGGCGAGGATGTTGTTGTAATCCGAACGGAACACGCCATCCACGGTGCCGATGAATACCGAACGGCCCTCCCCGGCGACCTGGAGCACGTTGTTAGTCAGGTTGACCGAACCACCGAGGATACGCACGGCGCTGCCGCCGTTGGACCAGATCACCGAATTCAACACGCGGGTTGCGGCATTGGACAGGCCGAACCAGCCGGATCCGTTGTGGGCGAACGCGGAGCGGCGGAAGGTGATGCCGGATCCGTTGCGCATGTCAACGGCATTGGTCACGGAGTTGTACACCCGCAATCCATCGAAGGTCAGGTTCTCGCCCCGGTCGGAACGGATGCCTGAACCGGCCTGGCGGATGATGATGTTCGAGACGGCGATGTGTTTGGCGTTGGTCATGAACAGGCCCGAGCCTGCGGCGTTCAGGTTGCCGGAGAGTTCAACCAGTGGTTCACCCACCCCGCTGCAGAGCGTCGCGCCGACGATGCTGATGGACGAGGTGGCTATGCCCTGGTCGAGCGGACCGATCACGACGCCGCTGCCGACCGAGTAGATTCCGTTATCGATGCGGATGGTGTCGCCACCTTCCAGGTCGAACCGGTCGAACACCGCGGACAGGGAGTTCAGC